>OHAU01000373.1_pt1 | contig 64477 bp, 55 predicted proteins | sample 1577181 | NCBI WGS metagenome assembly OHAU01 (sample SAMEA3541472, study PRJEB24748) | human gut metagenome | biome: human gut; feature: human-associated habitat; material: faeces | place: China | collected 2012
GGCCTGTTCCCTGGGATAGGGCAAATAGGAGGAGTTTTGTTTTCCGTTCACCACACACCCATCGGCACAATCCCCACACAACCAACACCGAAGAATACAGAATCTTTTCCAATACATTGTAACATACCACAACGCAGAACAGCGACGTGCCCGGAAAGGGGGAGCGCGAGGGGGAAAAGCGGGCTTCGTAACTCCGAGCGCCTTTCCCCCTCGCAAACCTGCCCACTGCTCAAGTGTCCCCCTGAAAGGGAAACGCCCACTGCTCAAGTGTCCCCCTGAAAGGGAAACGCCCACTGCCCAAGTGTCCCCCTGAAAGGGAAACGCCCACTGCCAAAGTGTCCCCTAAAAAGAAAAACGCCCTCCGCGCAGGAGCGTACGTCAGACGCCCGACAGTGTACAATATCTGGTACAATTTTCTCATTAATTTTGTCAATAGTACATTCCCTTGTATATTATAAAGAACATACATCCAATCTGTTGACTTTGAAATCTGAATCTGTTATCTTATGGTCGTCATGAGAAATGTTATATATTACTAACTGCGCGGGCAGTGAACGAAATATTGAGACAACAGGAAAGGATGTGTAACAAATTGGCAAAAGTTGATTTTGAACAGTGGAATGGTTTTAAGGGTGACCGTTGGAAAGAGAAGATCGATGTTCGTAATTTCATCAGCATGAACTATACACCATACGACGGAGATGCTTCTTTCCTGGAAGAGCCAACAGAGGCAACAGACAAACTCTGGGGCAAACTTCAGGAGCTTCAGAAAGAGGAGCGTGCTAAAGGCGGCGTTCTTGATATGGAGACAGAGGTAGTAACAGGAATTACAGCATACGGTCCTGGATATATCGATGCGGAGCTCAAAGATCTGGAGCAGGTTGTAGGTCTTCAGACAGACAAACCTCTGAAACGTGCTTTCATGCCATACGGCGGAATCAAAATGGCAGAGCAGGCATGCGAGACTTACGGATATCACGTAAGCGACAAGATCAAAGATGTTTTTAACAACTATGAGTTCAAAACACACAATCAGGGTGTATTCGATATCTACACACCGGAGATGAAGAGAGCACGTCACAACAAGATCCTTACAGGACTTCCGGATACTTACGGACGTGGACGTATCGTAGGTGATTACAGACGAGTTGCTCTTTACGGAATTGATTACCTGATCGCAGGCAAAGAGAAAGACTTCGCAGCATGCGACCGTCAGGGTATGAGACGTTATGACTTCCAGCTTCGTGAGGAGATCGCTGATCAGATCCGTGCTCTGAAGAAGATGAAAGAAATGGCTCAGATCTATGGCTTTGATATTTCCCAGCCGGCTAAGAATGCAAAGGAAGCATTCCAGTGGCTGTACTTCGGATATCTTGCAGCAATCAAGACTCAGAACGGAGCTGCAATGAGTGTCGGACGTATCTCCACATTCCTTGATATCTATATTGAGAGAGACCTTGAGAACGGAACTCTTACAGAGAAAGAGGCACAGGAGCTTGTTGACCATATCGTAATGAAATTCCGTATGGTTAAATTCGCTCGTATTCCGTCTTACAACCAGCTCTTCTCCGGTGACCCGGTATGGGCAACTCTGGAAGTAGCAGGTATGGGACAGGACGGACGTTCCATGGTAACAAAGAACGATTATCGTTTCCTTCATACACTTGAAGATATGGGACCGGCTCCGGAGCCGAACCTTACAGTTCTCTACTCTTCAAGACTGCCTGAGAACTTCAAGAAATATGCAGCAGACATCTCTGTTACAACAAGTTCCATCCAGTATGAGAACGATGATGTTATGCGTCCGGTATGGGGCGATGACTACAGCATCTGCTGCTGTGTATCTGCTACAGAGACCGGTAAAGAGATGCAGTTCTTCGGTGCTCGTGCTAACCTTGCAAAATGCCTTCTTTACGCGATCAACGGTGGTGTTGATGAGAAGACAAAGCAGCAGGTAGGACCGCAGTACCAGCCGATCACTTCCGAGTACCTTGACTATGACGAAGTAATCGCAAAATATGATCAGATGATGGACTGGCTTGCACATCTGTATGTTGGAACACTGAACATGATCCACTACATGCATGATAAATACTACTATGAGGCAGCTGAGATGGCACTTATCGATACAAAGGTTGACCGTTCCTTTGCAACAGGTATCGCCGGATTCTCACACGTAGTAGATTCCCTTTCCGCTATCAAATATGCAAAAGTAAAAGCGATCCGTGACGAGGACGGAATCACAACAGACTTCCAGGTTGAGGGTGACTTCCCACGTTATGGTAACGATGATGACAGAGCAGACGAGATCGCAACAACTCTGCTTTCCACATTCCTTGAGAAGCTGAAACACATCCATACCTATCGTGATTCCAAGCCAACCACATCCATCCTTACCATCACATCCAACGTTGTTTATGGTAAAGCTACAGGATCTCTTCCGGACGGAAGAAAAGCCGGCGAGCCTCTGGCACCGGGAGCAAACCCGTCTTACGGCGCAGAGCAGAACGGACTTCTTGCTTCCCTGAACTCTGTTGCAAAGCTTGACTATGAGGATGCCCTTGACGGAATCTCCAATACTCAGACTATCAACCCGGATGCCCTTGGTCATTCTGAGGAAGAGCGTACAGAGAACCTTGTAAATGTACTTGACGGATACTTTGACCGTGGTGCACATCACCTCAATGTAAACGTATTCGGTAAAGAGAAACTTATCGATGCTATGGAGCATCCGGAAAAAGAGGAGTATGCAAACTTCACGATTCGTGTTTCCGGATACGCTGTTAAGTTCATCGACCTTACAAGAGAGCAGCAGCTTGACGTTATCGCAAGAACCTGCCACGAAAGGATGTAATAAAAAATATGGACGACCAGAAAAAAATCACTGGCTACGTCCACTCACTGGAGAGCTTCGGCTCTGTTGACGGACCAGGAGTCCGGTATGTGATCTTTTTGAGCGGCTGCGCCATGCGCTGTCAGTTCTGCCACAATCCGGACACCTGGCAAATGAAAACAGGGACGGAGTACACAGCAGATGAGCTGCTTGAAAAAGCCTGTCGATACCGCTCTTACTGGGGAAGTAAGGGCGGTATTACTGTGAGTGGAGGCGAGCCACTGTTACAGATCGATTTTCTCACTGAGCTGTTCAGAAAAGCAAAAAAACTTGGGATCCACACAACACTTGATACCAGCGGCAACCCTTATACAGAAGAGGGGGCGTGGTATGAAAAATGGGAAGAGCTGATGAAATACACAGATCTTGTCATGCTGGATATCAAGCACATTGATGAGGAACAGCATAAGATCCTCACGGGATGTACCAATAAAAATATCCTTGCCATGGCCCGGAAGCTTTCCGATATGGGCGTATCCATGTGGATCCGTCACGTACTGGTTCCGGAACGCAATGACCGGGATGACTATCTCCACCGACTGGCTGACTTTATTGCAACACTGAAGACAGTTGAGAGAGTGGAGGTTCTTCCATATCACACACTCGGAACCTTTAAATGGGAAAATCTGCATATTGATTATCCGCTGAAAGGAATCAATCCGCCAACGAAAGAACGGATCGAAAATGCGGAAAAAATCCTGGGAGCAGGTACACAGTAATAAAAAAACCATATCTTATGTCGAAAAACAGACATAGATATGGTTTTTTTGATATTCATACCAGTTCTTTATTTTTGATCAGCATTTCTTTGATGATATCCTGTGTATAGGAACCTAAGCGGCGCTGAGTATCCCGGTCAAGCTCTGAAGGAATGATAGGCTTGCCATATTCGATCACTACGTGTGTAGGTGTCATCTTCGGGAAATTGGCCTCCCAGATGTTGGCAGAGTTGCTGATCGCAATAGGAATGATCGGGCTTTTGGCTCTGGTCGCAATCTTGAAGCTGCCGTCATGGAAAGGCAGCATTTCTGTTTCATCAGCATTCTTATTTCTGGTTCCTTCCGGGAAGATACATACGGAAATGCCGGATTTTACATAGTCTGCGGCCTGAAGGATCGTTTTCAGACCCTGCTTGATATCCTCTCTGTCGAGAAAGAGACAGTAGAGATTGCGCATCCAGTTGGAGAGCAGCGGATAATGCTCCATTTCCTTCTTGGCAACATAGCCGGTGCGGATCGGACAGCGGCTGTAGGTGAGCAGGATGTCGAAATAGCTCCGGTGGTTTGCTACATAGAGAACAGCCTGATCCTTTGGAACGTTTTCTTCGCCGATGACGGTGACTTTGGCGCCTGTGATCCACAGGATGAATTTGAATATGGCCTGTACCATGCGCAGAGAGCTGATATCCTTAGTCATGGGAGAAAATTTCCCGATGATCCATTCTACAAGGAGAACCGGAATGGTCAGCACCAGATAGGCGATCACCACGATACAGACAAGTATGAATCGAATCATGTCTTTTGTCCTTTCTGTTATAGATACTTGCGGAGTGTTCCGCAGCAAGATGGTATTTTTATATTATACGAAGAAAATCCGATAGTTGCAATAAATCTTTCCCTGCTCACATAGAATAAATACTGAATAATGCAGGTGGCTTATATTATGAAAAAAGCAGTATTTCTGCGGATCGTGCTGACAGCTGCCGTGCTGGCGCTGCTGCTTTCCGGGTGTCGCTTTGTCCGGGTGGAGGAAGAAGAACGAAAACCGGTAGATTACACCATTGTGGAACGCCGGGATATCCCGGAGGAGCTTTCCAGGCTTATGGAAGAAAAAAAGGAAAAGGAATTTCAGCTGAGTTATGAAACCGGAGATGATCTTTACCTGGCCAAAGGGTACGGGCGGCAGATGAGTGGCGGATACAGCATCCAGGTAGAGGAGCTTGGAGAATCCTCGAATGGGATATTTTTTGTTACAAAACTTCTTGGACCGGAGGATCTTAAGGAGGCAGGAGTTCCGTCCTATCCCTGCATTGTGATAAAAACCCGGAAACAGGAAAAGCCGGTAACGTTCCGGGAAAGCAGTAGTCCGGTGAAAAAAGAGTTGGAGAAAGGGGAATAGACTGTGGAATTAAAAAAAGAAAGCATGCAGATATTAAAGGAAAAAAGCAGGGCAAAAAGTCAGATCACTTTTGATGAGGATTTTAATGTACCGGATGCAAAACCGGATGCAGGAAGACTGATCCAGAATAAGGGCAGGATCATTATGGATGATGTCCGTCTTACTGACGGGAAAGGTATTCTTACGGGAAATCTGCAGGTAGATATCCTTTATGTGGGGGAAGAAAGCGGGATTGTCAGCGGTCTAACTGCAAAACTTCCATTTGAGGAAACCTTGAACCTGAAGAACATCATAAATGGGGATAAAATGTGTCTGAAGTGGGAAATTGAAGATCTTACGATCCGCCTGATCCATTCCAGAAAGCTCAATATCAAAGCTTTGGTTACTTTTTGTGCGACTGTGGATGAAACGGAACAGATCCGCCTGCCGGTGGCGCTGGATGCAGAAGAGGTATCCGTCAGAAAAAAAACAGTCCGCTTTCTGGGACTTACCGTACATAAAAAAGATACACTCCGGATCAAGGATGAGTATACCATTGCCTCCAATCGTCCGGATATCGCCAGCCTGATCTGGTATACTATGGATGTACGGGGACTGGATCTGAAGCCGGAGGAAAATGTGGTAAAAGCAAGGGGAGAGCTGTCCGTTTTTGTGCTGTACGGAGCTGAAGATACAGAAGCTCCGGTGCAATGGCTGGAATATTCGCTGCCTTTTTCCGGGGAAGTGGAATGTCCGGACTGCACGGAAGAACTGATCCCGCTGATCGAAGCTTCGGTGATGCATCAGAGTCTGGAGGCCAAACCGGATGTCGATGGGGAAGAACGGATCCTTGTTTCGGATGTGGTGCTGGAGCTGGATATGAAATTTTTCAGGGAAGAGGAATATGATCTCATTACCGATGTGTATACACCGATCCGTGAATGCGTTCCGGAAGGGAAGAATGAGGTACTGGAACGGCTTCTGGTACGTAATTTTTCCAGATGCAGGATCAGTGACAGGATCCAGGTAAAGGAGACTCAGGGAAAAGTCCTCCAGCTGTGTCACAGTCAGGGAAAAGTGAAGATCGATAAGACCAGGATCGTAGAGAACGGTGTGCAGGCAGATGGCGTGGTCATGCTGAAGATCCTGTACATTATTGGAAATGATGATATGCCGTTTTATTCCATGGAGGCAATGATACCGTTTTCCCATATGGTTGAGGCAAGAGGGATCCGACAGGACAGCTGTTATCAGTTAAAAGCAAAGCTGGAGCAGCTTTCCGCAGCCATGGCAGATGGAAATGAGATCGAGATCCGGGCAACTGTAGGACTGGAGCTTCTGGCAGTTGCCAGAGAACCGGTATTTATCATTGAGAAAGTAGAGGAAAAACCACTGGATATGAAAAAACTCCAGGCCATGCCGGGAATCCTGGTTTACATGGTAAAACCGGGAGATGAATTGTGGGATATCGCAAGGAAATATCACACATCTGTACAGGAGATCCGGACGATCAATGGTCTCAAGGAAAATCAGGAACCATCTCCGGGAACTCCGCTTCTTGTTGTGAAAAAAGTGGAAGGTCAGATCAAATAAAAAGTGGAATATTTTGCTGTTGAAAAGAATGTAAAAATCATATAAAATACATGTATAAATACTGTATACAAAGTACAAATGGAGGGGCTTATGCGTTTAAAAGCAATGGCAAAGATCAATCTCGGACTTGATGTTCTGGGAAAGAGAGAGGACGGTTATCATGAGGTACGCATGATCATGCAGACCATCCGTATGTATGATATCCTGGATATCAGAAAGACCAGACGGCCGGGGATCGTACTGACGACCAATCTTCCGTTTATCCCCACAGATCAGAGAAATCTTGTATATAAAGCAGCACAGATGCTGATGGAGGAGTTCGATGTTGAAGAGGGACTTTCCATCAAGCTTCGTAAATTTATCCCGGTGGCAGCAGGCATGGCAGGAGGCAGCTCCGATGCAGCGGCTGCATTTGTGGGTGTGAACCGGATGTTCCATTTAGGGCTTACAGAAGAACAGCTGATGGAACGTGCAGTAAAGGTCGGAGCAGATGTTCCGTATTGTATCATGCGGGGAACAGCTCTTGCGGAGGGAATCGGAGAGAAGCTGACCAGACTTCCGGAAGTTCCGAAATGTTATGTTCTGATAGGAAAACCGGGGATCAATGTTTCCACAAAAACAGCCTATGAGAATCTGAATCTGGAAGGGATCGGCAAACATCCGGACATCGATGGACTCATCGGAGCTATCAGAAATAATGATCTGTATGCCATGGCATCCAGAATGGAGAATGTATTTGAACCGGGGATCATCCGACAGTATCCGGTGATCGGCAATATCAAGAACCTTATGGAAGAAAAAGGTGCGCTGAAAGCCGTGATGAGCGGGAGCGGTCCTACTGTGTTTGGAATCTTTGATAACAGGGATAAGATGGCCGCGGCAGCCAGAAGCCTCAGAAAGAGCGGGCTTGCAAAGACTGTATTTGCCACGGATATTTACAATAGAGATGGAGGAGTTACAAATGACAAGTGATTTTTCTGTGGATATGAATGAATATCTGCCGCTTCGGGATGTTGTTTTTAATACCTTGCGGCAGGCAATCCTGAAGGGAGAGCTGAAGCCGGGCGAAAGACTTCTGGAGATTGCCCTTGCAGAGCGTCTTGGTGTGAGCAGAACACCGGTGCGTGAGGCTATGCGTAAGCTGGAGCAGGAAGGTCTTGTAGTGATGATCCCACGCAGAGGTGCACAGGTAGCCAGCATCACAGAGAAGGATCTGAACGATGTTCTGGAGGTACGTATCGCTCTCGAAAATGTTGCCATAGAAAAAGCGTGCAAGCTGATCACAGAGGAGGAGCTGGGAAGGCTCTGGGTGGCAGCCAAGGAATTTGAAAAAACAAAAGCAGAGGGAAATCTGGTCCGTCTGGCGGAAACTGATGTGGCTTTCCACGAGATCATATACCAGGCTTCTGATAATAAGCGTCTGAACCAGGTCCTGAATAATCTCCGTGAGCAGATGTATCGCTATCGTGTAGAGTATCTGAAGGAGGAGCAGACAAGAAATCTTCTGGTCAGTGAGCATGAAGAGCTGGTAAAAGCCATCCGTGAAGGAGATGTGCAAAAGGCGCAGGATATTTCTTTCCATCATCTGGAAAATCAGCGAAAAGCGATCATCCGTACTATCCGCGCGGAGAATGAAGCCAAAGAAGCCGAGAAAAAAGAATAAGAACAGGATATGCGGGAATATTAAGAGAGATGTCATTGTGGCATCTCTTTTTTTTAACCGAATCAGGTAAGTTCCCTGTTTCAATTGCGAAAAGCAATAAGCAGTGGGGGAACTTGCTATAAAGGATGGTGGCTTTATGGAAACAAGGAAGATATCGATATCGCTTCATGAAAATGAATCGTATATCCGGAAACAGTGTGAAAACTGCGATGATATCCTGATCAGGCCCATGCGCCTTGGTGAGGGACATAAGGCGGACTGTCTGATGGTCTATATTGAGGTGGCGGTTTCCAACATGATGCTGGATGATTCTGCTATCGGAAAAATGATCAATCATTTCTGGGAGATCCCGGAGGAAAAGATCCGGGAATTTATCCGCCGGAACAGCCTTGGAATTGCAGATGTGAAGGAGCTGTCTTCCATGGAGGAGGTATTTGGTGCCATTCTTTCGGGAAATGCAGTTTTCTTTCTGGATGGATACGACAAAGCAATGAAAATTTCCAGTAAAGGATATCCGGGGCTGCCTGTATCAGAGGTGAAAACGGAAAAGGTCCTCAGAGGCTCCAAGGAGGGGTTCTGTGACAGTGTAAAAATCAATGCGGCCCTTGTGAGAAAGCGGATCCGGGATACCAGGCTGAAGGTGGAGCAGAGCAGCATCGGTGTACGCTCCAATACGGTGGTACAGCTTCTTTATGTGGAGGATCTGGTCCATGAGGAGCTTCTGACTGCTGTGAAAGAGCGTCTGGAATCTTTTGCAGTGGACGGGATCCTGGACAGCGGGATGCTGGAACAGTTGACAGAAGAAGCCTGGTATTCTCCCTTTCCTCAGTTTCAGACAACGGAGCGGCCGGATCGGGCTGCCCAGGAGCTGCTGAATGGAAAAGCAGTTCTGCTCTGCGACAATTCGCCGGTGGCACTGGTGGTTCCCGGAGCATTCAACAGTTTTATGGAAAGCAGTGAAGACTGGTACAATCGTTTTGAGATGGCATCCTTCCTGCGGGTTCTCCGGTATCTGGCCATGGCTGTGGCAACGCTGCTCCCCGGACTTTATCTGGCTGTGATACGGTTTCATACACAGATCCTTCCGGCGAATCTGATCCTTTCCTTTGCACAGGCAAGAGAGGGTGTTCCATTTTCCAGTGTAGTGGAGCTGGTGTTCCTGGAACTGTCATTTGAGTTGATACGGGAGGCTGGTGTGCGGATCCCGGGAGCTCTTGGAAATGCCATTGGGATCGTGGGAGGACTGATCATCGGACAGGCAGCAGTGGAGGCCAATCTTGTCAGCCCGGTGGTAGTGATCATCGTGGCACTGACAGCACTGGGATCACTGGCTATACCTAATGAGGAATTTGCTTCTGCATTCCGGCTTCTGAAGTACGCTTTTCTGTTTCTGGGAGGGTTTCTGGGTATCTTCGGAATCGTGTTGGGACTGTATCTTACCGTGGCGCATCTGTCAGGACTCTTAAGCTTCGGTGTCCCATATCTGGTACCTTTTGTAGAGAAGAACAGTGAGACGGAAACCGGTGGAAGGATTTTGCGACAGCCCTTCCGGAAGCGGAAATTCCGGCCGCTGTATGCCAGAAATGCCCAGAAACGCAGGCTTCGGACAAGGCCATGGAGCCGGAAAGGATAAAGGTTATGAGATTTGCGGAGAATAACAGGATTTCCCACAGGCAGCTTTTTCGGCAGATCATACTGGTGTTTCCGGCGCCGTTTCTGCTGTGCCTGTTTAAGAATGGAGCGATGTTGGGCATCAGTGCCATGGCAGGGACAGCTGCTGCGGCCGTAGTGCTCTCTTTTTATGTGATCTGGTTGATACGTCTGACACCTGCGTATGGGGAGCTTTCCAAAAGGACAGGAGATTTTGCTGTACAATTTATCGGACTGTTCTTTTTAATATATGTGATCGCAAGTTCGGCATTTCTTTCGGACCTTCTGGGGGAGGTGATCCCGGAAAGTCTGATCAGCGGGATTTCCGGAAAATGGCTGTCTCTTCTTGCAGTTGTAGTCTGTAGTCTGGGAACGCATCGCGGAATGCAGAGAAGAGGGCGGATCGCTGAGGTGTCCGGAAGGGTTTTTCTGGCAGGGATTCTTCTTCTGATGCTTTTATGTGCAGGGCAGGGAAAAACAGAGTACTTTATGGAAGTGATGAAAGATCCGGAAACAGGATTTACAGGAGAGCGATGGCTCCGTGATCTGTATACACTTTTGTGTGCTTTTTCAGGAGCAGGACTTCTTCCCTTCGGGTTGGAGTATGCAAAAAAACAGGGAAGTGCCAGAAAACCTGTGATTCTGGCTTTTCTTACAGTTTGCGGGATCATTTTTGGAATGCAGCTCCTTCTTCCGGCGGTCTTTGGCGGTGCACGCCTTAAAAACGAGATCTGTCCGGTACTGCCTCTTCTGGAGGGGGCGGATCTTCCGGGAAACGTACTGGCGAGATTTGATGTGATATGGATGGGATTTCTGGTATTCGGACTTTTGTTTTCTCTGGGAAGTTTGTTTCATTACGGAAATCAGATCGCGGAAAAAACCGGGTTCGGGACCGGTCGGTACTGGATCCCGGCAGCAGGCTGGCTGCTTTCCCTGTATGAGAGAAACGGGATGGGGATCCGGGAGTATTATGGCTGGTATCTGGGGTACATCTTTGTGCCGTTTCTGCTTGTGATACAGCTTTTTCTCAGTACGGAAAACAGGGGAAGACGGAAGAAAAAAATAACTGTGGCAGGACTTGTCCTGGTCATCACTTTGACGGGATCAGGCTGTGCGGCAGTAGAACCGGAAAAAAGAGCTTATCCGCTGGCACTTGGGGCCGGTGTTTCAGAGAATGGCTTTGTGCTAAAATATGCAATGCCGGATATGAGTACAGCTACCGGACAGGAAAAACCGGACGAAGACCCGATTTCTGTTCTGACTCTTTCCGGCCGGGACTTTCAGGAGATCGAGGCAGTCTACAATCGGTCTCAGGAAAAATTTCTGGATCTTGGTCATCTTGAAGTGCTGATCCTGGATGAACAGATCTTAGAAGAGGGAGCCCGGGAAGCACTGATCGGATATCTGAAGCAGGAAGAGCATATCGGAGAGGATGTCTACGTGTTCCGGACGAATATGCTGGGAGATGTTTTTCACTGGAAAGGAGCCCGAAAAAGCTCCATAGGGGAATATCTTCAGGGAATCCAGGAGAACCGCACATCCGGGCAGCAGAAGAAGGGTGTGACTCTGCGAGAGGTATATCATCAATTTTGTCAGGATGGAACGCTGCCCTGGCTTCCGGAGGTATGGGTGGAAGGTGAGCTTCTGGAAGTGGATTACGGCAGTAATGAATAGATAGGAGCCGGACTGTTAATAATACAGATGATGATCAGTACGATAAATCGTACAGTATATCCCTGGATAAGATCATCAGAAGATTTTTGACAGGAGGGCTTGCTCATGGAGCATATAAAAACGAAGAAGCATGTATTAAAAAAAGCAGGAGGAATCCTTCTGCTCATGGCAGTGATCCTTGCAGGGAGTACCTGGGAGAGAAGAACTGCCGGTGATCGGCAGCCACAGTTTTATGCCTGGTGGGGAACGATCTATCCGGAATTCTGTTTTGAAAAAGCAGAGGACAACGGGGAAAATAAGCCGGTGAAGATATCCTTCTGGCTTGCGCAAGCCCTGGATTGGTGATACAATATTTCAACGGACCAATCACGTTCGATTAATTATTTCAGGAGATAAGATCAATGAATATAGACAGAAACGCACCGGTGGGTGTGTTTGATTCCGGTATCGGAGGACTGACAGTAGCCCGGGAGATCATGCGCAATCTCCCATCGGAAAAAATCGTATATTTCGGAGACACAGCCAGAGTTCCCTATGGAAGCAAATCCAGAGAAACGGTGATCCGTTATTCCCGCCAGATCATTCATTTTCTGCAGGAACAGAAGGTGAAGGCCATTGTGGTGGCCTGTAATACAGCCAGTGCATTTGCTCTGGATGCGGTGAAGGATGAACTGGATATCCCGATCCTTGGAGTGATCGAGGCCGGTGCCAAAGTTGCTGCCCAGGAAACCAGAAATAAACGGGTGGGCATTATCGGAACGGTGGGCACGGTAGGAAGCGGTATCCATGCCTCTTATCTGAAGGAACTGGATCCGGAGATCACCGTGATCGGAAAAGCGTGCCCGCTGTTTGTTCCGCTGGTAGAAGAGGGCTGGTATCATGATCCGGTCACTGAGGAAGTTGCGAGAAGATATCTGAAGGAGCTGCAGGAGCAGGAGATCGATACACTGATCCTCGGATGTACGCACTATCCTCTTTTAAGATCTACCATACGCAAGATCATGGGTGAGGAGGTCTGCCTTGTGAATCCTGCATATGAGACGGCGCTGGAGCTTAAAAAGCTGCTCTCCAGACTGGATCTTGCCAGCAATGAGGTAGCACAGGAGGAATTCCCGTATCGCTTTTATGTAAGTGATCTTGCAGAGAAGTTTAAGGATTTTGCCAATTCCATCCTGCCGTATAACGTAGAAAAAACACAGAAGATCGATATCGAAAAATATTAAACAGATCTGTACATAAATGATAGGAGAAAAGAATGCAGAAAGAAGTTTTGATCCATGTAAGAGGGCTTCAGATGATGGATGCACAGGGGGATCAGGAACCTATAGAGATCATTGTTCCGGGACAGTATTATTTCCGCAATGGTTCTCATTATCTCAGATATGAGGAACTGCTGGATGAAACAGCAGAACCCACCATCAATTACATAAAAGTATCCGGAAAGGGTCTGGAGGTCAGCAAGAAGGGACTGGTCAATGTACACATGGTATTTGAACAGGGCAAAAAAAACATGACCTATTATACTACCCCTTACGGAACACTTCAGATGGGAATCTCAGCTACGAATCTGGAGCTGACGGAAAGCGAAGAGAACCTTCAGATCAAAGCAGATTATGCGCTGGATATGAATGAAGAACATGTGGCAGACTGCTATCTGGCGATCCAGGTACAGCCAAGAGACTGCAAGGATTTTGTTTTATAGATCCTGCAGAAAATAAAAGATATATAATTACACTACATAAGAACAGCCGCCATGCATCAGGGGAATTCCTGAAAGCATGGCGGCTGTTTTGGATTCTGATCATTTACGGAATCTTGCGAGGAAACCTTTTTTCTTCTTCTGTGGTGCTTCGAGAGAACCACGGATTCCTTTTACGCCAACGATGTAAAGACCGCTGACTTCAGCTTTGATCTCTTTTTTGACCGGGATCAGATCAAAAACTTTTTCATCTGCAATAAGGATGCTGATCTTCGGACCGACTTTGGCTTTTACGATCGGAAGCTTGGACCGGCGCATAAGCTTAGGTGTCTGGTCGATGACCATCTGTGGAAGTCCGGAATCTTTCAGCGGCATCCGTTTTTTATCGATGACCAGCATGGAAACTGTCTGTTTGTTAGCCTGGATCTGAGCCTGCTGTTCGTCCTGTTTTTTCTGAGCTTTTTTTCCGAAGAAATAGAGTGCGATCACTGCTGCGATCAGAATAACGAGGATGACCAGAAGAACGATGGTAACTGTACTCATTTGAGAATCCCCCTGTATATATATTTGTTTCGCAATCGGTTACATTACGCAAACAACATTTTAGCATTGTTTCGTCAAAAAGGCAATTAAAAAAGTGAAAAAGACAGGTGGAACGGTGGAAATTTCAGCAGTTACCAGTTATAATGATTACGATGCAGTTCGTCTGTGTATGCTGCAGAGATTACAGGACATAACTATCTTTGAGCTAACATATGTAATGGATAAACCAGAGATGGAGGAAATATTATATGAAAGAGAAAACGCCCGGGAGAACCCGACCGGAAATGGGAACTCCGGAGTACGAAGAATGGCGGAAAGAGGTATTGAAACGCCGCAGAAAGCGCCAGCTGAAGGAACGCAGAAAACGTCTGGCTATCATAACAGTGGCAATGATCGTCGCAGTCGGGGCATCGGTAGGGGTCGGTGTGCTGAAGGGCAGAAGTGAGAAGGCTTCAAAAGAGAAGACGGTTTCTTCTGACAAACAGAAAGAACAGACCGTTTCCGGAGAAAAAGCTTCAGAAGCAGGTACTGAAAATACAGAGACCGTTTCCAAAGATACTCTCGCAGAGGCAGAGCTTCTGGCCAGTCAGTATAACTATGACAAAGCTATCGATCTTCTGAAAAAGGCTCCGTCCTATGATTCTGATAAGAAGATGCAGGCAGCTGCAAAAAAATACGAAGACGTAAAAGCAACCTGTACGGCATGGCCCCTTGAAAAGGTGACACATGTCTTTTATCATATTCTGATCAAGGATCCATCCAAAGCGTTTGACGGAGATTACAAAGAAGCAGATTATAATCAGGTCATGACAACCATTGATGAGTTTAACAAGATCACGCAGATCATGTATGACAAGGGCTATGTGATGGTAAGCATCAAGGACATGGCAAAGGCAGATGACAACGGGAACATCACAGAGGGAGAGATCCTTCTTCCGCCCGGGAAAACGCCGTTTGTTCTCTCACAAGATGATGTATGCTATTATCATTACATGGACGGTGACGGCTATGCCACGAAGCTGATCGTGGATGATAAAGGAAAGATCCGCAATGAATATGTGGAAGATGACGGAAGCGTATCCGTGGGAGATTACGACATGGTTCCGCTGATCGATCGATTTGTGGAAAAGCATCCGGATTTTTCATATCGCGGTGCAAAAGGAATCCTGGCGCTTACCGGATACAACGGGATCCTGGGATACCGTACCGACGAAAGCTATGAGACCCGTCCGGCAGATCTGGATGAAAATAAAGTACAGTGGCTGGATGCACATCCGGATTTCAGCCTGGAAAAAGAACGGGCAGCCGCAAAAAAGGTTGCCGATGCCATGAAGGCAGAAGGCTGGGAATTTGCAAGCCATACCTGGGGACATCAGAATGTGGGACAGGTCACACTGGAGAAGCTTCAGGCAGATACCGAACGTTTCAAGAAAAATGTAGATCCGCTGATCGGGGGAACGGATGTTATCATTTTTGCTTTTGGAACTGACATTACCAATGACCAGGAGTATTCCGGGGATAAATTCGAATATCTGAAGGGGCAGGGATATAATTATTACTGCAACGTGGATTCCAGCCAGTATTATGTACAGATCAGGGATCGGTACTTCCGTCAGGGAAGACGGAATCTGGATGGATACCGTATGTATTACAACCCGGAACTGTTATCCGATCTTTTTGACGTAAAAGATGTTTTTGATCCGGCAAGACCGACACCGGTACCACCGATGTAACGGTCATATCCGGAGATACGAGGGGACTTTTAGAAAGGGGCATATATATTATCATGAAGAAAAAAATTGCAGGTGTACTGACAACAGTACTTGCGGCGTCACTTCTTGTGGGCGGAAACCATCCGGTCACTGTTCAGGTGGACAATATGATCTCCGGGACACAGGATGACGAGGGTACACAGTCTGATGAAGCGGAAGCAGAAGCCGAAGAAGAACAGTCCGAAGAAGCCAAAGTAGCAGCGGATCCGGAGGACCAGCCGGCGGCTACCGAGACACCGAAGGAAGAAAAAAAGGCAGAAAAAGAAACACAGAAAAGGGAAGCTGCCGAGAACAGCTCCGACAGTACTTCCTCAGACGAAAAAACACTTCTAAAAAAAGCCAAAAAACTGGCACAGCAGTATGATTACACCGGCGCGATCTCCGTGCTGAAAAATAACTGGAAATTTGCCACCAGTGACAAGATGCAGGAAGCAGCAGCAGCCTACATGAAAAAAAGAGATGCCTGTGTGGAATATCCACTTGAGAATATCACTCATGTATTTTTTCATTCCCTGATCGTGAATACCTCACTGGCCTTTGACGGAGATTCCGATGAGGCCGGATATAATCAGATGATGACCACAGTCAGCGAATTCAAAAAAATGATCCAGATCATGTATGATAAGGGTTACGTACTGGTGAGTCCTCATGATATGGCTGTGATCAATGATGACGGAACCATGAGCAAAGGAAAGATCATGCTGCCGGAAGGCAAGATCCCTTTTGTTCTTTCAGAGGATGACGTCAGCTACTATCATTATATGGACGGAGACGGATTTGCCACAAAGCTGGTGATCGACGACAACGGAGATATCAAATGCGAGTATAAGAAGGCAGACGGTACAGTTGTGACCGGAGACTACGATGTGGTGCCGATCCTGGATTCCTTTATCAAAGAACATCCGGATTTTTCCTATCATGGAAGAAAGGGTATCCTGGCAATGACCGGTTATAATGGTGTTCTGGGTTACCGTACAGATGGGGCATACAAGACTAAGAAGAATCTTCAGGATGACCAGAAGGCGTTTCTCAAGGCCAATCCGGATTTTGACTATGATAAAGAAGTAAAAGCAGCCAAAAAAGTGGCGAAGGCCATGAAAAAGAACGGCTGGGAATTTGCAAGCCATACCTGGGGCCACAGAAATGCCACAAGCTCCACAGCAGCGGAGTTGAAGACCGATAATAAAAAATGGGAAAAATATGTGGCACCCATCCTCGGAAAAACCGATATGATCATTTTTGCCTTTGGTGCGGATATTGGCGACTGGGAAGGATACACCTCGGATAATGAGAAGTATGAGTATTACAAAAGCCGTGGCTACCGCTATTTCTGCAATGTAGATTCCAGTCAGTATTTTGTGCAGATCACAAGTGAATATTTCCGTCAGGGAAGACGGAATCTGGATGGATACAGAATGTATTACAATCCGGATATGCTCAGTGACCTGTTTGATGTATCGGAGGTGTGGGATTCTTCCAGACCGACACCGGTACCGGAAATGTAAGACAGCAAACACATTTTACAAATCTGTATAAAAAAAGATTATAATCGAACCGACAGTACTTGATGAAGGGAGTAGGTTATGAAGAAAAAAGCATATCTCATGGTTCTTGCACTGTGTGCGGCACTGGCGATCACTGCATGTGGCACATCAACAGACCAGAAAGATGACAAAAAACCTGCAGCAGAAGCGCAGGATACAACAGATAAAGAAGATTCCGGATCTGCAGATTCCAAAGAGTCAGAAGAAACGGATTCCAATAAAGACAGTGAAGAGGCAGCCTCCGGAGACACAAGGCTTGTTTCCGTGGATGATGTGAGTAAATATGTGACTATCGGAGAATATAAGGGGCTGACTCTTGATAATACAGTAGAAGCCGTAACCGATGATATGGTTGACGGAAGGATCAAGGAGGAACTTCAGAACAAGGCTGAGGAAGTAACGGAAGGCAGCGTTCAGAACGGAGACGTAGTTACCATCAATTATGTGGGAACCAAGGACGGTGTGGCTTTTGACGGCGGCACCGCAAATAATTATGAGCTGACCATAGGCTCCGGAACGTTTATCGACGGATTTGAGGACGGGATCATCGGAATGAAAAAAGGTGAAACCAAGGATCTCGATCTGACTTTCCCGGAGGAATACTCTTCGGAAGAGCTGGCCGGACAGGAAGTGGTATTTAAGGTCACTCTGCAGAGCTTTAAGCGTGCACCTGAGCTTACCGATATCTGGGTAGCCAAGAATACAGACTGCAAGAGTGTGGATGATTACAAGAAGGAAATCCGTACCACACTGGAGGATGAAGCGAAGACAAGTGCACAGAACACATTGCGTGAAACTGCATGGAACACAGTGCTCTCAGCATCTGAAGTGAAGGAATATCCACAGGAGGATCTGGATACAGCCAAGACAGAGTTTCGCAGTCTGTATGAGAATTATGCAAAACAGGGTGCTATGACGCTGGAGGATTTTGTAAAAGCTCAGGGAATCTCCATGGATGATTTTGAGGAGCAGAGCGGTCAGTATGCGGAGTTTAAAGTAAAGCAGAATCTGATCGTACAGGGGATCATGGATGCGGAGAATATGACACTTGAAGATAAAAAATCTCTCAGTATCCAGGATGAACTGATCAAAGCATACAGTGTGAAGGATCTGGCTGCGTTGGTAGATAAATACGGACAGGCAGCAGTGGATGAATCCATCGGACTTCTCAGAGTGGAAGATTTTATCCTGGACAATGCAACGGTTGAGGAGAAGGTTTCTGCCGGTGATACCCAGGGAGTAAACGGAGATGATCCTTCCTCGGACGGAAGCAGTGCGGAAGGTACCGTGGATGAAGAGCTGGAAGCGGCAGAGGCTACAGATATGGTGCCGGAAGACGGCGAGGCGGATCAGAATGCAGCGGGTCAGGAGTGATCTGACAGTATCAGCAGCTAAAAGAGTGTGGTGCCCGGAATATGTTCCGGGTGCCATTTTTTTACAAAAGGACAGGGGAAAATTAAGGTTACCGTTCACTGGTAATATTCCGCGAGGTGTGTTACTGAGAACGGAGTGAACAGTAATAAATTAAGAGATTCTTTCGGGAATTCCCATTGTATTTAAGCATTAAATGCGGTATGATTAAAGACAGACGTTAAATATCAAAGAAAGATATAAGTATATAAATGGGGATGTAAAAAATGGACAAAAGAGTTTTGCGTGAGAGGATGCGCAGAAAACAGCAGCAGTTAAGACGGCGGCGGATGATGAAGCGGATAACCTGTGTAGTTGCGGCGATTCTTCTGTTGGTTTTTGTTGTTCGAGGGGTAATTCTTCCCATCGTCAACCATGCAGGCGGCGGAAACAATAAAGATGCGGAGACAGTAAATGTCCAGGCAAATACCGCCGGAGCTTCCACAGACAGCAGTACGAAGGACGGTACGGCATCGACGGATACGGCTGCTTCGGATACAGACAGCGCGGATTCCGGTACGGATGCAACGGTGATGCCGGTAAAGGGCAGTGCAGCAGGTGAAAGGCTTTCTGTTATGACTCCGGGATGGCATGAGGATTCCACAGGAAAGTGGTATCAGAATCCGGATGGTACATATTATGTAAATGGTTTTGCGGATATTGACGGAACAACATACAGCTTTGATAAAAAGGGATACATGCAGACCGGATGGGTGGAAAAAGGTGTGAAGGATTATTATTTTAATGAGGATGGTTCTTATGATCCTTCCAAGAAGCGCCCGATGATCGCTCTGACCTTTGATGATGGTCCTGGAGAGTATACAGAGACACTTCTTGATACTGTTGAGAAATACAATATCCATGTTACGTTCTTTATGCTGGGACAGAATATGGAGGGCCGTGAATCTACCATACAGCGAATGGTAAAGCTTGGCTGCGAGATCGGTAACCATACTTGGGATCATCCGGAACAGACGCTGCCGAATATGGACCTTGATTCTGTTTTGCAGGAGTTCCAGAAGACCGATGATGCACTGGTAAAAGCCTGTGGGCAGGCATCAACTGTATGTCGTGCACCGTATGGCGCGATCACAGATGAGCAGATAAGTGCAGTTGGCAAGCCTTTCTTCATGTGGTCTACAGATTCTCTGGACTGGAAGCTGATGGATGCGGATGCAGATTATAATCAGATCATGAATGATTCTTCTTTGGGAGATGGTTCCGTCATCCTGATGCATGATATTCATGAACCATCTGTGAAGTGTGCCACAGAGAAACTAATCCCGGCACTGATCGACCAGGGATATAAGCTTGTAACAGTCAGCGAGCTTGCAGAAGCGAAGGATGTTACGTTACAGAGTGCTTCCTATTCTGACTTCTGGGACAGCTCTCTTCAGGCTGGTCGTGTTGCAGGATATGCAGGAAATTCCAGCGATTCAGAGGATTCCTCTGATGAGGGCTCCGATGGAAGCGATTCTTCTGACGGATCTGATGTCAGTGACGGATCTTCCAACGAAGATGACTACTCCGATGGCTCTGACGAAAGTGATTATTCTGATGGATCTTCCGATGATGGAAGCTATGATGACGGTTCCTATGACGATGGAAGCGGAGAATATTAAAAAATAACAGGAGAGACCTGAATGACAAGATGTGCGTCATTCGGGTCTCTTTTTTGACTTTATCTGACATTGTCGGATAATAGACACATATTAGCCGGAGAGGGTTTTTCCTTGACTGAAAATATAGGGATTGGTATAATTATAGAATAAAAAACTCCACTTAAAATTGGGGAATGGACGGTGGCAGAACTATAAAGGGAGGTACCTGAAAATGGGAAAGAAATTACAATTTACGGAGCTTGACCAGTATCTTTTCGGTCAGGGCACGAATTATGATATTTACAGGAAGCTGGGAGCACATCCAGACACGCAGAACCGGAAAAAAGGGGTTTATTTTGCAGTGTGGGCACCTAATGCACAGGCGGTTTCTGTTGTAGGTGAATTCAACGAATGGGATACGGAGAAGAATCCCATGAAAAAAGTTGGACCCATTGGCGTTTATGAGACATTTGTACCGGGAGCGAAGATCGGACAGCTGTATAAATTTTACATTACAGGTGCACATGGTGAGGAGCTTTACAAGGCAGACCCATATGCCAATGCCGCTGAAATGCGTCCCGGAACCGCCTCTCGTATTACAGATATCACCAACTACAAATGGAAAGATGATACCTGGATGAAAAATCGTGAGAACTTTGACCCGGACACAAGTGCCATGTCTATCTATGAGGTGCATCCGGGATCCTGGATGAAGCATCCGCAGACAGCAGAGGATGAGGATGGTTTCTATTCCTACAGAGAACTGGCGCCGAAGCTTGCCCAGTATGTCAAAAAAATGGGATACACCCATGTGGAGCTTATGGGTATCGCAGAGCATCCTTTTGACGGTTCCTGGGGCTATCAGGTAACCGGCTATTACGCACCGACTTCCCGCTACGGAACACCGCAGGATTTCAAATATCTGGTGGATTATCTCCATCGTCAGAAGATCGGTATCATTCTTGACTGGGTACCGGCACATTTTCCGAAGGATGCACACGGACTGGCTAACTTTGACGGAACTGCTGTATATGAGCATGCAGATCCGAGACAGGGTGAGCATCCGGACTGGGGAACCAAGATCTACAATTACGGACGTCCGGAGGTGAAGAACTTCCTGATCGCAAATGCTCTTTACTGGGTAGAGGAATGCCACGTTGATGGTCTTCGTGTAGATGCGGTTGCATCCATGCTCTACCTGGATTACGGTAAGAAAGACGGTGAGTGGGTCGCCAATAAATACGGCGGAAACAAGAATCTGGAGGCTATTGAATTTTTTAAGCATCTGAATACCGTTGTTCTCGGAAGAAATCATGGAACTGTCATGATCGCAGAGGAATCTACCGCATGGCCGATGGTAACAGGTAAGGCAGAAGACGACGGGCTTGGATTCTCCCTGAAGTGGAATATGGGCTGGATGAACGACTTTCTGGAATACATGAAGCTGGATCCATATTTCCGTAAATTTAATCATAATAAGATGACATTTTCTATGACTTATGCATACAGTGAGAAATATGTTCTGGTCCTGTCTCATGATGAGGTAGTACATCTGAAGTGTTCTATGCTGGAGAAGATGCCTGGGGAGCTGGATGATAAATTTAAGAACCTGAAGGCCGGATATACTTTTATGTTCGGGCATCCGGGTAAGAAGCTTCTGTTTATGGGACAGGATTTCGGACAGCTGCGTGAGTGGAGTGAGGCCAGAGAGCTTGACTGGTATCTTCTTGGCGAGGAAAATCATCAGAAGCTGCAGCAGTATGTCAGTGATCTTCTGCATATCTACCGCAAATATCCGGCACTTTACGGTGCAGATAATGATCCATCTGCATTTGAGTGGATCAATGCCAACGATGGCGACAGAAGTATCTTCAGCTTTGTGAGAAAATCTCCTACAAGACGTAATAATATTCTGGTAGTATGCAACTTTACACCGGTAGCACGTCCGGATTACCGTGTAGGCGTTCCGAAGAAAAAACAGTACAAACTGATCATGGATGAGCAGGGGCTTCTTCCGAAGGGCAAGGTATTTAAAGCCGAAAAGAAAAATTGTGATAACCGGGAATTTTCTTTTGCATATCCGTTGGAAGCTTATGGAGTTGGTATATTTACATACTGATATTCTGTACAGTGAAATCTTTGAAAGAAAATATAAAAGATAAAATAAAAATACCGGAGATCTGTGTGCCTTTGAAGTGTTCACTTCAGAGGTGCCGGATCTCCGGTATTTTATGAATCAGGGTATAGACTGGTCACGAAAGGTTATCACTATTCTTCGCTATCATCGTAAGAACCATCATCGTAAGAACCGTCATCGTAAGAACCATCATCGTAAGAACCGTCATCGTAGGAACCGTCATCGTAGGAACCATCATCATAGGAACCATCATCGTAGGAACCGTCATCATAGGAACCATCATCGTAGGAACCGTCATCCGAGGAGTCGTCTGTGCTGCCTGAGTTATTATCAGCAGAGTTAAAGTCTTCGGAAGTGATGTCAATGCCTTTATCTGCGTAATATTTTTCTGCTGTGATGGAGTCGGTATCTTCTACGATATTTCCGGATGCATCGATCATGTTCAGGTCTGTGTCAATGGTCACATCCAGGAGGTTGGTTCCTGTGGATGGAGTGACATTCATGGACATGATCTCGTTGAACTTCTTTTTCAGATTGTCAAGAGTGAATACACCGGAACCAATGTATGACTGTACACCATTCTGAGATGCAAGTTCTTCTGTGTAATCGGAAAGCATATATGGTCCGAATTCACCGGCATCGCTGTTGTAATGCATGACCAGAGGTTCCACTGTAGGAGTCAGGATCTCAATTGAGGTCTTGCCGTTCTGTACGGTTTTCTGAATGGTGAATTTTGCCATTCCGCCGAGAAGTTCTTCCAGCTTCTGTTGGGTGGATACGAAATTTCCCAGAGAGTAGAAGACTACAGTTTCATTGCCTTTGTCATCAGTAAGACGGCCATATGGTTGGAGTACATGTGGATGTCCGCCGATTATGACATTTACGCCTTGCTCCATAAGGTAGGCTGCCCACTGTTTTTCATATTCGTTTGGCATGGTTTCGCCTTCGGTACCCCAGTGTGCTACAAAGATGATACAGTCGGCCTGCTTTTTTGCTTTCTGGATCATGGCTGTGATCTTGTCTTTGCGGATCATGTCGATCATGTAGTCTTTTCCTTCAATGCCGCCTACGTTTGTACCGTAGGTGTAATCCAGAAATGCAATCTTGATACCGTTTATTTCGCGGATCTTTACGGTGTCGGCATCTTCCTGGGAATCGTGGATTCCCAGAAGTGTGACATCCGGATATTTGGTTTTCCAGAAGTTCAGTGTGTCTGTGAGGAAGCCCTCTCCGAAGTCATCAATGTGGTTGTTGGCGGATTCTACTACGTTGAATCCGGCTTTTATAATGGCGTCTCCTACTTCTGTGGGTGTTGCAAAGGATGGGTAGGAGCTTACGCTGTCATGGTCGGTTGTGAAGACGGTTTCCTGATCGATCATTTTGATGTCTGCGTCCTTGATGGCGTCCTGGATGTGGGTGTAGATCTTGTCGTAGTTCCAGTTGCCGTCAGAGGATGCGCCTGCGTCGATGAGACTCTGGTGATAGAGGTTGTCGCCTACTGCGATGACGGAGGCGGTGGTAGTTTCGGCAGTGGTGTCGGCTGCTTCCTGATCGGCTTTGGTTTTGGCTGCCGCGGCTTTTTTCTGTGCGTCTATGGCTGGTTTGCGGATGAGGCGGTAGTCCAGCTGATTGAAGAAGAGGACCAGGATCGCAAGGACGATGACGGATGCCATAAGACTTACGCGGGCATTGCTGCGTTCGCGGAAGTTCAGGGGGATGTTGTCCTTGGGGTTGCGCCGGGGTTCTCTGAGGGGATCCGGGGCGGAGCTTTTTTTGAAGACTCCTTTGAGGGAGTCGGGGATGTTGATGTTGGGTGGAAATTTCATTTATGTTTTACCTTGTCTTTCTTTGGATTCTGAATGCGATTGATTGGTGATTGCATTCATGAGTGTTTGGTGTAGTGGAATGTGAATGCCACTTTGTTGTTTGATTTTTTGTTGTGTGGTTGTATTATAGCAGATTTTTATTTTGGTGGGAAGAGGGGTGGGGATTGAACGTACGCCCGTGTCGGGGATGCTGTCTGGTCTGCGGCTTCGTCGGGGGCTGGATTCTAAGACGGCGGAATTCTGCTAAAACCGCTTCAAAATTTCTCGAACTCGCGTCTGACGCCGCTCAGACAGCGAGAATTTTTGAAGCAACGCAGATTTCCACCGTCTAAGAATCAGCTCCCCTCCTGCAGAGGCAGACCAGACAGCATCCCCGGCTCGGGCTGTGAGGTTCAGGACGGTAGGGTGGTAGGGCGGTAGGTTTATTTGGAGTGGTAGGTTGAGTGGTTTTCCGGTAGGGGATGGGGCATCAGAGCTGCGCTGGATGCCTGGGGCGAAAGGCTGAGTTTCCTTGTGGCCTGACGGAGTGGATGGGCTGAGGCGCTTCGCTGTCGGCCTGGTAGTGATGGGGTTGGTATATCTTATAAGATCTTTTTGTCTGTATGGACATTTCCGGAGCTTTGGATTCTGAAGCGTTTTCCATTTTTGTTACTGTGTATTTTGTGAAAAGCTGGTTTATGGTGTTTTCATGTTTTGTTTGTGTGGTATAATTCGTATATACCAGTAGGAGTGTTAATGACCAATAATACTATATTTGATGATGTTTTTCGGACGATGATGGAGTAGATGAAATTATGGGTGGAAAGGTTTTACAGCTGGAATCGGAACGCTTGCTTGAGCTGGGAGAAGCACGTGGGAAAATTATTGGAAAAGCGGAAGGAAAGGCAGAAGGTGAGGCCATTGGGGAAGCACGAGTGAGAATGCTGATCAATCGTCTGATCGCAGATGGCCGGATGGATGAGATTGGAAGAATAATAGACAGTGCGGAGGCGTGCAGGGAGTTGTATAAAGAGTATGGTTTGTGAGAAATAAAGAGGATATTTTGTCACTGGTGGCAAATGTCAGATTTTTACAGAAGAGAGGATACAGACATGGGTGTTTACAGGCGTAAGGCACAGTATCATGAGACGGATCAGATGGGGATCATCCATCATTCCAATTATGTGAAATGGATGGAAGAGGCCCGGATCGATTTCATGAAGGAGTTGGGCTTTGGTTATGGTGAGGTGGAGAAGCGGGGAATTGTTTCTCCGGTTGCAGGGGTTTCGGTTTCTTATAAGAAGCCGGTGCTTTTTGATGATGTAGTGGAGATTTCAGTTTCGGTGAAGAAGTACAGTGGTGTGGTTCTGGAGCTGGCTTATGAGTTTTTTAATGTGACCAGAAGTGAGGTTTGTACAGAGGCTTCCTCGAAGCATTGTTTTACCAGGAATGGGGCGCTGGTTTCTCTGAAAAAGGAGATTCCGGAACTGGATGTGCTGTTCAGAAGCTGTGTGAAGGGGGATTGAGTTTGATGGAAGTTGTGGAGATGCTTGATAATCTGAAGGAAAAGGCCCGCAGGGACCCGGCGCTTCGGGAGATGTTGCTTGCTACCCGCAGGGAGAAAGCGCCGCTGGCTGCTTTCTGTAAGAAGTGCCGGGAGCTTGGGGTTCCGGTTTATGAGATGGATCTGATCGCAGCTGGTGAGGAATTTTATGCAGCGATGAAGAGGAGTACCAATGGCGGCGGAGAGAATTCTCCGATGCTTGAGGGTGAGGATGATTTTTATGAACTGTTTTTTGCTGGGTTGGAGTGAAAAAATAGTTTCAAAATTCCGCATCAATATACTTCTCCAGCACCGGGAACTGTACACCACCGATCTTCAGTACCTGGCTGTGGAAAGCTTTCAGATCAAAGTCCTGGCCAAGGCGGTTCTGTTCGGAAGTGCGTAAGTCCAGAAGGCTTAAGTAGCCCCAGTAGTATTTCAGATAATTTCCCGGGGTTTCCAGGATATACTGGTAGATCTCGGAGACAACGGCGCTGTCTTCGATACCAAAGGCTTTCAGAAAGCTGGCAGCTTCGGCCTGAGTCCAGCCGTTGTAATGGATCTCAATGTCCAGAAGGGAGTACATGCATAAATTGATGCTTCGGTTCAGCCAGGAGATCCTGGCAAGCTCTGTGGCAGAAGGATCCTGAATATAATCGGCGGCGTACTGGTAGGCATAGGGTTCAATGTAGGTGGCCCATCCTTCCGCAAAGCCGGAGGTGCAGAGAAGATTTCGGATGTTGGAGGATTTTTGGCGCTGGAAGGTGACAGTCTGGTAAAGATGCCCCGGGAATCCTTCATGTGCCAGTGTGGTAAAAAGCTCCAGACCCTGGTAACTGGCAGCCGGATTTATGTAGATCACATTGGGGGTTCCGGTATCCATAGGTGGAGTGAGATAAAAGGCGGGGCTTAGATATTCTTTCATGGAATCGTGGACTGTGCGGAGCTCAAAGGTGACATCTGTGAGAGGTGGGAAGTCTGTTTGGATCTTCTGCTGCAAGGCATTCAGCATCCGGGCAGGCTTCATTTTTCTGAAAGTGATTCCCCGGCTGAGAGTAGTCAGAAGCTCCGGGTTTTGTCGAAGCATGGTTCCTGCGATGCCGATCTCGTCGGAAAGCTGTCTGGAGAGTCGTTTTTCCATTTGCTTTACAGGAACGTAAGAGCCGGTCTGACTCTGAAGAAGATAGAGATAGTAGGCTTTTCCTCCCTTGAAATAAGTCAGGCCACGAGTGTTTTTTCCTGTGCCACGCAAAGCTTCCAGACCGGTCATAAGTTCCTGATAGGCTGGGATGACTTCTGTTTTCATAAGATTTTGGTGGGTCAGGATCAGAGCGTTCTGCTCTGACACGGAAAGCTTTCCGTATTCGGAGAGTTTTTTCTGAAAGATATTCAGCATATAGCTGTTGTCGGGGTTTCGGATAAAAGAACTGCATTGTGCCAGGATCCGGTCCAGTGTGGTATCACTCATAAAAAAACCAGCTTCGGATTTCTTTTTCTCAAATTCCAGGATACTCCGAAAGTATGGGCGAATGGTGGTGAGAAGAGTGAGATAGTCGGTGATATCACGTTCTTCATAAAAGGCATATTCCGCCAGAAGCACCGGAAGCTGAGCCTGAATACCAAGACTTGGACCAAGGGGTTCCTGAAGCAGATAATTGTCACCCAGTGATTTTTCTGTGTGGTAATAGAGGAGCATGGAGTCCAGCGTCAGTTGATTTTCTGTGGAAAGGCGGCTGTAGCGGAAGGATTTCAGTTTTTTTTCGTACTGGCTGCAGATCTGGTATGTATTTTTCATATCTGTGGGGATAGTGCCAAGAGAAGCTTTTTTTCGTCGGATGCCCTGTTTTTCCGGATGTGCCAGGGTATAATGGAGGGTAAGGGTGCTGCCGGAAACTTCATTTTGAAAAACTTTTCTGGAAAAAGCTTCGAATTTTCCGTTTTCTGTGATCCCGTGAGCGGAAAAATAACCGGCAGTAAGGCCGGTGAGAAGTGCCAGGATAAGAAGCAGAGTGATGAAAATAGGAGATTTATTTTTCCTGATTTTAAGAGACATACGACAGTCTTTCGTTACTGTTTACAGACATATGCCATGTGGAGAGTGCTGATGGTCTCGAAGCAAACAGTAACGTCCTTTCAGAGTGGCGCTTTGTTCTATCATATTGGAAAATTACGGAATCTATGATATTATGTGAGCGGAAATATACAAAAATGGAGAAATAACATGAGTGATATTTATGATCTTGCAATTTTAGGCGGAGGTCCGGCAGGGATCACGGCGGCGATCTATGCGTCCAGGGCCAGGTTAAATACCATATGGATCGATAAAAACTTTGCACCGGGCGGCCAGATCACGGCTACCTATGAGGTGGATAATTATCCGGGAATGCCGGGGATATCGGGCATGGATCTCGGAGAAGCCTTCGGGGAGCATGCCCGGAAGCTGGGATTGGAACCGCAGCGAGAGAAGATTCTTTCCCTGGAAAATATTTCCGGGGAGATCAAGACGATTCGTACAAAAAAGCATGAATATCAGGCGAAAGCTCTGATCCTTGCATTTGGGGCAGAGCACCGGAAGCTGGATATCCCGGGAGAGGATGATCTGAGCGGCCTTGGTGTTTCCTACTGCGCTACCTGTGACGGAGCTTTTTATAAGGATCGGACCGCAGTGGTAGTGGGAGGAGGAAACGTGGCAGCAGAGGATGCAGTTTTTCTTTCCGGCATCTGTGAAAGGGTATATCTTGTTCATCGCCGTGATGCGCTTCGAGCAGATAAGGCACTTCAGGAGAAAGTCTTTGCCTGTGAGAATATAGAAATGGTGTGGGACAGTGTTCCCCTTGAGATCCTGGGACAGGACGAAGTGACCGGTCTTAAGATCTGTAATATAAAAACAAATGAAGAGAGGGAATTGACCGCAGAAGGTGTTTTCATTGCTGTGGGGATCGTTCCTAATACGACACTTGTAAAGGACCAGCTCAAGCTGGATGAAAATGGATATATCTGTGCAGGAGAAGAAGGTGTTACCAGCGCACCTGGGGTTTTTGCAGCGGGGGATATTCGTACCAAGGCACTTCGCCAGATAGTAACTGCTGTTTCAGACGGAGCCAATGCAGTGGCTTCCGCACAGAAATATCTCTGGAGGAAAGATAATGGCAACGATTAAGGAAATCGCGCAAAGAGCAGGCGTGAGTACAACAACTGTTTCCAACGTCATACATGGAAAAACAAAAAAAGTATCTCCTGCCAATATTCAGAAGATCGAGAATCTTATCCGAGAGATGGGGTATGTCCAGAAAATGGGACTGAGAGTTCTGAATAAAGAAAAATCCCAGCTGATCGCAGTTGTGATCAATTATCATAAAGACTTCAAGGATTCTATCATCGGAGATCCTTTTTATGGAAAGATCATCGGTTTTATCGAGAAATACGTGCAGGAACTGGGATATTATCTGATGCTGTATTCCGCAAAGGATACAGATAAGATATTCCAGATGGTCATGGGTTGGGATGTAGATGGTGTTATTGCCATTTCCTTCAGCAAAAGCAACTGCGAAAAAATCTATCAGCTGATCAACAAACCGATCGTTTCTATTGATGCATATGGTGAGCTTGATGCAGGCCAGGAAAACCATGTCCTGAATATCGGACTGGACGACGAAAGCGGCGGCTATCTTATGACAAAATATCTTCTGGAATGCGGCTATGAGCATATCCAGGTTTGTGCAGGCCGTGATAATGGTGTGGATCATCTTCGTTACATGGGCGCTCAGCGGGCGGCGAAGGATTTTGCAAAGAAAAAGCAGAAGGTGCAGTTTACTGCTCTTGGAATGAACTACGCCAAACGAAAAGAAAGCTATGCGTGGCTGCTCCAGCGGAAAAAACCAAAGGCCGCACTGTTTTTCCTGTCGGACCTCTATGCATTGGAGGCTATCAGCTTTTTCAGCAGTCGTGGAGTAAAGATTCCGGAGGAGATCGGAATTGCAGGATACGATAACATCAGCTATGCGGAATTTTCCGTGCCTCGTCTGACTACTATCAGCCAGAATGTGGAGCAGAAGGCGTCTCTTGCAGTGGAAATTCTGATGGAACGGATCAATGGAGTGGAAAAAGAGCGTGAAAATGAGATCATGCTTCCGGTCACGCTGATCCCCAGGAGATCTGTACAGCCGCAGCATGAGGAAAAGTAAGTCTGCAGAGAATGTACCTGATCTGATCAGGGGGTAGATACGAGAAGTCACTGCAGAACTGTGAAAAACAGAAAATCGGGACTTTCAATATAGTAAGAGTACAGAGAAAGAGTACAGAGAATCTGAGATATAAAGATATCAAAAGCCGAAATATACGGGAACTGTCAGTGTCTGACAGTCAGAGTATTTTCGGCTTTTTGTAAATTTACCTGAAATCGTAAAAGAGTTATCCTGTGTAGGTTCGTGCTGAAGATGTGGATAATAAGCATTTGCTGTTCTATGTGAAACCTGCACAAAACCATGATTTTGAACTTGTTGCAATAATAGGTTATGTACATAACCTATTTACACAGCCTAACTTTGATGCTATAGTGTGAACATAAAGGTTATGTACATAACCAAAGGGAAAGAGTACAGAAGGAGTGAATACCAGATGAAACAGATTCTGATCGCCACACATGGAAAAATGGCCTCCGGCATTCGTTATACAGCAGAGCTGATCGTTGGAAAAATGGCTGAGATCACAACCATTGATGCTTATGTGACACCGGAAGACAATGTGGAGAAAAAGTTTGAAGAATATTTCGCACAGCATGAAAACGACAGGATTTTCGTTTTCACAGATCTGATGGGAGGAAGCGTAAATCAGAAGCTTCTGGGATACAGCCAGAAAGAAAATGTTACGCTGATCACAGGAACCAACCTTCCGGTCCTGATGCAGGTCATGATGGCAGATGACGATGTGACAGAGGATGAGATCCGGGAATTTATCGATGATGCCAGAGAAGAGCTTCAGGTGGTGGACCTTGGCGGTGAAAAGAAATCCACAGTTGAAAAAAATGCTGAAGAAGATACTGCGCAGATTTCAGAAGGTGCTGCATCGTATGCAAAAAAATCCGCACCGAAAAAAGCTCCGGCTCCCCAGTCCTATGACAATTCCACGGCAAAGATCACCGCACTTCGTGTAGATGACCGTCTGATCCACGGACAGGTTGCCATGACCTGGACCAAACAGCTGGCTGTACAGGGAATCGTGGTAGCTAACGACGAGGCAGCTAACGATAACACCCAGAAGATGGCATTGAAAATGGCCGTACCGGGCGGAATCAAATCGCTGATCAAACCGGTGGATGAAGCCATTCGTATCTTAAACAATCCGAAGGCATCCAGGATGCGTATTCTGGTTCTGACAAGAACGGTAAAGGATGCTCTGAAGATAAGACAAAGTGTTGGTGAGATTGGATTCCTCAATGTAGGAAATACGGGACGTTTTGATGGGATCGATGTTTCCGAGAAGCTTGTCCTGACCCCGACTATCATGTTGACAAAAGCAGAACAGCAGGCACTGAAAGAGCTGGTGGCTCTTGATCCGAAGGCCTGTATGCAGCAGGTACCCAATGATGAGCAGAAGCTTGTGAAGGATATACTGGACAAGCTTGACTGACATCCACTGAATAAATAAAACGTAGCACAAAAAAGGGAGGAAAGAAAAAAATGTTAAACGCATTTCTTGTAGCACTTGCCGTATTTATCTGTGTCGGCGGTGCAGAGCTGGTCGGATTTACCATGCTGAACCGTCCGATCGTCATCGGGCCACTGGTAGGTCTGTTCCTTGGAGATCTTCACACAGGAGTTATCATCGGAGCTTCATTGGAAGCTGTATTCATGGGAGTTGTAAATATTGGCGGAGCTTCTGCAGCAGAACCCGGAATTGCCACAGCTGTAGGAACTGCCTTTGCCATCATGCTTGGCAAAGGCTCTGAGGTTGCCCTGACACTTGCACTTCCAATCGGTATCCTTGGTCTTCAGATCAAGACCGTTCTCTACATTTTTATTGTAGGTATGTTTGCAAAAACCTTCGACCGTCTGGCGGCAGAAGGAAAAGAAAAACAGATCGTTGCTCTTCACTATGGGCTCTGGGCTGTAAACTGGTTTTTATATTCCCTGTTCGCATTTTTCGGGATCCTGTTCGGATCTGATGCAGTCAGTGCACTTCTGGATGCCATCCCGGATGTTGTTATGAATGGTCTGACAGTTTGCGGCGGACTTCTTCCGGCAGTAGGTATGGCAATGCTGATGAAGATGCTCTGGGACAACAAGATCTGTATGTTTTATTTCCTGGGCTTTGTTCTTGCAGCATACTTAAAGCTTCCGCTGATCGCCCTTGCCGTGATCGGTGTGATCATTGCCATTTCCATTGGTATGAACGATTACAAGCTGAACCAGCTTGCGGCACAGAGAGTGGCAGCTTCACCAGCCGGTGGTTCTGACGAATATCTTGATGAAGAAGAGGAGGAATTTTTCTCATGAGTAATTTAACGAAATCCATTCCTGCAGATGAAAGAAAAATGCTGAGAAAAGCGTTCTGGCGTTCCTTCACTCTGTATGCGGCAGTAAGCCCGGCAAAACAGGGAGCTTCCGGTTTCTGTTATTCCCTGATGCCGTTTATCAACAAATTTTACAAAAACGATGAGAAGGGCAAAAAAGCAGCCCTCACAAGAAGTATGTCCTATTTCAATACAACCATCACCTGTTCCACTTTCATTATGGGTCTTGTAGCTTCCATGGAGAAGAAAAACAGCGAGCAGAAGGATTTTGATGCAAGCTCTATCAATGCAGTCAAATCCTCTCTGATGGGACCTCTGGCCGGCATCGGTGATTCCATTTTCTGGGGCGTTCTCCGTGTGATCGCGGCCGGGATCGCAGTAGGTCTTGGTGCATCCGGAAACGTTCTGGCACCGATCGTGTTCCTGCTTCTTTTCAATATTCCGTCTATTCTTGTGAAATATTACGGAACCTTCCTGGGATACAAGCTTGGTTCCGAATACATCCAGAAGGTTTATGCAAGCGGTCTTATGAACATCCTGACAAAGGCTGCCAGCATTGTAGGTCTGATCATGGTCGGCGGCATGACTGCCAGCATGGTAACCTTTAATTCCACTTATGAACTCACCATGAAGGGTGAATCTGTTCTGAATCTCCAGAACATGCTGGACCAGATCTTTGTCGGCATCGTTCCTCTTGGACTGACTCTTCTGTGCTACTATCTGCTGAAAAAGAAAAATATCAGCATCACAGTTCTGATCATTGGTGTTATCATCCTGAGCATCCTTCTCTCTCTTCTTGGAATTGCATAAGCCTTAAGGATAAGGAATAAAGATCAGAATTATGAAAAGGCGGGCCGTATAGGGTCCGCCTATAAAAAAACCTAAAAAAAGTTATATCGAAATAACTGACCGCAAAAAGGGCAGTTGAAGAACACCTGACCGGATATAAATAAGCAGCAAATACGGATTATAAATATCTGCTCAATGCAAAATAAAGGAGACATAAGAAATGAAAGATTGGTGGAAGAATTCCGTTGTATATCAGATTTATCCAAGAAGCTTTAAGGACTCCAACGGAGATGGCTTCGGCGATCTCAGGGGTATTATTGAAAAGCTCCCCTACCTTCAGAACCTTGGGATCGATGTGATCTGGCTTAGTCCTGTTTTTGACTCCCCACAGGACGACAACGGTTACGATATCAGTGATTACCGGAAGATCTACGCAGGTTTCGGAAGTAACGAGGACATGGATGAGCTGATCCAAAAAGCTCATGAGCATGGTATCAAGATCGTTCTGGATCTTGTTGTCAACCATACTTCCGATGAGCATGCATGGTTTGTGGAAAGCCGGAAGTCAAAAGACAGCAAATACAGTGATTATTATATCTGGAAGGATCCGAAAGCAGACGGCAGTGAGCCGAACAACTGGGGTTCCAGCTTCTGTGGAAGTGCCTGGGAATATGATGAAGAGCGCGGCCAGTATTACCTTCATTTTTACAGCAGAAAACAGCCGGATCTCAATTGGGAAAATGAAACCGTCCGTAAGGAAATCTATGATCTGATGAAATTCTGGATGGACAAAGGTGCTGACGGATGGCGCATGGATGTGATCGCATCTATCTCCAAGGATCAGTCCTTCCCGGATTACCCGAAAACGGATGGCCGCAAGTATTATACAGGAAAATATCACAGCAACGGACCAAGACTTCATGAGTTTATCCATGAGATGAACCGGGAGGTGCTTTCAAAATATGACTGTATGACGGTAGGTGAGGCGCCGGGCTCCACACCGGAGGTTGCAAGACTGTTTACAGATCCGGAGCGTGAGGAACTGAATATGATCTTCACATTTGAGCATATGAACATCGACCGTATTCCGGGTTCTGTAAACCGCAAGTGGGCGCTGAAACCTTTTGATCTCCGAGAGCTGAAACGTGTGATGACCCAGTGGCAGAACAAGCTTTATGGGAAGGGCTGGAATGCTCTGTACTTCGAAAACCATGACCAGCCACGTGTGATCTCCAGATGGGGAAATGATACCACTTACCGTGAGGAATGCGCAAAGGCTTACGCTACTGTTCTCCACGGCATGCAGGGAACTCCTTATGTATATCAGGGTGAGGAGATCGGTATGACAAATGTACAGTTCCCGCTGGATGAATACGAGGATATCGAGGTGCGTAACGCATACCAGGATCTTGTTATTAAGAACAAAACCATCTCTGAGGATGATTTCCGCAAGGCAGTATGGAACAAGAGTCGTGACAATGCCAGGGTTCCGATGCAGTGGGATGACAGCGAAAATGCAGGATTTACAACCGGCAAGCCATGGTTCCGCCTTTCTGACCGTTACCAGGAGATCAATGTAAAAAAAGCTCTGGAAAAAAATGATTCTGTGTTTTATTATTATAAAGATCTGATCCGCCTGCGTCATGGGGAAGAACTTCTCACAGAAGGTGACTATCAGCTTCTTCTTCCGGAAGATGAGAAGATCTTTGCATATTTAAGAACTTCTGACAAAGAGCAGTGGATCGTGGTGGCAAACCTTTCCGAGGATACGGTAAGTACGGAAGGTCTTGTGAAATATGTGTCCGATAAAGAGGACATTAAGATTACAAACTATAAGGACAGAACAGGGATCAAAGCGGATTTAAGGCCATATGAGGCGTTTATGATGAGGATCCGGTAATTCCTGAGCTGTTGTATATGTAGTAAAGCGGAAGAAAAGTGTCTGCTTTACAGACAGCAGGTATGAGTATTTGTGCGTATCTGTACTGCCAAAGGATATCCGGGTGCAGTGCAGATGCGCTTTTTGCCTGTGGGGAAAAGACAAACAGGAGGAAATTATGGAAAAATATATCATTGCAGTGGATATGGATGGAACTCTTCTGAACAGTGAAAATAAGATTTCCGAGAGGAACAAAAATGTTCTGCAGCGTCTGATCGATGACGGACATTATGTGGTGCCGGCAACCGGAAGGACCAGAGAGCTGATTCCCCAGGAGTTTTCTGTGCTCCGGGGTGTGAAATGGGGAATCGTGGAAAACGGCTGTGTGGTCTGGGATTACGATAAAAATGAGATGATCTGGCGAAAAACCATGCCAAAAGGAATGGTAAGAAAAATCCTGAAAGAGGTGGAAAACAGCGGTACAAAAGGCTGGATTGCAGAGGCTTATGCAAACGGAATCGCCTATTCTGATGCGGACGCCAGAGATTATGTGGCATCTGTAGCGGATAAAGATCTGCTGGAAAAAACTTTTGTAGATTATTTTCTCAGCAGACATGAATATGTTAAGGATTTTTATCATCAGAAAGATATTCTGGATCAGGCAGAGAAGATCAATATTTATTTTGATGATATGGAGACCAGCAGGGCACTTCGTGAAAAATGGAAGAATCTGGATGATGTGGCAGTGACTACTTCCATCAGCGGCAATGCGGAGTTTAATGCAGCAGGCGTGGACAAGGGTGTGGGTCTTGCCATGCTTCGCACAAAGCTTGGTATTGACCGGATGCATGTGATCGCTTTCGGAGATAATGAGAATGATCTGGAAATGCTGGAGGGTGCAGGTATCGGTGTTGCTATGGGCAATTCCAAACAGTATGTAAAGGATGCTGCTAATGAGGTGACCGGAGATAATGATCATGATGGTGTGGCGGAATTTCTGGAGAGGTTTTTCGGGCTGTAAGCTGTGGTTGATCGTGATCGTTGATATAAGGGACAGGGAAATGTATTTTTCTCTGTCTTTTTTATTTTCATTTTTGGTGATATAAGGTATGATAAACGAAGAGGATACGGGGATTGCCGGTTTTGACCGGTAGCTACCAGTGAAAATTATTTGAGGAGATCAGGAGGATAATTTTTAATGAAAAATCTGATACCAAAGCGTGTGATGGAGTATATCATTATCACATTTGCTGTTGTTCTGATGGATGTGGGGATTTATGTGTTTAAGTTTCCGAATAATTTTTCCTTTGGTGGTGTTTCGGGTATGGCGGTTGTGTTTTCACATTTTATTCCGATGACGTCTGCGCAGATCAATCTGGTGATCAATCTGATTTTGCTGGTGATCGGGTTTATTGTTCTTGGTCGGGATTTTGGAGTGAAGACGGCTTATGTTACGGTTGTTTCTTCTTTGCTTCTGAATGTGTTTGAGAAGGTTTTTCCTATGGACAGGGCGCTGACGGGGAATATTATGCTGGAGCTTTGCTTTGCGATCATTTTGCCGGCGTTGGCTGCGGCGCTGCTGTTTTTTGAGAATGCTTCGGGTGGTGGCACGGATATTGTGGCGATGATCATTAAGAAGTATTCTACGATGAATATTTCGGGTGCGTTGTTTGCGGTGGATTGTGTGATCGTTGTTGTTTCGTTTATGGTGTTTGATCTTACTACGGGGCTTTGTTCTGTACTGGGGCTTATAGCTAAGACGTTGCTGATCGATAAGTCTATTGAGAGGATGAAGCTGAATAAGTATTTTACGATCATTTCCAGTAAACCGGATGAGATCTGTGAGTTTATTATGAATGGGTTGGATCGGAGTGCTACGGTTTATCATGGGGAGGGTGTTTATTCGCATAAGGATAAGAAGATTATTCTGACGGTTGTTGATGTGAGGCAGGCGGTGCTGCTGCAGAGGTTTATTGATGAGGTGGATCCGCAGGCGTTTTTGATGGTTACTAAGAGTAGTGAGGTTATTGGGAAGGGGTTTATGAGTTATATTTAATGTGATCGGAAGCTGATGGAAATGAGGAGAGCGTTCTTTGCGGTCTGGACGGGCTGTGGGAGCGCTCTTTTTTGTGGTGGATGGCGGATGACGGACGCCTGGGAGACGGGTGCCGTTTTGCTCCGGGCTTCGTCGGGGGCTGCTTCTAGGTTGCCGGAATTCTGCTAAAACCGTTTTTAAAAAGTCCGAACTCGCGGCTTGCTGCCGCTCAGACAGCGAACTTTTTAAAAACAACGCAGATTTCCGCCAGCCAAGAATCAGCTCCCCTCCTGCAGAGTCGTAGCAAACCGGCACCCGTCTCCCAGGCTGTTCGGTTCCGGGCGGGAGATAGTGGTGGGTGTGTGGGGCGACTGGCGGAAGTGGGGATTGATGAGGGCTGGAGGATTGAGTGGATTCCCGGGAGTTGGATGAGCCATCAGCGCTGCGCTGGATGGCTGGGAGGAAAGGTTGAGTTTCCTGTGGTCTGAAGGTGAGGGATGAGCCATCGTCGCTGCGCTGGATGGCTGATTGGTGTGTGAAGGTTTTGTGAAAGGGTTTGACAGGTGGGGATTTTTATGGTAGGATACACACTTGCGTAACAAAATTAATAAAATTGTAACAAATTAGTGAGCGAGGAGCGTGGCGAAGTGAATTGTGAATGTCTGCCTGAATGGGTGGGAGCTGCTGCGTGGTTTTCTGAGAGGAGTTTTATTGTTTATGTTTTATAAGAAAGTTGCTGCTGTTGTTCTGAGTGTTGTTCTTGTGGGTGCGGTTCCTTCTGTTGTTTTTGCGGATGTGGATGATGTCAGTGCTGTGTCTGATGGGGATGTGGAGGAGCTTTCTATTGAGGATGATTTCTCAGATGGTGTGGATTCCATTTCTGCTTTTGCCAGTGCTCTGGCGGATAAGACGGTTTCTGAGGTTCAGGGGTATCAGGAGGCGAAGGCTGAGGCTGAGGTGATCGCACAGGAGAGGCTTGAGGCTGAAGCGGCTGCTGAGGCTGCGCGTAAGGCGGAAGAGGAGCGTAAGGCTGCTGAGGAGGCGCGTCTGGAGAAGCGGCAGGGGATTGTGGATTTTGCGCTGCAGTTTGTGGGGAATCCTTATGTTTATGGTGGTACGAGTCTGACTAACGGGGCAGATTGCTCCGGATTTGTGATGTCTGTGTTTGCGGAGTTTGGGTATGAGCTTCCTCGTGTTGCTGCGGCTCAGTGTGCGGCTTCTGAGAAGAAGAGTGTTGCGGATATTGAGGCTGGTGATCTGGTTTTTTATGGTGATGGTGGCATTGATCATGTGGCTCTTTATATTGGTGATGGCAAGATCGTTCACGCCAGTACAGCGGCTACAGGGATCAAGGTTTCCGACTATGATTACCGGGCTCCGGCTGCTGTCGGTACGTTTGTGGCTTAGGATATAGATATAAATGATTTACTGATATGAAATATAAACTGTCTGAGGAGATTTTCTGGCCGGATAGGCTGAAAAATAGCTGCAGGCAGTTTTTTTGCAGAAAAATAGTGTATAATCTGATACAGCGAATATTAAGTAACCGCCATATTGACTTGTCTGATTTTTCATCTGCTGCGTTGTCGTCAATCGTCGTAGCCACCGCTACGCCTCATTCCTCCGCCTTGCAGATGAAGAAATCATCCTGCGTCAATATAGCAGAAACTTAATTTTCGCTGTACTACTCAGAAAAATTCAGAAAGGTTGTGGGGTATGAATACAAAAGAGTTCAGCGGTAGGCGGCAGATGGAGTTTCTGGCCGGGTTTGATTTTGTCAGAGAAGCGGGTACTGCGGGGGAAGTGAAGGCGGCGAAGATGATCCGGGATACTTTGGACAGCTTCGGAGTGAAGAATTGGATGGAGGAGTTTGATTTCTGGGGCTTTCGGATCAACAGAGCAGTGCTTAAGGTTATGGAGCCTTATCAGAAGGAGTATGTGGTGACCGGGTATGGAAGATGTGGAAATACTGGAGAAGAAGGTCTGAAAGCCCCTTTTTTGTATGTAGAGAACGGGGATGCTGTCAGCCTTTCCCGTGCGAAGGGCAAGATCGTTATGGTGAACGGCCGGGTGAGTGGTGATGTGTATCAGAGACTGGTGAGCGCCGGAGCTGTTGGTTTTATCAGTGTGGAGGGTTCTCCGCTGGATGAAGGAGTGGACAGGGTTCCCTGTCAGCGCAGCCTGCCGACGATCTTTCCGGGGGATGCGGCAGAAGAGACAGAAGGATTGTCGGAGTCTGCAGAGGATATTCACAAGATGCAGGAAAAATATAGTGGCAGGATTCCGGGGGCGAATCTTCATTATAAGGATGCAGTGGAGCTGGTGACGGAGGGTGCAGCTGTGGTGTGCCTGACTGTAGAACAGGAAGTGACAGCATGTACATCCCGAAATGTAGTGTCAAGGATTGAGGGAACGGATAAAAAAGATGAGATCTTAACGATCACTGCGCATTATGATTCGGTGCCGGAGGGACCGGGGGCCTATGATAATATGTCCGGGGCGGCGATTATCATGGAGCTTTGCAGATATTTTCAGCAGTACAGACCGCGCAGGACTATGGAGTTTGTGTGGTTTGGTGCTGAGGAGAAGGGCTTGCTGGGCAGCCGGGATTACATCAGAGTTCATGAGAGCGAGCTTGGAGCGCATCGTTTTAATATGAATGTAGATCTGGCCGGGCAGCTGATCGGAGGAAATGTTCTGGGAGTGACGGGAGAGACTTCAGTTTGTGATAAGCTTCTTGAGGTTGCTGACGGAGCAGGGATCGGAGCGTCTGTCAAGAATCAGATCTGGGGAAGTGATTCCAATTCTTTTGCATGGAAGGGAATTCCGGCCATGACTCTGAACCGGGATGGTTTTGGCATGCATACCCGTTATGATACTATTGATCTGCTGTCTGCCTGGTCGCTGGAGAGAAGTGCGATCCTTCTGGGATGCATTGCGGATGCGCTTGGGAATGCGGAGGTTTTCCCGTTTGAGAGAAAGATGCCGGAGAAATTTATCAGAGAGCTGGATGAATATATGTGCAGATGATTTGATCAAAATACGCTAAAACAATAAAAAATAATACTAAATAATTGACAGTAAGATGCCGAACTGTTATACTGAAATCACAGGCTTTCCAGGGACCAATGCGCCGGATATTGTTTTGCGGAGCATTGATTCCTGGAACTTTTATCACAGAAAAATCAGGAATGAGGAGATAGGATTATGTTTACAGAAGAACGACAGAATGCAATAGAGAAATGTCTCCGTGAAAAAGGAAAAGTCAGAGTCAAAGAATTAAGTGAGATGTTTCAGGTTACGGAGGACTGTATCCGCAAGGATCTCAAGATCCTTGAAAATACAGGCAGATTAAAGAGGACTTACGGCGGAGCGATCCTGTCACAGGAGTATCCTCTGGAGAGAAACGTAGTAGACAGGCGTATGTACAATCTTGATAAGAAGAAAGTGATTGCTGCGAAAGCCTTCAAGCTGATCAAAAATAACGAAACGATCTTTCTGGATGTTTCCACTACAAATATAGAGCTGGCAAGACTTATCGCTTCGTCGGGCATGCATGTTGTGGTTATCAGCAATATGATCGATATCCTGCAGATCCTTGCTGCGAATCCGTCCATCACGGCCATAGGCACAGGGGGAACTATGTACCGTTCGGTGAATGGATTTATGGGAGCTGCGGCCATTGAGGTGATCAAGCAGTACAGCTTTGATCGGGCCTTTTTGGGAAGCTGTGGCGTGGATATGACAGATCTTGCAGTCACCACATCCGGAGTGGAGGATGGACTGACCAAGAAGGCGGCAGTGCAGAGCAGCAGACATAAATATGTGGTTATGGAGAGAGAGAAGTTTTATTTTAACGAATCTTATAAATATACACATTTTGATGATATCAGCGGGATCATTACCGATGAATTTCCGGATGATACCATTGTGAATACATTGAGGAATGCCGGAGTGAAATTACTCTGAGCAGACAGTAACAAAGGGGGATTTTTACATGAAAGACTATATTCTGGAAACCTGTGTGGATTCTGTAGAATCCGCCATGGCAGCAGCCGAGGGTGGTGCGGATAGACTGGAGCTTTGCAGCAATCTGATCATCGGGGGGACAACTCCCGGCCCATGGCTTTTTGAGGAAATAAGGAAGCGTTCAGATATCAGGATCCATGCGTTGATCCGTCCGCGGTTTGGAGATTTCTGTTATACAGATGCGGAATTTTCCATGATAAGGAATGCGGTAAAGGATTTCCGCAAAATGGGAGCGGAGGGTGTTGTGGTAGGTATCCTGAAACCGGATGGCACCTTGAATATGGAACAGATGAAAGAACTGATGGATGCTGCGGGAGATATGTCTGTTACGCTGCACAGGGCTTTTGATGTGTGTGCAGATCCGATCGAGGCTATGGAACAGGCGATCTCGCTGGGGATCGATACTATCCTTACCTCCGGACAGAAGAATACCTGCCTTCAGGGTGCGGAGCTTCTGAAGGAACTGGAAACCAGGAGCCGGGGGCGTATTACCATCCAGGCGGGGAGTGGCGTCGGTGCGGAAGTGATCCGCCAGCTTTATCCCCTTACCGGGATCAAGGCTTATCATATGAGCGGCAAGGTTGTAACGGACAGTGCGATGCAGTTTCGCAAGGAAGGTGTCAATATGGGACTTCCGACATTCAGTGAATATGAGATATGGCGTACAGATATTGAAAATGTTCGTGCTGCAAAGAAAGTTCTGGAGGAATTATAATGGCTGAGGGGAAGATTTTTCTGAAAGAAAACCGTGATCGGATCGAAAAAAAATATCGGGAGCAGGTGATGGGGTTACCGCAGGCTTTTGCGGATATTGATAAAAAGCTTGCAGAATGCACAGACGAAGTGGCTCTGGCGTGCAAATATTTATATGCGTTCATGCCGTACAGTGATATCGGAAATTACGCGTTTGAAGTATTTCTGGATTATGCGGAAAATGGCGTACATTTATGGAAGGAAAACTCCGGGGTGGCAGAGCTGCCGGAAGAGATCTTTTTGAATTATGTGCTGTTTCACAGAGTAAATGAGGAGGAGATCGCACCCTGCCGTACATTTTTCCGCAGGGAGATCGGAGAGAGAACTGAGGGAATGAGCTTCAGAGAAGCTGCCCTGGAGGTGAACTACTGGTGTGCACAGGAGGCTACCTATCATTGTACAGATGATCGTACCCTGTCTGCACTTGCCGTGTACCGCAGAGGAAACGGAAGATGCGGAGAGGAATCTGTATTTACCGTTAATGCACTGAGAAGTGTTGGTATACCTGCCCGTCAGGTATATGCACCAAAGTGGTCTCATTGTGATGACAATCATGCCTGGGTGGAAATCTGGTGCGATGGAAGCTGGTATTTTCTGGGAGCCTGTGAGCCGGAAGAGATCCTGAATAAGGGATGGTTTACCAATGCTTCCTCAAGGGCAATGATGGTCCATTCAAGAGTTTTTGATACCATGATCCCGGAGGGAGAAGTGATCGGCAAAGATGGTATGGTGACTATGCTCAACGAGCTGAAACGATATGCGCTGACAAAAGAGATTACTGTGTCCGTAAAGGATTCACATGGAAAACCGGCAGAAGGTGCAGAAGTTTCTTTTGAGGTGCTGAATTATTCAGAATATGCCCCGATCGCAGAACTGAAAACCGACAGTCTGGGAAAAGTCTGCCTGACAACAGGGCTTGGAAGTATCCATATTTCTGCAAGGATGTATGCAGATGGAGAATGGCTGCATGCAGAAAACAGCATGGATACAAAAACAGAGGACTGCTGCGAGATCTGTCTGATGCCCGTGGGAAAGGAAAATGGTATTTTTTATGAGGAGTGGGCAGAGAACGATATGATCGCACCTCATGATGCGCCTGTAAATAAAGATATGCCGACACCGGAGCAGAAGGAAAGAGGCAGCAGACGTCTGGCAGAGGCAAACGCTTACAGGGAACAGAAGGTAAGAAACCTGAGCAATCCGGAGTGCCGGAAATTCCTGGAAAAAGAAACCGGAGATTCTTCAATGAGAAAAAAACTCCTTGAAGTCCTCACAGAGAAAGACAGAACAGACTGCATCAGCCAGGTTCTGGAGGAGCATCTGAAATTTGCATTACCGTATGAAAAAAACATGGATGCAGATATTTTTGTACCATATGTACTGAACCCGAGAGTTGACGATGAAGTTTTACAGAAATACAGAAAAGCGATCCTTGAGCAGCTGTCGGAAGAAGAGAAAAATATGCTGCAAAAGGAGCCGGCAAAGATCTGGAAATGGGTTGAGGATAAGATCATTTCCAGTCCGGAGAAAGAACGCAGCAGTGTGATCACCACGCCGTCCGGATGTCTGAAAACGGGAACAGGAAGCTTTCTGTCAAAGAAGATCCTTTTTGTGGCAATGGCGAGAACACTGGGAATTCCGGCACGCCTGAACCCTCATGACCGTTCCATGGAGTATATGAAAAACGGAAAATTCATCCCGGTATCTGCGGAAACGGAGAAAAACGCATCGATCCTTCTGAAGGCAAGTGAGGATACACAGTGGAAATATTTCCAGAACTGGAGCATCGCAAAACTGGAAGCTGGAAAATACAGCACACTGAAGCTGGAAGCCGAAAATTTCAGAGATCAGATGATGAAGCTGCCACTGGAAGCGGGAAACTACAGGATCCTTACCTCAAACAGACTGCCAAATGGAAATATATTTGCCGCGGAGTATTATTTTGAGGTTCAGATCGGAGAAATGAAGAGGGTGGAGCTGGCATTTCGGAATGCAAACCTGGAAGACATGCTGGAGAATATTTCCATACCGGAATTTACTCTCAGAAAAGAGGATGGAAGCACCGTGAAGGCGTCAGAACTGACGGCAGATGGGAAGCATATCCTGGCGTTTCTGGAAGAGGAAAAAGAACCGACGGAGCATATCTTAAATGAGATGATGGAGCAGGAAGAAGCCTTTTCCCGATATGCGGAGAGAATCATTTTTGTGGTAAAAAGCAAAAAAGCGCTGGAGACACCTACCCTTTCAAGAGCACTTGGCAAGCTTGGAAATGTCCAGATCTTATATGATGATTTTTCAGAGATCATCAATACACTGGGAAGAAGAATGTACGTAGATCCGGATAAACTTCCGCTGATCATTGTGACAAACAAAAGCCTGAATGGCATTTATGCAACCAGTGGATACAATGTGGGAACCGGAGATATGCTGTTGAGACTGATGTGACAGATATATCGGATATATACAGAAGGAACACAGACCGTATCATCGACTGTGTCGGTGACGGTCTGTGCCCCTGCAAAAGCTGTGAAATTATTGCAGTGGTTCAGATGTTCAGAATATGAAGGCAGATTGGAATGAGAATACCTGTTGTGATTCCCGAAACTGCCGTAATAAAAGTTGTTTTGCACTACTTACCATCAGAAAAGAGGTTACGCACAGAATCCCGGTAAATGCATTCCGGCTTCAGGCGGATCGTCCTTGGAAAATCGCAGTAGTCTCCGTTCAGTCTGCGAAGCAGCAGATCACAGGCCTGCTCTGCCAGACCTGCCAGCGGCTGACGGACAGCGGTCAGCTGAGGAGAAAGCAGCATGGACAGTTCAAAATCATCAAAGGAGACAACAGACAGGTCTTCCGGGATACGGATGCCAAGGCTGTAGATCGCTTCATAAATACCGAGGCATAGTGTGTAGTTCGCAGAAAATACGGCAGTCGGACGTTCCGGAAGATTCCATAATTTCTGCATTGCCTGATATCCAAAGTCGTTTGCATAATTTTCAGCGATGATATAATCGGGGTTAACAGGAATATTGTAGTCTTCCAGTGCCCGGAGATATCCTTTTTTTCGTTCGCATGCGGTATAGGATGCAGGAGGACCGGTGACAAGGGCGATCTTCTGATGCCCCATTTTTATCAGATGCTCCACAATCTCATAGGCCCCGGAGGTACAGCTGGTCTGTACACAGTCTGTACGGTGGAAATGACTATGCTCTTCCAGCTCCACAACAGGGATCTTGGTATGTTCCACGGCAGAACAGATGTCCTTGCTCAGACAGAAAGAAGAAATGATAAGACCGTCGATCCCTGAGTGGAGCATATGGGGGATAAATTTATTGACATGATCATTATATTTGTCACCGCTCATAAATGTGAGAGAATAACCGTGAGCGCGCATGGTGTTTTCTATTTTGCTCAGAAGAAAAGCATTATGCGGATTATTGGGAGGACCGGATATCAGACCGATACGGTAAGTCTTGGAGGAACGAAGTCCCCGGGCCGTGTTTCGTGGAACGTAATTCAGTTTCCGGATCGCTTCGTCGATCTGTTTTTTATTTTGCGGCCGTACAGTTCCGCCGTTGATATATTTTGAAATGGTGGCCAGTGCCAGACCGGTTTCTTTGGCAATGTCCTTGATGGTTGCACTCATAAATCAATCCTTTCCGGATGTTGCACTGTTGTGCCCGGACAGGTCTTTTACAGAGAGTCGCGGGTGGAATACAACATCCAGCATGTCTATTTTTGGAAAATCCGTATAGTCTCCATGGATCCTTTTTAAAAGTAATTCCACAGCATGTTTCCCTATGTTTGTCAGATCCTGTGAGACACAGGTCATAGTCGCACTCATGGTCTTGAAAAGCGGATCATCGTCAAAGCACACAAAGGAAATATCCTGAGGAACGGAAATCCGTGCCTGGCTGGCAGCACTTAAACCACCCATTGCGGAGAGATAGCAGTCAAAAAAAACAGCAGTAGGGGGATCGGAAGAATCAATAAGCTTCTGGAAATGCAGGTTGCTCTGGATGATAGTTTCTGCAGTGGAACCAAAAGAAACAGGGGGGAAAGAATCCTGCTGTTTCAGAAGGTCAATGCCATTTTTCTGATATACATCCACAAAGCCCTGGATCCGCTGCTCGATCGTGTAGGCGTCCAGATACTGTTCCATGATCCAGACCTTTGTGTGGCCTTTTTCCAAAAGGTGCTCTGCCAGCAGTGCACCGCCTTTGTAATTATCAGAAATAACACAGTCTACAGGAAAATGTCTCATGGAAGCAGGAATCTGATCGAGCATTACAACCGGTATGCCGGCATTCTGTAAAAGCTGGTATAGGTCATCATGCCAGCAGGATGGGAGCATGATAACTCCGGCAAAGTGCTGGGAGATAATATCCTGTATCGTATCGATCTCCTTCTGATGCTCAAAAAAGAATGAACAGACAATAACTGTATAGCCATGATCCGTGAAATGCTTGATAATGGAATTGACAAGCTCGCCCCAGAAATAATTACCAAGATCCGAGATCAGGATACCGATGGTATGTGTGTTTTTGGCACGGAGAAGCTGGGCATTCCGGTTTGGGGTATATCCAAGCTCCTGAATTGCCTTTTCTATAAGGATACGATTTTCTTCCCGTATTTTTTTGTGGTTTATATATTTGGAGATCGTTGCGGTGGACAGGCCTGTCGCACGGGCGATATCATTGATCGTAACGTTCATGTAAAACCTCCGGTTCTGATACATTTACAGATAATAGAGTATTCTCATATTATATCATGAAAAAGAAAACGCCTCAACACATAAGGCATTTTTTACACATAAACTATCAGAAAAAACGAGTGTATTGTACAGAAAATTGATAAAAATGAAACGTTTAACAAAACCTGATACGAAAAAATACACAAAAACAAGATGGAATAATTGTAAAAAATAGGAAAAATGATTTTTACCCCATGATTTTACTTGAAAAACTGTTTCGGATGCGGTAAGATAGTCTTAACAAAAAACGAAACGTTTTACGTAACAAAAAATCAGCTATACGAAACAAGGAGAAGGCTATGGCAGACACAAAGCAGCAGTGGTATAAAGATGCCAAATACGGATTATTCATCCATTGGGGACTTTATTCCATCCTTGCAGGAGAATGGAAAGATCCGAAGACCGGCGAAGTCACCAAGACAGACCGTATCGCAGAGTGGATCGAGAACACTCTCAACATTGACAAGGAAGATTACAGAAAGCTGAAAGATGAGTTCCATCCGGACAAATTTGATGCGGACATGTTTGTGAAAAGAGCGAAAGAGCAGTGGGGTGTTAAATATATCGTTCTTACTTCCAAGCATCACGAGGGATTCGCAATGTACGATTCCAAGGTCAGTGATTTTAATGTAGTGAAGGCTACAGGAAGAGATATCTTAAGAGAGCTTTCCGATGCTTGTAAGAAATATGACATGACAATGGGTATTTATTATTCACAGGCTCAAGACTGGGATGATGACAATGCCTATAAGAAGGATTACGAAGACAAGAACGAATGGAAACCGGAATTCCGTACATACTTCGATGAGAAATGCAAGCCGCAGTTAAAAGAGCTTCTTGAGAATTACGATAATATTTCTCTGATCTGGTTTGATACTCCGATGGGAATGACCGCAGACGAGGCTCAGGAATTAAGAGACTGGGTTAAGGGTATTAAGCCTGACTGCATCATCAGCGGACGTATCGGACACCAGAAGGGCGATTACATGACCACCGGTGATAACTTTATCCCACGTCTTCCATACGACGGTGACTGGGAAGTACCGGCAACTGTAAATGATACATGGGGTTACAATAAATACGATACAAACTGGAAGAATCCGGATGATATCCTGAACCTTCTTCTCAAGATCGTCGGCAGAGGCGGAAATTACCTGCTGAACGTAGGACCAATGGCAGACGGAACTGTTCCGGAAGCTTGTGTCGAGGTTATGAATGAGGTTGGTAAATACGTGACTGAGAATGCGGAAGCAATTTACGGAACCAAGAATGTTGGTATCTATCCGTATGAGATTCCGAGCATTGAATTTACCAAGAGACCACATAAACTTTATGTACATGTACTTGCACCGAGATATCGTGTAGAGCTGCTGAACATCGGCAACCAGTTAAAAGGTGCATATGTGGTAAGCACAGGAGAGAAACTTCCATGCCGCGCATTAAAGTGCTGCGAAGGAAACTCCATGGTAGAGGTTGAACTTCCGGAGAAACTTCAGGGAGCAAAGAACTACTGTGTATGCCTGGAGCTTGAGGAAGAGGAGCCGATCTTTGAGGCAATCATCGATTAACTTAAGAGCATCAATGGGTAAACTATATAAATAAAATCATATTAAGGGAGGATTTATTCATGAAGAAACGAATGAAAAAAGTTGCAACACTGTGTCTCGCCGGTGTAACAGCAATGTCTACAGTAGGCGTAACAGGAAGCGCTGTATTTGCAAAGGGTGACACAAACTACGACGTAGAGAGTATGGATTTTGAAAACGTTGAGCTTCGTGTAGCATTCAGATTTAACAACGGATCTGACACAGACGGACAGGCTAAATGGTATTACAAAGCACTTGAAGAGTTCAATAAAGAGAACGAAGGAAAGATCCATGTAACAGATGAGAGTATTTCTACAGAGTCTGATTACGAAGAGAAGCTTACAACAGATTTTGCTTCCGGTAATGTACCGAACGCATTCCTTCAGTATGGCGGAAGCCGTACAAGAGAGTATGTAGATGCAGGATATATACTGGATCTGACACCATACTTCGAGCAGTATCCGGAATGGAAAGAGGGAGTTCAGGATTTTGCATGGGAGACAACACAGTTTGACGGCATTGAAGGAACCTATGGTATTCCGTGGTCCGCTTATCAGCTCTGCCTCTACTACAACAAAGATTACCTTGATCAGGTTGGCGTAGATGTTCCGGAGTCCTGGGATGATCTTGTTGATGCCTGCGCGAAATTAAAAGATGCAGGAATCCAGCCATTCAACTACTCTGACAAAGATAACTATCACTTCGAGCATCTGATGAGTGCTCTTGCTCTGAAAGCTTACGGAACAAGCATCGCAGATGATCTTGCAAGCGACAAAGAAGCTTACAACGGCGAGAAGATGGTTGCAATCTATCAGAAGATGAAAGATATGATCGATGCAGGATACTGGGGAGACGGAATCCTCAGCACAGACTTCAACACAGAGAGAAATATGTTCGAGGCAGGAAAAGCTGCATTCACAGTTGACGGAACATGGAACTGCGGTAACTTCCAGAATGACTCCGATACAACTCTCTTCGATGCTCAGAAGATCGGTGTTACAAGAATTCCTTATATCGACGAAGCAAACAAGACTGTAGAGATGGGTGGCGGTTCTGATACATACTACATCACTACATTAAACAAGAGTGATGAGGAAATCGCAGCAACTGTTAAATTCATCAAATATCTTACAAGTGTAGATTCCATCAACGAAATGTGCAAATCCAGCCCGACAACATATGCTGAGAAGGTTACAATCGATACAGGTAACTATCTGCTTGACGATGTAAATGCGATCATGGCTGAGAATACAGAGTCTAAACTTGAGATTCCTACATATGACAGCAACACAGCAGCTATGGACACAATCCGTAATTCTCTTCAGGCATTAGCGACAGGCGCAAGTGCACAGGAAGTTGGAGACGATATCGTTGACAAAATGTCTGCTTACGAATAAAGAGAATTTTGACTGAACGCATGATGTGTGGATAAGAGAAACAGGGGGAAGCATCATCTGCTTCCCCTTGTTCATTACGGAGGTATACATATGGCAGGTAAATCTGTACCAAAGGTAAAACAGAAGCTGGACAAAAAAGATCTTACGCTTTCTTTAGCGTTCCTTCTTCCGGCAATTTTAATAACTGTTATTTTTGTTATCTACCCTGTTTTTGACACCGTAGGCTTATCATTCCGCAAATGGAACGGTATGTTTGGTGCAGCAAAGCAGTGGGTAGGACTTGAGAACTATCAGAAGATCTTTTCAGATAAGCTGTTCTGGAATGCAATGCTCAACAGCGTGTACTTTATGATCGGTGGTTTCGTTATCCTGATGCCACTTTCATTTGGTCTCGCAATGCTGGTAACTGCAAAGATCAAGGGAACCGGATTCTTCAGAACCTGTTACTTCCTTCCGAATATGTTAGGAACAACAGCAGTAGCCCTGATGTGGACATTTATGTTAAATCCGAACTTTGGTATCTTTAATACCATTGAAAATATTTTCGGCCTTCATGGTACGATCCCTGATGTGCTGACGATAAAGACTGTAAACGTTTGGATCGTTATCCTGGTAAATGAGTGGATGTATGCCGGATATAACATGCTGATATTTGCAGCGGGTCTGGTGGCGATCCCGGATGAGTTAAATGAGGCAGCAGCACTGGATGGAGCTACCGGATGGCAGAGAGTTCGTTACATTACCCTGCCTCTGATGAAAAACTCCTTCAAGGTATTCTCTATTTTGTGTATCACAGGATGTCTGAAAGTATTCGATATTATCTGGGCGATGACAAGAGGAGGCCCGAACGATATCAGCTCCACACCTTCAATCATGCTTTATACACAGGGATTCTCCTATAAGCTGTTTGGACGAAGCAGTGCATACGGCGTTATTCTGTTAGTACTGGGTGTTGCACTGAGTCTTATAACTAATCATTTGTTCCGTGAAGATAAAGATCTTGCAATGTAGGCGGAAGGAGAAGAGACAATATGGAAAAAACAGCTAATAAACAGAAAATGCACGGAGGAAAGATAGCACTGTACGTTATCGCGATCCTGTGGACAGTTGTTACACTGTTTCCGGTAGTAGTGACCGTAATGGCTTCCTTCAAAACAAACTCAGAGATCTACCTGAACCTGCTGAGCTTACCTAAGAAGCTTATGTTCCAGAACTATATCAGCGCAAACAAAACAGCGGATGCATTGAATACCATCAAGAACTCCCTGGTTGTAGCAACTCTGACAACTGTATTTAATACTGTAGTCGGAATGATGGCAGCATACATCTTATCAAGAAAAGATTACAAATTCCTGAAATGGGTATATGTATTCTTCATGATCGGAGTAATGGTTCCGGTCCACTGTACACTGATCCCGATCAACAACATTGCAACAGCATTAAATGCAAAGAACAACCTGTTCTTTCTGATCCTGATCTATGTTGCGTTTGGTATGTCCCAGGCGATCTTCCTTTATACAGGATTCATGGATGGAATCTCCAGGAACCTGGATGAGGCGGCGATCATTGATGGATGTAACAACTGGCAGCTGCTGTGGAAGATCCTTTTCCCTGTCTGCAAACCAATCATCGCAACAGAGGCGATCTTCGTATTCATCTATGGATACAGTGAACTTGTATTCTCCATGATCCTGATGACAGATACCAAATATTTCACAGTTTCACGTGCGATGCTGAACTTCTCTTCCGCGCATACACAGGAGATCGGAAGTCAGTTTGCATATGTAGTAATGTCCGTAATTCCGATGATTATCATTTACATCGTGTTCCATAAACAGATTGAAAAAGGTATGCTTTCCGGAGCTATCAAAGGCTGATGCTTTTAATCTAAACAGGAGGAAAAAATCATGTATCAGTTTGACAGAAAAGAATATGAAAAACGTATGGAGTGGTACCAGGATGCCCGTTTTGGAATGTTTATCCACTGGGGATTATATTCTATCCCTGCAAGAGGCGAGTGGGTACGAAGTGTAGAGGAAATACCTGAGGAAGAATATCTTCCGTTTATGAAAGAGTTTGATGCAAGAGACTACAACCCGAAGCAGTGGGCAAAAGAGGCCAAGGCTGCAGGTATGAAATATGTAGTCCTGACAGCGAAGCATCACGACGGCTTCTGCTTATTTGACAGTAAATACACAGACTACAAGGTAACAAACACACCGGCAGGAAGAGACCTGATCAAGGAGTATGTAGAGGCACTTCGTGAGGAAGGCCTTAAGGTTGGAATCTATTTCACACTGCTTGACTGGCATCATCCGGATTATCCGCATTACGGAGACCGTATCCATCCGATGAGAAACCACAAAGAGTGTGGAAATGAGAACCGTGATTTCTCACGTTATACAGAATATCTGTATAATCAGGTAGAAGAGATCTGTACAAACTACGGACAGATCGATATCATCTGGTTTGATTTCTCCTACGATGATATGAGAGGGGAAAAATGGGGTGCAACAAAGCTGATCAACATGGTGCGCAGCTTACAGCCGCAGGTTATCATCGATAACCGTCTGGAAGCCAGCGGAGAGGGAAGAGGATCCCTGTATGAGTGTGATCCGACACCGTACCATGGCGATTTCGTAAGCCCTGAGCAGATCATCCCGCCGGAAGGAATCTGCGATAAGGAAGGCAATCCAATGGTCTGGGAAGCATGCTTCACCATGAACAACAACTGGGGATACTGTGCAAACGACCATTATTACAAACCGGCTTCCATGCTGATCAAGAAGCTGGTAGAGTGCGTTTCCAAAGGTGGAAATATGATCCTGAACGTAGGACCGGATGCCAAAGGTAAATTCCCGAAGGAATCTTCTGCGATCCTGGCTGAGATCGGCCGCTGGATGGATAAGAATCATGACAGTATCTACGGCTGTGTACCGGCTGAAAACATTCCGAAGCCGGATTACGGACGTATCACCAGAAACGGAAATAAATACTATGTGCATATTTATGAGAATACACTGGGACCACTTCCACTTCTGGGATTTGATAAGGATAAGATCGTGAAGGTGCGTGCACTGGATGACGGACATGAGGTGTCGATCTCCAATGCATGGATGCACAGCGATTACCCGGATATCGCATTCGTTGATCTGGGACCTGACCCGGTACTTCCGGATCCGGTAGACTATGTTCTCGAAGTAGAGATGGCTGAGTAAAAAACTAATCAATAATAAAAAAAGAACAACAGGAAAAGCAGGAGATATGCGAATCTCAGTTATCCGGTTGTTCTTTTTTACCATAAGGAGAAGGGAAAAGATTATGATTATTTATACAGGAAAAGATTACTATGACGTAAGTAGAAAAGCGGCAAACATCATGTCTGCACAGATCATCATGAAGCCAAACGCTGTTCTCGGACTTGCTACAGGCTCCACACCGGTGGGAATGTACAAGCAGCTGATCGAGTGGTATAAAAAAGGAGATCTGGACTTTTCACAGATCACATCCGTAAATCTTGATGAATACAAAGGACTTTCCGGAGATAACGATCAGAGCTATCGCTATTTTATGAACACAAATCTGTTTGATCATGTAAATATCGATAAGACAAGAACTTATGTGCCAAACGGACTGGAAGAGGACAGTGAGAAAGCCTGTGCGGATTACAATGAGATCATCCGCAGCGTAGGCGGTATCGACATGCAGCTGCTTGGAATCGGCGGAAACGGTCATATCGGATTCAATGAGCCGGGAGCAGCTTTTGAGAAAGAGACTCATTGCGTAGACCTTACAGAGAGCACCATCAAGGCAAATGCAAGATTCTTTGAGACCATGGATGATGTGCCGAAGCAGGCGTATACCATGGGTATCAAAAACATCATGACTGCAAAGAAGATCCTTCTGGTCGCTACCGGAGAGGCAAAGGCAGATGCCCTTTACAAATCTCTCTACGGACCGATCACGCCCAACGTGCCGGCATCTATCCTGCAGCTCCACCCGGATGTGACAGTAGTGGCCGATGAAGGCGCTTTAAAGCTGATCCGTGAGAAGGGGCTGCTGTAAGAGATACAGAGGAAATTTCCGCGAATTAAATGAACGCAGATCATGGATATCCGTTTGAAGCAGGCGGATATCAGCGATCACTCATGGGATTTTCCTGATTTGGTTAAAAAAGAAAGCTTCGATTCAACTCTCATCGATGAGCGATGTGCTCAGAGGGAGGATCGAAGCTTTTTGTGCTTTCGGGACGTAAACCTGCAGGCGGCTGCAAGCAGGCCGGTGGGGCGGACATTTGCATTCTCAGGCTTTTTTCAACGTTTTGTGATAAACCATGACAGAAACGATGGCTGTAAACACCTCTGTGATCCAGAATGCGTTCCACACGCCATCAGGACCCATAAAACGGGACAGAAGATATGCGGTGGGCATGATAACGACCACGTAGCGGAAAAGAGAAATAACAAGGGACTGGGTACCTTTTCCAAGGCCTTCCATGGCACCGGAGGTGGTGACGGATACTGCGGAAATCAGGAAGCCGGCGCTGATGCTCTTCAGTGCTCTGGAACCTGCGGCAATGGTTTCCGGGGTAGCTGTGAAAAGCCCCATAAGCTGTCCGGATGCCAGGAGACAGATAACGGTTCCAAAGAGCATGATCACGCAGCTGGACTCCAGGGTGAGCCGGAAGATTTTCTTTACACGCTTCATTTCACGGGCACCGAAGTTATAACCGATCAGCGGGCGCATTCCCTGGATGATTCCGTTGGCCGGGAGATACAGGAAGGTCTGCAATTTATAATAAATGCCAAGGATCACCACATAGCTGTCCGAGTAAGCGGCCAGCACGGAGTTCAGAAAAGAGATCAGGAACGATGGCAGTGCCAGGTTCAGGATCGCTGGAACACCGATGGCATACAGGCTCAGATCCGTTTCTTTGCTTGTTTTCAGGGCTTTGGGCGTTACATGTACAGGAATAGTTTTCAGGATATAAAAGACCATATAGACCGCAATGGTGAGCATCTGGCCGATGCCAGTAGCCAGAGCTGCGCCCCGGATACCCAACTTCGGAAAAAAACCGATTCCCCAGATCAGGAACGGGTCCAGGATGATGTTGCTGGTACATCCCACCAGCAGGGCGATCATAGATACTTTCATCCGTCCTACAGCCTGGAAAAGTTTTTCGAAGAAAAGGCTGATGGAAATTACTGTGGAAAACAGGAAAACGATGGTAGAATACTCCAGTCCCATCCGGATCACGGTTTCATCCTGGGTATACATCTGAAGGAATACGGGCATAACAGTGATGCTGATCACAGTCATCAGGATTCCATGGATCACAGACAGAAAAAATCCGTGGGTTGCGGCGGTGTCTGCCATTTTTTTGTCCCCTGCGCCAAGGTGATAGGAAACTCTGGCGTTGATTCCGATCCCGAAGCCGATGGCAACGGCGTTGATCATGTTCTGGACCGGATAGACAAGGGACAGGGCGGTCATGGCCTGCTCGCTGATCTGTGCCACGAAGAAGCTGTCCACAATGTTGTATAGTGAGTTTACAAGCATGGAAAAGACCATAGGCAGCGCCATGGACGCCAGCAGCGGGCCGACAGGCTTCTCCTTCATAAATGTGTCGTTCATGAAAAATCCTCCTTTATATCAGAATTCACAATGTAGATCATGGGAAAAAAGGTGTGCTTTTTGTGCATAATAAAAGCCACACAATCTGTCTTACTGGTGAAGGCAGATTGTGTGGCGAAAAAAGTCGGAACTGAAAAATCCACACGTTGTTTTAGCGTTTTCACCTTAACAAAAAACAGTGCTGATGTCAAGACTGCACGCAGGAAAATACCATTCTGGCAATATGCACAAAACCTGTCGAACTATGGTGGATAAGTGAAAAACTTTCCAAAAAGTTTTCCACATGACAAAAATCCGCAAATCCGCTAATAATCAAGTTATGCACAAATTTATCCACATTATCCACAAGGATAACCATGTGGATGAGCTGATTTACATAAATAAATTTAAACATATGTTTTGTGTAAAATGATAAAATTGTAAAAAGTGGGAAAAAAGTTCTTAAAACTATTGACATTTTTAAATTCTAAATATCATAAAATTTATTGCAAAAAAGACATAATATAAAAGAATAAAAACAAATAATCAGATAATAGTGAGTAAATTCTTGAAAAACTAATCTATTTAAAAGGGGGATTATCGGATGTATGGAAATGAGGATAAAAAAGAACAGTGCCCAGTTAAAACGGTCACTGCAAGGTGTTGAAAAGTTATTTTCAGATGTGGATAAGTGTGGATAACCCAAAAATCCTCCGCAGAACCGGAAAGATCTGCGGAGGATTTTTTTAACTGTTTTGTTTCATACGCTTGATCACCTTCAGACGTGTAAACTCTTCGCGCTCTTTTTCCTCCAGAGCATTAGTGATATCTCTGGTGAGGGTTTCATATCTGGGGATGGTGATGTTTTTCAGCGCATTGGCACGCTTCTGGGTTTTCTTGATGTTGGTAGCAAGACGGATGGCGGCGTTTTCGATCATGGAGAGCTGGATGGACAGCTCCTTTACACGCTCGAAGGCTGCCTTGGCCTCGTCCAGGGACAGCTTGGTGCTGTAGTAGGCGTAGGTCGGCGTGTTGCCTGCTTTTTTGTCATATTCCACAAGAGGGATCTCGGTTCCCATAACGCTTCTGGTTTTGATTCGGATGGAATCTTCCACAGGAACAGTATGAGAGATCTGGTCTACGAAAGCGATTCCAATTTCCATATTTGCCTTCTGAAGAGCCGCGTAAGCGGTACGGAAGGTCTCATCGATCTGGGACTGGATGTCCTTTGCCTGATCGATCAGCTCCATCATTTCACGGATTAGGATATTACGCTTTTTGTCCATAAGCTCATAGCCCTGTTTGGAAAGAGCCAGAGAGTTTTTTGCAAGTATAAGATTTCCCTTGGTAGGAAAGGTATTCGGATCCATAAAATCACCTCACTAACGGACGGTTTCTCTGTAATACTGATCCAGAACTTTGGTATCGATACGGTCGAGCTCTTCTCTTGGAAGAAGGCCAAGAAGCTCCCAGCCCTTATCCAGAGTTTCGATGATGCTTCGATTCTCTGTTTCTGACTGTCCTACAAACTCTGCCTCGAAGGCCTTTCCGAATACAAGGTATTGCTTATCCAGCGGAGAAAGCTCATCCTCACCGATAACGGATGCCAAAGCTCTTGCGTCGCCTACCTTTGCGTAGCAGGAGAAGAGCTGGTTGGCAACATCCTGATGATCGGCACGTGTGAAGCCTTCACCGATACCGTCCTTCATCAGACGGGACAGGGATGGCAGAACATTGATCGGCGGATAGATCGCCTGACCGTGAAGCTGGCGGTCCAGTACGATCTGGCCTTCTGTGATATATCCGGTAAGGTCTGGGATCGGGTGTGTGATGTCGTCGTTTGGCATGGTCAGGATCGGGATCTGGGTTACAGAACCGGTGCCGCCACGGACGATTCCCGCACGCTCGTAAAGAGTTGCAAGCTCACTGTACAGATATCCGGGATAACCTTTTCGGGAAGGAATTTCACCTTTGGAGGAGGAAACCTCTCGCATGGCCTCGCAGAAGGAGGTGATATCTGTAAGGATTACCAGGATGTGCATGCCTTTTTCAAAAGCAAGATACTCAGCGGCAGTGAGGGCGATCTTCGGTGTCAGAAGACGCTCTACAACCGGATCGTTTGCAAGGTTCAAAAACATCACAACGTGGTCGGAGGCACCGCTTTCCTCAAAGGTTCTGCGGAAGAATTCGGCTACGTCATATTTGACGCCCATTGCCGCAAAAACAATGGCGAATTTTTCATCGGAGTCTGCTCCCAGGGAAGCCTGCTGTACGATCTGTGCAGCCAGCTTATCATGCGGAAGACCGTTACCGGAAAAGATCGGCAGCTTCTGGCCGCGGATCAGTGTGGTCAGTCCGTCGATAGCGGAGATACCGGTGTTGATATAGTTTCGTGGATATTCACGGGTTACCGGATTCAGCGGAAGCCCGTTAATGTTCAGGCTGACTTCTGGTGTGATCTCGCCAAGCCCGTCAATGGGCTGGCCGATACCGTTAAAGGTACGTCCCAGGATCTCAGGGGAAAGCCCGATCTCCATAGGATGTCCGGTAAGACGTGTGTGTGTATTGCCGAGGGACATATTGTCAGTTCCCTCAAAAACCTGGATAACGGCCTTGTCCTCATAGATTTCCACGATACGGCCGATCTTCTGAGTGCCGTCCTCCATGTGGAATTCCACGATCTCCTCGTAAGATGCATTTTTTACACCCTCAAGGACAACAAGAGGGCCGTTTATTTCACTCAGGCCAAGATATTCGATTGCCATAAACTGATCCCTCCTTTAACCGTTTCTTTCCAGTACATTGTCGTAGAAGCGGTCGATATCTTTATGATATTCATCAAAACGCTCCGGCTCTTTATTTGGAACCTCGTATTTGATGGCGATGATACGTTCAAAGATCTTATCCTCCTTCAGCACGGAAACCGGCATGCCACGGTTTACAAGGGCACGGCATTTTTCGTAGAGATAGAGGATGGTTTCCATCATCAGGAACTGCTTTTCCATAGGAACACTGGTGTCCTCCTGGTGAAAAGCGTTCTGCTGCAGGAAGCCCAGACGGATAACCCTGGCGATCTCCAGCGTCAGCTTCTGATCATCCGGAAGAACATCGCTTCCGATCAGCTTGACGATCTCCATAAGAGAGCTTTCCTGGTTGAGGATAGCCATGATCTGGTTTCTGTCATAAACGAATTTCGGGGAGACATGCTCTCTGTACCAGGGAGTCAGATCCTCCAGATATTCGCTGTAGCTGGTCAGCCACTGGATGGCAGGGAAGTGACGAGCATAGGCAAGAGCCTTGTCCAGTCCCCAGAAACAGCGGACAAAACGTTTGGTATTCTGTGTGACCGGCTCGGAGAAATCACCGCCCTGAGGGGAAACTGCACCGATAATGGATACGGAACCTTCTGTTCCGTTCAGGTTCTGCATCATTCCCGCGCGCTCATAGAAGGCGGAAAGCTTACTTGCCAGATACGCAGGGAAGCCTTCCTCTGCGGGCATCTCCTCCAGACGTCCGGAAAGCTCACGGAGAGCCTCGGCCCATCGGGATGTGGAATCTGCCATAATCGCCACGTCATAACCCATATCACGGTAATATTCCGCAAGTGTAACACCTGTGTAGATGGAAGCCTCACGGGCTGCAACCGGCATGTTGGAAGTGTTGGCGATCAGTGTGGTACGGTCCATCATCAGGTTTCCGGATTTCGGGTCGATCAGCTTGCTGAAGTCCTCAAGAACCTGTGTCATTTCGTTTCCGCGCTCGCCACATCCGATGTAGATGATGATATCTGCGTCAGACCACTTGGCGATCTGGTGCTGTGTCATGGTTTTTCCTGTTCCGAATCCGCCTGGAACTGCAGCAGTGCCTCCCTTGGCAATAGGGAAAAGAGTATCCAGGATACGCTGGCCGGTAAGAAGCGGAACGCTTGCCGGGAAACGTTTGTAGGTCGGTCTCGGCACACGGATCGGCCATTTCTGGGCAAGTGCCAGTTCTTTTTCAGTTCCGTCATCAAGACGGACGGTAACGATGGGTTCCAGAACAGTATAAGCTCCGTCAGGAACGGCATGGATAACGGTTCCGTGTGTGATCGTCGGCGGAACCATGGATTTGTGAAGGATAGAAGCGGTTTCCTGTGTCTCGGCGATAACCGTACCTGCACCGATGACATCGCCTTCTTTTACAGTAATGTGTGTTTCCCATTTTTTCTCTGTGTCAAGAGAGTCAACGCTGACACCACGGGAAATATATTTTCCAGAGGCCTGGGCAATCTCTGCCAGAGGTCTCTGGATACCATCAAAAATATTGTGGATGATTCCCGGACCAAGGAGAACGGAAATGGCGTCTCCTGTTCCGATAACAGTTTCTCCGGGTTTCAGTCCCGTAGTTTCCTCAAAAACCTGTATGGTCGTCATATGTTTCTTGAGACCGATAACTTCTCCAACCAGTTTTTCGGGGCCTACATAGACCATCTCGGAGATCTTGAAGCCGGTGTCGCCCTTGAGGTAGATAACAGGACCGTTAACACCGTAGATAATACCTGTTTTACTCATGTGCTGGACCTCCGTCAAATTTGAATTCTCTGTAAGCTGCCTGATAGCCTTCCTCAAAGGAATTGTCGATGAGGATATTTTTTTCAGGGATTATCGCCTTGATCCCGCCGATAAAGGATTCATCGGAAAGCTTCAGCGGGAAACCGGTCTTTACAGTGAGAGACTTCAGACGGGGTTCATCTTCTTTTGAAAGATAGATCTGGATCTCATCGTGTTCCGCGAAGCAGACAGCTTCCTCGATCTTTGTACAAAGATATTCTTCATAGCGGGGAGATTCCATGAATTTCAGGATCTGTACCCGAACATCTGCAAAAAGTTTTTCTTTTAAGCGGCTCTGCCTGGCAGTCCAGTTTCGCCGGATGTGAAGCTGCTCTGCGGAAAGTGCCTTGTTGATCTCGCGCTTTGCGTTTGCGATCTCGGCTTTGCGGGAACTGGCAGCATTTCCCAGAGACATTTTTTTATGTTCCTCCAGTGCGGCATCCAGGGCTTCCTTGTGTTCCCGGACATCTTTTTCCGCCTGACGGCGGGCTTCTTCCACGGAGGTGTCATAGAAGTGTGTAAGCTTCTCTTCGATTGTCATAATATCACCTGCCTATAATTTTAATCCGATAGCCTCGTTTACATAAGATGTAATAAAATCAGGTCTGCGGCCGGTACCATGTCTGTCAGGAATTTCAATGATGAGAGGTGTTTTGTGATGAAGCTTGACATCATCAATGATCTCAGGAAACTCCCGGCCGAATTTTTCGGTCAGGAGTATGATTCCGATCTCTTTGTCTGCGATGGTGCGCTCCAGAGCTTCCTTCAGTTCGTCGTGCTCATGAACGATCACACCCTCTACACCAGCCAGTCTCATTCCTGTCAGAGTATCAATATTGTCACTGATCAGATACATTTTCATATCAAAGTTTACCAAGGATCATGAAGGAGATGATCAGTCCATAAAGAGCAACACCTTCGGCAAGACCTACGAAGATAAGAGATTTACCAAGGATGCTCTGATCCTCACTGATCGCTCCAAGTGCTGCGCTTGCCGCACTGGCAACGGCAATACCACCACCGATACAGGAAAGTCCGGTAACAAGTGCTGCTGCGATGTAACCCATACCTGTTGCAAGGCCTGCGTCAGCGCCTGTAGCAGCCTGTACGGAAGCTCCGCCTGCAAATGTTACTGCAATGGCAACAAGCATGATCCCGAAGAAGAAAAAGGCGTTGACACCAAGAGCTGTTTTGTAGCGGCCACGGTTTTTTTCGCCGAGAAGATAGTAACCAAATGGAAGAATGATGCTGAGTATAAGTGCAACTGCGATTGTGATCTGTGTAATGACTGTCATGATGATGACCTCCTTAATATTCGTTTAATTGAATGCCCGGATCAGAATGCGTTCCGACTCTGGCATTTTATTTGTTTTTAGAGCAGAACGGCTCGAATTTCCGTCCGCTGCCCTTGTAAAAACGGCTGAACATTTCGTAATATTCCAGACGGAGTACCTGGATACCTACGATCAGGCCCTCCATAGCGCATACAAACAGGTTTCCGAGAATGATGACGATCCAGTTCGGACTGCCGTTCTCTGCGCCTGCAAGCATAAGTACAACCTCCATCATAGCTGCGTGGCTGACTGCAAAAGCACCGATACGCACGAAGGAGAGTGTATTGGAAAAGTAGCTCAGGATAACCTCGAACAGTTCAAAGATACCCTGTACGATAAACATGCCTTTTTCTTTTGGCATAACCTCGGCTTTTTTTTCTACCAGGTTTGTAAGAGGCTCCTTGAAGAAAATAAGAAGCAGCGGTAAACCAAACATAATGGCGAGGACTGCACCACCCGGAACAGCATGCCCGGATACAAAAAGTCCGATGCAGAGAACTGCGGAGCCATAAAATACAAGTCCTGCCACAGCGTTGGTGTCAAACCAGGTTTTTTCAACGTCATGCATCTTAAAGGAATTGATGATGTTGAAAACCATACACAGGAGGATGATTCCCATGCCGAAGCCGATGGCAACGATAAATACGGTATTCAGTTTTCCGATAAAAGGTATGGTCGTCATACTGTTCACAGGCCGCAGCCACAGAGCAGGTATGACATCCTCAAATCCAAAGATACTTCCGAACATCAGACCGAAAAATGTGGAAAAGACTCCGGCGCAGCTGATGATTCCGGCAAGATCGATATGCTTTAGTTTGTACAGGAGCAATCCTCCGATAAAAAGCAGGAGTCCCTGTCCTGCATCACCGAACATGGCTCCGAAAATAAAGGAGTAGGTGATGGCAACAAACCAGGTGGGGTCCATCTCGCCATAGGCAGGAAGTCCGTACATTTTTACATACATTTCAAAGGGCTTGAAAAGCTTTGGGTTTTTCAGTTTGGTCGGTGGCTGATGGTTCTGGTCGTGCTCCGGCGTATTGGTATCTTCTCCGTCTACCAGGCAGAAGATTTTTTCGTCGGATGAGATTTCGGCTTGAAAGGCTCTGGTGTCGGCTTCTGTCATCCAGCCGCAGAGAATATAGAAATTTTCATGCTTTCCGGTGCAGGCAGCCGCTTTACGGACATCGAAATTTCTGGAAAACTGAAGAAGGGTGTTTCTGGCGGTAACGATGGCTTCTGCCTGATCCGCAAGAAATCTCTGGTATTTCTGTTTCTGTGCTTCCAGATGCTTCAGGGCATCCTCGTATTGTTTGCTTACGCTTGAAAACGCCTGCTGGGCAGTTCCGGTATAATTATCCGGCACAAAGATCTTCTCAAAGTGCATAGAAGAGTAGGCGGCATCGATTTTGTGCGCTTCATGCTTCGGTACGAAGTAAACGCCCCAGACGTATTGGTCATCTTCATCACATTTAAGGAAGATCGTGTTCAGATTGTCGTAAATATATTTCTTGAATTTCTCATAATACTGTTTCTCGATACGTCCGAAATGAAAATGGATATACTTCAGATGAAGTATGGATGAAATATCATAATCAATATTTCGGAAGGGACGTATGATCCGCAGTGACTCTTCCAGAGAGGAACATTTTTCTTCCAGTTCGGACTGTTCCTTCTGGAGCTGATCCGCCTGGGAGCGGATCTCCTTTACTGTGGAAAGTGCTGTTTCAATACCCGGGCTTCTGTTGGAAGTGGACGGAGGAGTTTTCAGCTCCTCATAAATGGTATTGATGGAATTTAAGGCATCTCTGTAAGGGTTGACATCCAGGAAAGGCGTCAGACTTTCTACTGTGGTCAGCTCTGAGAGAGCGTTTTCCAGATGGATCTCGTACTTGCACAGGTAGGTGTTTACAACCCGGTCGATATCTGCCTTGGGACCGGTGATGCTCAGAAAATTCATTTTTTCAATCACGTTGCTACCTCCTGGTTATTAACCGTTGCGTATATAACGCAGGGATTGTTCTGGGTCCACGCCATAGCGCACGCATTCAAGGGCAATGGTCAGACGGTTGACTTCATGTTCTTTGTGATATAAATAGGAATAGATGACTGCTACGGAATAGGGATCCTTGCGTGCTTCCTGTTCCAGTATGCTGCGAAGAATATAGTTATAAAATTCTTCCAGACTGGCGACGGTCAGCTGTTCGTATTTTTTACCATAATAAGTCCCATTGAAGATACGACGGAACTCTTCTGGTGTAGGGGCTTCCACAAGGGTGGTGATCTCCTCTTTGCGGAGCTTGTAGTTCATGGGGACCAGCAATGCGTAAATAGCAGCCGGTTCCATCTGAAAGCAGCGTTTGGAGCGCTGGATGAACTGCAGGTTCAGCATATCGAATTTTTCACCGTAAGCCCTGGTGATCTGTTTCAGATCGTTACCTTTGAAAAGCTTCTTCCGCACATTCCAGATCTGTGAAAAATACGAAAGGTCAAGTGCCATGCCGAAGTCAAAAAGCGTGGCATTTCCACGTTCATTGACCTGAGACAGCGGAATAAAAAAATCATTTCCCTTCAGTGCCGCAATGAATTCATCCATATTGGTGCAGGCGGCAAGCCTGTCAATGTCCAGCTTGGAATGATGTCTGAAAAAATCGCGGTAGGGAGAAATATCCACGGGATCGGTGTCCCGGTGGTCAAAGAGATTCGTCATGATTTCTTTCAGGACGCGGATCTCATAACGCCTCGAGTAAAGCGACAGGAACGTTCGCTGTTCCTGATTTGCAAAGTGGTAAAGCCTTGAAAAATTCAGGAAGATGGATTTCTTCAGGAGTTTTTCTATCTGTCCGCGGTGAAGATCATTTTCATCGAGACCGGACCAGACATTCTGATATTCAGGAGTCCGTTTCAGGTAGGCTGTTACCTGGGGGACATTGGGAAGCTGAACGATTTCTTCCAGCTGCTCATCTGTCACAAGCCTGCTCTGCATGGCGCGGATCTTGGTGGAGAGTCCGCTGTATGAGAGGACAGAGCCCATTGAATCACTTCCTTTCCCTTCAGGTTTCGGTGATGCCTGTTATTTTCTGAAACAGCTCACTGCAAAGACTTTCGTGATGGGCTTCGTAATAGGCGTCCAGCCTGGAAAGCTGGTCTTCGGTTTCTGCACGAAGCTCATTGATCCGGGCGTCTTTCTCACGGGCCAGATCTTCACGGATCTTCCGGATCTCGTCGCTGGTTTCTTTTTCAAGTGAAGCGTCGAATTCCTTCGTCTGTTTTTCTGCTTCTTCCGAGAGAGCCTGTTTCTGTCGCGCAGCGTCCTGCATGATGGCATTGGCTGTAGCTTCGATTTCCGAAAGCTTATTTAGGATTTGTTCCATAGCGCCCTCCTTGTTTGTTTATTGTTTATAATTGATTTTTATATGATACACCTTTTTTATGGTAAAAACAACTAAAAAATTGTTAAATTTTTTGCAATTATTGAATAAATATGTTCAAAAAGAGACGAAAAAAAGAAATTTGTTTATTAGACGATAATTGAGTTTTGGGAAAAAATGAAAACCGCAAAGGGGCCGTAAAGCCACGGCCCCTCTG
>OHAU01000375.1_pt1 | contig 64396 bp, 60 predicted proteins | sample 1577181 | NCBI WGS metagenome assembly OHAU01 (sample SAMEA3541472, study PRJEB24748) | human gut metagenome | biome: human gut; feature: human-associated habitat; material: faeces | place: China | collected 2012
GCATAATCGCGCGGTTTGCCTTCGCCCATGTCGACCACTTCCCCGCTGAACGATCCGTTGGCGGAGGTGACCGACGGCAGGAAGTCGCGACCCAGCGTCAAAGCACGTTTGCCCGCTTTGAGCGTATTGCCTTCGGCGGCCAGGTTGCGGTATGCCTGGTAAGAGAACTCCTGCAGGCCGTCTTTGGCCAGCAGTTTAAAGCCGGGCATCGCCTTGAGCTGTTCACGGATGTAGTTGGCGGCCAGTGTATCGCCGTGCGTATTGGGTTTGCGTCCTGCGAATTCATCGCTTGCAAGCGTGTAGACGTGGGCTTTGAGCCTCTCTTTGACGTCCTGTCCCTGAACGGCCCCCAATGCGAGCAGGAGAGTAGCCGGCAGGAGGATGATCTGTTTTTTCATGGATGGATTATGCTTCTTTTTCGTTTTCTTTGTTTTCTTCTTCGATCTTGAAATCGGTCATGCCGATGCCGATCAGCAGGTTGTACCAGGCCACTACTTTTTTGATGTCCGATACGTGTACCCTTTCGCGGTCGTACTCGGGCAATACGGCTGCAAAGAACTTTTTCAACTCTTCGGGCGATGCTTTCGGGCTGATGGCCTCTTTGCCTGCGGTGTGTTTGTAGATGTTTTCGAATACCTGCGCCAACGGCAGGTCGTCCGTTTCGGTGTAAATCGCGATCTCGCCCAATGCGCTCACTTTGGCGGAACCGGATGCATTACTGCGCTTACCGTCGGTGAGCGATTCGACGATCACGCCGTTTTTGCTCTGGGCTACGAACTTGAACAGTCCGCTTTGGCCCGATATGGCCAGAACCTCTTTTAAATTCATGGTTTTCGTTATGTTTGGATTGATAATTCGCACGTTTCCGCGAGGCGGAGGACAAATATATTCATTTTGCCGGACTTTTCACCGCCGGAACCCTTGAAAAATTAGGAGATTTCTAGGAATTTTTCTAAAATTGCAAATCTGTAACCCTATCATAAATATATGAAAGTACTGAAGTTTGGAGGGACGTCCGTAGGTTCTGCGGAAGGTCTGAGGCAGGTGAAGCTTGTGGTGGAATCCTGCCGTGAGGAGGTGATTGTCGTCGTGTCGGCGTTGGGAGGTATTACGGATCAGCTGTTGCTGACTTCCCGAATGGCGGCCGCAGGCGATATGCAGTACAAAAGCCAACTCGAACAGATCGTCATGCGTCACCGCCGGACGGTAGACGAAGTGGTCGATCCGGCGTGCCGTGCGGAGGTACTTGCAACGGTGAACACGTTGCTGGACGAACTTTCCAATATCTTCAAGGGAGTCTATCTGATCAAGGATCTCTCCCCCAAGACGAGCGATGCGATCGTGAGTTACGGGGAGCGTCTTTCGTCGGTGATCGTGCGGGGGGTACTCGGATGCGCCGAACTGTACGACGCCCGTGAATTTATCAAGACCCGGCCCTATTTCGGGAAACATATCGTCGAATTCGCACCGACCGAAAAGCTGATCCGCGAACGGTTCGCGGCGATGCCGAAGGTGGTCGTGGTACCGGGTTTCATTGCCGCCGATTATCAGTCGGACGACGTGACGAACCTCGGGCGCGGCGGTTCCGATTATACCGCGTCGGTGCTGGCCGCGACGCTCAAAGCCGATGCGCTCGAAATTTGGACCGATGTGGACGGTTTTATGACCGCCGACCCGAAGGTGATCAGCAATGCCTATGTGATCGAGCACCTGACGTTTGTCGAAGCGATGGAGCTGTGCAACTTCGGCGCGAAGGTGATTTATCCGCCGACTATCTTTCCGGCTTACCACAACAATATTCCGATCTGCATCCGCAATACGTTCAACCCGGATGCGCCGGGAACCTACGTCTCGAAGGAAAAGGCCGGAGACAGCCGTATGATCAAGGGTATTTCGTCGATTAACGATACCTGCCTGATTACCATCAGGGGTTTGGGTATGGTCGGTGTGATCGGCGTCAATTACCGCATCTTCAAAGCCCTGTCGAAATCGGGTATCAGCGTGTTCTTCGTTTCGCAGGCCGCTTCGGAAAACACAACCTCGATCGGTGTGCGCAACGGCGATGCCGCATTGGCCGTGGAAGTGCTTTCGGCCGAGTTCGCACAGGAAATTGCGATGGGCGAGATCAATAAAATCAAAACCGATCACGACCTGGCTACGGTAGCGATCGTCGGCGAGAATATGAAACACCGTCCGGGAGTTGCCGGAAAACTTTTCGATACGCTCGGCCGCAACGGTATCAATGTGATCGCCTGTGCACAGGGCGCTTCGGAGACGAACATTTCGTTCGTCGTGACACGGGAGAACCTGCGTAAGTCGCTCAACGTGATCCACGATTCGTTCTTCCTGTCGGAGTACCAGGTACTCAACATTTTTATAGCCGGTGTCGGATTGGTGGGCAGTAACCTGTTGGAGCAGATACGCCTGCAGCAGGAGAAACTGATGCAAGAGAATGCATTGAAGATCCGGATCGTCGGGATTACCAATTCGCGCCATTTCATCGCTTCGCGTGACGGGATCGACTTGAACAGTTACAAGGAGCAGCTGGCTGCGTCGGACCGCGTTTCGACCCCAGAAATTTTTCGCGATGAAATCCTGGCGATGAATATCTTCAATCCGGTCTTCGTTGACTGCACGGCCAGCCCGTCCGTAGCGAGCATTTATGAAGAGCTGCTTTCGCACAACGTGTCGGTTGTGGCGGCCAACAAGATCGCTGCGTCATCCGAATATGACCATTATCTGAAACTCAAGAATATCGCCCGGTCGCGTGGGGTTAAATTCCTGTTCGAGACCAACGTGGGAGCAGGCCTGCCGATTATCAATACGATCAGCGACCTGATCAACAGCGGCGACCGCATCCTGAAGATCGAGGCGGTGGTTTCGGGTACGTTGAACTTCATTTTCAACGAAATGAACGAAACCGTACCGATGAGCCGGGCTATTGAACTGGCCAAAGAAGCGGGGTATGCCGAGCCCGATCCTCGCATCGACCTGAGCGGCATGGATGTCGTGCGTAAGCTGGTTATCCTTTCGCGTGAAGCCGGTTACCGGGTCGAACAGGACGATGTGAAAAAGAATCTTTTCATTCCGCAAAAATATTTCGAGGGCAGCGTCGAGGATTTCTGGAGGCGCGTGCCCGAATTGGATGCCGAGTTCGAGGCCCGGCGTAAACGGCTTGCGGCCGAAGGGAAGCGGTGGCGTTTCGTGGCCTGTATGGATCACGGGGCGACCGAGGTGTCGCTGCGCGAAGTCGGCCCGGACAGTCCGTTCTATCACCTGGCGGGCAGCAATAACGTAATCTTATTGACGACAGAGCGTTACAAGGAGTATCCGATGCAGATCAAAGGGTACGGTGCCGGTGCCGGTGTGACGGCGGCGGGAGTGTTCGCCGATATTATCAGCATCGCCAATATCCGGTAAAAACGCGGTTTCCTGTCGGCCTGGTCGTGTGTGGCCGTTCGTGTTTCGATCGAAGGCCTTGCGCAGTGCACCCGTTTCATGCGATACAATGCGCGGACTGAGACGAAATGAATGGGAGGAGAGCTTACGAAGCATCTTCTCCCTTTTTTGTCTTTTGCGTTCTCGTATGTTGTGCCTGCAATACGTTGAAACAGTAATCCGGGTAATTTTCCCTGTAATCGGGATACCGTCCGGTGGTGTTTTAAGCTGTAATATTGCATTGTGAAATAGGTTCAGTAACATTAAACGCATGTAACGATGTATATAGAGAAAATTGATTCCCCGAAAGATGTAAAACGACTCTCCGTCGGCCAACTGAACGGGCTGGCCGGCGAAATCCGCCAGGCCCTGCTGGCCAAACTGAGTGCGCACGGCGGCCATATCGGCCCGAACCTCGGCATGGTCGAGGCGGCGATTGCGCTGCATTATGTGTTCGACTCGCCTAAAGATAAGATGGTGTACGACGTTTCGCACCAGAGTTATGTACACAAGATGCTGACCGGGCGTAACGCTGCGTTCCTCGATCCAGCCCGATACGATGAGGTTTCGGGTTATACCAACCCGCTGGAGAGCGAACACGATTTCTTTACGGTCGGACATACGTCCACTTCCGTTAGCCTGGCCTGCGGTCTTGCCAAGGCCAGGGATTTGAAAGGGGATGCCGAAAACATCATCGCCGTGATCGGCGACGGCTCGTTGAGCGGCGGAGAGGCATATGAAGGTTTGAGCAATGCCGGTGAAATGGGAACGAACCTGATTGTCGTGGTCAATGACAACGAGATGTCCATTGCCGAGAATCACGGCGGTCTTTATCAGAACCTGAAAGCTCTGCGCGACAGCGACGGGAAGGCCGAATGTAATTTTTTCCGGGCATTGGGACTGGACTATCTCTATGTTCGGGACGGTAACGATGTCGCGGCGCTGATCGAGGTATTCAACCGGGTGAAAAACACACCCCGTCCGACGGTAGTGCATATCCATACTTTGAAAGGCAGGGGATACGCGCTTGCCGAAGCGGACCGGGAACGTTTTTACTGGGGCATGCCGTTCGATCTGGCTACGGGCGCCCCGAAGTCCGAAGCCGGTGCGGCGGAGGATTATGGCGATTTGACGGGGCGTTTCCTGTTGGAACGGATGGCGAAGGATCCGACGCTCGTCGCCATTACGTCGGGAACCCCCGCCGTTATGGGATTTACGCCCGAACGGAGAAAACAGGCCGGACGTCAGTTTGTCGACGTAGGCATTGCCGAAGAGCATGCCGTTGCACTGGCATCCGGGATCGCGGCCAACGGAGGACGTCCCGTTTACGGGGTTTACAGTACGTTTATCCAGCGCTGTTACGATCAGTTGTCCCAGGATTTGTGCATCAACGGGAATCCTGCCGTGATACCGGTTTTTATGGGGACGATAGCGGGCATGAACGATGTGACGCACCTCGGATTTTTCGATATTCCGCTCATCAGTAACATCCCGAACATGGTCTATCTGGCTCCTACCTGTAAAGAAGAGTATTTTGCAATGCTCGGGTGGGCGATTCGCCAGCGCGAATATCCTGTCGCCGTCCGGGTGCCGGGGGCGACCGTCGTGGAGAGCGGCCGGAACTTCGATACCGATTACAGCGAATTGAACCGGTATCGGCTGACGCGTCGCGGCGATACGGTAGCCGTTGTTGCACTGGGCTCTTTTTATGCGCTGGGGGAGGCCGTCACCGATAAATTGCGGGCCGATGCCGGGATTGATGCGACGCTGATCAATCCCCGCTACATAACCGGAGTGGATGAACAGATGCTGGATGCACTCAAAGCCGATCACCGGATAGTCGTCACCCTCGAAGACGGGGTGCTGGACGGAGGTTTCGGCGAGAAGATCGCCCGCTATTACGGGGATTCGGATATGCGCGTGCTGAATTACGGAGTCCGCAAAGAGTTTGCCGACCGTTATGCGGTAGGGGAACTGTTGGAAAAAAATAGGTTGACTGACGCACAGATCGTGGAGGATATCCGGTTTTTATTGCACTAACGGATCGCAGGATAGTCTCGCTACGGTAACGGAACACGCCTCCGGGACATTTCAGGATTTTCACCCTGGTCGGTCTCGGAGGCGTTTACAATATACGGAACGACCTTTGGCCGTTTGTTCCGGGATAAGTGGTGCGATGCCAGTTAAATCACTTCGACGCCCCGGTCCCGAAGCATCTCCAGGCCCCAGTCTTTGAGCTTGTATTTTTGGATTTTGCCGCTCGCGGTCATCGGGTAGCTGTCGACGAAAAAGATGTATTTCGGTATTTTGTAGCGCGCGATCTGGCCGCGGCAGAAAAGCTTGATCTCCTCTTCGGTCAGCGTCTGTCCCTCTTTGACCTTGATGAATGCCCCCACCTCTTCGCCGTATTTCGGACTCGGGATGCCTCCGACTTCGACGCTTTCGATTTGCGGCATGCGGAACAGAAAGTTCTCGATTTCACGCGGATAGATGTTCTCTCCGCCGCGGATAATCATATCTTTGAGCCGTCCCGTGATGCGGAAATAACCGTTTTCGTCCATTACGCCCAGGTCGCCCGAGTGCAGGAAGCCGTTTTCGTCGATGATCGCGGCGGTCGCTTCGGGGTTTTTGTAATAACCTTTCATGATGTTGTAACCCTTGCAGCACATCTCGCCCTGTACGCCGACCGGACACTCTTTGTTCGTCTCCGGGTCGAGCACTTTTACTTCGACGAACGGCAGCGAACGTCCTACCGTGGTAGCCCGGATTTCCGGAGAGTCGGTCACCCGCGTAGCGGTCATGCCGGGAGAACTCTCCGTCAGTCCGTATACGCTGATAATGTCCTTGCAGTACATCTTTTCCATTACCTGCTTCATCGTTTCGATCGGGCAGGGGGCTCCGGCCATGATGCCGGTACGTAGTGAGCTGAGATCGAACATGTCGAACATCGGATGGTTCAGCTCGGCGATGAACATTGTCGGGACGCCGTAGAGGGCCGTGCAGCGCTCTTTGTGCACGGATGCCAACACTTTGAGCGGGTCGAAGTCCTCGACCATCACCATTGTGGAGCCATGCGTAATCACGGCGCAGAGGGCCAGCACGCAGCCGAAGCAGTGGAAAAGCGGTACACAGGTCAGTACTTTGTCCCGGTTTGTGTAGTGCATGCAGTCGCCGATCGTGAGCCCGTTGTTCAGGATATTGTGGTGCGTCAGCATCACCCCTTTGGGGAATCCCGTCGTACCCGAAGTATATTGCATGTTGACCTCTTCGAACGGATTAACCTGTGCTTTTGCCGCGAGCAACGCCTCGTCCGATGCGTAGGAACCCATCGTGAGCAGTTCGGCGGTCGTGTACATGCCGCGTTGCTTCTCCTGTCCGATGTAGACGACGTTGCGCAGTTCGGGGAATTCATCCGAATGGAGCCGGCCGCGCTCCGACGAGCGCAGTTCGGGTACCACTTCGTACATGATCTGTACGTAGTCGCTGTCGCGGTAGCCGTTCACGAGGCACATCGTATGGATGTCGGCATCCTGCATGATGTATTTCAACTCGGCGGCTTTGTAGTTGGTGTTGACTGTCACCAGCACCGCGCCGATACGGGCCGAGGCGAACATAAATGTGAGCCAGTCGGGGACGTTCTTGGCCCAGACGCCGACTTTGCTTCCTTTGGTGACGCCGATTTCGAGCAGAGCCTTTGCAAGCGTGTCCACGCGCTCGTTGAACTGCCGGTAACTGAAACGCAGATTCCGGTCCGGATAGACCAGAAAATCGTGATCCGGCTGCTCCTGTGCCCATTTTTCGAGCAGGCCGCCGAGTGTGTCGTTAATCAATTCCATCTTTTTACGAAATCCAACGGGTTAGAACGGGGTGTAGGTCACGGCCAGCACTTTGGCCGTTTCCCCTTCGGCCAGCGTCGTGAGGTTATGCGGCACGATCGAATCGTAATAGATGCTGTCGCCTTTCTCCAGCGTATAGGTTTCCTGTCCGTAAAGCAGCTGTACCGACCCCTCCAGCACATAGAGAAACTCCTCTCCCTCGTGGTGCGACGGAAGGTCGCCGGTGGGGCAGTAACTGACGTTGATGAAGAACGGTTCCATATTGCGGTCGGTTTTGTTCTGGGCCAGCGCGGAGAAGCGCAGGTGACTGCCCAAGTTTTCGCTCTCCACCAGGTTGATCGACGGGGTTCGGTCGGTGCTGAGCTGTACGACCGGTTCATAATGCTCCTCGCCGTCGAGGATCGTGCCCAGGCGGGTGCCGAGCGCACGGGAGATACGGACCATAATCGCCATGGTAGGCTGGATTTCACTGCTTTCGATCTTTTCGAGTTGCATCGGGTAGATGGAGGCGTTTGCGGCCAGTTCGGCTAGCGATAGCTGGTGTTCTTCGCGCAGTTGTTTGATCTTGTTTCCTATATTCGGGTTCATGGCTGTTGTTTTATGTTATTCAAAAATACCCGAATGCGGTGAGGGATTAAAATAACTTTTTGTGAAATTTACGAGCCCCAAGCAGACCCTTTCGGGAGCTCTTCCATTGGCTTTAAGTGAAGTCGACGCGGGAGGCTTGCGCGCTGTTGCCAACGATGCGATATTTTTTCTACCTTTGGAACTTAAACTTGACCACAGCATGAAAATCGCAATTATCGGAGGCGGAAATATGGGCGGCGCAATTGCCAAAGGCATCGCGGCCGGAAGCCTCGTGCCGGCTTCGGACCTCACTGTTACGGCACATACGCAGCAGACACTCGATAAGATCAAAGGATATGATCCGGCTATCCGCACGACGCTCGACAACCGGGAAGCGGTGCAGGGGGCTGACCTGGTCGTGCTTGCCGTAAAACCGTGGCTGCTCGAAGAGGTGGTTAAGGAGATTCGTGGCGGGCTGGATTACAGGAAGCAGGCTGTTGCGTCCGTTATCGGCCGTTCGAGTTTTGAAGAACTGGGCAAACTGTTGGATAATGGTTCGGGCGTCATGCCGGTCATGTATCGTATTATTCCCAATACGGCCATTTCGCTCGGCGAAAGTGTAACCTTCATAGCGGAACAGGGTGCCCCGAAAGAACGACTCGATGAACTTGTCTCCATTTTCAGCGAATTGGGCCAGACGGTCGTCGTGAAGGAGCCGATGATGGGGCCCGGAACCTCGCTCGCTTCCTGCGGAATCGCTTTTGCGCTAAAATACCTCGATGCATCCATTCAGGGCGGAGTGGAACTCGGTTTTGCTCCCGAAGAGGCCCGGGCTGTCGTGATGCAGACGATGCGCGGGGCGTTGGAGATGATGAATCTGAACGGCACGATGCCGCAGACCGAGATCGACAAGGTGACCACTCCTGGCGGAATGACGCTCAGGGGATTGGCCGCGATGGAAGAGAGTGGTTTTACCGAAGCCGTCAAGGCGGGACTTTTCAATAGCAAATAAATCATGGCATACAGATTCAAACGGGTCGTCGTCAAAGTCGGGAGCAACGTCCTCGCGCGTCCGGACGGTTCGCTCGATGTTACGCGGATGTCGGCATTGGCCGACCAGGTAGCCGAACTGCACCGGGGGGGAGTAGAGGTGATTCTGGTTTCATCGGGGGCGGTGGCATCCGGCCGCAGCGAGATGCAGTTGCATAACCACAGGAAAAAATTAGGACAGGTTTCCGCCCGGCAGCTTTTTTCTGCCGTGGGACAGGCCAAACTGATCAACCGCTATTACGAGTTGTTCCGCGATCATGGAATTGTCTGCGGACAGGTGCTGACCACCAAGGAAAGCCTTTCGACGCGCCGCCATTACCTCAATCAGCAGCACTGCATGACGGTGATGCTTGAGAACGGGGTTATCCCTATTCTCAATGAGAACGATACGATTTCCGTGACGGAACTGATGTTTACCGATAACGACGAACTCTCCGGTATGGTCGCGGCGATGATGGATGCCGAGGCGCTGATTATTCTGAGCAATATCGACGGTATTTATAACGGCAATCCGTCCGAATCCGGTACGGAGGTTATCCGTGAGATTTTACCGCAGCAGGATTTGTCGTGTTACATCCAGACGGGCAAATCCCAGTTCGGCCGCGGCGGGATGCTGACCAAGTGCCGGATTGCGACGAAAGTGGCGGATGAAGGGATTGAGGTGATCGTGGCCAATGGGAAGAGGGATAGTATTTTGACAGACGTTCTGTGTGAAAGCCGGGATGTCGTTTGCACCCGTTTTATTCCGTCGGACCGGACCATCTCTCCCGTTAAGAAATGGATCGCCCATTCGGAAGGATTCGCCAAGGGGGAATTGCATGTGAACGAGGGAGCGTATGAAGCGCTGTCGCGTCCCGAGGCGGTTAGCCTGCTGCCGATCGGGGTGCGTGAGGTGAAAGGCGAGTTCGAGAAAGACGATATCGTGAAAATCATTGCTCCCGACGGGCGTCAGATCGGTGTGGGACGTATCGCTTGCGATAGTAACCGCGCCCGGCAGGCGGCCGGAAAAAAAGGAATCAGGCCGTTTATTCATTATGATTATTTGTATCTGGATTGATTTGATTGACAGATGTAAATGGGATTTATCTGAAGCGTAAAGGCAGATATGGAACTGAACGAAACTTTTAATAAAGCGGTGGAGGCATCCCGGGCATTGAACCTGACCGATGTTTCCCGGATTGATGCCGTGCTGCTGGCACTGGCTGATGCGGCCGAAGCGAAAATGGAGTTTATTCTGGAGGCCAACCGGCGCGATCTGGCCCTGATGGATGAGCAAAACCCGATGTACGATCGGTTGATGCTTACGCCGAAGCGTATCCGGGGCATTGCCGCCGATATTCGTAACGTGGCTTCGCTACCGTCTCCACTGGGGCATGTATTGGATGAAGTGGTTCGCCCCAATGGGATGAAGATCACAAAAATATCGGTTCCATTCGGAGTGATCGGCGTGATCTATGAAGCCCGTCCGAACGTCAGTTTTGATGTCGTGTCCCTGTGTCTGAAATCCGGAAATGCCTGTGTGCTGAAAGGCGGCCACGACGCCGGCTATTCGAATGAAGCGATCGTGAAGGTGATCCGGGAAGTGTTGCAGGCACACGGAATGGATGAGCATACGGTAACTTTGCTGCCTGCAGACCGTGCGGCCACCGCTGCACTGCTCGGTGCCGTCGGCTATATTGATCTGTTGATCCCGCGCGGCAGCAAAGGTCTGATCGACTATGTGCGGGATAACGCCCGTATTCCGGTGATTGAAACGGGTGCCGGTATTTGCCATACCTATTTCGATGCCGCAGGTGACCGGGCTAAATGTGCCGATATCGTGTTCAATGCCAAGACCCGGCGTGTTAGTGTGTGCAATGCGCTCGACTGCCTGATCGTGCACCGGGACCGGCTCGGCGACTTGCCTGCCGTTTGCGGACGGCTGGCGGCGAAAGAGGTGGTGATTTATGCCGATTCGGATGCGTATGCCGTGCTCGACGGCCGTTATCCGACCCGTTTGCTGGAGCGTGCTACGGCGGAGAGTTTCGGTACCGAGTTCCTGTCCTATAAAATGTCCATCCGGACGGTCTCTTCACTCGACGAGGCGATCGCGCACATTACCCGTTATTCGTCGAAGCACAGCGAGGCGATCGTCAGCGAGAATCCTGCCGCTGTCCGCCTTTTCCAACAGAGTGTCGATGCGGCGTGTGTCTATGCGAATGTGTCTACCGCCTTTACCGATGGCGCCCAGTTCGGACTCGGTGCCGAAATCGGTATCAGTACGCAGAAACTTCATGCACGCGGTCCGATGGCGCTACGGGAATTGACGAGCTATAAGTATCTGATCAACGGTAACGGACAAACGCGCGCTTAAAGCAAAGGTTGATTGCTGTAAACGCGCGTTTATTGCATGTGCCGTTTTTTCCCGCTTTTACTCTTCCGGGATCGTCATGCCGGGCAGTGCGTTTCGGAGCATTGTCCTGTCGATACGCGGTTTGGGGCAGTGGTAAGGAAGCAGTATTTTGGGCCGGATAACCCGGGCTGCCTCGATGAACATCGAATCGTTCATCGTATAGGGTACATCTTTCGGCAAAAAGGCGATGTCGATAGCCTCCAGCCCGGACATTTCAGGAATCAGTTCGGTATCTCCGGCAATGTAAATGCGGAGCGGGTCGATCTCCATTACATATCCGTTTCCTTCGCCCGGAATGTGGAACGGCTCGCCGGGGGCACGCATGTTGACGATGTTGTAGGCCGGGGTGGCCCGGATCGTAATTCCGTTCCATGTTGTCCGCTCCCCGTTGTGAAGGACGGTTACACCTTCCAGGGCGTGGGCTACCTTTTCCGTTGAAATGACTACTGTATCTTTTTTACGTATTTCAGCAATTGCATCGGGATCGAAATGGTCGCTGTGGTGGTGCGTGACCAGAATCAGGTCGGCTTTGGGTTGTTCGCTGTAATCGGCCTCTTCGCTATACGGATCGATATGGATCACCTGGCCGTTCCAATGCATAATGACCGATGAATGGCCGAGAATTTCGATGTCCAGCGGGCCTGCTGCGGTATTGTATCTCTTCATAATGGTAATTTTACCGGTTAGTGTCAATTTCGTTTGGTCTTGTTCTGTAAATTTATAAAAATCCTCTAATTTTGCAGCCTGAATCCCGAAGGGATCGCCGCTGAAAACGGACATAATCGTGTTCCGTTCGGTTTTTAGTTCGCAAAAGTGGTGCCGGCTTTGTATCCGGGACGGAAAAACGTAAGGATAAATGCTTGTATGAAAGGATTGTGGACAATAGGGTTATTGATCGTGTCCAATGTATTTATGACTTTTGCCTGGTATGGCCAGTTGCGACTTAAGGGACAGAAATGGTTCGACGAACTGCCGCTGGCCGGAATTGTCATCATGTGCTGGAGTATCGCGCTGCTGGAGTATTTTTTCCTGGTACCCGCGAACCGGATCGGATTTCATGGCAACGACGGCCCCTTTTCATTGATGCAGCTTAAGGTGATTCAGGAAGTTATTTCCCTGCTGGTCTTTACCGTTTTTACGCTGGTCTTTTTCAAAACAGAGGCACTGCGCTGGAATCATGCCGTGGCTTTTATACTGTTGGTGCTAGCGGTCTATTTTATCTTCAAGAAATAACAAAAAAATCCCGGACTATTGCAATTTCAGAAAATAGGAGTAAATTTGCATTGAATTTAAATCTGTAATGAATACAAATTTGTAGTATTTATAATAATGGATAAGAAACTGCATCAATATCTGTCCGGTTTCGGGGTGAAACCTTCCTTGCAGCGTCTTGCCATTATGGAATACCTGATGACGCACTGGACGCATCCGACTGCCGATGAAATTTTCAATGCGCTTTCCCCGTCGATGCCGACCCTGTCGAAAACAACCGTGTACAACACGTTGAAACTCTTTGCCGAACAGGGGGCCGTTCTGTCCCTCGACATCGACCCGAAAAACACCCATTTCGATGGGGATATCACGCCGCATGCCCATTTTTACTGTAAATCCTGCGGGGCAATTCACGACTTGTCGATGGTGGAGGGAGACCGGTTGATGCAGGCCGTCCCCGACGGGTTGCAGGTGACCGAGGTGCAGGTCTATTATAAGGGGCTGTGCCGCAAATGCAGCCGGGGAGTGGATTAGGAACTGTTATTTGAAAAGATACCTTTAAACTTAAAGAAAAAGATCGTTATGAAAAAGAAATTCATTTGTACCGTTTGCGGTTACGTTCACGAAGGAGATGCAGCACCCGAATTTTGCCCGCAGTGCAAAGTCCCGGGTTCGAAATTCAAAGAGGTGGTCGAAGGCGAGGGGCTGACCTGGGCCGACGAACATGTGATCGGAGTGGCAAAAGGTGTGGATGCAGAGGTGCTTCAGGGCCTGAAGGATCATTTTATGGGCGAATGCACCGAGGTGGGCATGTATCTGGCGATGAGCCGCCAGGCTGACCGCGAAGGTTATCCCGAGATCGCAGAGGCGTTCAAGCGCTATGCCTGGGAAGAGGCCGAGCATGCCTCTAAGTTCGCAGAACTGCTGGGCGAAGTGGTTTGGGATACCAAAACCAATGTGAAAGCGCGTATGGAGGCGGAATGCGGCGCCTGCGAGGATAAGAAGCGTATCGCTACGCTGGCCAAGAAACTGAACCTCGATGCTATCCACGATACGGTACACGAGATGTGCAAGGACGAGGCTCGCCACGGCAAAGGTTTCGAAGGCCTGTACAACCGTTATTTTAAATAAACGCGTTGGGGACCGACAATAATAGAGGTAAGGTTTATTTAGGTTAAGTTAATGCACGGTTCGGTGCCGGGGAATTTCCCCGGCACCGATTTTTTGTACAGGTTCGGATGAATTCTGACGCGGTTAAAAACTCGATTGTGCTGTTGGCGGATACGTTCGTTGGCTTCTGGCCGAATCTGCGGGCGGTTAAATCAGTCCCATCTGTTGCAGCAGGATCGATGCATTCATGTTGCGGCTGACCCCGGGGCGGAGTTTGTAATCGTAGATGATCTTTTCACCGGCATGTTCGATTTCGAAGCAAACGTTGTGAAAATGCTGCGGGTCCTGTTTGGCCAGTTCACCCAATGCCAGGTCGTGCGTAGCGATCAGTCCGGCTACCGGCAGCGACCGGAGACGGGTGAGGAATTTCAGCGATCCGTTGAGCTTGTCCTGTGAATTGGTGCCTTTGAGCATTTCGTCGAGGATGATGAAGAGCCTGTCGGCGTGTTCGGCCGTAGCCACAAGTTGCTGCAACCGCAGCAGCTCGGCGTGGAAATAGGAGGTGCCTTTAGCCAGGTTGTCGGTCGTGCGCATGCTGGTAAAAAGCGACATCGTCCGGCAGGCGAACGTCCGGCTGCATACGACGTTACCTGACAGGGCCAGTACGAGATTGACCCCGACGGTGCGCAGGAAGGTGCTTTTGCCAGCCATGTTGGCTCCCGTAACGATATACAGGTCGTGCAGTTTCCGCACCTCGAAATCGTTGCTGACTTTGCCTTTGGTATTGAGCAGCGGATGGCCCATCTCTTCGGCTTGCAGTAATATGTCGTCGCTAAGAACCGGGGTGCAATAATCCGGATGGTTGAAGCGATAGGTTCCCATACTCACTAGTGCGTCGAAACGCTGTATCGTATCGAGCCAGGTGGACACGTTCTCGCGATAGTTTTCCCGCCAGCGGTCGAGCTGCAGGATGTGGTGCAGGTCTTTCAGGTAGATGCCGTTCAGGATAACGGCGACCAGCACGTTGTTGCGTTGATCGAAGCTGCTGAGGATGCGGTTCAGTGTTCGAAGCGCCTTTTCGGCCGGGCGTCCTTCGGTCAGGGTGTGCTGCAAGACCTGCAACTCTTGACAGGAAAAAGAAGTTGCGGTAATGCGTGCAACCAGATGGTTGTAGGTGCCTACGGCGTGCAGGAACCGGTCCGTCTGCCTGCTCAGCCGGTTGATTCGCTTGAGGAATAAGCCCAGTACGCCCAATTGTATGAATAGTGCGATTCCCGGAATCCCGTATGGGATCAGCGAAAAGAACGCTGCGATCCAGAGCGATATGCTGACGGCGTTTGCCAGGTAGAGGGTCTTCCGGGCATGGCGGTATTTGAAAAAGCGGGGTTCGTCGAGCCAGCGGCGTACGGCGGTATCGTCGTTTCCGGTAATCTCGTGCACCATTCCTGTCGTGCGGAAACGGAGCATCCACTCCGCCTGCGAGGCCAGTTCGGCTCCGGCCTGCTGCCGGTGTGTGATTCGCTGCGGATCCTGGCAAGGGGCGAGCAGCCAACGGACTAAGCGTTGGGTTCCTTGCGGGGTAACGGTGCGGTTGAGCGCCTGAAACAGCGACTCTTCACCGAACAAGTCCAGGTCGAGAGAGTAAGGGTGTCCCGGATCGAGGAATTTCACGCCGGTATCGAGTTCGGCTGTTTTCCCGTTCAGGTAATCGGATTCGGTGTCGCAGCAGCGGATTAACGTTTTGAGTTCGATGATCCGCGCCGCTACCCGGTTATCCCATACCGTTAGCAGGATAAAGGCTGCCACCGTGCCGGCGCCGCACCAGATCCACGCAGTTGCACCGTAAGTGGCGACAAGCCGGTAAAGGCAGAATACGAGAGCTGCGAAACAGAGTAGTTTAAGGACGGTAATCCAGTTGCGGGTCCGGCTCGTTACCCGGAGCAAGGCTTGTTGCTGCTCCCGGAAGGTTTGGTAAAATTCCTGTGGGCTCATCGGTTAACGGTTACGGATGGCCCGGTTTAGGAAATCGTTCAACGGTTTGGTGGTTTTGAATGCCTGTACGGCCTCGGCCACGTACCGTTCGCTGCACAATTGTGCGTCGCTGACCGGCTGTTGTACGTAAAAGTGGTAGAGTTTCAGATAGTCGGCGGATGGGGAGTCTTTGGCAAAACCGGCCGGCACCCGTTTTAGCACCTTTTCTTCACGTGACAGATCGCCGAAAGCCTTTTTGAATGATTTGTCGTTCAGGATCGCTTCGAATTCTTCCCAATCGTCGTCGATCGCCTTGCGGACCGCTTTGAGTACGTCGGCAGACGGCATGTATACCCCGCACGAAATGAACGACCCGCCCGGTTCTACGTGCATGTAATAGCATGACAGGTCGCCGTGCGTGGTGCCGCTGGGGCTGAAGACAACCCCCATATTGGTTTTATAAGGCTCTTTGTTCACTGAAAAACGCGTGTCCCGTGCAATGCGGTAGATGCATTTGCGCAGGTCGGGGAAACCCAGCGAAGGGTCGAACTGACGGATACCGTCGAGCATTTGTCCGGCCGTATCCAGTACATTGGTTTTGGCCGCTTCGTAACGCGGTTTTTGACTGTGAAACCATTCGCGGTAGTTGTTCTCCCGCAATTCGGAAAGGAATTCGAGCGTGGATGGGTTTATCATTGCGAAGTCGGTTTGCGGTTCTTTGCTATTAAAAATTGGATTTTCCTTCCTGTCTGTGAAACGGGTGTCGGAACGGGCCGCTATTTACGGATGGTTTGGCGCCCGGACAGATTCATTTCAGAGGCATAGCGATCGTATCCGATTTCACGGATACGCCGGATACAGGCCGGGCGATCGGAACGGAAGACCAGAGCGAATATTTTGGCGATCGGATTGTTGAATTTTTTACAGGCTTCCAGCGGAATCAGCGTGCAATCCGCACAACTGCTATAATGGTGGGCCGTACAGCATTGCCGGATTTTGCACCAGTTCGCTTTGGCATTGTCCCGGCAACCGGGGCACTTCCCCTGACGGAATTTCCGGCAGGCGCCGCAGTATAGTCCGCACGCGGCGATGTCGGGCCGGAGTGAGGTGAAATCGGTAGGCATTGAATAGTAGTTGTGTGTGTTGGTTGGAAAGAATAAAGACAAAGATCGTAAATATTATCGGTTTGGCTCTATTCGGACAGTTATTTTTGCGGTTCTTTTTGCAGGCAACGGCGATATCCCGCTTTGTACGTTATTTCACCCGTTCGTACAGGTGCAGGTCAATAATCCGTCCTTCTTTGATCGCTGCGCGGCGCTGGACACCTACTTTGCGAAAGCCGTTTTTTTCGAGCACCCGCATCGACGGTGCGTTGTATTCGAAGACCGATGCGAACAGGCGGATCAGTTCGGTTTCACGGAACGCATACTCGCAGATCGAGCCCACGGCATCCCCGGCTATACCCCGGTTCCAGTGAGGTTCGCCGATCCAGTAGCCGATTTCAGCGCTGAGCCGTTCCACGTCGCTTTGGCGCACCAGTCCGATCCCGCCGGCCGCTTCGCCGTCGATGACGATGGCAAATTCATAGCCGGGCGACTGCGGAACGATATTGCCGATAAAGAAACGTCCGTCCTCTTCGGTATAGGGATGGGGGAAACGGTCGCGGACGTTGCGCCAGATGTTTATGTTGTTCGCGTAGCGGGCTAACGAGGTGCAGTCCGTTGCACGCCATTCCCGCAGCAGGTAGCCGGGTCGTTGGATCTCCATAATGCCGAAATTGAGTATGATCGCCGTAAAGATAACAGCGATCATATAAAAAATAAAGAGTATAATATCTTGTTTCTTAATGAAGTAGATTGAAGAGGCCTGATTTCTGTTGGGCTAAGGTCAAAAGAGGAAGTTTCAGCTTGCATAAAATGGTTTCGATATGGTGTATTTTATCATTCCTTTGGCGGAAAATAGGTATATCTCCACAATGTTTTCTCCATTTCTCCTTCGGTAACAGAATCCTTTTTCACATACAACTGATCTTTCCAGATTTCTTCCCATGTATGGTTCCGCATGGTCTCCTCTGTAATAAAGAAAAGATACAGTTTATTATCCGGATTCTTCGGATGGCCTATACTGGGATGTCTTTTTGACCCCCCGGTCCGCACCTTACCGTAACTATATGCATCGATTCTCTCCTCTGGAACACTCAACGTGGGCTTCGGCATTTCATTACCCCAAGCATCATAACGTTTACTGTCATAAGTATTAAATAACTCTAATGCTGGAGTTGGGGGTAGCGTATCCTCATAATTGCTGTACACATAAATGGGCTGATCCGAGTAATTGTGGAGTTCGATAGAACCTCGTGGTGGATCATAGACCGGAATAATGCAGCCGTTCAAAGCAACCATGAACGCGATCGGAACAAATATTTTTTTCATTACCGAATTATTTAGAGCATAATAAAAGGCCATCCTGCCGGGCGCTTCAGATTGAACAGATTGATTTTGCCTTGTTAAAACGACTGAGGTTTTATATCGAATCATGTTGTGAATATCGCACAAAGAAAGCGAGTTCCCAAATATTTGCTGGATAAATGGAAATACGACCCGATTTATTTGGTGAAAGGCTATTTGTCCGGCAGAGGCGGCTGGAGGGGATGGCTGCCGGGATCGGTATATATCGAAATGTGCCGTGCATGCGAGATCACGTAGCCGGCGGGCAGTAGCTCGCGTTCGGGAGCGTTTCCCAACAGCAACGGGGTGATGTGCGCTTTGCTTTTACCGAGAATCGGCAGCAGCAGCATGGCGGCGTTTAAAATCAGCGGACCGGTCATCGTGATCCGTTTTTGCCCGCTGCCGGGATGCGCCGAAACGGCGAAGAGATTCTGATCCGCCATCAGAGATATGGAATCCGGGAAGATCGATGCCGTATGTCCGTCGCTCCCCGCTCCGAGGATAATGGCATCGAAACGGGGAATTCCATGCCGGTGAGGCAGCTCTTCCCGCACCTCTTGCGCATAACGAACGGCTTCGGCAGCCGGCTCCTCTTCGCCCTGGATGCGGTGAATGTGCGCAGGCAGGATATTCAGCGGCCCGAACAACAGTTCGTGGGCGTGCCCGTAATTGCTTTCGGAGTCCTGGGGCGGTACGCATCGTTCGTCCACCCAGTAAAACCGGATGGTGTCCCAGTCGATCCGTCCGGAAAATCGCTCCGTCCACAACCGGAACATCTGCTGGGCGGTCTCTCCGCCGGAGAGGGCCAGGAAGAATGGTTCTTCTTTTTTGCGGCGAACTTGCATGGCGAGTTGCTCGGAGAGCAATTCCAGCGCTTCGCGGGAGTCGCGGGATGAAAAGATATTGGTCATGGTCGTCGTCAGTTGGTTATTTCCCGCACTTGCAAGGGCCCGTAGGTATTTCCGGCCCGGAGGCTCCAGCTCCGTGGTACAGCAAATCGTAACGCTCTTCGGGCCCTTCGGTCAGAACAGGATAGGTGTAAAGGTTTTTATCCGGTTTTTTCGCCCAGGCCTGTAGGATAGGATCGATAAATCCCCAACTCGCTTCGAGGGCATCCTGCCGGGCATAGAGCGTCGAATCTCCGAGCATCGCATCCATCAGCAGCCGCTCATAGGCGTCCGGCAGGTAGTTCGACGATAGCGACGAGTAGCGGAAATCCATGCCGACCTGCCTGACCGTAAAACCTGCGCCGGGCATCTTCAGCCCGAATTTAAGCGTAATGCCTTCGTCCGGCTGAATCCGGATCGTCAGTTTGTTGCAGGAACTGCCGGAGCATTGTCCTGCAAACATTTGCGTCGGGGTCGATTTGAAGTTGATCACGATCTCCGACTTCTTTTCGGCCATCCGTTTCCCTGTGTAAAAATAGAAAGGTACGCCGCCCCAACGCCAATTGTCGATAAAGAGTTTCATCGCCACATAGGTCTCGGTCGTCGAGTCGGCGGCAACACCTTTCTCTTCCCGGTAACCCGGTAGTGCCGTACCGCCGACCGTGCGGCCAGTGTATTGCGCCCGGATCACGTCGTTCCAGATTTCCGTGGGCGAGTAACGGTGGATGGCGCGGAACACTTTGACGATTTCGTCGCGGATCGGCTCCGGGTCGAACACTGCGGGATTTTCCATCGCCACGAAGGCCATCAGTTGCATCAGGTGGTTTTGGATCATATCGCGCAGCGCTCCGGCGCCCTCGTAGTATTTGCCCCGGTTTTCCACCCCGAGCGTTTCGGTCGCGCAGATCTCTACCGAATCGATGTAATTGCGGTTCCAGAGCGGCTCGAAGATGCCGTTGGCGAAACGCAGAACCAGGATATTCTGTACAGTCTCCTTGCCCAAATAATGGTCGATCCGGTAGATGTTCTCTTCCGGGAATATTTTGCGCAGTTTCTCGCCGAGCCGTTCGGCCGATTCGAGATTGGTCCCGAACGGTTTTTCGACGATGATCCTGCGCCATCCCTCGCGGGTACGGGGTTTGTTCAAGCCCTGTTTTTGCAGGCTGACGGGAACGCTCTCATACATCACCGGCGGAGTGGCCAGGTAGTAGATGATCCGGTCGTCGAGCCCGTTTTGCTGTTGCAGTTGTTCGATCCGCTCCTTGAGCTTGCCGTACTCCGCTTCGTTCGTGGAGTCGAAACTCAGGTAATGGACCAGCTGCAGGAAGCGTCCGACCTGTTCCGGATCGTAAGGCTTTGCTTCCGGGCTGTCGAGGATCGCTTTGCGCTGTTCTTCGCGGAACTCTTCGTCCGTGAAAGCCGTCCGCGAGGCTCCCAATACCCGGAACTTCTCCGGGAGCAGGTTGCGGACATAGAGTTCGAAAAGCGAGGGGAGCAACTTGCGTTTGGTCAGGTCCCCCGAAGCCCCGAATATGACCAGTAGTTGATTATCTGCTTTTTTCATCATGCCGTTTTTAAACGTTATAGCTGCCCGAGGTGGTGTCGCCGCCTTTGCCTGTCCAATCGTTGTGGAAGAACTGTCCCCGGGGGGCGTCCGTACGTTCGAACGTGTGCGCCCCGAAATAGTCGCGTTGCGCCTGGATCAGGTTTGCTGCCGAATCGCCGGTCCGTAGTCCGTCGAAATAGCTCAGTGCAGCGCTCATGCAGGGCAGCGGGATGCCGCTGAGCATGCCGTTTGCCACTACGCTGCGCCATGCGGTTGCCGATTCTGTGATCTTATTCCTGAAAAAATCATCGAACAACAAATTTTCCAATTCGGGATTCTGTCGGTAAGCTTCGGTGATTTTACTGAGGAATGCCGAGCGGATGATGCATCCTTCCCGCCAGATTTGGGCGATAGTGCCGTAATCGAGTTGCCAGCCGTATCGCAGCGATGCTTGGCGCAGCAGCGAAAACCCCTGTGCGTACGAGACCAGCTTGGCTGCATAAAGTGCGTCGCGAATCGCTTCGTTGCCCGTTTTGTGGATACCTACGGGAGACGGCGGAAACAGGGATGAAGCCTGTTCGCGCTGTGATTTGAGCGCCGAGAGCATCCGGGCGTAAACGGCTTCTGTAATCAGCGTCAGCGGGTCGTTTTCGTCCATTGCGGCGATGGCGCTCCATTTTCCGGTTCCTTTCTGCCCGGCTACGTCGAGGATGCGGTCGAGCAGGTAGCCGCCGTCTTTCTCCTTGAAATTGACGATCCGGGCCGTAATTTCGATCAGGAAACTGTTCAGTTCGCCACGGTTCCAGTCGTTGAACGTCCGGTGTATGGCCTCGCTGCTGAGCCTTTCCTGCCGTTTGAGCAATGAATAGGCTTCCGAGATAAGCTGCATGTCGCCATACTCGATGCCGTTGTGTACGGTTTTGACGAAATGTCCCGCTCCGCCCGGTCCGATCCATGCGCAGCACGGTGTACCGTCGGGCAGTTTGGCCGCAATGGATTGTAGGATATCTTTGACCAGCGGCCATGCTTGCGGTGCGCCGCCGGGCATGATCGACGGGCCGTTGAGTGCTCCCTCTTCGCCGCCGGAAATGCCGGTGCCGACAAAATATATCCCTTTATCAGCCAGCTCTTTTACGCGACGGTCCGTGTCGATGAACGATGAATTTCCTCCGTCGATGATGACATCGCCCCGGTCGAGGTGGGGGAGCAGTTGTCCGATCAGTTCGTCGACGGCCGATCCGGCTTTGACCATCATCATGATTTTACGCGGCCGTGCGACCGATTCGGCCAGTTCGGCGATCGAGCGGGTAGGAGTAAAGCGGCGCCAGGTGCCGTAATGTTCGATGAACCGCTCTACCACATGCTCTTCGCCGGGTGCCGTGCGGTTGTATACCGAAACCCTGAAGCCGTGGCGTTCCATGTTGCGGGCCAGGTTTTCGCCCATGACTGCCAGTCCGATGATTCCGATGTCTGATTTTTCCATATGCGAAACTTGATGTACTGGTTTGAATATCTTTCGTCAAGATAAAAAAATATCCCGCAAGAGTGATGCCGGGGAGCGCCATATGGTACCTTTTTTATGAAATTCAAGTATGAATTTGCTGATATCGGAATTGGCTGGGCTGATTAAACCCGGAATGATTGTATGGTTGGGGCGCCTGCTGTTAGTTTCGGACCGCAAGCCCGACCGGGAATATGAAACAAAACCGGATGCGGGAGCATCCGGTTTGGCGTGACCGGTAACGATCGGTTTTGTATTCGGTTTTCTTCCCCGGATAGTTATTGCTCTTCGTTGAAGAGCAGCTGATAATAGTTCATGCCGGTCTCTTCGTCGTAACCTTTGCGGATGTACTGGTTGTTGCCGTGCACGTAAATGTGGAAGTTGCGGTCCAGTTTGATGACGCTCTTCATGAAACGGGATTGTTTTTTTACGGCCGTATTTGAAATTTCGAAATTATCCTCGATGCGGATATCGCGTTCCTGCTGGTAGTCCGAACAAAAGGAGTTGAAACTGTCGATCACTTCAGGCTGTGCCATCACTTCGTTGGCGAATTCCTGCATGTCGAAAGTCTCTTTCTCTTTGAAAAACTTGGCAGAGCGGTTCAGCAGGTCCGCCTGATCGGCTTTCGTTACATCGAATTGTTGCGGCAGTTGCTGTGTGACGAAACTTTTGCACATTGAGATCGCGTTTTCCGTGTGGTGGTAATTGTCCTGCCGTTGGCGGACGTGCAGGAAATCGTCGAGCCAGTAACGGGCCTCTGTCCCTTTATTCGTATTGTCCACGACGGCCACGACGTAACCGTTCTCCCGGTCGGTGTCGTAAATCAGGCATCCCTTGTCCAGTCGGTTGATGTTAATGCCCTGCTGGCTTTCGATTTCGAATCCGGCCGCCGATGCGGAAATCTTCAGGAAAGTATCTTTGTTTTCGGATTTGAACAATCCGACGGCGTCGACCGTTTCGCCGTGCAACGGGCAATCGGTGAAATAGACCACGTAGAATTCTCCCCCTTTGATTTTGGGGTGGTTGCTCTGTTCGTAGAGGTGCTTGGCGAGCTGGACGGATTGTTCATGCAGGGCCTGCGGATCGTCGAAAATGCGGGAGACGAAATTGTATGCTTCGTTCAATTCTAGTGACGATTCGTGGTAGAGGTTGTAGTACTCTTCGGATTTAAACGGCGAGAGAAAGTAGGTTGCCAGCAGGTTGCGGATACTTTCGTCCGGCATCAGTTCCGACGAGGATAGCAATATCGCATCGCCGTTGGCCTTGTTGCCGACGCTGTGGACTGCGATCCGTTCGATATATTGTTCCATAGGCATTGGGTGACGGGATGCAAAGATAGGTATAATTCGGAGAATGCGCGTGCACCGTCTGTTCACATAAAAAGATACGCTATTTGTATGGAGTTTTGGGAATATTGGTCGGAGAGAACTTGATTTAGGCCGGTGTAATTCAGCTTTTGGTCGATTTTCATTACATTTGCGCTTTAACAGTTTATTTTTTATTGAGCTATGGCGAAATTCGACCTGTCGTTCTTTTACAATAAGCGCAACCTGTATATTCTGGGCTTTCTGCTCGCTTTCGTGGTTACTTTTATGGAGGTTTCCCGCGGTCGTCACCTCAATTTTCTTGCCTTTGCCGATTCGACGATCGATTTTTGGCGTGGGGTGAGTCCTTACACGCCGGAGTTCGTTTCCAGCCATATGCGCTTCTTCCTCTATACCCCGGTCTTTTCGGTGCTTTTCACGCCATTCGCCGTATTGCCCGCATGGCTCGGGCCGTTTGTCTGGAACCTGTTTAATTATACGATGTTTTTCGCGGCGGTATTCACTCTGCCCGCACGGTTTACCCACGACCAAAAGTGCCGTATTTTTCTCTATACGTTGCCGATTCTTGCCCAGAGCCTGCTGTCGTTCCAGTATAACATTCCGGTAGCCTACATTTTCCTTTTCTCTTATTCCCTGCTCGAACGGAATAAAGGGTTCTGGGCCGTGTTGCTGATCATGGTTTCAGGATTGACAAAGATTTATGGTATTTTTTCATTGGCTCTGTTGGTCTGCTACCCGCGGTTTTGGCGGAATGCGGGTTATGTCGTTTTGACCGGCGGCGTGTTGTTTTTACTCCCGGCGTTGAAGTTGCCGCTGTCCGGCTTGATACCTTATTACGGAGAGTGGTTGAATGCCCTGGCAGTCCATCAATCCGATCAGACCTATGAGTCGTTGTTCTATGCGCAACCGTTGGCCGAATGGCTGCTCCCCAATTTCCGAGTTTTGCAGATCGGTTCGCTTGCTGTACTGGCGCTGCTGTTTCTGGTTTCACGGCGTAAATGGGACACTGCGGCTTTCCGGGCCCAGGCTCTCGGCATCCTGATGGGATGGGTGGTACTGTTCAGTGATTCGTCCGAAAAACACACTTACATCATTGCATTGGCGGGCTTCATGCTGTGGTATTGGAGCCGTCCGGTTCGTACCCGTACGGATAAAGCGCTGTTTTGGGGTAACTTCGTATTGTTGGGTCTTGTACCGATCGACCTGATTTGTCCCGTCCCCGTGATGAGGTTCATCACCCAGACACTGTGGCTCCATGTGTGGTTCTTCTGTTTTACCTGGTCGCGCATGGTGTGGCTCACGTTTTTTTGTCCCGTCGCTGAGTCTCCGGATAGCTTTGCAGCCGGGGCCGAAACTGTTGATTCGTCGCGTCCGGCTCGATCCGGCGATACGCTCGATATCGTTTGTCCTTGTTACAATCCGAACGCTGATTTTATTTCTCATCTGGCCTGTTCGTTGGCGGAATTGCGTGGTTTTTATCCTGACAAACGGCTGCATTTGATCGTCGCCAATGACGGGTCGTCCCGCAATTTCGGCAAAGAAGAGCATGACCAACTGTTGCGGACGATTCCCGATGCGGAAATCGTAGACATTCCTCACGGCGGTAAAGGGGCGGCCATCCGGGCTGGGTTAGCCCGCTCCCAGGCGCCTTTCGCGATTTATACCGATATCGATATGCCTTACGCCAAGGAATCGATGCGGCAAGTGATCGACCGGGTCTTTGACGGTTGCGATGTGGTGATTGCCGTACGTAATGCGAGCTATCATTCCAAATTGCCGCCCATGCGCAAGTTGATGTCTCATGGCTCCAGGATGCTGAACCGGTTTTTCCTGAATACCCGTTATACCGATACCCAGGGAGGCCTGAAAGGGCTTTCCCCGGCAGCCCGGAATGTGATGCGGCGCACGCGCATCCCTGATTTCTTGTTCGATACAGAATTTATCATGCTTGCCGAACGCAGCAAAGGGTTGCGGATCGAGGAGGTCGAAACGACGTTGCGGGAGGGTGTTGTCATGTCGAAGATGTCCGGGGATGTATTGGTCCGGGAGCTGAAAAACTTTTTTCGTATAGCTTTTGGCGTATGACAGTAACACTCGGTTTCGATGTCGAAGAATTCGATTTTCCGCTCGAAAGAGGCCGTGAGATCGATCTGCAAACCCAACTGGCGGTTTCTTCCGCAGGGTTGGAAGCCTTGTTGCAGATGCTTGACAGGCTCAATCTGCGGGTAACTTTCTATACTACGGCGAATTTCGCCGCGCATCGTCCCGAAACGATCCGGCGCATGGTCGCAGCGGGTCATGAAATAGCTTCGCACGGCCCAGTCTGCACAATCCGATCCTGGCGGGAGTAAGCATTATCTGGAAGCATTGACCGGAACCCGGATCGTGGGGTATCGCGCTCCGCGCCTTGCCACAGCTTCGTCCGCGGTGCTTGCTGCGGCTGGGTATCGATATAATTCATCGATCAATCCCACCTGGATTCCGGGGCGATATAACAATCTTCGCGTTTCCCGCACCGTCACGAGAGAGGCGGGACTGGTGATTTATCCCACATCGGTTTCTTATCCGTTCCGTATACCGCTTTTTTGGCTCTCACTGCATGTAATGCCGTTGCCGGTTTACAAGATGCTTTGCCGTAGCGCTTTACGGCATGACGGTCATTTGAACCTCTATTTTCATCCGTGGGAATTTTCCGACCGGTTGGGGGACCCAGCCTTCGGCATTCCCCGGTATCTTACACAATGTTCGGGAAGGCATCTCCAGGGTAAACTTGAACAATTGTTAATCTGGCTCAAAAACCGGGGGTGTCGTTTTGTTACCACCCGCGAATATCTGGGAATTGATGATGAATAGACTGTGCGTCCTTGTCCGAAAGCTATATGGGCATTCATTCGTGCGTTTTGCCGCAGTAGGGGGAGTGGCAACGGCCGTCAATTACGGGACCTATGTGATCCTGATCCACAATTTTGACAATCTTTATCCGGCGATTGCGTATGTGCTGGCCTTTTGCGTTAGCATCGCCTGCAATTTTGTCCTGTCAAGTTATTTTACATTCGGAGTCAAACCGACCCGGGCCCGGGCGGTCAAGTTCCTGACGGCTCATTTGATCAATCTTTTCAACGAGTTGGTGCTGCTCGAGATATGGCTTTGGGTCGGGGTGCCGAAACTCTATGCCCCGCTGTGTGTCTTTGTGGTCGCTTTCCCTGTCAATTACTTTATGGTGCGATTCGCCTTGCGCGGGAAGTTACACGCAGCTGCTAAAGAGGAAGAGTAGATCACAATTGAGAGAGTCGGTCTTGGGGCCGTACGTCCTATTTATCCAATGCAGAAGATTTACTTACCGATGCAGAAAATATTAAAATGACTCATATTGTTGGTGGTCAGTGAATTGTATATGATGCGAAGTGTGTCGGGGACATTCTAGGGACGGAATTTTGCTGGCCAAAAGAAAAAAGAGCAAATAATAACAGGCTTCCCCTGCGGGCTCTGCCTAACAGAAAGCGATGTAAGTCTGTCGCCATAAACAGGCACAAAATTTTCGGATAGCAATGTATTATGGACAATATTGCTTTATCTGCCCGGCCTTTTATACATCCCGTTTTCGGTATATTCCATCGGTAAACCTCATATCGAACCATACTGAACCTGTGTAGCTCGTTTCCCTTTTGTTATTGTACATTCCAATTTACCAAAATTGACGATAATTCCTCTTTTACTTTACGCCTGCCAGCATATCTGAAAAGCCGACTTTGATTGACCGTGTATGAGGTAAAGGCATTTTCTATGATACGGTGGCTTTCACTCCCTTGCAGATAAAAAAAGTCAACATCCCTTAATATATCCACCAATAGTTTTTCCAGCGTGGGCATGGGAACTCCTGATACCTTTTGCAAAGGAGCTTCGGAGATAAGATTTTTTTTGCAAAAAGACACGGCTATCCAAATCCACATATCGGTATATCATTTTCTTATCAGGACGCAGATAAGCATTACGCTGCTTGCCTTTCAGAAAATTAAAAACAGTTTCTGTCGAGTCTCTGTTCGTTTCCGCATAGATGATGCGGTTAGATGAAAGATGATGTTGCAAAGGTGCGATAATCTCTCCTTGGTAGACGCAGAATTTCGCAAATGGGAAATTGGCTTGTAATAGTTCATAAATCTCCTTCACTTCCTTTACTGGTTTGGGGGCAAAGGTCTGTTTCATTACTTCGGCGTACATTCCACGTCCGGTTCTAACCAGCCTATTTTCATTCACTAGCTTGAACAGATATCATGACAAGGAAGGCCTGTTTATGCCAATTTTTTGTGCAGATGGGCAAACAAGTCCTCTATACTGAAATTATGATGGGTATCAGCATAATCTAGTATGGATGTTACTGTTTCGTTATTCGTATCATAGCTGTTTTCGAGGATAAATAAAACAAAATATCGGCACTAATCCAGAATAGTGCCGATATTTTGCAATTCTAACATCAAAATTCTAAAATAATTATTTATTCTATTTTTTGTTGATTGTTACTTTTTCTATTTCATCCCATTCTGCCAGAGAAATGATTTCATGGTATTGTTCCAATGATAAAACATTCTCCTCGCTATCTATACATTCGTACTCCCATGGAAGTTGATAAACGGTTCCTTCTTCATGATGGCCCATGTAATCGTGAAATGTGTACGGAATCAATTTCACATGATCCTCCTCCTTGAGTATTCGCAAAAGTTTGTCAGCGTCGTGTATTTCCAAAGGAGCACCAGACTTGTAAAGTGCAGTGGCGACTTCCATCGCAACATCCGCATACGCTGAGTAGCTATTGGAAACAATGATTCTCCATCCGGGGCTGTCAAAATCCGATGCGAGTACGTTCAGCCGCGACAATCCCAGTTCCCCATAATGGTCCGAGGCGAATTTATTGAAATCCGCTTCACTGTCTAGATTGTATTTATTCTGCAAATCACAGAACTTAACCATGTTGTAATATGCGACATCCTGTAATTCCAATGGTACTCCATTCGGAAGGGTACGCTTCTTTCGTGTAGTATCAAACCTTTCAAAATACCGGTCATAGGCTTCATGAGCGATCCGATAGTATTTGCAATACGAACGTATCGTCATTGTATCTAACGGCTGCCCGAAATTCTTGCAGACGGAATCCTCCAGTGCTTTTATTGCCGTCGTCTCGTCTTCGACCTCAATTTTAAATCTCGATTCGATTCTGTTGAACTCCTTTCTCGCAATTCTTCCGTCTCGCTGCTGGTAAGGAAGATGATTCGCCACATAATCATTGAACCCCTCAGGGTTTTGTATGATAGCATCGATTAGCTTATGAAAATATAAGGCTAACTTTACAAGGAAATCCCTTTGCCATTCATTGGGAAAATAGTTACCGACTCTGTTTATATATCGAGAATAATTCGCAATAGTAAAATACGAGTGTTTCCTGTCCGTGAATTGTATGGTACGCTTTTCTTTGTATCTGGCGGAGCTAACATGATACCATACCATTTCCCTGGGATTTGACAATTCCCAATCCCGGAGGTATTCTTCCTTGCTCTCATATTCTCCGTCTGCAATCGACGCTTCGCAATCTCCCCATTCTTCCGGAGTAGGGCGGGGCAATTCGATATAAAATCCTCTGTATTCATCGTCACCCATCTCTTCTAGTCGGGCAAATTGCTCTTGAAGTTTAACTAACATCTCCAATGTATCGTTATCAACCACGATTTCTGTATTGCGCCCGCTTCCAAGCCGTTCGAATATCGTAGTATTCAAACCGCATTCCTTTGCCAAGTCTATGAAAAAATGCCTGGTAAAGTTTGTCTTCTTATTTTGTTTCATATGTTCTTTCTTTTCAAATGGTTAAAAATTTCCCTGGATCAAACCCGTTGATTACATGCTCGTTTTCAAATACATATCCCATCTGGTTGCTAATCACTTTTGTATTCCCGATTTCTGTGTCGATATTGGTATGTGAATGACCGTAAATCCATGCATCGATCCTGCTGCCGGATATCAGTTCTTCATATTCAGTAGCAAATGCACTGTTCAATACGGAACCTTTATGCTGAGAAGCAACAACCTGCAAGGTCGGCAGGTGATGAGTCACGACCACTATGTGTTTTGCCGTACTTTCAGCAAAACTCTTTTTGATATAACCTAAACAGAAGTCATGCATCTGATTATACGTTTCCGTTTGGAGCAGTTTCCCTTTATACAAGGTCTGACGGAAATCGTTAAGTCCCTTCCAAACAAAATATTCGTCTGCAGGTTCGATATGCGACCAGAGTGTGCTCATTATGAAATCGGTATCGTCTATTCTCAATACTTGATTTTGATAATAACCGACATTCTCTTTGAGCCTCCATTGCCATTGTAACCTCCGTTCCTTCACATCACAATAATTGTAATACTCATGGTTCCCGGGAACAATAAGAACCTGCCTATAGTTTTTAGAAGCCCATTTCCAGAAATTCCCCAAAGGAGCCACTCTGTCTTTCAGATAGAAAATGTCTCCGGCCAATACGAGTATATCGCCCGTTACCGGGAATTCGTTATGTTTTATGTATCTGCTGTTCTCCCGAAACTCAAAATGCAGATCGCTCATGTATTGTATTTTCATATTACTGTTTTTTATTCGATTGTTCAATCTGCTTTTGGATTATCCTTTTTACCTGCGCGAATGAGACCGGAGTAAAGTCATTATTATCCACTCCTACATCATATTGCGTCGGAAAGAGCATATCCCAGTCGTGAAGCGTCTTTTCCTGTGTTATTTTTGCTCGTATGCACGTGTCCGAACAATTGCCACGTGTTCCCGTAAGCACCTCCATAGCAGAGGAACGGACAGTGATTCAAGTAGATTTTCTGCTTGTCAACCTCTATGTGCATTTGCATGGTTGTCAATTCAAACCTACAGGTGTACCCTTGCCTGATATTTTTTAGATCATGATTACCGAGAATGAGATAGATTTTTCCATTCAGTCTGTTAAGAATCTTGGTCCATTCATGGGATCCTCCCAGGCAAAAATCCCCCAGATGAAACACGATATCATCTTGACTAACTACCCGGTTCCAATTTTCGATCAGTGTTTCATTCATATCTTCTACATTCTTGAATGGCCTCTTGCAAAATCCAATGATATTCGAATGATAAAAGTGCGTGTCTTGATTAGTTCAATACACCTTGTTTCCGTCAAATTTGTAATTCATTTTACTCTCTTTTGTGCACATCGCTGTGCGGTTAATTAAAATTGGTTGTTCTTGCGCTCATTGGACGGAAATGACGGGAGAGGAATTGCACGGAGCAAACAGTCACCAATGGGCATAAAACAAAATAGTTGGAAAGTTCGGTAAGGACTCTCCAACTATTCTGCTGTTTATTCTAAGATCAAGATACGAGCATCTATCGCATCTTATCTCCTATATGTGTTCGCTGGAAAGTATTTATGAAATTTGCAGACGTTTCAATGCTCCAAACATGAAGAACATACGACCGAACTCCGAAGCATTTGTTGCCTCGAATTGTCGTTTGGGATAATATGTCTATTCTATTTTGCAGCATTGTAAATTTTCAAAAGTGGCGCAAATGTACAGAATAATTTCGCAATACTCCAAATATTTTTCAGCGAATTCTTCAAATCACCCTATAACAATCGCTGTGAGACTTAAGAGGATGTTCAATATGCTATGATTCGAATACTTCGCAATAATGGTGTGGAATATTTATCAAATGTATTGTATGAAATTTTATTGGTGATGATTTCTGCTGTTATATTCAAATATGTTAACTTTTTGATTATTAGAGGTAATTATGGCTGAAAAATAATTTTAGTCCTATTAGAATCTTATCTATAATTTGGATAAGTTTTAGTGGTACTGATAAAATTTGCCTATTTATCACCGTTAAATTGTATGAGGGACAGAATTTTGTCCCTTGTATCCGTTTAGGGAACAAACGGGGGACAAAAATGCTGAAAAAATAAGCAAACAAGAGAAAATATGACTCTTGAAATAGCTTATTTTTCTCTATTTAAGTGACATTTTATCAGTATTCTACATTTGCATATAGTGCAACTAGTTGATTGTCAATTAGTTGTGCTACTTGCTGATGCAGTCAAGGAAAGAACCTGATTATCAATTAGTTAAAATAAGAATTGCGATATATTGCAACTTTTTGATATTTAATGTGTTAGCGAAAGTTCACTTTCCTGCATCGAAAGTGATACTATTTCCGGTGCAATATATACATTTTTATCCAAACTACTCTGATTTTGTATCAATTACTTCTTGCTATATTGATAAAAATGATGCAAAATTCATTGACGCAGTAATATTGGATCAACGCCATGATAGCGGTGTATATTCTCTATTGTTTACTGTATATCGGTAGAGGTTTTAATAGCGAAAAGCGGTTGCCATTTCCTCTCTTTCGGAGCGGGAAATCCCTATGTTTTGAGCATGACTTTCCCAACCCGATACAACATCTCTTACCTGCCCGATTATCTCAGAAGCCTTTTGATCAGATAACCGATACATTCCCGCAACCGAACGTGCGAGATCGAAGTCGAGGCTGTTGTCGTCTTCCGAAATATTTAATTTTAATCCGCCTCCTTTGTTATCCGGATTGAGGTCGTATGCCGGTGATAATTCCCACCCTTTGTCCGTTAATAAAAATCCGTGATTACGCAAATGGTCGTCGCAATTCGAAATAGCGATATTGAATACGACACGCCGGAATAACTCTTCGAGGTTAGCATCTACATTTACCCCTACCTTTGATATGAATGCGACCAAATCCAGATAGCTGATACCACTGTTGTAATCGGCACCATCGGTTTGACCAAGCATTGTCATCGCACTTGAAAAATGAATGCGACGGCCTTCATCATCCCGGTCGAATCGTTTGGAAATAAATGTATGCTGGGTAAATGAGTATATATTAGCTTGGGATTCCGGTACGTTTATCCCGCACATGCCAGCCATGTCATTTACAACTTTTTCCCAAGCTCCCATATCCCGCGAGTCGCGACCACTGGGGAATTTGGCAATCCAAAGATGCTGATCCTTATCCATGATGTTGGCTTTGGGTCTGGCCCCGCCAAGTGATGAGCCGGGTTCGAGCAGCATCCTCAGCCATTTGCGGTATTCCGGATCATCGATGCTGTCATCCTTTTCGAATTGTAGACTGGCGTATTCCAAATCGCGGATGTTTGTCCACGGTGGGGTAGCCAATTCCTTGTTGCTATCCAAAAAATCTCCGTCAGGTTCCTGTTTGAATCGCAAACCGCCCATTCGGGTTCCGTCGAATACTCCTAACAGATAATCTGCTTCTGTTAATGGTTCCGGTTTCCGATCTTCCTCTCGGGCGATAATGGCTTCCCTTCGCTTCATCAATATCCTGCCCCATCGGTCGGGTGCAGAGTCAAGAAATACGCCGAAATTTATTTTGTTCCCCGGCAAAAATTGATGCCCTACAAACGGTAAAATATCCGGATCGAGCATCAAGGATGATTTGCCGCTCAGCCAACTCTCATCATAAAAAAAGGAAAATACTTCATTGCCTCGTACCATTTCGCTATGAAGCACCCCGACGAAAGTTTGCGTGCCAAGTTCACGCCAGTCGGCGAAAACATATATGTCATTTGTTCTTTTCATGGCTCTTCGTGGTTTTTAGAGCATTATTCAGCAATCTGGCGTCCTGAATATTCCTCCCCATAGTATCTAAGGCAGCAATGCTGGCAACTTCATCCTGTAAACCGAGTATGAACATTACCTTTACCAGCGTATCGAGTGTTACACCTGGGTTGCCTGATTCGAGTTTAGAAAGCGTTGAACGGGATATGCCAGCGCGTTCCGACACCTGCGCCATTGAATAATCGCGCCTTAGACGAGCCAGCTTTATATTCTCGCCGAGTTGTTTGATAATCTTTTCCTGCATGGGGAAAAGGAGTGTTTTAGGCTTTCCCATGATGTTTATTTTTTGCAAATATAGTGTAAAATGTATCGTAATGCAAACATTTGACTGCTAATTCAAAATTTTTGCCATATTCTCCTACTTTGAAGTCTGTATGAAAAAAAAGTACCTCCCAGGCCGTCACGGAAGGGGAGGTACATCATCATCTAATACAAAATCATGGTTTTAAGCCATAATCAGCGGGGGTTTCTCCCCACTTGTCATTGTCCCAATGGATGATCTCAATGCTGTCGATCTCCACGGACATTGTTTGCAGGAACACCTCGGTCTTGAATATGGCCGGCAATTTTTTTGGATGCTGTGCGTTTCTGAGTAAACCAGACGATAGCCGTGAGGCTGTCGGTATAGATGATCCTTGGTGTGTAGTTGTGTTCGATGATGTATTTCGCAGCAGCAACTACCCCCAAGAATTCACCCACGTTTACGGTCTGGTTCCCTAAATCTTCATGAAAGACCTCGATGCCTGTGAGCAGGTCAATACCTCTGTATCGGGTCAATCCGTTTTTTGTGGAATGGGATGCGTCCGTAGCGATTCCTTGCGATGGACGGTTCATCTTTTGACCAGTATTACAAGCGTTACGGATACTCCCGGAGCAGCAACGTCGCAAATTTTCTGAAGGGAGTGGAATAACCGGCCAGCTTTCACTCCCGTCGATCAAAGGGCCGCTTTCGGATGTGGCCGCATTGCATCTGGATAAAGACCGTGAGAAATCCCAGCAGGAGTACGAAATTATCCGTGATGCTTTCGTGCGTCTGCTCGACCGCTGGGACAACAGCGCCGAGAGCATGGAAATTCTCACCGACATAATCATTCATCGGTCGGCTTTTCTTGTTGAGCGTGCGATAACGGGCTTGTCATTGGATTTTGAAGAGGCGCTGGCCCTGCTGCGCAACCATAACGATTTCACGACAGATACTCAGCGAAAACAACGGGATATCCTTCTGGCAGCTATTGACAACCTTGTTGATTTCGCGGCCGCCGAGCGTGTGCGTCCGTGGCATGAGGCTCTGGAAGGAGTGAGTTATCCCAAGCGCGAATTTCCGTCGGAGTTGATTCCGCCCATCGAGTACGCCTGCCGGTGCTATCTGGTGGCTGACGGTTTTGGCTCGGTCGTCGGTGCGTTGCCTGAAAGCAAGCCGTCTTTTGCGGTACATCCGGTTTTCAGGGAAAGCCTTTGCACAGGCGGGCGCATCTTCTCCGGTGAACACCCGTACTTCCAGCGCCCGTTACCGCCGCAAATACAGAAAATCGTTCGGAACATCAAACAAAAATTCTACCTACCATGAACATAACTCCTGATCAGTTTTATAAACAGTGGCTCCGGCTCGGCCCGGCACAGGCTACCGTAAGCCATTTCGAAAGACAGGTATTGGACTTTACCGCCACAGCCGGCCGGTTTTCTAAAGACCGTTTCCGTCGCTCTTTCGACGAGGGCGGCTTTTACGGTACGGGGCAAAAATGGCCTGCGAGGACTTCGCGCTGGGGACGCCGTTTTACTCATCCGGTGATGAAACACAGCGGACTGTTGCAGTCGGTAATCGACGGTGACCAGACGACCGATAATGTTACCCACAAACCTGCGCCCGGACGCAAGGTGGCTTTCCGCCGCTCGTCCACCTATACGATTGTCGCCAATCCCGAAAGTGTGAAATGGCCCGGACGCCGGGGTGTGCGCAAAGTCGGGCCAACCACTTATGCCGCCGTACACAACGTTCCCGCATCTTTCGGTTTCTGGACAAACCAGTACCATAAAAGCCGTCCGGTACGCCGGCAGTTCATGGGTTTTAATAAAAAACTGGACGCCGAGATTGCAAGATACTATAACACGATTTTCAACGGACTTCCGGGAATCGGCAACTCTCCCTCGCTATGATAAAAGATAAAAAAACGATACCCCAGCCGCAGCCGGTGGCAAAAGAATCCGGACCTGTTTCCGTCCCCGAAAGCGTTGAAGAAAACGCCCTTGCCGAGATGTATCTGGCGGTTAAACGGGCCGTGCTTACCATACGGGAAGCCGAGAGCGACCCGAACAGCTCGCCTTTTTTCAAAACCGTTTCTCTTGACAACGGACAGTTTAACCGTATTATCCTCAGTGAGAACACTGAAACAGAGATTGTTTTCCCTGCGATTTTCGTACACTACACCAATGTCCGCTACCTCGTGCAGCAACAGCGCATCGGACAGGGACGGGCCGTTATGCGGGTGCGTTTCATTCTCAATACGCAGAACAATCAAGACCCGGAAGCCGAGATTATCCCATTCCACGTTTTCCAAAAGGTCAACAAGGCTATTCAGGACGCCAAGAATTATGAGCCGTCGCTCAGCGAGCGTTGCCAGCTCCTTTACTTTGATATGCCCTCCACAACGAATATGCTTCAGGCATATTGGATAGACTATGAAGTGTGGTTCAGGGAAACATCCGCATGGAAGTATCGGGATTGGGTAGAGCGTTACGTCGTTATTCCGCCGTTCACCAATCACGCGGACGCACCCGACAAGGATACCGAAGGGCACGGCGATCATCCGGTTCCGACCGACAGGGATGTAATAACCATTCAGCCGACGGTGGACGTGGAAGATCCGGAAGAGAATAAGTAAACTAAGTGGATTTTATTCGAAAAGCACAAGATTATCGAGGCTTGCCGTAATTTGCGCTATAACAGCTTGAATTGTTTTTGTCGCGCTGATTCTTCGGCTTCCTCCTGTTCTTGCCTTTTTAGCTTTTTCTCTTCTAAGGTGCGTTGCTCTTGGGCTTCCACATCCCGTTTGTAAGCAGTTTGGAGGCCGTCATGCTGAATAGCCATTACGTAAAAGTCAAATGTCTCCAACGGGTCGTAATTTTTAGTTGGATGATGCTTGCCCATTCCGGAGTTAAGCGCTCGTTCATAGGCACGTTCTAAAAACCACATCATATCCATCGACCTGTTCTCGATATTTTGATGTACCGGCCCTCTTTGATCTTCCGCACCTTATGATACCGGATATGGTGATAAAGTGTGTCCCGCGTCAGGTTGTATTTTGCCATGGCTTCCTCGACGGTGTAGTACTCCGGCACGAGCTGCTTTTCGCGAACAAGCCGGTCGAAATGTTCCTTGGAGTAATAGCCTTTGTTGCCGCGCCGGATTTTTGGGATCGGATTTTTATAGATTAGATTCGACACATAACCCGGTTCGAGTTTGTAGCGTTCCACGATATCGGCCATGCTGTACCACTCGCGGATCGACGGATCGGGTTTGCGCTGTTCGAGCAGGGCGTCGACATGCTTGGCGGAGTAGTAGGTACGTCCGCTGCCTTTTTTGCGGGGAATCGCATATTCCGAGGTAAAGGAGTGGACAACCGATGTGCTCATGTCATACTTTTGCCGGATCTCTTCCACAGAGTACCATACGAAAATCTGCGGATCGGGAGCCTTCAACAAAAAATGTTTGTCTATGTGCTTTCTGCTGTAAATGGTTTTGCCGCGGCTCAGTACTTTGGGAATCCGCTTTGCGTTTACCGTATTATATACCGTTGATTCGGAAACTCCATATTTTTCCGTGATCTCTTTCATCGAATAGAATTCGGTAATCGGTTTTTGGTCGACAGGTATTACCTCGTAGGGGCCGGCATTGTCGAAGAGCTGGTTGACGTCGCTCCGTCTGATAAATATTTTTCGGTTCATTCTTATGCATTTCATTTTTCCCGTGACACAATACCGGTAGACCGTCGTGCGGCTGATGCCCATCAGATCGGCCACTTCTTCGCAGCTCAGGTAATCCCTGTGTGAGAGAATAGTGGGGCGTCCCGAAACAACGGTGGCTTCGGGAATAACTTTTTCGATTTTAAGTTCTCGCTTGCGCTGTTTGTAAGCCCGCTGCGCACAGTGATGGGAGCAGTATTGTGTGACGGTCGTTTTGGCGATGAACCCGCACCCGCAGAAAAGGCAGGTCTTGCGGATTTGGAGATTGCTGCTCATCGCGCACCTCCTTTCGTCCTGTCTTCTTGTTCGTATCTCTTCGTTGCAGTACGTTTCATCTCGTTGCACTTTGTTTCAATTTTCCAGAACCTCGGAGACGGGAGCGAACGATCTCCCCGACGTTGGGACTCGGGGGAGAAACGGGGGGGGAAAAGTGCGCAAGATCGCATGCACAATCGCAGCAACGATCAACTGCAAACAACGAAAGGCGCTCTGAATGAGCGCCTAAGTAATCGTTACTGAGTGTTGTTGATCGTTGGTTATCGGCTCCTATTTGCCGATGCAGAATTTGGAAAAGATGGAATTCAGTATGTCCTGCGACGTGATTTCACCGGTAATGGTGCCCAAATGGTGCAGAACTTCGCGGATGTCCTGAGCGAGCAGGTCTCCGGAAATGCCTCCTGCAAGTCCATTCTGGGCCCGGTGCGTGGCTCCGCATGCGGCTTCTAATGCTTCGTGGTGCCGGGCGTTCGAAACAATCAGTTGTCCGGAACGGAGCGACTCATCGGCATGAACGGAATCGTACAGCAATGACGTTAGTGCTTGTAAGTTGCCTTTTTGCTTGGCTGAAATAGACAAAACAGGAATGGCGTTTTTTTGCTGTAAGGCTTTCTTTGATAACGCGATCTGTTCCTCAGTTGCTTTGTCGGATTTATTCAGGATGAGTGCGATTTGCTGCCCCTCCCCGACCGGTATAGATTGTAGTTGCGCTTCAATTTGCTCGGATGGATCGTTGGCGTCGACCATCAGCAGGATAATTGCAGCCTGTCGTACGCGCTGCAATGTCCGTTCGATGCCCATATGCTCCAACGGGTCGGCCGTATCCCGGATGCCCGCCGTATCGATAAACCGGAAAGTGACACCCTGGATGTTGATCGTCTCCTCGATCAGGTCTCGTGTAGTGCCTGCGATATCCGATACGAGTGCCCGTTCTTCATTGAGCAGAGCGTTGAGCAGCGTGGATTTGCCGACGTTCGGGCTGCCGACAATGGCGACGGGAACGCCGTTTTTCAGGATGTTGCCCAACCGGAAAGAGTCGCTCAGTGAGCTGATCCGGTGTTCTATTTCTGTGAGCATCGCCGATAAACGAGTCCGGTCGGCGAACTCCACGTCTTCTTCGCTGAAATCCAACTCGAGCTCCAGCAGGGAGGTCAATTCGAGTAATTGTTGGCGAAGGTCTGTAAACTCTTTCGAATAACCGCCGCGGATCTGGCGGGTGGCCAGCGTCAATGCGGCCCGACTGTCTGATGCGATGATATCGGCCACCGCCTCTGCCTGGGATAAATCCATCTTCCCGGCTAAAAAGGCTTTGAGTGTGAATTCCCCTCCCTGCGCCATGCGGGCTCCTTCCCGGATGCAAAGACGTAAAATCTCTTGTTGGATGAAGGTCGAACCGTGGCAGGAGATTTCGAGCATGTCCTCACCGGTATAGGAGCGGGGGGCGCGAAAGAGCGACACCAGAACGTCGTCGATGATCTCATCCGCTTCGTTGCGGATATGGCCGAAGTGGACGGTAAAACCTTTAGATCTGCTGAGAGGAGAGCCGGACACGCCGGTGAAAATCCGGTCGCCGATGGCGATGGCTGTCGGACCGCTCAGGCGGATCAGCGCAATCGCGCCTCCGGTGCCGGAGGCGACGGCGACGATAGTATCCCGCTTTCCGGTCATGGTCGGGTAATTTTTAATGTTTGGCCGATTTGAAGGCGGTTTGCACTTTTCAGCCCGTTCCATTTCATCAACTGGGCCGCCGTGACGCCGTGTTTCGCAGCAATTGCCCCAAGTGTATCGCCCTTGCGGACTTTGTACGAAGTGGTTTGCGCTACTGCGGGTACGGGTTGTTTGGATTCGCCCGCTGTGCTCAGGTGGTCGGCCAGGTAAATCGAGTCTTTGTCGTAAATCGCCTGCTCCTGTTCCATGAAGCGTGAAATCTCCCGCTGGGGTAAAACCAGCGGATAGGTGCGTACTGCGGCCGGGATGATATCCTGCTTGTATTGCGGGTTCAGGGCTTGCAACAACTCCATCGGGATGCCGAGCGTTGCAGCTACCTGCTCGAGATGCAGATTGTGCTTAATGGTAACGGTATCGGTCGCCAGTGGCAACGACGGGGTGTAGGGCTGGATGTGATGGTCTTTGTAATAATGGTAGGCATAGGTCAGGCCGACGAAAGCCGGAATGTAATCCCGCGTGGCGGTCGGCAGGTAAGGGTAGATATCCCAATAGGTAGTGGCATTGCTGCCGGCCCGTTTAAGCGCTTTGTTCACATTTCCCGGACCATAATTGTAAGAGGCGATGGCCAGGGTCCAATCCCCGTATATTTTGTACAGGTCTTTCAGGTAGGCGCAGGCGGCCCGGGTGGAGGCAACCGGATCGCGCCGTTGATCTATCATCGATGAAATTTCCAAACCGTACTGGCGGCCTGTATTGAGCATGAACTGCCAAAGGCCGACCGCTCCGGAAGGCGAGGTTGCGGTGGGTTGCAATGCCGATTCGATAACGGGAAGGAATTTGAGCTCGAGCGGCAGCCCGGCTTTCTCGAGCTCACGCTCGACCAGCGGAAAGTAATATTGGGATTGTCCCAGCATCCGGCGTGTCAGTGCGCGGTGCGTGGTGACGTAAGCGACCAGATGTTTGCGGACGATCTGGTTGTACGGTAGGCGGATGGGGGATACGATCCCCCGCAGCCGGGCCTGGTATTCTGCGTCTGTAAACGGAGTGACGGCTTCGATGTAGTTGGCCGTGTCGAGATTGATATAATCCTGCGTGAAATTTTCGAAAGCATCGTTCATGTTGGTTTCGCGCCACGAAGCGATGATCGAATCGTAAATGGTGCAATCGTGCCGGATGTTCAACCGCTCGTCGGCGGGAATTGAGTCCGACGGGGCTCCCGCTGAGAGAGGGCCCGGCAGCATCAGCAAGCCGGTCAGAGAGAGCATGGAGTATAACAGTCCTTTCATCTCCGGGAGATTTATGCGGTTAAAATGCGACTTTCAGGGACATGCCGACACCGTAGGTGCTACGGGTCATCGTGTAGTTTTGAAAAACGGTCGGTTCGAGCCGTACTGACAAATCGTCGCTGATGTCGTAATCTTTCAGGTGTGCGTCGACATGCGCGTCCACGATATTGAGCAGGTAGAGAGCTCCGGTAAGGATAATGCAGAGGTCGCGGTTGCGGCGGAAGTTATCCTTCATGTTTTTGAGGTAATCCGCCGAATAACGTCCTTCGAATTCGTCGGGTTCGCCGTTCACGACCTGGTTGTATGCTTTGCGGTACCGGTTGTAGCCGCGGGCGTTCCAGTCGATCACATAACCCATCGTAGCGAATGCACCTACGACGATCGGTACTTTCCAGTAACTCCTATTGTAAAGTTGTCCGGCTCCGGGGCAGAGCGTCGATAGGGTGGTGGCCTTTTTGACGGAATTTTCGGGACCGTTGTAATTCAGCACACCGTCACAGAGGAAGTAGAGGTAAGAGGCGATCGCCCCGACGAAAAATACCGTTCGCCGGGTGTTGTACCGGATCATTTCGCACTGGACAGGGTCGAGCTGCTCCTGTGCGGCGTTTTGGCTGACCAGTGAGTTGTACTCTTTTTTGATCTCCTTGTATTTGCTGCTTTGCTGAAAACCCAGATAGGCCAAACCTCCGGTTACCCCGTAAAGGATCGGGATTTTCCACGCCTGTTTGTTGTAAAGTTGTGAGAACCCCGGTGCAATCAGCGAGATGGCGGTCATCCGCGAGAGCGGGATCGTGTCGCGGAACAGCGCACTGTAACGAACGGTAGAGGTGTCGTCCCTGCGTTTGTGTTTACCTGCTTTCGTGGAATCCGCCGCGACCGTTTCCGCCAATTCGCCTTTCAACGGCTTGAGGGAGGTGTCAGCAGGGGAAACGGCTGTTTGATGCAATTTTGAACTGTCGTCCGTCAGGATTTTTTCAACTGCCGTAGGCACGATTTCTTTGGGCACCCCGCCTTCTACTTTAAAGCGTTTCTGCGGGGTCAATCCCGGTTCCTGTGCCCCTCCTGCCGGGGATTGGGCGGTGGTGTCGTTTTTTTTCTTGTCGTTACTGCGGCTCTCTTTAGATGTCTTGCTCTTTTTCTTTTGCACCGTATCTGCGGGTACGACCTTCGATTGAGCCGATCGTGACGCGGAGGATTGGGTTTGGGGGTGTTCCGCAGTAGTGGCCTGAGGCGTTTGCGCAGAAACGGCGACTGCTGCCAGCGCCGAAGCGAGGGCAACAGTCAGCGTGCGGAGGTATGGGCGCAAAGCTGGCATTATCGGATAGCTCGGTCGAATTTGCGGATAAATTCGCGGATGTCTTCGTCGGATTCAAAACCGATAACGATTTTGCCGCCGCCCTTATTGTTTTTTTTGATGCTGATCTCCTGCGTGAAAACCTTCTCGAGCTGCTCGACCAGTTTTACGTACTCTTCCGGGTACTCCTCTTCGATCTCTTCCTTGGTCGGTTTTGGAGTGTTCAGCATTTTGACCATCTCTTCGACCTGACGGACGGAGAGCCCTTTTTTTATTATCTTTTTAAGCAGGGCCACCTGCAATTCGGGTGATTCGACCGTGATCAATGCCCGGGCATGACCCATGGAAATCAGCTCTTCACGGATTGCAAGCTGAATCTCGACCGGAAGTTTAAGCAGGCGCATGTAATTGGCTACCGTCGAGCGCTTTTTGCCTATCCTTTCACCGAGCGAATCTTGTGTCAGGCTGCATTCGTCAACCAGTCTCTGCAGGCTTAGCGCCACCTCGATCGCATTGAGGTCCTGGCGTTGGATGTTTTCCACGATCGACATTTCGAGCACGTGCTGGGCGTCCGCTTCGCGGATATAGACCGGCACGGTCTCCAGACCTGCCAATTGGGAAGCTCTCCAGCGGCGTTCGCCGCTGATGATGGTGTATTTGCCGTCGTCCTCTTTCTTAACCGTCAGCGGTTGGATCACGCCCAGCGTACGGATCGACTCGGCCAGCTCGCCGAGGGCCTGTTCGTCGAAATGCGTGCGGGGTTGTTTCGGATTCGGGACGACCGAAGCGATCTCGACCTCTTCGAACGCATGGTTGCTTTTTTTTGCCGGAAGGTCTTTCCCTTCGATTTCGAATATGGCGCCCAACCCACGCCCCAAGCCTTTGTTTTTCGGGTTCATATCGCTTATGCCGTTTTTTTGTTTTTCTTGATGAACTCTTTAGCCAGGTTCAGGTAATTTACGCTGCCCGTCGAGGCGGCGTCGTACAACAGTGCCGGCTTGCCGTAGCTGGGTGCCTCGCTCAAGCGGGTGTTGCGCTGAATGATCGTGTCGAACGCCAGCGCGCCGAAATGCTCGCGCACTTCAGTGGCCACCTGGTTGGCCAGCCGAAGCCGGGAATCGTACATGGTCAGCAGGAATCCTTCTATTTCCAGTTCAGGATTGAGTTTCGACTTGGTCATTTTAATCGTATTGAGCAGCTTGCCGAGTCCTTCCAGTGCGAAATATTCGCATTGGACCGGAATCAGTACGCTGTCGGCGGCGACCAGGGCATTGAGCGTCACGAGGCCCAGCGACGGCGAACAATCGATCAGGATAAAATCGTAGCTGGGTTTGAGCGGTTCAAGAATGGCTTTCATCCGTTTCTGTCCGTCCTCGATTTCGAGCAACTCGGTTTCGGCGCCCACCAGGTTGATGCTGGAAGGCAGCACGTCGAGTTTTTTGATCTCGGGACACTGCTGTATGATGTCTGCCGCCGAGGCGTTCCCGGTGATGCAGTCGTATATGTTGACCTGATTGATATCCAGTCCCAGCCCCGAGGTCGCATTCGCCTGCGGATCGGCGTCGACCAGCAGGATTTTCTTGCCGATAACCGCCAGGCTGGCAGCTAGATTGATCGCGGTGGTGGTTTTGCCCACACCGCCTTTTTGGTTGGCCAGCGCCACTATCTTGCCCATACTTTTTCGGTTGAATAATCATGCAATATTAATCAAAATTCTCGAGATAACAGTTATGCTCGTACCAAACCGGCCGCAACCGTGTGTCCGAAGCCGCCGGAGCGTGTTGGTTTCTCGATTAAAATCCATATCTTTGGTGCAGTTTAATCAGATTGCAACGACCCCATGATTGATTTGAGAAAAAGAAACCTGTTGACGCTGCTCGACTTCTCTGCCGATGAAATTACCTACATGCTGGATTTGGCCGCGCGGCTCAAGGCCGACAAGTATCTCGGTAAGGAAAAGAAACTGCTGACAGGTAAGAATATCGTGCTGCTGTTCGAGAAGGATTCGACCCGTACCCGTTGCGCTTTCGAGGTGGCGGCCCATGATCAGGGCGCACAGGTGACCTACTTGGGTCCGACCGGTTCGCAGATGGGCAAAAAAGAGTCCGTCAAGGATACCGCCCGTGTGCTGGGACGAATGTATGACGGAATCGAGTACCGAGGTTACGGGCAACGGATTGTACGGCTGTTGGCCGAGTTTTCGGGCGTTCCGGTCTGGAACGGCCTCACCACGGAATTTCATCCGACGCAGGCGTTGGCCGATATGCTGACCATGCGTGAACACTGCCCCAAACCGTTATCCGAAGTCAAGTTTTGTTTCCTGGGCGACGCACATAACAATGTGGCGAACTCGTTGATGGTGATGGCTGCGAAGATGGGCATGGATTACCGTGCGATTTCGCCCCGGGCTTGCGCTCCGGATGCAGCGCTGGTCAACCAGTGCCGCCAGTTGTCGATGCAGAGCGGAGCGAAGATTCTGGTGACCGAAGATGTTGCGGAAGGCGTTGCCGGCTGCGATTTCGTTTATACCGACGTCTGGGTGTCGATGGGAGAACCTGACGAGGTGTGGGGTGAACGGATCAAATTGCTGCAACCCTATCAGGTCAACCGTGCGGTGATGAAGGCTGCCGGGAATCCCGACTGCAAGTTCATGCATTGCCTGCCGGCATTCCATGATCTGGAAACGGTGGTGGGCAATGATATTTACGAGAGATTCGCGATCTCCGAGATGGAGGTGACCGATGAGGTATTCCAGTCCGAGGCGTCGATCGTATTCGACGAGGCCGAGAACCGTATGCATACGATCAAGGCTGTTATGGTCGCTACGCTCGGCGACGATTTGTATTAATGCTTGCAAAAAGCCTAAACCGATACAAAAATGCAGACAGAAAAGGCGTTACGTAGGGCGCTGCTCAAGCAGGGGTATCCGTCGTGGGGCGATCTGCTGACCCTGTTGGGGGTGTTTATCGTGGCTACCGTACTGGGATCGATTATCGTAGGTATCCTACAGAAGATCGGCAGCGTGTCGCCGGGGTTCGGCACTTTTCTCGGGTATTTGATCCAGTTCTCGCTGACGATCGGTTTCGGGCTGTACCAACGTAAAATCCGTTCACCGAAAGGAACGACCCTGTTGAAATTCGGTTTCAAAAAACTAGATTTCACCATCATCCTCTGGGGGGTTATCATGGTGTTGGCTACCGGGATCGTCATCGAGCCTTTGCTGGGGTTACTGCCGGATATGTATATGGACCGGCTCAATGACCTGATGGGCACCGGAGGATGGATGATGCTGACGGCTATCGTGATAGCCCCGGTGATGGAAGAGATGCTATTCCGCGGAATCGTACAGGACGCCCTGATACGGAAGTACGGTGCACTACGCGGCGTGGTGATCGCTGCGGCTGTGTTCGGTATCGTACACCTCATCCCGCAGCAGGTGATCAACGCATTTATGGTGGGATTGGTGTTGGGGTATATCTACTACCGTACCGGATCGTTGCTTCCGGTGATTCTGATCCATTGTATCAATAATGCCATCTCTTATTTCTCATGGATGTTGGGCGGCGGAAAAATTCTTTCCACACGCGAACAGTTGGGAAATGAAACGCTTTATTATATTGTGTACGGGGTGGCTTGCGTACTGTTCATCGCCGGTTTCGTGTCGATCGGCTTGCGGATCAGCCGGGAAGAGAAGCGGGCCCGGTTGGAAGCTGCAACGTCGCAACCGGACGGAGAAACCGCTTCGGGAGATAAAATTTCGGACGAAGCCCATACTAATCAGCCCGATTAGCCGTTGAGTACAAAAAGCGAATCGCATGTTGCCTATGAATCGACTCTTTTTGATATTTTCGCTGGCCGTTGTCGCGGGCTTCGTTTCGTGTAAACGCTTTCCCAATCCGTTTGCCAATCAGAAAGTACTGGCCGAAGTAGGCGGGGAGAAACTCTACCTGCACGATATCGCCCCGATTTTCACACCGGACATGACGGCTGAGGACAGTATCAAAATCCAAAAATCCTATGTCGATCAGTGGGTGAAGAAGCAGTTGAAAATACAGGAGGCCGAGGAGATGTTCCGCAGCAGCCAGGAGGATATCGACCGCATGGTGGAAGAGTACCGTAATTCGCTGATGACCCATAAAGTAGATCAGTATTATGTCGACAAGCGGATGGATACGCTCTTTACCGATAAACAGATTGCCGACTATTATCTCGAGCATAAACCCGATTTCATTCTGGACAAGAACTTACTCAAAGCGCGTGTCGTAAAGGTGCCGGACAGCTACCGGCAAATCGCGAAACTCAAGGAGGTGATGCTTTCGTCAGGGAATGACGCCTATCAGGATTTTGTCGATATTTGTACGAAAAACGGCTTCGAACTGATCGAGGTCAATAACTGGACGGAATTTCCCGTGCTCTTGTCGCTGTTGCCGACCAAGAAAAACACCGATTACGGTTACTTGCTCAACGAAGGGAAAATATTTGAATTCAAGGATCAAGGTTATACTTATTACGTCCGGGTTACAGACCATCGCGGGGTGGGGGATTATGCCCCTGTCGAAAGCGTATCGGATGTGATCCGGCGTGTGATTTTCAACCAGCGCAAGCAGGATATTATCAAGGCCCATGAAGACAGCCTTTACCGGCAGGCCGTTACCGAGAAAAAAATCGTTGTCAATGTCAATTAAACGCTTTACTATGAAACCCGGACTTTTGCTTTCCGCCTTTCCGGCCCTGTTGTGCCTGGTTGCAGGCAGCGGCAGCGCTGCCGCACAGTCTCAGGTGATGGCCGACAAAGTCGCCGCTGTAGTCGGCAATTCGATGATCCTCTATTCGGATCTGGTGCAGACGAGCAAAAGCCTGATCGAGCAGCGCCGCCAACAGGGGTATACGTCGGACCGCGATCCGTTGTGCGAAGCGCTCGAGACGCTGATCGAGCAGAAAATTCTCTATAACCAGGCGCAGATAGATTCGCTCAATATCGATACGGGCGATATCGCTATTATGGTCGAAAACACGCTCTCGCAGGAGATTGCGGAGAAAGGGTCCCAGGCGGCCGTCGAATTGTATTACCACAAACCGATTTTCGATATCCGCAGCGACCTTCAGGAGCGTTATGAAGAGATGCGCTATGCCGGTCGCATGCGGCAGGAGATCCGTAGCAAATCTTCAGTTACCTCGGGGGAGGTAGAGCGTTTCTTCAAGCACCTGCCGAAAGATTCGCTGCCGATTATTCCTGAGCAGTACGTTTATTCCCAAATCGTGCGCTATCCGCCGTCCACCGAGGACGCCAAGTTCCGCACCCGCGAGCGTATGCTGGAGCTGCGCGAGCGCATCATGAACGGAACGAAGTTCGAGGTGCTTGCCCGCATGTATTCCGAAGATCCGGGCTCGGCCATCCGCGGAGGAGAGATGGACCCGATGCCCAAGGAGAGTTTCGTGCAACCGTTTGCCGACGCATTGGCCAAGCTTAAACCGGGTCAAATTTCAGAGGTGGTGGAAACCGAATTCGGATACCACCTGATCCTGCTGCTCGACCAGGTGGGAAACCTCTATCACTGCCGTCATATCCTGCTTAAGCCGCAGTTCACCGATTCAGAAATCAAAGCGGCTTTTACGACGCTCGACAGCCTCAAACAAGAGATTTTGGCCGGTAAATTGACGTTTGCCGATGCGGTGGCGAAATATTCCGAAGACAAGTATTCCAACCGCAACGGCGGCGTAGCGACCAATATCGAACTGCTCGAAGCGATGAATCAGGGCGATGCGCGCGCGGCTACGACCAAATTCCTGAAAGAGGAACTGAGCCAGACGCCGGAGGTGTATAACGCGCTCAAAGATATGAAACCTGGCGATATTTCGGATGCATTCGCGTCGCAGGATATGCGGGGTAATATCCTCGGTAAAATCGTACGTCTCGACGAGATTATTCCCACGCATACGGCGAGCCTCTCGGAGGATTTCCTGAAAATCGAGGAGATTGCGTTGAAGAAGAAGCAGGATGCCGATTTTGAAACGTGGCTCAAAAACAAAGTGGCCGGCATGTTTATCCGGGTAGATTCCGAATTTCGTAGCTGTCAGTTCGAAAGGCCTTATCTGCTCAAATAGTTTTAACCTGTTCCGATCGTGAAGCGTTTCCTGAATCTCCTTTGTTGGACGTTGTGCTGCGGAACCGGCGTCGCAGGTGTCGCTTTGGCAGCCGAACCGGCTCCCAAAGTGGTCGACTTTTCGGCCGATGTCATGCGGCCGGTGAAAATAGCCGACTCGTCGGCGCTCAGCCTGGTGGGACATGTCGTATTCTATCACAACGGAGCGGTGATTACCTGCGACAGCGCGATTCGTTTTAACGACCGGATGATGGATTGTTACAACAATGTCATTATCAACAAGGACAGTACCTTCATCTACGGCGACAGGGCCGAGTATAACGGGAATTTCAATACGGCCCGTGTCTTTTCCCCCTTGGTCAAGATCGTGGACAAGGATGCGACGCTGTACACTTATAACTTTTCGTTCAATACGCTCGACAATATCGGCCATTATACCGGCGGCGGGACCATGTTGCAAAAGGAGAACCGGCTGGAATCGCGAGACGGGTATTATTATGCCGATAACCGTGAATTGATCGGGGTGCACGACGTGGAGATGAAAAATCCCGATTACCAGCTTAAATCGGATTCGGTCAGCTACAATTTAGACAGTGAGATCGCACGATTCTACACCCGCTCCTACATCTGGAACAAGGATGACGAATTCCTGACCGCGCTGAAGGGTTCCTATGACCGCAAGGCGGATCTCTATACGTTTACCGACCAGTCCTATATCCTGACCAAAACCCGCGAGGTTTGGGCAGATACGATCCTTTACAAACAAAACGTGCAGGACGCTCTGCTGGTGAATAACGTGCAGGTGGCCGACGACGAACAGCAGGCAGTGGCTTTCGGTGACCTGATCCAGTATTGGGGCAAGGAACGCAAAGCGCTGCTGACCCGCGATCCGGTCGTGGCCTCGTTCCAGGAAAGCGACAGCAGCAAACGGGATACGCTGTATATGCGGGCCGATTCGATGTTTGTCTTTACCTATAACCGGGATTCATTGCTGAGGGACTCCCTGCGGCGCGACTCTTTGGCTGCTCTCGAATCGGCAGCATCCGATGAGTTTACACCTGCCGACGGAGGGGGAACGACGGCGGGCACAGCTTCGCAGTCTCCGGAAGGTGAACCGCAACCGGTTGCCCCTGCAGAGACGCCGATGTCACTGGAGGATGTTGAAGCGGCCGAAAAGGCGGTGACGGAGGAAGAGGTGGCCGAACCCGTTTTGTCGGAAAAAGAGCAGAAACGGCTTGCCGCTGAAAAGAGGCGTGAAGCCAAAGAACTGGAACGAAAAGCCAAGGATGAGCAGCGCCGGGCCAAAGAAAAAGCCCGGCAGGAGAGACTGTTGTTGCGAGAGTCCCGGCGTAAGGGAGCTCGGGTTGGGGCTGAGGCCGATTCCGCCGCACGCGCCGACTCGCTTGCGCATGCTCAATTGCTGCAGGCACAGCGGGATTCGCTTGCGAAGCTGGCGCAACAAGAGGCGGATACACTGTTGCCCGCTCCGGCTGATAGCGTGGAGGGCGAACAGGATTCGCTCGTGCGTAAGATGTTCGCTTATCACAACGTCCGGATTTTCCGGGACGATTTTCAGGCGGTATGCGATTCAATGACCGGTTTTTCGCTCGATTCCACACTGCATATGTATGTCGATCCGGTGTTATGGAACGATAACAATCAGGTGACCTCGAAAGTGGTCGATATCTATACGCTCAACCAGAAGATCGACCGTGCCGTTTTTACCGGTGAGCCGATTATGAGCCAGGAGGTCGATACGTCGCATTACAACCAGATCAAAGGCAAGGTAATCGAGTCATTCTTCCGCGATGGGGCCATTTACCGCACGGATGTAAACGGGAATGGACAGACCTACTATTTTATGGTGGAGGAGGATAGTACGGGGAACTACATTTCCGGTTTCATGACCGTGGAGTGCGCCGACATATCGTTTTATTTCAAAGATCAGGCTGTCGACGAAATCGTTTGGCGGGGCAAGCCGGTCTACTCGATCTATCCGATGGACAAAATTCCGGATAGCCAGCCGTTGACGTTACCCGGTTTTGTGTGGGAGGGTAAGCGCCGCCCGTCGAAAGAGCAGGTTTTCAACCGCATTTTCCGGCCTTCGGAGCGGAATGAGTACGACAAATTGCCCCGGCCCGAATTTCCGATCACGCAAAAAATCAACCTGGCGCGGGAGCAGCTGGTCAAAGAGAATGTCTGGTTCGACCGTAACGATCCGCTCAGTTCCGAGGCGCTGGAGTTCATCCGTTCTATCGGTTATTAATCGTCGTGCAGGAGTTTTGCGCGTTTTCCTGCCGGTGTCCGGACGAGGAGCTATACTCGTTAGTGCATAATCCGAAACACACCATACTGTTATGACGCGACTTTATCGTGCTTTCGCCTGTTTTTGTTTATTCTCTTTGCTGGCGTATGCCGTTTCGGCACAAGATACGTCTATCGCATTCGGTCCGGAGCGTGCCCGGTGGTTCTGTATTGCGCAAGAGGTTCAACCCGTGTTGCAGCAGACGGTCGTTGAACCCGTGGGGCTCGTCCGTCCGGTGCGCGATTCGTCGGCCTTTCAGGGGTGGCGGATGGAACCTGCCGGAGATATGCAGCAGTTTTATGACATGACCTACAAACGGGGTACTCCGTCGGTAATCGTCGATTTCGGCCGGCATGTCACGGGGTATTTCTCTTTTTCGCTGCATACCGACGGTTGGTCGGACGCCCCGACCCGTTTCCGGTTCACTTTCGGCGAGGTGCCTGCCGAACTCACCACTCCGTTCGATCCGTATCCCGGAGGATTGAGCCGGGGGTGGCTGCAGGACGAGATCGTGACGGTGATGACTTGTCCGGAACACATTACCGTGCCGATCGACCGGCGCATGGCTTTCCGCTATGTCAAAATCGAATTGCTGGGTGTGTCGGGCAGCTTTCAATTCGATTTCACCGGAATGCGTGTACGTGCCGTTTCGTCTGCGTCCGGAACTCCGATGGAGCTCGCCGCCGGTACGCCCGAAATGATTCGTCGCATCAATGCTGTCGGGCTTGCCACGCTGGGCGAATGTATGCAGACCGTTTATGAAGACGGGCCGAAACGGGATTTGCGCCTTTGGATCGGCGACCTCTATCTCGAAGCGCTTGCCAATTCCTATTCGTTCAAGAATCACGACCTGACCAAACGTTGCCTCTACCTGCTGGCGTCGCTCGCCGATTCGACCGGATGGGTCAGCGCGACGGTGTACGAGAGGCCCGAATGGAAAATTCAGGGTAAGGGAACCCATTGTATGGATTACAGCCTGCTTTACGGTGTGGCGCTGGCAGACTATGTAAAGTACAGCGGGGATACCGCGACCGGGCGCGATCTGTGGCCTGTCGTCAAACGGCAGGTGGAAGTGGCCCGCGAAGCCCTCGATCCTGCTGGCATTTACGACAATGCATTGAAACCGAGTTGGCTGGTTTTCGATTGGAAAAGCGACCTGAACCGTGACGCTTCGATTCAGGGCCTGATGACCTTTGCCGTCGACCGGAGTTATGAACTGGCCCGGATGCTCGGAACGGAGAAAGAGGTGAGCGACTGGCCCAAACTGACGGCACGAATGAAATCGGCCGCCCGTAATGCTTATTACGACCGTAAATCGGGGCTGGTGCTTTCCGGACCGGACAAACAGGCGTCTTATCTCTCGCAGGTTTGGATGGTACTCTCCGGAACGCTGTCGGTTAAAGAGGGCGCCCGGGCGCTGAGTGCGATCATGGAGAGCCCCGATGCCTGCCGGATCGGCTCTCCGTACGCCTATCACTATTTTATCGAGGCGTTGATTCAGTGCGGCCTCGAAGAGCAGGCCCGTACCGCGCTGATCGACTATTGGGGCGGTATGGTTCACAAAGGGGCCGATACGTTTTGGGAGGTTTACGATCCGGAAGACGATTTCAAATCGCCTTACGGTTTTTTCCCGATCAACAGCTACTGTCACGCATGGAGTTGTACGCCGGTCTATTTTATCAATAAGTATCCCGAAGTTTTTCAGCGGTAAATAAGAGGGCGGTTCAATTTGATTTCGAGGCATGGCTTGCAGGTCGGGAAAAGAAGGTCGTTGAATCATAAAAGGAGGACTAAAAGCCCTCCTTTTATGATTCCGTCTCGTATGTACGTTTAGAAATCCAGCTCGATCACCTGTCCAATAACCGGAACGATCAGGTTCAGAGAATCCCTGGCGGCGGCTTCGGATTCGTTTTTTAGCGGCTCGTCCCAGGGGTGTTTGGAAAGCGCGTATTTGGAGTGGTGGACGGTAATGACCCGTTTGGCTTTCAAGTCCTTGGCGACGCTTCCCAGTTCCTGGGGCATCGTGTGGATATGTTTCCAGTTTTCGCTGTATTGTCCGTTTTCCAGTATTGCCAAGTCTATCCGGGGATAGTCTTCCCCGATTTTCAGGAAATGTTTGTCGTAACCGCCGTCCCCTCCGAGATAAATATTCCCGGAAAGCGTTTCCAGCAGGAAGGAGGCCCACAACGTTTGATTGGACGTCACTCCCCGTCCGGAAAAATGGCGGGCGGGCCGGCAATGGACGGTAAGACCTTCGCTTGTTATGGTATTTTCCTGCCAGTCCAGTTCGGTAATATCCTCTTTCCCGAACCCCCACGATTCAAAATGCTCTCCGACTCCCAAAGGGCAAATTACTTTGCCGATACGTCCTTTCAGTCGTTTTACAGTCTGATAATCCAGATGGTCCCAATGGTCGTGCGTGATGATGAGTAGGTCGATGCCGGGCATGTCTTCCGGCTTGTAGAGGTCGGTTCCCTTGAACGGCTTGTTGATGAAAGAGACCGGGGCCGCAGTGCAAAATACCGGATCAACGAGAATACGTTTTCCGGAGAGTTGGAGCAGGTAGGACGAATGTCCGAACCAGACCATCCAGTCCGAATTGGCGGGCAATTCCCGCAAATCCGTTTTTATCGCGGGAACCGGATTGTCCGGATATATGCCTTCCGGTTTGTTGAACAGAAAATCCCACATGACCCGCAAACGTCCCTTCTCCGAGGTCATCAGTTCCGTAGGTTGCAAATTCCGGAATGCTCCGTCGTGGTAGTGGGGCGACTGTTTGATTCGCTCCAGGCGTTCTCCGCTGGGCAGTCGGCCGAAACCCGGTTGGCGCAGGAACAGCATCACGGCTGTACCCGCTATTATGATAATTCCTGTAATAATATATAGAGCCATACGTCGTCGGTTCTTGTTCATGGTTCCTATGCAGTTGGTTTGTCTGTTGCCGGTTACAGGGACAAAGGTAATGGGAAAGACCCGGATGTACTTATCTGCATTCCGGATTGTATAACCTTTTCCACTGATTTTACAGATCGTATTCCGCCGATTTTGCAATTTGAGTGCCGCCGCGAATGCCGGATATCCTGAAATCTGAAGCCCCGAAGTCTTGAAGCCCCGAAATTCACAGGGATAATGGAGCGGTTTAATGCGGTCGGATGGGAGTAGTCATGTGAACCGATGCGGGCGTCCCTTAAGAATAGTCCGAAAAATAACCCGCGTCTAAAGATATCCCGCTTCGTAGAGCCGGATCAGGATTTCGATAAATTCATCGTCTCCGGTGGGGTCGTAGGTGTCCTTGAGGTTCATGCCGAACAACCGGCCCACTCCCTGCCAGAGGAATGCGCTGAATCCGTTGCGGAGCTCCTTGACCAGCGCATAGGAGGTTTGCCCGGTCTCACGGTCGATCAGTTTGATCAGCAGTTTGCCCTGTGAGAAGGTCATGCGGCGCAGTACCGGTGCGTATTGCTCCTTGAGTTTGCGCTCCATCGCTTTGGTGAAGAGTTGTTGCTCACGTTTGGTCTTGAGCGTGCCCATGTGTTTCTCCATCTCCTGCAGCAACCGATTGGCCTCTTTGGCAATGGGGTAGACTTTCTTGAGGTTTTCGACCAACTTGGCGAATCGGCGGGTATCGATCTTGCGCGGGAAGACGAAAACAGGCATCAGCTCGGCCACCGTGACGGTGTCCCCGTGGATGACCTCTTGCGTGATGCGCGTATAAATACCCCGCTCCTGGGCATGTAATGCCGGGGCGGACAACGACAAGGCAAAGAGAATGACCAAAAGTGGCTTCATGCTGAATTTTCCAAATAATTCCTACCTTTGCAAAGGTAGTGACAAAGGGTGTATGTCGCTACTTCTCATATGGAATTAAAACGATTCTGGCCGACGATTTGTTACGCAGCTCCGGTAAATGTACATAAATAGGATAATATAGAATAAAGACGATAAAGATATGTATTGCAATCAACAGATTACCGACACGCTTTTTTGGACGGGGGTCAATGATCGCCGCAAACAACTTTTCGAAAACCTCTGGCCGTTACCCGGCGGAGTCTCTTATAACTCTTTTTTGATTCGTGACCAAAAGTGCGCGCTGATGGATACGGTGGAGGCGGGCAGTGACCGCGGTTATCTCGACTGGATCGGATCGGTGTTGGGAGACAGGCCTCTCGATTACCTGATTATTCACCACATGGAGCTCGATCACAGCGGCGAAATAGAGAACCTGCTGCAGCGCTATCCCGATGTGAAGATTGTCGGTAATATCAAAACTTTCAAGGTGTTGTGTGGGTATCTCGGCCAGTTGCCTAACCTGGTCGAGGTGAAGGATGGCGATACGCTCGACTTGGGGCATCATCGGCTGAAGTTTATTTTCACTCCGTGGGTGCACTGGCCCGAAACGATGATGACCTACGACCAGACCGATGGAATCCTGTTTACCGGCGATGCTTTTGGCAGTTTCGGCGCGCTCGACGGCGGCGTATTCGACGATCAGGTGGTTTTCTCGGAGCATCTTGAGGCGGAGATGCGCCGCTATTACTCGAATATCGTCGGCAAGTACAGCAATATGGTGCAGAAAGCGCTCGCGAAACTCTCCGGTGAAAATATCCGGACGATCTGCCCGCTGCACGGTTTGGTGTGGCGCAGCAATCCGGGCAAGGCTATCGAACTCTACCAGCGGTGGAGCAGCTATGAAGCCGAGGACGGTGTCGTGGTGGTGTATGCCTCGATGTACGGCAATACCGCGAAGATGGCCGACTATATTGCCCATAAAATCGCGGATGCCGGAGTGAAACAAATCCGGGTCCACGATGTGTCGAAAACGCATATCTCTTACCTGATCAATGATATATGGCGCTTCAAGGGGGTCGTCCTGGGCAGTTGCGCCTACAATACGCAAATGTTCCCGTTGATGGAGTCGCTGACCCGCGAGTTGGTACACATAGGCGTTAAGAACCGTTATCTGGGACTGTTCGGATCTTATAGCTGGAACGGCGGCGGCGTGAAAAACCTGAAACTCTTTGCCGATGAGATCGGTTGGGAGCAGGTGGCCGAGCCCGCTGAAATCATGGGGCGTCCGGCATGCGACAAGTATGCCGCATGCGATGCGCTTGCGGCTGGAATGGCAGGCAAATTGCAGCACTGAAGTCGGTTCACGGAACTTCGCAGCGGAAAATAAAGCGGTTTTTCTTAAAAATATTAAAAATAAATCGTATTTTTGAGACCGCTGCAGGAGAATCCGGTCGAACGACGGATTTAATTGTCAAAATTATGAGTGCAAAATTTCCTGCCGGAGTACTCTCCGGCGACCAGTTGCAAAAGTTGCTGGCGTATGCCAAACAAAAAGGATTTGCCATTCCTGCGATCAACGTTACCTGTACCGATAACACGAATGCCGTGATGGAGGCGGCGCGCGATTTCAACGCGCCGGTGATGATCCAGGTCTCTAACGGCGGAGCGATCTTTTTTGCCGGCAAAGGCCTTTCCAACGAAAATGAGAAAGCGGCCGTCTTAGGCGCCGTTTCGGCTGCGCAGCATGTTCATTTGCTGGCCGGGATGTATGGGGTTCCGGTCGTTATGCATACAGACCATGCAGCCAAAAAACTGCTGCCGTGGATCGACGGCCTGCTCGATGCCGGAGAAAAATATTACAAGGAACACGGCAAACCGTTGTTCAGTTCGCACATGATCGACCTGTCGGTCGAACCGCTTAAGGAGAATATCGAAATCTGCAAGAAATACCTCAAGCGGATGAGCAAGATCGATATGACGCTCGAAATCGAACTCGGCATCACCGGCGGAGAGGAGGACGGGGTGGACAATACGCACGTGCACACGTCGAAACTATATACCGAACCCGAGGATGTTTGCTATGCCTACGAGGAATTGAGCAAGATCAGCCCGAATTTTACGATCGCTGCATCGTTCGGCAACGTCCACGGCGTTTACAAACCGGGTAATGTGGTGCTGAGTCCCGAGATTCTCGACGCTTCGCAAAAATATATCCAGAAAAAGCTGGGTACCGGCGAACGGCCTGTGAATTTTGTCTTCCACGGCGGTTCGGGGTCGGAGCCCGAGAAGATTCAGGAGGCGATTCGCTACGGTGTCGTGAAGATGAATCTCGACACCGATATCCAATGGGCTTTCTGGGACGGAGTGAAGAATTATTACAAGGCTAACAAGGCTTACCTGCAGGGCCAGCTCGGCAATCCGCAGGGTGAGGACAAACCGAACAAGAAATACTACGATCCGCGTGCCTGGTTGCGCAAGGGTGAATTGTCGATCATCGAGCGGCTGAAGGTCGCATTCGATAACCTGAACGCTATCGATGTATTGTAAACTGAAACAGCACTGCGATGAGCAATGAACCGATCGGGTTCGTTGTTCATCGTTGCTTTGAAAAGACGGGGGGCGACCGGGGGCAATCCCGTGGACAGAGAAGTCGGAATACCGAAAACGAAGCATTTAACCGAAACTTATAATAATTTACGAAGAAATGGAATCAATTGCAATTTTGACCGGCGGCGGTCCCGCTCCCGGAATGAACACCGTAGTGGGCAGTGTTGCCAAAACTTTTCTGCAGAAAGGCTTTCGCGTGATCGGCCTGCACGGCGGTTATTCGGGCCTGTTCAACAAGAACCCTAAAACGACTGACATCGATTTCCTGCTGGCCGACGATATTTTCAACCGCGGCGGCTCGTACCTGACGATGAGTCGTTTCAAACCGACCAACAAGAACTTCGAAGAGGATTTTAACCTCGATTTCTTTGTCAAAAATAACGTGAAACTGCTCGTGACCGTGGGTGGCGACGATACCGCCTCTACGGCCAACCGGATCGCGAAATTCCTCGAAGAGAAGAAATACCCGATCGCGAACATTCATGTTCCGAAAACGATCGACAACGACCTGCCGCTGCCGGCCGGTTCGCCGACCTTCGGCTACCAGTCTGCGAAGGACATGGGCTCGATTATCGGCCGCACCGTTGCCACGGATGCCAAGACCAGCGGAAACTGGTTCGTCGTGGCGGCTATGGGCCGTTCGGCCGGGCACCTGGCGTTCGGTATCGGTACTGCGTGCCACTATCCGATGATCGTGATCCCGGAGATGTTCAACAAGACTACGATCACCGTCGACAAGATCGTGAACCTGGTGGTTTCGTCAATCGTCAAACGCAAGATCATGGGCATCGATTACGGAGTGGCGATGATTTCAGAGGGCGTTTTCCACTCGCTCAGCGACGAAGAGATCCAGAAATCGGGTATCCACTTCTCGTATGACGATCACGGCCATCCCGAATTGGGCAAGGTTTCCAAGGCTCATATTTTCAATGAAATGCTTGAGAAGAAGCTCAAGGAGATCGGCCTGAAGGTGAAGTCTCGTCCGGTAGAGATCGGTTACGAGGTACGCTGCCAGACTCCGGTGGCTTTCGACTTGGTTTACTGCTCGATGCTGGGCATGGGGACCTATAAGCTCTTTAGCGAGGGCAAAACCGGCTGCATGGTGTATGTCGATCCGGCAGGACAGATTTCCCCGCTTTACCTCAAGGATTTGCAAGACCCCACCACCGGAAAGATTCCGCCCCGTCTGGTGGATATCAAATCGGATAAATTCACGCAGGTGGTTGAAAATATCCTGAATTACATCACTCCGGCCGATTACGAGGCAGCCAAGAAATATGTAGCCGATCCGGCGGAATACGATTTCAAGAAAATCCTGAACTGGTAACAGTCGCAACCGATCACGAGAAGGGCAGCCCGAAAGCTGCCCTTTTGTTTTTCTGCTGTGTTATTGAATGGATGTTGTGTTGTGTTGTGTTGTGCGTTTGCCGACTAAAGACAGTGTCCGGCATAACGCCAGCCGTTTACTCGTCTTCGTCGTCAGCTGTATCTTCAATCAGCTGTTCGTCAGAATCTTTGATCTCGTCGTTGTAGTAATCCTTCTCTTCCTCTTCCTCGACCTGCTCGTCCACTTTGACGTCTACTTTGACCAGATAACTGATATCTTCGGTCTCAAGCATAATCGCATAGAAAAAATCTCCCGGTCCCTTGTCGATGCGCAGCATACGGTCCGTATACCCGTTGGGATATTGCTTTTTGATCTCTTCCTGCAATTCGGGAGAAAGATTCTTGTAACTGACGACGACTCTTTTCTTTTGTTTCTTATCTTGTGTCATAGGGTTGCGAAAATTTTCTGCAAGTATAAGCAAAATTTGGTAATACAAAAAGTTCGCTATATTTTTTTTTGAAAATAGTTTAAACCAATCCCGGACGGCTGTTCAGGCAGTTACAGAGGCATTACTTTTGAGTTGGAATGGCGGTACAAGGTTCTGTTATTTTAAGGATCAGGATACGGACAATTTTATTATTTTTACATCTCCTATCACAATACCATGCAACCGAAAGAGACGATCGAGCAGCTTCGGCAGCAGCTCAATGAACTGAATTACCGCTATTATGTACTCAATGATCCGCTGATGAGCGATTTCGAGTACGATAAGTTGATGCGCGAATTACAGGAACTGGAAACAGCTCACCCCCAATACGACGATCCCAATTCACCGACCCACCGGGTCGGGAGCGACCGGGCCAACCTGTTCGAGAGCGTAACGCACCGTTTCCCGATGCTGTCGCTTGCCAATACCTATTCCGAAGAAGAGGTGGTCGATTTCGATGCGCGCGTGCGCAAAGAGGTGGGTGAGGCGGAATACGTGTGCGAATTGAAATACGACGGTACGGCGATCAGCCTGCTTTATGAGCATGGACGACTGGTACGCGCCGCCACGCGCGGCGACGGTCTCATGGGGGACGATGTGACGGAAAACGCCCGTACGATCCGCAGTATTCCCCTGCAACTCCGTGGCAACGGATATCCCGGCCTGTTCGAGATACGGGGTGAGATACTGATGCCGCACAGCTCGTTCGAACGGTTGAACCGCGAACGCGAGGATATCGGCGAAACGCCTTTCGCCAATCCGCGCAATGCTGCGGCCGGCTCGCTCAAACAGCAAAGTTCGGCTGTGACTGCGAGTCGCGATTTGGATGCGTTCCTCTATACGCTGGTAGGGGATGACCTCCCTTTCGCTACCCATTACGCGAGCTTGACGGCAGCCCGGGAGTGGGGGTTCAAGGTGTCGGAACAGATGACCCTCTGCCGCAACTTGGAGGAGGTGATGGCATTCATCCATCGTTGGGACAAAACACGCGAAGCGCTGCCTTATGATACCGACGGAGTGGTCATCAAGGTGAACGAGTATGCACTGCAAAATCGGCTCGGGGCGACGGCCAAGGCTCCCCGTTGGGCGGTGGCTTATAAATTTAAAGCCGAGCAGGCGCTGACCCGTTTGCAGTCGGTCGATTTTCAGGTAGGCCGCACCGGAGCGATCACGCCGGTGGCCAATCTCGATCCCGTGCAGTTGGCCGGAACGGTCGTCAAACGGGCTTCGCTGCACAATGCCGAGCAAATCGCCCTGCTCGATATCCGCCTGCAGGACATGGTTTATGTGGAGAAAGGAGGCGAGATCATTCCGAAAATTACGGGGGTGGAACTGAGCGAGCGCCCGGCCGGCAGCCGTCCGTTCGAATTCATTTCGCGCTGTCCCGAATGCGGTACCGAGCTGGTCAAATACGAAGGAGAGGCACGCCATTACTGTCCGAATCAGAGCCATTGCCCGCCGCAAATCGTCGGACGGATCGTCCATTTCATTTCGCGCAAGGCGATGGATATCGAAGGACTTGGTGATGAAACGGTTCAATTGCTCTATGATAACGGCTTGGTGCATAATGTCGCGGACCTGTATGAACTTCGCAAGGAAGATTTGGTCGGCCTGCCGCGGTTGGGGGAAAAGTCGGCGGACAACATTCTGCGCAATATCGAGCTTTCGAAACAGGTGCCGTTTCACCGGGTGCTGTTCGCAGTCGGCATCCGGTTTGTCGGTGAAACAACGGCTAAAAACCTGGCCCGGCAGTTTAAAAACATAGATACCTTGATCGATGCAGCACCCGAAGCGCTGATTGATGCCGAGGAGGTCGGGGAGAAAATCGCGCAAAGTATTCAGGAGTATTTTGCCGATGACGAAAATATGCGCATTATAGACCGGCTCCGGGCGAATGGCCTGCAGTTCAGGGCTCAGGCACAGGAAGGGGAGACCGATCGGTTGGCCGGATTGAATTTCGTCATTTCCGGAACTTTTGCAAAACATTCCCGTGACCAGCTGAAAGAATTGATCGAGCGTCACGGGGGTAAAAATCTCAGCGGAGTATCGGCTAATGTAGATTATCTGCTGGCCGGGCAAAATATCGGACCGGCCAAGCTGGCAAAAGCGAGCAAATTGGGTATAAAACAGATCGGTGAAGATGATTTTATGCGTATGTTGGATGAAAATCCGACTACGGAAACCGGAAATGTTTCGGTGCAGGGAACATTGTTCTAAAAAAAAACGTTAAATTTGCATAAAAATTAACAATTTGCGATGAAAACGAACATTAAAGGGGTAGGGGTTGCATTGATCACCCCGTTCAACGATAACGGCGACGTGGATTTCGAAGCGCTGGAGCGCTTGCTGGACCGGGTGGCGGCAGGAGGTGCGGATTATTTGGTCGTGCTCGGTACGACAGCCGAAACTCCGACGCTTTCCGCGGCAGAAAAAGAGGCTGTAACGAAATTCATCGTAAGCAAAAACGGAGGCCGGATGCCGGTTGTGATCGGGATCAGCGGTAACTGTACGGCCGAAGTGGTCGACCATATCCGCCATTTCGATTTTACCGGTATCGATGCCGTTTTATCCGTTGCACCATACTACAACAAGCCTTCGCAGGAGGGAATTTACCAGCATTACAAGGCGATTGCCGGGGTGTCGCCCCGTCCGGTGGTCATGTACAATATTCCGGGTCGCACCGGCGTGAACATGACTGCCGAGACGACGTTGCGCCTGGCCCGCGAATGCAAAAATATCATTGCCGTAAAAGAGGCATCGGGTAACCTTTCGCAAATGGCGTATATTCTGCGTGACCGACCCGAAGGTTTTCTGGTGATCTCGGGGGATGACAACTTAACGCTACCTCTGATGGCTATGGGTGGGGACGGCGTGATTTCGGTCGCCGTGAATGCCTATCCCGGAAAATTCTGCCGCATGGTACACCTGTTGCAGCAGGGCGACACGGCTGCCGCTGCGGGTTTGCACCTGGAGATGATGGAGGCGACCGACGCCCTGTTTGCCGAAGGCAATCCCGTCGGTGTCAAAGCCGCTTTGGCTTATTACGGCCTGATTCGCAATAACCTGCGTTTGCCGCTGGTGCGGTCGAGTGCTGTGCTGAACGAAAGGCTTAAAGAACTGATCGGGCGGTATGATTTGAAATAACGTTTTATAGCCGGAGTGATCTGCACCTAACCTTTAAACCTATATTATGAAGCGAATCATGTTGTTTGCGGCTGTGGCCGGCTTGTTGGCCTGCACGCCGCAACCGAAGGATGAGATAACGGCATCCGGACTGAAACGAAGCGATTTCCAAGCCGAGGTGGACGGAAAGAAAACCGATCTGTACCGGTTGGCGAACGCTTCCGGTATGGAGGTCTGCGTGACCAATTACGGAGGGCGTGTGGTTTCGGTACTGGCACCCGGCAAAGGCGGTGCGATGTACGATGTCGTACTCGGTTTCGACAGCATTGCCGATTACCTGAAGCACCCGAGCAATTATGGAGCGACGATCGGGCGTTATGCCAACCGGATCGCGAAAGGTCGCTTTGCAGTCGATAACGATACGATTCAACTCGAACTCAACGATCACGGCAACACGCTGCACGGAGGCCTGCGTGGATGGGCCGACCGGGTATTCGATGCGGCCCAGCCGGATTCTTCGACCCTCGTGCTGACCTATGTCTCTCCGGACGGGGAATCCTGCTTCCCGGGGACTGTCCAGGCCCAGGTGACGTATAAATTAACCGATGACAATGCACTGGATATCAGTTATACCGCTACAACGGACCAGAAGACCATTATCAACCTGACGAACCATTCCTATTTCAATCTTTCGGGTGATCCGTCGACGAAGATTACCGACCATACCTTGTGGATCGCAGCCGATTCGATCACTCCGATCGATTCGCTCGCTATTCCGATCGGCGATCCGATAGCGGTGAAAGGCTCGCCGTTCGATTTCACGTCGCCCAAACCGGTAGGGCAGGCGCTCGACAGTACCGATTGCGTACAAATCCGGAACGGCATCGGTTACGACCACAACTGGGTGCTGAACACGGGAGGTGACATCACTAAGCCTGCCGCCCGATTGATATCTCCCGCTACGGGGATCGTGTTGGAGGTATTCACGACGGAGCCCGGCCTGCAGGTCTATTCGGGTAATTACCAGGATGGGACTCACGTCGGGAAGAAAGGCATTACCTATCCCTACCGCGGAGCGATCTGCCTCGAATCTCAGCATGCGCCCGATTCACCGAACCATCCCTCATGGCCGTCCGTGCTGCTCAATCCCGGACAACCTTACCAGAGCCGGTGTATCTACCAGTTCTCAGTGGCAGATTAGGAATTAGTTCGGATTGTGAATTTTTGCATTAGATAATTACACAGAATTTGGCTGCCATCCGGCGGCAGGCGGGCGGAGAAACGGTTTTCTCCGCCCGTGTTGCGTCCCGGGAGACGGATTGCCCGGTTTTTGCAGGAGTTTGCAAATAAATTTATACTTTTACCGTTATAACAGCGGTATGGACAAATATTGCATATGATCAGAAGAATCCACCTTTTTGCCCTGTTTGCGGCCTCTTTGCTGATAGGCTCCGCCGCAACCCTTTCCGCCCAGGAGACGGAACCTCAGGCGCCCGATAACGATGCTATCCTGAAAGATATCATGAACGGCCAGTCGTCGAATTACTATCCGTCGTTGTTTATGCGCTACATGGCCGGCGATACCACGCTGACGCTCGACGAATACCGGCATCTCTATTACGGCTATGCCTGGCAGCCCGAATACGAACCTTTTGATAAACCGGAGGTAAAGGATAAACTGTTGTTGTTGGTCGCCCAGACCAAAGATAGCCTGACGCTCGAGAATGCCGAACAGATCGTCGATTATGCCAACGAGGTGATGCGCTTCGACCCGTTCAGTCCGGGCAACCTCAATTTCCTGATTTACGGGTACGGCGCGATCGGCAACAAGGTGCAGGAACAGATCAATTACCACCGCTTGCAGATGATCGCCAAGACGATTATGTCGTCGGGTACTGGCCTCAAAGAGACCTCGCCGTGGCATGTACTGACCTTCGCGCATGCCACCGACATGATGGCTTACCTGGGACAGGATTACGGTACGCGGCGCGTAGTCAGCCGAACGACCGAGTATGTTCCGTTGCTGGTCCGGCAGCCGGGCGGCGTGAAGGGCTATTACTTCAATTTTGAACGGATGTACTGGCGCCGGCCCGAAAAAATGCCGCAGAAAAAGCCGACCGGATGGGAATTCAACGGGATTCCGATTAAAAAACGGATCACCCCTGTACATTGATGGAATACTTGCATACATAATGAGAATCGATAATCATAAAAATTAAACGATAGAAAGCGAAATGAAAAAGAAAGGATGGATTATACTGGCCGTTGTGGTCGTCGTCGTACTGATGCTGTTTTCATGGTTCAAAGGCACCTACAACGATATGGTAACCCGCAGCGAGGCGGTACAGGCTCAGTTGGGCAATATCGAGAACCAGTATCAGCGCCGCGCCGACCTGATCCCCAATTTGGTCAATACGGTAAAAGGGTATGCCAAGCATGAGGAGTCGACCTTTACGCAGGTGGTGGAGGCACGTGCCAAGGCGACACAGACACAGCTCAATATCGACGATGCCGCGGCTATGGCCAAGTATGTGCAGGCCCAGGGGGAACTCTCTTCCGCACTGAGCCGCCTGATGGCGATCAGCGAGAATTATCCCGACCTGAAAGCGAACCAGAATTTCCTCGACTTGCAGACGCAGCTCGAAGGGACGGAGAACCGGATCGCGGTCGAGCGCCGCAAGTACAACGAATCGGCCCGTGATTTCAATACTTATATTAAAATGTTCCCGCGTAACCTGCTTTCCGGAATGTTCGGTTTCGCTCCGATGGGTTATTTCGAAGCCCAGGAAGGCGCACAGAATGCTCCGGCGGTAAGTTTTGAGTAAGGCAGGGAGAACGGTGATCGGACGAACGAATAACATGACACGACAGCGGACCGTTATGCTGAAACGGCTTTTCATACTGCTATGTGCGAGCCTGCTGGGTGTGGTCGGGGCGGCCGGGCAAAACCTGCCCGAACCGATGTCCCCGCCCCGGCTGGTCAATGATTTTGTCGGGCTTTTGACATCGGAGCAACAAAATGCATTGGAACAAAAGTTGGAGGCATTCGACCGCAAGACATCCACGCAGATTGCTGTGGTTGCGGTGGACGACCTCGACGGATATGCACCGGGGGACTATGCGCAGCGCCTTTATGACAAATGGGGGATCGGCCGGAAGGGTAAGGATAACGGAATCTTAATTTTGGTCAAGCCTAAGACG
>OHAU01000378.1_pt1 | contig 64130 bp, 52 predicted proteins | sample 1577181 | NCBI WGS metagenome assembly OHAU01 (sample SAMEA3541472, study PRJEB24748) | human gut metagenome | biome: human gut; feature: human-associated habitat; material: faeces | place: China | collected 2012
TGCCTCTCCCTTTGGGAGAGGTGGCATCGCGCAGCGATGACGGAGAGGGCGCACGCCGCTGAACTCCCCCAGTCGCCTATGGCGACAGATTCCCCTTTTTGTCACCTGCGGCGACATCTTCCCCCGGCCGGTGGAAGTCGTCCTCTGAGATAGGGCCTTTGGCATGGCGGTATAGTTTCTGGCTAAAATGCAAAGTGCCCGGGCGCGCCAGAGGCTCCCTCTAGGAGGGAGCTGGCAAAGCCGTCAGGCTTTGACTGAGGGAGTTCGTTCCAAACCCCTCCTATGAAAATAGCGTTTGTCGCACTCCGCAGAGTGCGACAAACGCGAAATTATAAATAATCTTTCCGCTGAATATGCGCAAAGCGAACGCGGAGCGCATTCAGAATCGTCCCACATAAAAAGGCTGCTGCACAAAACCCTGTGCAGCAGCCTTAAATATTTTACGTTTACAACAGATCAGATGCTGAACTGCACGGCGCAGAAGGCGGCATAGATGCACAGCAATGCAATGCCCTGCGGGCGGCTCAGCTTGCCCTTGATCAGAGCGGGCAGGGTAAGCAGCAGCATCACGGCAAACATGACCGGGATATCCATCACCAGCGAGGCGTTCATGCCTGCGATGGTGGAGTTCTGCGGGATGCTGAAGGGTGCCAGCGTGACGGACACGCCGCTGACCAGCACCAGATTAAACACGTTTGCACCGATGACATTGCCCAGCGACAGCGCACCGTGACCCTTGGCCAGCGAGGTGATGGCGGTGACCAGCTCCGGCAGCGAGGTGCCCAGTGCCACAAAGGTCAGCGCAATGACCGACTCCGGCACGCCCAGCGCCTGCGCGATGAGGGTGCCGTTGTCCACCAGCAGGTCAGCGCCCACAGCAATGAGCACTGCGCCGATGACCAGCAGACCCAACTCCTTGGCAAAGGGGCCTTCCTCAGCCTGCTCCTCCTCTTCCGGGGCGGGGGTGTTTTTCATAGCCAGCACGTTGCACACGATGTAAGCCACGAACATGGCCAGCAGGATCAGACCCACCGGGCGGGTGAAGGAGCCGGTGGTGTAGGCCACACCGGCATAGAAAGCGGCAGCCACAAAGAAGAAGGCCACCGGGGTGCGCAGGCTCTTGGGGTCAACCTTGCCCGGGCGCACCGCAATGGTGATGGCGGCGATCAGTGCAGAATTGCAGATGACCGAGCCGATGGCGTTGCCGTAGGCGATCTCGCCGTGACCGGTGAGGGCAGAGGTGGTGGACACCATGACCTCCGGCAGGGTGGTACCGATGGACACCACCGTGGCACCAATGAGCAGCTCCGGCACATGGAAGCGGCGGGCGATGCCGGTGGCACCGTCCACAAACCAGTCGCCGCCCTTGATCAGGCACAGCAGACCCACGATAAACAACAGAACAGGGATCAGCATAATATTTCTCCTTTTTTTCAAGTGATGGCGGCAGAGGCACAAAAAAAGACCCTTATCACATCCTGCCCAAAATGGGAAAATGTGATAAAAGTCTCAAGCATCCGGTACTGCATCGGGCATTTCTGCCGGGACTGTCGCTACAGCACAGCGCACCGGTTTTTCAACCAAGGTACGCCCCTTACTCCCTTTTATCCAGAGAATATTATACCTGTTTTCCGGCAAAAGCGCAAGGGGAAATATGGGATTTATTCTGCCTTGATCACTTTTTTGGCGTTGGGGTAAATGCGCTCCATGCGGGCGTTGTCGAAATGCTCATCAAGGAACACTTCCAGCTGTCCGTTGGGCGCTTCGCCGCTGGTGCGGGCATCGTACCGCGCCAGTGCCAGCGCGCTGGTAAGCATATTCACCGCCATGAACACCGCCAGTGCCGCTGTCATCCACGGACGGATATGGCTGCGCACCTTTTTCATCAGCTTCAGCACCAGCGGGTAGCCGTAGCGCATCCACATCACCGCCGCAATGCCCCAGAAAAAGCAGTACAGCAGGTTGATACGCCCGCCCAGATTGAACTTGAACTTGCTATAATCCCAGAACACGGTACCGAACAATAGCTCTGTGACGGCACTGCACACATATTCATATACGCCGCCCAGCACTGTGCCGAAAGCAAAGAGATAGCGGTCGCTTTTATCCTGATTTTGCCGCAGCAGCACGGTAGCCATGGCCAGCGCCAGCCCCCACACCACGCTGAAAGGCCCCCACACCAGACTGGAACGGCTCATCCACACCCCGGCGGTCAGGCGGCAGAACACGGTCTCCACCATGTCGCCCAGAAACGCCCCGATGACGAACAGCCACAGCAGGTCTGCCGCGCTGAGGAAGTCGGCTTTCCCCTTCTGCACTGCCGTGGGCTGCCGCCGGGCGGCTTCCGGGTAGGCGCGCTGGATACGCTTTTCCACATACACGGCAATGCGGCGGCGCAAGGTGTCGGAGCGCGCCTCCAGTTTCTGGTTCAGCTGTTCCAGCACCGGGTGCTGCGCCGCATACCGCCCCACCAGAACCGCCGAGCCCAGCTGGTCCAGCGCCGCGATGCCCAGCGCAGCCCACACCAGCGGATGCAGCAGCCAGTCCGGCACAAGGGCGCACAGACGCAACAGCAGCCCGTTGCCCCAAAGCACGGTCACCATGCCCAGCGCGCCCCACAGCACCGAGTACTGCAGGCAGACGTAGCCATTCAGGTTGAACTTTTTATCGGAGTAATCCCACCATTTGCGATTGTGCAGCCGCTCCAGCAGCTTTGCCGTGAGCCACTCCACCACGGTAGCCGTAAGCATACAGGCCACAAACAGCACCACCGGCTTTGTGCGCATATCTGCAAAGCCCACTGCCATCAGGATGGCCGTGGTACCATACACAAAGCAAAACGGCCCCGCCGCCATGCCGCGGTTTGCAAACCGCCTGCCCCGGAAGGTAGCCACCACGGTCTCCCCTACCCACCCAAGGAAGGAATAGACCAGATACAGCACGCCCAGCGTGTAGAAATTCAGTGTCATCGCGCTTTCCTCGCCTTCAAATTTTATGCTCTGATTGTACTCGCTTGCGCCGGTTTATACAAGAGGACAGCGGAAAAATGTTACAATTGGCGCGGGATTTCATTTTACGAACGCATCATTCCGCTAAAAAAGCCGCTGCACAAACACGGTGCAGCGGCTCTCAGGGTCATTTTTTACAGCTTACAGCTGACTCTTGTACAGCTCCACAATCTCCTCCACGCTGGTGTCGCGGGGGTTACCGGGGCGGCAGGCATCTGCATAAGCAGACTCAGCGAGGAACTGGATGTCCTCTTCCTTCAGGATGCCATTCAGGTTAGTGGGGATGCCAACGTCAGCAGACAGCTGCTTGACGGCAGCGATGGTAGCATCAGCGGCTTCCACATCGTTCATCTCGTCAATGCCCATAACGCCCATGGCCTTACCCACGGCGCGGTAGCGTTCGCCGGCAACGCTCTTGTTGTACTCCAGACCCACCGGCAGCAGGATGGCGCAGGCCACACCGTGGGGGGTGTCATACAGGGCAGACAGGCCGTGTGCCATGGAGTGGACAATGCCCAGACCCACGTTGGAGAAGCCCATACCGGCGATGTACTGGCCCAGAGCCATGCCCTCGCGGCCCTCCGGGGTGTTCTGCACAGCGCCGCGCAGGCTCTGGCTGATGAGCTTGATGGCTTCCAGATGGAACATATCGGAGATGACGCAGTGGCCCTTGGTGATGTAGCCCTCGATGGCGTGGGTCAGCGCATCCATACCGGTGGCGGCGGTCAGACCCTTGGGCATGGAGGACATCATATCGGGGTCAACCACAGCGATCTCGGGGATATCGTTGGTATCCACGCAGACGAACTTGCGCTTTTTCTCCACATCGGTGATGACGTAGTTGATGGTGACCTCGGCAGCAGTACCGGCAGTGGTGGGCACTGCAATGGTGAACACCGCGTGCTTCTTTGTGGGAGCAACACCTTCCAGAGAGCGGACGTCCGCAAACTCGGGGTTATTGATGATGATACCGATGGCCTTTGCGGTATCCATGGAGGAGCCGCCGCCAATGGTCACGATGCAGTCAGCCTCGGCAGCCTTGAAGGCAGCCACGCCGTCCTGTACGTTGGCGATGGTGGGGTTGGGCTTGATCTCGCTGTAAACAGCGTAGGCAAAGTTTGCGGCATCCAGCAGGTCGGTGACCTTTTTGGTAACGCCAAACTTGATCAGGTCGGGGTCGGAGCAGACGAAAGCCTTCTTGTAGCCACGGGCGGTCAGCTCGGGAACGATGTTCTCGATAGCACCGTGGCCGTGGTAGGAGATGGTATTCAGAACAATGCGGTCAGCCATAATACAAATCCTCCAAATCTGTTTGCAGCCGCCTTTCCGGCGGCGTTCCTCTACGTTTCAGCATAGCACATCGTCAAAAAATTTGCAATGCAAAATTGTTTAAATTTGTAGTATATTTTTATACTCGTGTATTATTTTCTATCATCTTTGTCTGTTTTCCGGCATTATTATCCCCTGCAAAAAAACAATCCTTGCCAAATTGCCGTGCCTGTGTTATACTATTTTAGCAACCTTTGCTGGTGTGGCGCAATGGCAGCGCAACTGATTTGTAATCAGTGGGTTGCAGGTTCAACTCCTGTCACCAGCTCCAAGAAAAGTCCTGCGATATACCGCTAGAATAGCGGCGTGTATCGTGGGATTTTTGCTTTTATATGTGTTGTGAATCTATCAGAATGTGCCTTGTTTGTGCCTTATTGCTCAAAAAATGCCTTGTAGGAGTGTTCTAACAGTAGGCAAAAGAAAACCACCCGGCGGAGCAAAAACGCAGCAGCGTATTCATTCAGCGGGTGGAACGGTGTAAAAGCAGATGGGAGCGCCAGAGGAACAAGGAATCTCTTCCCATGGTAGAGGCAGTAGAACGATTTGCAATGTCACCTATTTCTCCGTATACAGTATATCACAATGGAAGTGCAGAATCCATTGACAGAACGGACAGTGTTAAACCGTGAATATTGTGCATTTTTACACTGTTCAACAAGAGATAAAAGTGCTATAATAAACATGGGGAAGTATAGACTATGAACAATACCCCCACCGGAAAAGAGGTTGAATATGCTGTCTGATGCGAAGAAAAAAGCAAATGCCAAGTGGGACAAGGCCAACATGATGATTTTAGGCTGCAAGGTGCGCAAGGATTTTGCAGCTCAATTCCGGGAGGCTTGTACCGCGGTGGGAACAACGCCCAATGCTGTACTGAAACAGGCGGCAGAACAGTTTTTGAAAGAACACCCCATGCCAAATGGCGAACCCGCTGGGGAAGAATGCGCATAATATCCACACGAAAGGATGGGTGTAGAATGAGCACAAGAGAATTAGCACAAACCCTGCTGGATCAGGTACCAGAAAGCAAGCTACTGTATGTTGTCGCATATCTTCAGGGCGTGACAACGCCGGAGGTTGCCGAGATTCCCAACGCAGAGACACTGGAAGCATTTGAAGAACTGGACAATGGCGGCGGTCACACCTATACCGGCCCCGTTGAAAACCTGATTAGTTCGCTGCTGGAGGATGAAAGTGCTTGAAGTAAAATACTCCACCAAGTTCAAGAAGGATTTGAAGGTGTGCCAGAAGCGGCATTATGACATGACCAGACTCCAGCAGATCATTAACGTATTGGCCATTCCGGCAGCACTTCCACCTCAAAACAAAGACCACAGCTTGACAGGCAGCTATATTCCCCACCGGGAATGCCACATTCAACCAGATTGGCTGCTGGTTTACTACCAGACGGAAACAGAGCTGTATCTGTATCGCACCGGTACGCACTCTGATCTGTTTGGCCTGTGAGGTAGGCGGCTATGATTTGCCAGCTATGCAAAGGCGAAATGAAGTCCAGCACGACCATTCACACGGTTCAGCTGAAGAACTGTGTTGTAGTCATCAAGAACGTGCCCTGCCTGAAGTGCGAACAGTGCGGCGAGGTCGTTCTGTCAGCTGACACGGTGGAGAAGATAGAGCACATCTTGCAGACGGTCGAAAAGGCTGTGGCGGAGATCACCGTTGTGAACTTCCCGGATTGTGCAGCATAACGCCCGGTGAATAGAATCAGAAAAAAAGAGGTCAAGGCCTGATGAAGCGGGTCTTGACCTCTTTTCGCTCTAATAGCCTGCATCCAGCGGGTGCAGATCCGTGGGTTTGGGATCCTTCCCAACAAGTTCTTGCAACGCAAGGGGCCGTGTATGTACAGGGCCATTGCTTGCAAGAGCAGCGTATTGTATATACGTCTGCCCTGCTTGCAAGCACTAGGCCCTCTGCAAGAGCACACGACTTTCCGTGAAAGTCTAGTGTGTTACACCTCGCCGCCGGGCGGGGTGTACGTTCTCGGTGTGCTCCCGGGTGTGTTCATCATCCGATCTGCCGGACGCCGTGGGCGGTCTGGCTTTGCTCTGTCGGGGGCGGGTCGCCCTGCTCAAAGTACCGGGCCAGACTGTCCAGATTCACAAGCCAGCCGCGCCCGGCATTCACATACCGGATTTTTCCGGTCTTGCAAAGCCGCCGGATATAGGACGGTGACAATCCATAGATTTCAGCGGCTTTCTTAACGGTTCCCATGTTCGGATAGCGGATCGTATTATTCAAGCAATGCACCTCTTTTCCTTCTGGTCGATGTGTGTCGCTCTCTGTGTGCCTGCATTAAACCATGGAGGGGGCTATATTTCAAGAGGGGCGAACGTGAACAGCGGTGCAGCGGGATGCAGCATTGATGAGCGGGAATCCCTACGCCTATTTGGAATAACATGGAATCTCTTTGCATCTGGTGCCACGGAGTGCCGTCCTGTGTCGCGGGGTGCCGTGGCTTGCATCAGGTTTTCCCGGCGGAATATGGATAGATAGCGCGAAAATCTGCCAAGCAGGACGTTTGATGAAATTTCATCATGATAAAAATGAGCAGGCAGCAACAAACCCCCGCGCGACATTGTAAGTGCCGGGCGGGGGTCGTTCAGTAAGGATGTATTGTGCAGAATGACGGACATTCACGCACGCGCACAGGCGCACGAGGCTGGCGGGATTGTCAAGGGACACCGCGAATAAGGCCCAAGAGCAATGCCCTTATTTTTGGGGGCCGGGGGTGCTGGGCTTTTTCATCAGCCCGCCGGGTGCGTTTTCTGCTTTCCCTGCGTCAGAATCTGCATTACCTGCGGGATAAGTTCAGGATGTTCCCTCAACGCTTTCAAAAATTCTTCATCGGTCATACTGTTATCTGCCTTCTTCGCGGCCTTGGCAGCTGCCAAGTTGTCAAAGTAGACCTTGCAGTCAGCTTCCACATGATCTGCAAAATCGTCAAGCTGGCGATGAATGGCATAGATACCCGGATAGAAAGTTTCCGGTTCATTCTCATCTTTTTCCAAGGCAGTATACATCGCACTTACCAACTGTGAAATCCCCCTGAGAATATAGAGGTCAGCGTCAATCCCAGAAATTACACGAAAAGCGCCATAATCGTCCATTGTATTATCCTCCGTTTCAATATGCTGCACTCTGATGCAGCGTTACTATTCGATTGCCCCGCCGGGTTGTTTGGGTTCAGGTGTCCACTGTGGACACTTTCAGCTGTGCATGTAGGGTAGCAGCATACCGTAAACCAGCCGCAAGACGTGCAGAGGGATGCTTTGCCCATGTTGCAAGGCCGTCTCGATGCAGGCGATATACTGCGCGCCAGTTGCATCGTAGTGATACGGCTCTCGGCGGCGTAGGCGATTTGAGTTTGTTTTCTTCATAGCGTTCACCTCCTTTCCTCAACCTCAAGGAAGCGCTGACACTCTTTGTCAAAAGCGATCGGAAGAATACCGATGCGGCCCTCCTTATTCTTGTCCAAGCTGGCCCGGTACTGTTCCCCATCATCAGACAGCAGCAAAATTGCATCTGCATCCTGTTCCAGCTGCCCGGATTCCTTCAGATCGGCGGTGGAAGGTGCAGCGTGCGCCGCGTTACGGTTCAGCTGAGCCAGCGCAACCACAAGGATGCCGGTGGTCTGTGCCAACTCATGCAGGGCAATGGAAATTCCCGTGATAGCTTGATAGCGGTCTTTCGCCTTACCGTCTGCCAGCAGTTGCAGATAGTCGATAAAAATAACCTGTGCTTTCATCCTCTGAGCCTGTGCTTTTACCCATCCAACACCCCGGCCAGATGCAGAGCGGATGAACAACGGCAGCTTGTGCAGCTCTGCAAGGCGGTCAAGCTCTGCTTGCGGCACGGTCTTGGCTTTTACGTCCGCCAGAGGAACAGCCAGGCGGTTCGCAATAATGCGGTTGGTAAGCGTTCTGGGATCTGTTTCCAGCGAGAAATAGCACACCCGGAAGCCCCGCCGGGCTTGCTCACAGGCCATTTGCAGAGACAGGGCGGTTTTACCGGCAGACGGCCTGCCGCCAATGATAAACAGATTGCCGGGTGACAGATGCAAAAATTTGTCCACCACAGAAACCCCGGTTGGGATATACTGCGGTTCGCTGTCCTTATCTCGGATGTACGCTTCTGTCAGTTCTCCAATGGATTGAAAATCCGGGCTGTTTTTGCCGATCGTCAGCGTTTCCCCCATCTGGCTGTACAATTCAGGCAGCTCGTCAAACGCAGCATTCGCAGATTGCAGAGCGAGGGATTGAAAACGAGTTAATGCCGCCTGTTCCTGCACGATACGCACCCATGCTTCCACGTTGGAACGTGTTGGCCGGACACACTCGGCAGAGTATTCATCAACGCACCCCATAATTGCAGTTTTCAGAGCTGGATACCGTGTGCAGAGCTGAACCGTATCTAGTGTTCCGGTAGCTGCCCAAGAGCCTGACATGGCAGCAAACACAGGTTGCAAATCTGGTTTGAACTGTTCAATTTCCAGCACAGATAAAACATCTGGTGCGCGTTCTGGTTGTACAAGCACGGTTCCGAGTAAAACTTCCTGTGTGTTCAATGCAGTACCTCCAACTTCTTTTCCGGCGGCTGTGCAACCTTTTTCCGGGCATCCCGCCGGGCTTCTACATCGCCCAGAGTGCGCACACCATCGGCCTGCCAGCTCTTCAAGATGCCGTTGACGTACTTCCAAGACCTGTGCCCACTCTCGGCGGCTTCATCAAAGGCCTTGCAGATCACATCCGTAGGAATAGAACTGCGGTAGTTCTGTAACTCGTCCAGCGCAGACCGTGGAAATTGTCCAATGGTCTGCTCGTACTGCTGCACGATTTTTTCAAGGTCTGGGTCTATGCGAGAATCGGCGGCAGTGGCGGCAGTATCTACTACAGCTACAGAATCAGATTCAGAATCAGATTCAGATAAGGCATTTTTGCTATTGGCAAAATGGCATTTGCTATTTTTGTTATCGCTTGCTATGCCTTTGCCTTCTTGCGCCCAACGCTTCATAGCCCCCCTTTTCCCAGCTTCTCGCCGGGCGGCAGATGTGCTTTCGTACTTTTCACAGTTCATATCATCGAATGCTTTCACGGTTTTCCACATCAGCCGCATAGAACGATCAGAGAAATTTGGTTCAACGCCGGTTTCAATATAGCTGGCATAAGCACGAACGAACCTTCCAAATTCTTCGTCTGTCAATTCGTCCATTGTGTGAACGTGTTCTAAAAGCAAGATGAAACTTCCTCTTTTCTTCATCGACATTGGTTCACGCTCATTTCTTTCAAGGCTCATCACCTCTCTACCCGGCGGATACCGCCCACTGTCTCATCCTGCCCCGCCGGGCCCGGATCGCCTTTGTCAAAGTACCGGGCAAGGCTGTCCAGATTGATGAGCCAAACATGACCGGTATTGACGAACGTGATTTTCCCGGCCTTGCACAGTCTGCGCAGGTAGCTTGGAGACAACCCAAAAATTTCAGCAGCTTTTTTGACCGTGGCCATCTGGGGATAGCTCCGAAAACGTGTCACATCACCCATCGTGTTCGACCTCCTCACCGTCTACAGCGGCCTTGATTTCGTCCCGAATGCGGTGCAGTTCTTCCACAGATTCCTGCAAAGTCCGCACCTCCCCGGCGGCGATAGCGTCACGCAGAGCGATTTCGGCGGTAGAAGCCACGGCATGGGAAAGGCTGGTATAGTATCTCTCTGAACCCCGCAAAAGTCGTTCTGTGCGGCTGGATGCGGCCTTTCCGCAGGCGTAAGAGCTTCCATTTACAGCTAAGTAATAGTCTCGAACGAGCTTAATCACAAAATCCCCCCTCTCCAGCGTCGTCCAGCAGTGACTCAACGGAAACACCCAAGGCCCTGCAAACTTGGCCCATAGTGCGAGGTTTTACACTGCGTCCATATATGACGTTCTTTACACTAGACTCTGGAATTCCGGCTTTTTGGGTTAACTCTTTGAGATTCATGCAGGAATTCGCCATTGCAATACGAATAGCGGTCTTGTTAGCACGCATAAAATTCACCCCTTTCTGAGGTCGAAATCAACCTCCTGATTTTATTATAGCGGGTCTTTATCAACCTGTCAATAGTAAAAATGGGGTTGATTTCAACCTGTACAAATCCGTTTGTGCATGATATACTAAAGCTAAATAGCAAATAGGAGGCGCACTATGATTGAAAAGGACACGGATAGCTTCTCTATAGGCGAAAGAATTAGAGAGTGCCGGGAAATGGCGCACATGACCCAGAAAGAACTTGGCGCTAAATGCGGAATAGATGCGGCCAATATTCGAAAATATGAAAATGGTCGCCAACGTCCAAAATTGGAGACTGTCGAAAAGATAGCAGGTGCGCTTGGTGTAAGTGTAGAAAGTTTATATTATTGGGTGGAACCTGAAAATTTTAAGGAAGAAAAGGAAAGGCGATTGAAGGAAATCACGATTCAAAGAGCAAAACCAGCAATAATAGAGCTTCTTAAAGTTATCTATGGCGAGTGTGAATGCACAGCCGTTTATCAGTTATGCGATGAAAAACATGTATCAGACTGGTATTACACAGCAGATTCAGCTGAGCTTACCGGCAAAAGGACAATAGCTGAAGGGGATATGAGGGCAATAATAGACGTTGCGATTGCTACAATCTCAACACTGGCCGAGAATTTTTTTAGAAGTGAGCATTATTTCCAGGATGTTATGAAAAAGCGAATAGAATACCGAGTCTCAAAAGCAAAAACTGGCGATATAAGTACAGATTTTCTAGAAGTTTTTGAGAATGAGTACAAGGAGCAAAAGAAATATTGTGGATTTGATCGTGAAATTTCAGTGGAAGAACTTGATTTAGCCCCCGCCGGGGATGATTCCGAAGAAGACACACCCGCAGAGAAAGCGTGAATCTATGGCAAAGATCATAAAGCGCACAAAGAGAGACGGCACTTGCTCCTACTGCATCCGGGTCTCCAACGGCTACGACAGGCAGGGTCGTCAGGTGCTGGTAAACCGCACCTATACACCCCCGCCGGGCTTGACCGGGAAGAAGCTGGAAAAGGAATTGCAGCGGCAGGCAGATGCCTTTGAACAGGAAGTGCGCAGCGGCATTTCGCTGGATGCTTCCATGAAGGTGGATGACCTGATAGAACGCTGGTTCACAGAGTACGCCGAAAAGAAGCTCAAGCCCAAGACCGTGTACGACTATCGGCGGCTTGTACAGCGCATTTCTGCCGGGCTGGGGCAACTTAAGGTGTGCCAGGTCAAGCCCTCGCACCTGATGGCTTTTTATTCCAACCTCGAAGAGCAGGGTGTGCGGGAAGATAGCGCCTATACTGCGGTTCCGGCCTTGCTGGAACAGTTGCCAAAGGGCAGACGCGGCCAGATCGCGGAGGCGGCGGGAGTGTCCGAGCGGACAATGGCGACACTGTACAGAGGCAGAAACGTCAGCCGGGCAACCGCCGAAAAGGTAGCCAGCGCCGCCGGGCTGCCCCTTTCCAAGGCTTTTATAGAGCATAGCAAGGCAGGCGGCAGGCTCAACGGAAACACGGTGCAGCATTATCACCGGATGCTGTCCAGCGTGTTCACCAAGGCTGTGCAGTGGGGGCTTGTAGCAGAGAACCCGTGCAAGCGCGCAGAAGCCCCAAAGGCGCAGGAAGTGGACGTGCGGGCGCTGGAAGAAAAAGACGTTGTGCGCCTGCTGGAAGCCTTGCAGGACGCGCCCACACAGTACAGCGTTATCACACAGCTTGCCCTGCTCACGGGTGCCCGCCGGGGCGAGATATGCGCCCTGCGGTGGTCCGATATCGACATGGGCGCGGGAACGATTTCAATTGAACGCACCTTGCAGCACATTCCGGGCAAAGGTACGGTGTTCAACCCGCCTAAAACAAAGCGCTCTCGGCGGTGTGTGAAAGTCGGGCCGGACTGTGTGCAGCTCTTGCAGGAATACCGCCAGCACCAAAAGGCAGAACGGTTCAAAATTGGCTCCGAGTGGGTGCGCCGGGTGGAGATCGAGGGGAAGCGAGTGGAAAACGACCTGCTTTTCACCAAGTGGAACGGCGCACCAATGGACCCGGACGACGTGACAACATGGTTCGGGCGGTTTCTGGCCGCTCATAATCTCCCGGCGGTACACTTCCACAGCCTGCGTCACACCAACGCCAGCTTGCTGATCGCGGCCCATGTGCCTGTTACCACCGTGTCGGGCCGTCTGGGCCATGCCAAGACCAGCACCACCACGGACATTTACGCCGGGTTCATCCGTTCGGCAGATGCAGCAGCGGCGGAGGCCCTGACGGGTGTGTTTGACCGTATCCGAGAAAAGAGTCACGCATAACACGCCCAAAGACGCAATACAGCCCACAGGAAGCGCGGAAGAACCCCGCCGGGCCTGTGGGCTGTTTTCTTTCTGTCTGCGGCTCTGCGTGGCTATCGTGTCCACAGTGGACACCGTAAGGCACATTTCCCGGAAAGTGCCTTATTTTTGCCTTACTGAACGAAAAAACAGTGATTCGAAGGTGAACGAACAAATACAAAAAGCACGGTGATTCTATATAAAATAGAACATTCAAAAACGGTCAAACTCGTAACAAGACTATTTTGTAATCAGTGGGTTGCAGGTTCAACTCCTGTCACCAGCTCCAAGAAAAATCCTGCGATATACCGTCAAGACAACGGCGTGTATCGTGGGATTTTTGCTTTTATATGTGTTGTGAAATGCCTGAAATTATGTCATAATCCAACAAACAAGCTAACAAATCCGTATTTTATCTTCTTTATATCACACTTTTTAACACACTTCTGCGTCACTCGCGTTGTCAGGTACTGCCCGGGGCAACGATCAGCAGCGCTAAAAGGCGTTTAAGGTGTTCCCCCGCAGACAGTTTTGGTGTATAATGGTAAAAACGCACCCATATCAAAGGAGGAACCAAGCATGATCCAATTCGGTCTACGTCTGCACGACGCAGAAAAGCTGCCCATTGAACAGGTGCTGCCGCTGGTACGCCAGAAGGGCTTTTCCTGCGTGCATCTGGCACTGAGCAAATCCCTGAAGGAGGTGCCCAACACCCCCTCTGCCCTCACCCCCGGCTACGCGGCCTATCTGCGCCGCCTGTTTGCCAAAAACGAGCTGGACATTGCGGTGCTGGGCAGCTACCTGAATCTGGCGCACCCGGATACGGATGCTCTGCACGCCATTCAGGAAAAGTACTACGCGCATATCCGCTTTGCCAGCCTGCTGGGCTGCGGCATGGTGGGCACCGAGACCGGTGCACCCAACGCGGAGTACAAGTTCTGCCCGGAGTGCCGCAGCGATGCCGCCCTTGCTACCTTTATCAAGAACTTCAAGCCGGTTGTGCGCTGCGCCGAGCAGTACGGCGTGACCATTGCCATTGAGCCGGTGGTCAGACACATTGTGTATGACGCCCGCCGCGCCCGCACCGTGCTGGACGAGATCGGCAGCCCCAATCTGCAGATTCTGCTCGACCCGGTGAACCTTTTGAACATGGAAAACGTAGACCAGCGGGAGGAAGTGTTCGCCGAGGCCATTGAGCTGCTGGGCAAGGATGTGGCCATGATCCACTTCAAGGACTTTTTGCGGCAGGACGCCGACGGGCAGCTGGCTGCCACCGGTGCCGGACAGGGCGGTATGGGCGACTACCGCACCATTCTGCGGTTTGCCAAGGAACAGAAGCCCTATGTGTTCGCCACCTTGGAGAACACCACCCCGGAAAACGCAGTCCAGTGCCTGCAATATCTGCAAAAGCAGTACGACGAGTGCTGATAACAAATTGAACTGCACGCTGCTATCCGCAGCAGCCTGTGGTTTCATGGTATAAAAAAGTCTGAACCGGTGGCTCATGCCTCAGTTCAGACTTTTTTGTTATTCTATGCCTTTATCTGCCAGCGGCAAAGGCTCAGGCCTTCACAGCCTGAAAGCTGACCTGCTCAATGGCCTCGTTGAGAATCCAGACCGTTTCGATTGCTTCACTTCTGCTCTTTGTCCACTACCTGGATCTTGCCCTTCTTCCACAGCACATAGGAAGTCAGGATGCCGATGGGCAGCATCACGATGATAAAGATGCCCACAAGCCCGCCCAGCACGGAGCCATAGCCTGCAAGACGTGCGGCGAGGGAGAGCACCGTCATGATGATCAGTACCGGAAGCACACCCTTGATGCCGCCCTTGACCACCTTGCTGCCGCTGGACGAGCTGGCGAACAGACCCAGCGCCATGGAGCCGAACAGGGCCGGCAGCAGGTAGCCGGAGGCCGTCTTGACGGCGGGCAGCTCGAATACCGGGCTGATGAAGGAGGCGCACACCGCTGCCAGCGTCAGGATGGCAACCGTCATCAGGGAGGAGACCGCAACAGCCACCGAGGCAATGGCCTCACCCTCCGGGGTGTTGGGCTGTTTTTGGGTCAGGTTCATGGCGTTTGCCGCCACCGGGAGCTTCAGGTTCATAATGTTGCCGGTGATGAAGGCCAGATAGGCCGAGCAGCCCAGAATGGGGGTGTAGCTCAGTGCCTCCGAAAAGCCCACCGGGATGTAGATGAGCAGGATGGAAAAGGTGTTCACGTTAAACACTTCGCCCAGAGACGGGATGCTGTCGTAGGCAGCCAGCACCACAAAGGGCAGCGCCACCATGTAAATGAGGGCGATCAGGGTACCCACACGGCCCCAGCGGTGCGCCCAGCTCTGGAAGGAGTCCATTTTGGTTTCAGTCTTTGCTTTGCTCATGTCCGTTTCCCTCCTCAACCGAAAATCCGTACCCACGCCAGCGACGAGATCAGACCGCCCAGCATGGAGAATGCCATCACGAAGTTATTGAGCCATGCAAGACCCGGGCGCTTTGCCAGCACACCCACACCAATGGCGATCACAAGACCGGTGATCATAACGGCAGCCTGCACATTGTCAGTGAACAGCAGAATGGGAATGTATACCGAGAACATCACCAGCATGAACACGCCGGACAGCACGTTTTTCCAGGTGCTGCCGCCGTTTTCGGCTGCAGAGCGGTCCACGCTCTTGCACAGCTTTTTGCCGAGGGGCAGCAGGATCAGGAAACCGCTCAGCATACCCACGCTCATCAGGATCATCACCACGCCGAACTGCCGTCCGGTGGCGCTTTCCAGCATTTCCGCAGAGGATGCGTAGCCCAGCACCTGCGCAATGGAACTGGAGATCATAGTCTCGTAGGACAGAGAACCGATGACCGACAGCCGCCACCATGCCCACACGCTGCCCAGCACCGCAATGAGCACGAACAGACCCACCACGATGGAAAGGCTGGGCACGACGGAAAATATAAGGCTGGATTTGATCACGTTGCTCAGTTCCTTGCGGGTGATGCCCAACTCCAAACAGTGGTCGTAGGCCTTTTTGAAGTAGACCAGCGAGAATGCGGAAATTTACAAAAGACCGCCGATGACCAGCGCCAGCAGCAGCGGGCTCTGGATGATATCTTTCATGGTTGCCATAGATTGTCCTTCCTATAAATACAGAATAAACGAAAAAAAGCGGGTATTTTCTGCCCGCCGTCCTCGTGATACGGACAGGATACCGAAAAAAGCAGTTTCTGTCAAATGAGTATGACTAAAGCGCGAACAGCTTTTGGATACATTTCCGACAGGAGACGCCGCAAAAAGCCTTTACCGTGTTAAAATAATAAAGTGCTGACTGCAGGTCACTTTGCTTCCGTTGAAAATTGCACAAATTTTAAAGAAAATTTCTGTCGTTCTGCCGAAAGCAGCAGACCTAGGCAAGGTGTTTTTCTGCCTTGTCCTTGTCGGTGTATCAGGTCTTTTTTCGTGAAACACAAAGCAAAAAAGGGAGTTCTGTCCCGGACCAATGTCCGGGCAGAGCTCCCTTTTGCGTTTATCGTATTGTGCCTTGGCCGCCTTCCGGCTTCTGCAAGTTCCGCTTGATGGCGGTGTGGCTGTTGCCCTCCCTGTTCAGGACAGCTTGATCTTCAAATCAGCCAGCAGATTTACCGCCTCCGGCAGCGAGAACCTGGCATCCTTCAGGCGGCTGCCCAGAATATCCACCTTATAGCCGGTGGCCTCCCGGAAATCTGCTTTCCGCAGATCGCACTGGTAGAACTCCGTTTCGTGCAGCTCTGTGCCCTTGAAACTTGCCAGTTGCATCTCGCACTTGGCAAACATGGAGCCTACGATCTCGTTTCCGATTGAAAAATCGAAGCGGTTGAAGTTCATTTCGGTAAAGGTGTTGTATTTCAGGCTGCAATCCTTCAGCGTGTGGATGGGGTCTGGGAATGCGCCGTTTGACAGCAACGGTGCCCACTCGATCTCCTGCAGGCGGCAGTCCTCAAAATCCAGCGACTGCACTGAGGAGGACACGCTCCGCAGCCCGGTGATCTCGCACCGCACGAACCGACACTCGTTCAGGGTGGTGTGGTCCAGCTCACATTTTGAAAAAGAGCAGTCCACAAATACGCAGTCCGCAAAATCGCAGCTTTCAAAGGCTTCCCCTGCAAATGACAGGCCGGTAAACCGTTCACCTTCGCAATAACGTTCTGTCATAGCCTTCCCCTTTTTATCGCAGTTCTTCCAGCAGGGCGGTGCAACCCTCCAGCACATCCTGCCATGTAGCTTCAAAGTCCCCGGTGTACCACGGGTCTGCCACATCGCCGGGGCGGCGGGTGTGATCCATCAGCAAGGACACCTTGTGCTCTGGGTCACCCCCCACAAACCGTGCCATGTTCCGCAGGTTGTTGTGATCCATGGCGATAAGATAATCGTAAGTCTCGTAGTCCCGCCGGGTCATCTGCCGGGCGGTCTTACCCGCGCAGGAGATGCCGTGCTCCGCCAGCTTGCGCCGGGCAGGCGGATAGACCGGGTTGCCGATTTCCTCGGTGCTTGTGGCAGCCGAGGCAATTTCAAACTGCGCGGAAAGCCCAGCCTTTTCCACTAAGTCCCTCATCACAAATTCCGCCATGGGGCTGCGGCAGATATTGCCGTGGCAAACAAACAACACCTTTTTCATCTTACTCCCCCAGCACCTCACCCAGTGCCAGCACAGCGTTACGGACGCACTCCGGGCAGGGGCACAGCGGTGCACCGGTCTCCATGCCCTTCAGGTCTTTACAGATGGTAGCGCCACACTTTTCCTGAAAATTTTGCAGCAGTTCCTTGGAAATGCGGGGCGTGCCCTTGCCGTCGGTGGCAACACCCGCCACCATCACTGCGCCGATGAGCGCGCCGCAGGTGCTTTCCATGCAGCCCATCCCGGCAGCATAGCCTGCGCCCAGCTTCATCAGGGTGTCGGCATCCACCGGCAGCTTATCCTCAAATGCTTTCAGCACCGCCTGCGCGCAGTTGCACTGTCCGGCAGCTTTCCATGCGGCAGCCTGCGCTGCCCGTTCTTCGATGTTCATTTTACAGTCCTCATCTTTCTTTGATCCGTTCTGGTTCATTGCGTTCCAGTATACCACGCTTTTCCCCTGCGGAAAAGATTCCGCCTCCATAAAGCCCTATTTCCGGGATCAGTTCCTCCACCACCACATACAGCATGGCTCCGGCAAAAAGGTCAAGAACCTTTGTTCACCTTGTGCCCTCCTGCGGCTTCAACGCACTTTTGCGGTATTGCAGAGGGCTTTGCCCGGTGGCTTTTGCAAAGCGGGTGGAAAAGTTGCTGGCATCCCCAAAGCCTACCTTCTGTGCAATTTCGCCGACGCTGTGGTCGGTGAGGACAAGCAGTTCCTTTGCCTGTGTAATGCGGAAGTTGACCAGATAATTATACGGTGTCGTGCCCATATACCGCCGGAACAGCCGCAGAAAACAACTTTTGCTCATGTGTGCCTCTGCCAGCAGGTCGGCAAGGCAAAGTTCCTGCTGGTAATGTTTGCGTATGGTCTCCACTGCCTGCAAAATGACCTGCCGTGTGCTGGTGGTTTCAGCTTCTGCAAGAATGCTCCGGGCGCACAGCGCCAGCATCTCGTGCAGCGCCAGCCCGGTGGTCACCATGCTGTCCACGGTGCTGTGCTCCATCTGCCCTAAAAGCATTTCAAAATATTCCTGCATCTTGACCCCGGTGAGCTGCACCGGGGTCAGTTTTTTGCCAGGAAGCAGCAGCGGCTCCATGGCAGCCACCCCTGCGCCGTCCAGATGCACCCAATAATGGTGCCAGCAGCTTTGCCCCGGAGCGGTGCAGTAGCTCTGCGGCGTGCGGCAGTTCAGCAGCAGCGCCTGCCCGGTGCTGAGTACCACATGGCTTTCCCCCTGCTCAATCAGTCCCGCACCCCGGAGGGTGTAAAACAGAAGGTAGCTTTCTTTATCGGTGCGGGCGGTGGAAAAGTGCTGCTGGGCGTAAAACACCCCTGCCTCGGTGCAGTAATAGGGCTGTGCCAGCTCTGCTTCGCTGGGGGTGGTGCGCTTCCAAACGCTTTCCGGGGTCACATCCATGTTGTAGGTCAGCATTTTCTGTTTCCTCTCTTTCTGAGGTGTATCTGAAAACAAAGAAAATGACGAATATTTCGCAAGCACAAGCGGGATTTAAGGCAAATAGCCGCAGGAATCCTTTGTGGATTTCAAGGCTGTTTAACGCAAAAGCCAGCTGTGCTTGTAGAAATAGACTAAATTTTCGACTTTTCAGATACACCCTAGGCCCAGTATAGCGCACCAGTCTTTGCAGTGCAAGAGTAGACTTTTCACAAAGAATGCGTCACCTTTGCGGATGGAATTGCCCGCATTATACCGCTATACTGGTAGCAGTCAAAGCCACACAGGAGGCGCATTATGCACAAAAACTATCTTGCCATCGACATTGGTGCGTCCAGCGGGCGGCACATTGTAGGATGGATGGAGAACGGCGTTCTCCGCACCGAGGAAGTGTACCGTTTTCCTAATAGCGTCCGGCGGGTGGACGGTCATCTGGAATGGGACATCGACAGCCTGTTTATCAACGTGAAGCAGGGCATCCGGGAAGCGTTTGCAAAGTTCCCGGAAATTGAGAGCCTTTCCATCGACACATGGGCAGTGGACTATGTGCTGCTGAAAGACGGTCAGCCCCTCTCCCCTGTCTACGCCTACCGCGACAGCCGGACGCAGGCGGTGCTAGATGAAGTCCACAGCATCCTGCCCTTTGCGCAGCTCTATGCACGCACCGGCATCCAATTCCAGCCCTTCAACAGCATTTATCAGCTGTATGCCGACAAAAAAGACGGACGGCTGGCGCAGGCCGAGGACTTTTTGATGATCCCGGAGTATCTGCTGTGGAAGCTCTGCGGCGTGAAAGCGCGGGAGTACACCAACGCCACCTCCACCGGCCTTGTGAACGCCCAGACCGGAGAATACGACCCGGAGATTCTCAAAGCTTTGGGCTTGCCGGAGGCGATGTTCCCTAAGCTCACCGCTCCCGGTACGGTGCTGGGCCCGTTGAAGGCGGACATTGCCGCCGAGGTGAGCGGGCAAACCAAGGTAGCGCTGTGCGCCACCCACGACACCGCCAGCGCGGTGGAGGGCATCCCCATGGAGCAGGACGATGCGCCGTTTTTGTCCTCCGGTACATGGAGTTTGCTGGGGGTCAAGCTGGCAAAGCCCATCACCAGCCCGGAGAGCTGCCGCGCCAACTTTACCAACGAGGGTGGTGTGGGGTACATCCGCTACCTGAAAAACATCATGGGGCTGTGGATCATCCAGTGCGTGCAAAAGCAGCTGGGTATCTCCTTTGCCGAGATGGTGGAACTGGCCAAGACCAGCACCTACACCCGCATTTTTGATGTGAACGCAGCCCGCTTCTCTGCCCCGCAGGATATGCGCGCAGAGATTCGCACGGCTCTCGCCGAGACCGGCGAAGCCCCTGCCACGGATGCCGACCTCATCAACAGCATCTACCACTCGCTGGCGTACTGCTACGGCGAAGCCTATCGCGAGATGGAAGCCGTGACCGGCCGGCACTGGGACAAGCTCTACATCGCAGGCGGCGGCGCAAAGAACGCCACCCTGAACGAGCTGACCGCCCACTATACCGGAAAGCAGGTGGTGGCGCTGCCCATCGAGGCCACCGCCATCGGCAACTTGAAGATCCAGATGAGCATTTCTGAAGGAGGAACCCTATGAGTTACGCAGAAGCAAAAGCCCGCTACGCTGCCATTGGCGTGGACACCGAAGCCGCCATTGCCCGGTTAAAGACCGTGCCCATTTCTCTGCACTGCTGGCAGGGAGATGACGTTCGTGGCTTTGATACCGACCCCACCAAGCCCTTGACCGGCGGCATCCAGACCACCGGCAACTACCCCGGCCGTGCCCGCACCCCGAAGGAACTGATGGCAGATATGGACAAGGTGCTGTCCTTCTGCCCCGGCACCAAAAAGATCAACCTCCATGCCTCCTACGCCATTTTTGACGAGGAGAACCCGTGGGTGGACCGGGACAAACTGGAGCCCAAGCACTTCAAAAAATGGGTGGATTTCTGCAAGGCAAGAGGGCTGGGCGCAGACTTTAACCCCACCTTTTTCTCCCACCCCAAGTGCGACCCGCTGACTCTTGCCAGCCCCAACGAGGAGACCCGGAAATTCTGGGTAGAACATGGCAAGGCCTGCATCCGTATCAGCCAGTATCTGGCCGAGGAGCTGGGTCAGCCCTGCACCATGAACATCTGGACGGGCGACGGCTTCAAGGACGTACCGGCGGACCGCAAAGGCCCCCGCGACCGCTACAAGGCCAGCATCGACGAGATTTTGAGCGAGCCTTACGACTTCAAGCTGGTAAAGCCCTGCATCGAGAGCAAGGTGTTCGGCATCGGCGTGGAGGCCTACACCGTGGGCAGCGCCGAGTTTGCCCTGAGCTATGCCGCCTTCAACCGGGAAAAGTGCATTCCCCTGATGGATAACGGTCACTACCACCCCACCGAGGTGGTCAGCGATAAGATCCCTGCCCTGCTTGCCTTCTTCCCGGAGATCGCGCTCCACATTACCCGCCCCATCCGCTGGGACTCCGACCATGTGGTGCTGTTTGACGATGAAACGAAGGAGATCTGCAAGGAGATCGTGCGCTGCGGCGGTCTGGACGGCCGGGTTAACATTGCACTGGATTACTTTGATGCCTCCATCAACCGCATCTCCGCATGGACGGTGGGCTTCCGCAACGTGGAAAAGGCGCTGCTGTCTGCCCTGTGCACCCCGCATACGGTGCTGAAGGAGCTGCAGGACACCAATCAGTTCACCGAGCTGATGGTTCGGCAGGAGGAGCTGAAGACCCTGCCCTTTGGGGAGGTCTGGGACGAATACTGCCGCCGGAACGGTGTGTCGGCAGACGGTGCATGGTTTGAGGAAGTAAAGAAATACGAGCAGAATGTGCTGTGCAAGCGCATTTGAAAACAGAGAGGTGTTTGAAGATGGATATTCTGGATATTGATATCGTCAAAGGTTTTATGCGGATGTGCAACGATGGCTGGCTGCAGGGCTGGCACGAGCGCAACGGCGGCAACCTGACCTACCGCATGAAGGAGGAGGAAGTGGCACAGTGCCGCCCCTTCTTTGACCCGCAGCCCCGGGAGTGGGTGAACATGGGGGTGCAGGCAGACAATCTGGCTGGCGAGTATTTCATCACCACCGGTTCGGGCAAGTTTTTCCGCAACGTGGAGCCGGACCCTGTCCACAGCATCGGCATTGTGGAGATCAACGACAAGGGCGACAGCTGGCGCATCGTCTGGGGCTTGGAGGGCGGTGCAAAGCCTACCAGCGAGTTCCCCAGCCACTTTATGAACCACAGCGTCCGCAAGGCTGCCACCAATGGCGCAAACCGTGTCATCTACCACTGCCACGCCACCAATGTCATTGCCCTGACCTACATCCTGCCCCTGACCGACCGGGACTTCACCCGTGCCCTGTGGCAGAGCGCCACCGAGTGCCCGGTGGTGTTCCCGGAGGGTGTAGGCGTCTGCCCCTGGATGGTGCCCGGCGGGGCGGACATCGCCATGGCCACCAGTGAGCTGATGAAGCACTATCAGGCAGCCGTCTGGGCACAGCACGGTCTGTTTGCCTCCGGTCCGGACTTTGACATCACTTTTGGTCTTGCCCACACCATCGAAAAGAGTGCTGAGATCTACGTCAAGGTGCTCTCCATGGGCGGCGGCATCATCCGGCAGACCATCACCGACGATGACCTGCGTGCCATTGCCCACGACTTTGGCGTGACCCTGAACGAGAAGTTCCTTAACTGAGCTATTCTTCCCTCATTTTTCTTCATCCTAGCAGAACAGGCATCCTGTCCGATACCGCCAAATGGTATCGCAGGATGCCTGTTCTGCTTTATGTTTCCCGGAACTCCATAGGTGTTTTTCCGGCGACCTGCTGAAAGACTGCGCTGAAATAATTGCGGGTGGCAAAACCAAGCTGCTCGGAAATTTCCCGGACGCTGAGCGTTGTGCTTTTCAGCAGAACCTTCGCACGTTCGACCTTTGCAAACTTCACATAGTTCGTGACGCTCAGACCCGTTTCTTCCTTGAATTTATGGGTGAGGTAGTATTCCGTGTAGCCCACCAGAGCGGCAAGATCTTCCGCCACGATCTTTTTGTCCAGATTCATCTCGATATAATCCACACATTTCTGGATCTGCATACTGAGGTTGGGGTTCGTCCGGTGTTTGTGGACACGCCGAATGAAATCATCGTACATCATCATTGCAAGCGGGCTCAGTTCATCCAACGATTTTGCCGCTTCCGCCGTCTGAATGTAGCTGTCCCCCAGCGAGTACGCCTCCTCCGGGGAAAGGCCGCCCTCAATGGCGGCACGGCACACCAGCGAAGTGAACACGATGATGGAAGTCTTACTCTGGCGCAGAACATCGCTGCTCTGCACCGGCACGCCTGCGCTTATGCTCATACTGTTGGAAAGCGCCTGCTTGTAATTCAGGTCTCCGGTGCGGACCATTTGCAGCATTCCCTGCTCCGCCATCCAGATCTTATGGCGGTCATGGGGAATGGCATCGCTTTTCAGCCGTTCGTCCTGTGCTGCACTGCTGTTCACACTGCTCAGCTCCAGCCGCTGCCCGGTCAGGCAGTAGTGCATCATCAGCAGATAGCGGTTCATAATGGTGTTTTGCAGGGTAGGAACTTTTGCAAGGGCTTTGTAAAGCTGGATCGTCCATGCCACACTGATCTCCAGCTTGCTGTAATATTTCAGCCCTTCCTCGATCCCGCGCATTGTCACATCCTGATAGAACACCGGCCCGATGACCCAGACATGCTTCAGATTTCCATCTTCCTTTTCAAAGGCTGCGCCCCACAAAAGACCCAATGCCGTTCCCAAGGTAACGGGTACATCGTCCCGATCCCCATGCTCCAGCATCCGCTGTTTGCAGCCGAACAGTTCAAATGCACTGGCAAGAAACGCCTCGTCCGGGCAGTTGCTCCGCAAGAGCTTCCCCTGTGCATCATAGCACCATGTATATACATTTCCGCCGCACTTGACAAGCTCGGAAAACAGCATCATATTCTGGAGAACATCCATGCCTAATCCCTCCGGCTCATTGATGGAAACAGTATATCATACTTCCACCGTTTTTTCTACCGATGCCCGGAGCCAGTGCAGCAGAATGCCTGCAGAGATGACCGCAGCGCCCACGTCTGCCATCAAGTGCGCCGCCGCAATGCCCTGCACCCCGCAAAGCGCATTCATCAGGTACAGCAGCGGGATCAGCAGCAGCCCCTGCCGCAAAAGAGAGAGCACCACCGCACCACTTGCCCTGCCCACGGATTGCAGCAGGCTGGTTGCCAGATAGGTCAGACCGATCACCGGGCTGCCCAGCACCAGATAGACCGCCAGCTGCGTCCCCAGACGGAATGCCCCTTCTTCCTTGATGAACATCCCGATCAGGGCATTGCGTCCGGCAAAGCTGGCCGCCCCGGCAAGAACACCAAAAACAACGGTCAGCAGGATCAGATCCTTCAAAAGCTGCTTCAGGCGCTTCGTGTCGCCTGCGCCGTAGCTGTACGCCAGAAGCGGCTGGCACCCCATGCAGATCGCCATGGCGATCATGCTGATGATCATGGTCGTCTTGCCCGCTGCCGCCATAGCTGCGACCGCCGCTGTGCCGTGGGTCACCAGCAGCCGGTTGCTGAAGGAGGAGGCAAACCCTGCCAGCAGGCTGCTGATCCCGTTGGGCAGACCAATGGCCAGCATCTCACCCAGCATCTGCGGCTTTTTCAGGGCCGGACGGAGATCAATGGTCAGCACCGTGCCGTGTTTGACGATGTAGCGCAGATAGCAGCCCGTTGCCACAAGATTGCCCAGCACACTGGCAGCAGCCGCACCGCTGACGCCGAAGTTCAGCACCAGAATGAACAGCGGGTCAAAAATGCAGTTGACCAGCGTGCCCAGAAGATTGCCGATCAGGCCTTCTTTTACTGCGCCCTCTGCACGCACCAGCATCGCCATGCTGTTGGACAGGATAAAAAGCGGCGCACCCAGTGCAAGGACCTGAAGATACCGCTCTGCATAGGGAAAAAATTCTGCATTTGAGCCCAGCACCTCCAGAAGCGGCACTCTGCTCACCAGCAGACCGATACTGACCAGAACGCCCAGAAAAAAGCTGCTCCAGAAGCAGAGCGAGGAGCAAGTCTTGCCCTGCTCGATCTCGCCTGCGCCAAAACAGCGTGCAATGATGGCGCTGCTGCCTGCGCCAAGCATGGTCGCTACTGCCGAAAGGATCGAAAACACCGGCCCCACAACGGAGACCGCCGCCACCTGTGCGGTGTCGCCCAGACAGCCCACAAAAAACATATCCGCCATGTTGTACAGCACCATGACAAGGATAATGATAATGGAGGGCACCGCCATGGAAATGATGGATTTCCAGACAGAGCCGGTACGGAAAAGTGCTTCGTTTTTCATGGTCTCCTCCCAAAAATCAACCGCACGCAGGCAGAACGAAAGCCCCTGTCAAAGAGGCTTTCCGAGCTGCTTCGGTCACAGGTTGTCCAGCGCATCCAGCAGTGCTTTCAGCGCCATTTCCGGCAGCCCAAGCATAGGGCCGATCTTGCCAAATGTCATGCCGTAGGCAGCTTTTGCCTGCTGGTTGTCGGCAAAACCGGGCAGGTACTGCTCCACGATGGCTTTTGCGGCCTCGTTTTCCATCAGTGCTGCAATCGTGCTCTGGCTGTTCAGCTTGCCGCCGGTCAAAATTTCCGGGTGCTTCCAGCTGCTGATGCTCTGGTGTCCGGCAGACAGTGCGCCGTCCACCGGGATGGCTGCACCAGTGATGTACCGTGCCAGACCGCTGGCAAGGAAAAGTGCCAATGCAGCGCACTCCTCCGGGTCGCCCATCCGCTTTGCCGGGCAGTCGGATGCAAAGAAGTCCATGGCCGCAGCCGGTGCATCCCCGAAAATGCTGGTTCTGGTGTAGCCGGGACAGATAGCGTTGACGGTAATGCCGTATTCTGCGTAATCCAGCGCCGCTGCGCGGGTCATGCCGACCACGCCGAACTTGGTGGCACTGTACAGCGCCTGTCCACGCTGGGGCACAAGACCCGCCACCGATGCCACATTGATGAGGAATCCGCCTTCGCTGTGGCTCTTGAGGATGGCCTCTGCGCCGTACTTCATCCCGGCAAAGACGCCCTCGCTGTTCAGGGAGAAGATCTTCTCGTAATCCTCTACCTCATACTCATGCAGCGGTGTGCCGCCCATGCCGATGCCTGCATTGCTGACAACGCCATCCAGCTTGCCGTAGTGCGTCACCGTCTTATCCACCAGTTCTTTGATGGCAGAAGCCTTGCTGCAATCGGTCTGGATAAAGATGGCATCGCCGCCCTTGGCGCAGATGCCATCTGCCACAGCCCGCCCCTGCTCTGCACTGCGGGCTGCACAGACCACCTTCATGCCGTTTTCGCCAAAGCACTCGGCAATGGCCCGGCCGATGCCGCGGCTTGCGCCGGTGACGATGGCCACCTTACCTTTGACACTGTTGAAATCCATCATTTTCATTCTCCTTTTTCTCAAATCATGTTACTCTGCTTCAGCCATTCCACTTCATCGTGGATGGTCTCCCGATGATTTATCGTATTTACGAATCAGATTTGCAACCATCAGTTGCTTATCCATCCCTGTGGTGCTATAATAACACTGTGGCGCAGGAGCTGCAATCAGCAGTTTCCGGCGTGTCCGGTGTTTAAGCAACGGATCACGTCCAAAGCGTTGGTTAAGCACCATTTATGAAATACATTGACGGAGGAATTCTATGGATATCCGGGTCAAAAAAACGAAGCGTGCCATTCAGAAAGCATTTGTTGCCCTGCTGCGGGAGAAGCCGATCGAAAAGATCACGGTCAAAGAAATTGCCGAACGGGCCGAGATCAACAAAACGACCTTTTATTCCCACTATGAAACGCTGGATGCCCTCACCGCCGAAATGGAGCGGCAAACGGTCCAGCTCGTCTGCGACAATATGGGCGGCGCACAGCAGCTGCTGGATACGCCGGAGGCTTTTGTGCGGGAGATGTTTGCTAATCTCCAGCAGGCGACCGATTATCTCGGCGTGGTTCCTGCATCAGCGATGAACCGCTTTACACAGCATTTGCGGGATGCCGTTCTGGAACAGATCAAAAGTGATAACATCGAGCCTTCTCAATATGAAAATGTCGGTGCGATCCTGATTTTTGTAATGAACGGTCTTTCCGGGCTTCTGAACACCGACGCAAAACTGGCACAAAAACAAATTGATGTGATCGCCGCCGTGGTTGCGGATGGTGTCCATGGTCTGCATCTTTCCCGCTGAGCCAAAACAGGCTGCAAGAAGCATCTTCCGCAGCCTGTTTTTTGCTATTGCAGCTTATCTTTCTGTGTAACTACCCAGCACCGCAAGGCTGGGCTTTGCTGTCCGCTCCATCGTTTCGCGGTTCACGGCGATCAGTCCAAACTGCATGGCATAGCCCTTCTGCCACTCAAAGTTGTCCATCAGACTCCAATGGAAGTATCCCTTCACCGGGATGCCGTCGGCAATGCAGTGCTGCACGCCATCCAGTGCCTGCCGGATAAACGCCACACGGCGGGTATCATCGGCGGTGGCAATGCCGTTTTCGGTCACGATCAGGTCACCCTTGAATTCCTCTGCCACCTTGCGAATGACGTGTTCCAGTGCCTGCGGATAGACCTCGTAGTCCATCTGGGTCAGTTCTGCGCCCTCCGGTGCCGGCAGCTGCCCCTGCGGGCCATAAAGGGTGCGGGTATAGTTCTGCACACCCAGAAAATCATCGTCTTTGATATAAGGCAGATAATGGGTGAACTCCTCCTGCCATGCGGCCTCGGCAAAGGCTTCGCCGCCGGGCTGTGCCTGCAGGTCGTGCAGCGAGAGGGTCAGACCCACCTTGATCTGCGGGCAGAGGGCTTTGATGGCATCCCGTGCGGCTGCATGGGCACGCATCACCAGCAGATCACCTTCCGGGGTGCGCTCGCTGACAAAGATCTTCGGCTGGGGTGTGCCGAACACCTGTGCATTCTCCATGGCAGCATACTTCATGTTTTCCATCATCTTCTGGAAGTTCATGCCCACCTGCACCGTGCCCTCGGCAGACTTTCCGGCCGATGCGGCATTTTGGGCAGCCTGTTCTGCCATCAGACGGAACCGCTTGGAGATCGCGGCCAGCTGCAAGCCCATATTGGCCTCGTTGATGGTGCAGACATAGCGCAGCTCGCTGCCCAGCTGTTCCATCACATAGGTCACATAACGTTTAAAATCCTCTACGGTGCTTTCGGTTTCCCAGCCGCCCTTGCAGATGAGCCATTTCGGGCTGGTGAAGTGCAGTAGGGTGACGATGGGTTCTACACCATGCGCTTTGCAGCAGGCGATCACCTTGCGGTAATGCTCGATGGCTTCCGGATCGAACTTTCCTTCCTCCGGCTCTACCCGTGCCCACTCGATAGAAAAGCGGTAGGCATTCAGCCCGGCATCAGCCAAGAGCTTGATATCTTCTTCGTACCGTTGATAATGGTCACAGGCAATGCCGCTGGGCTCCGTAAAGCTGGAATGGGGCAGCTGTTCCTGTGCCCAGTAGTCACTATTCGTATTGTTGCCCTCTACCTGATGGGCTGCTGTTGCAGCACCGATGAAAAAGCCTTTTTCAAATTTCTGCATGATGGTTCTCCCTTCCTGCGTGTTGCTTGTTGAGACTATTGTAGCAGACCTGTTTTGCCCCTATGGGACAATAAATCGTGAATGCGGGCGCAAATTCACACACCGCAAATTATTGCACGAATTTTTATCCTTAACTATCGTTTTTCATCCGGCAGTGGCTGTTGCATTCTGTTATTCTGGTGTCAGAAAAAGCGGAACTCAGTTCACACAAAAAGGAGGAAAATCATTATGTTCCAAAAGAAACCCAGTGCCAGTGAAGTAGACGGCGTCCAGTACCGCCGTGCAAAGCTCTGGCAGATCATCTGTTACGCCTGCAACGCTTTTGTGGGCATGAGCGTCTATTCCCTGATCGGTATGGCCAGTTACTCGGCCAGCATCGGCTACGGCATCACCACTGCAACCGTCGGTCTCATCCTGATGCTGGCCCGCATTCTGGACGGCTTTACCGACCCGATGCTGGCGTTCATCTACGACCGCGTCAACACCCGTTTCGGCAAGCTGCGCATTCTGCTGATCAGCGGCTACCTGATCGAGGCTGTCGGTCTGCTGTGTATGTTCAACCTGTGCTCCAGCAAGGGCTTCGGCCTGCCGGTGTTCGTTTTGACCTACATTATTTACATCATCGGCTATACCGTCACCAACATGACCGCCCAGACCCTGCCGGCTATCATGACCAATGATCCCCGCCAGCGTCCCACCATCGGTGTCTGGACCACTGCGCTGAACTACTTCGTGCCCATGGGCATGAGTATGCTGATCTACACCGTCATCCTGCCCAAGTGCGGCGGCACCTTTAATCAGGATTTCCTCAGCACGGTCTGCACCATCGTGCTGATCATTGCCGGCATCGGCACCCTGATCGTCTGCGCCGGTATCTCCGCCTACGATAAGCCCGAAAACTTCGAGGGCACCAGCAAAAAACACGAGCCGCTGAAAACTGCGGATATTCTTGAGGTGCTCAAGCACAACAAGCCCCTGCAGTGCTACATCGCCTCCAACGCTTCCGATAAGCTGGCACAGCAGGTAGGCAGCCAGGCCATCATCAACACGATGCTGAACGGCATCCTCATCGGCAACATGGGTCTTGCTACCACCCTTGGCGTGATTAGCATGGTGCCTTCCATCTTCTTTGCGGCCTTCGGTGCAAAGTATGTGGGCAAAAATGGCAGCAAGAAGGGCATCGTGACCTGGACCTGCGTCAGCATGGCCATCGCCTCTGTGCTGTTCCTGTTCTTCATCTTTACCGACACTCGTCAGATCGGTGTGATCGGCAGCTGGAACATGATCGTTTACGTCCTGCTGACTCTGTTGCAGAACGGTTCCATGATGTGCATTACCACCTCCAACACTTCTTACATGGCTGATACCATTGACTACGAGCTGGACCGCAGCGGCCGCTATATCCCGGCTGTCGTTTCTGGTACTTACAGTCTGGTGGACAAGCTCATCACCTCGGTGGCTGCTGTCATCGCCACCGGTGCGGTCGCCCTTCTGGGTTACACCACCACCATGCCCCAGCCCACGGATCCCTACACCAGCGGCATCTTCTGGATGACCCTTGCCATCAAGTTCGGTCTGCCCATGCTGGGCTGGGCCATCACCCTGATCGCCATGCTGGGCTGCCCGCTGACCAAGGAAGAAATGGTCAACGTCCAGAAGCGCATCGCAGATAAGAAAGAAGCCCTTCGTCATGAAGTAATTGCAGAACAGATGCAGTAACACCCTGCAAAGACCGAAAGGGCTCATACGCTCTTTCGGTCTTTGCTGATTCCATCCATCTTTTATAAAGGAGTTTTTACCATGAGCAAGACCATCCTGTTGAATCAGAGCGACTGGCATTTTACCAAGGAGAACCCCGGCATCCCCACCGCTGTTATGGGTGAGGCCATTGCTCTGCCCCACACCTGGAACGCAGTGGACGGTCAGGACGGCGGCAACGATTACTACCGCGGCACCTGCTGGTATACGCTGGCCCTGACAAAGCCCGCCATCCCGGCAGGCGGCAAGGCTGTTTTGCAGCTGGACGGCGCAGCCATGACCGCCGCCGTCTACCTGAACGGTGAAAAGCTGGCCGAGCACAAGGGCGGCTACTCCACCTTCCGGGTAGACCTGACCGACCACCTCAAAGAGGAAAATCTGCTGGCCATTTCCGTGGACAACCGCGACAACGACACCGTATATCCCCAGAAAGCCGATTTTACCTTCTACGGCGGCATTTACCGGGATGTGACCCTGCACATTGTCCCGGCAGAGCACTTTGCCCTGCCCGCTAATGGCGCACCAGCACTGAAGGTGACCCCCATCGTCACCGACCTTGCTGCCAAGACCGCCGAGGTCACCGTGGAAGCCGCCGTGGTGGGCGCACAGAACGTGACCTTTGCACTGGAGGGTCAGACCCTCACCGCCCCGGTGGAAAAGGGCACCGCAAAGGTTGTTTTCACGCTGAACAACGCCCACCTGTGGGATGGCGTGGACGACCCCTTCCTCTACACCGTATCTGCCAAGCTGGACAATGGCGAGGAGACCTCCGCCCGGTTCGGCTGCCGCAAGTTTGAGATCGACCCCCAGAAGGGCTTTATCCTGAATGGCCGGGAATATCCGCTGCGCGGTGTTTCCCGCCACCAGGACCGCAAGGGTGCGGGCAATGCCCTGACCAACGAAATGATGGAGGAGGATATCTCCATCATTCTGGAAATGGGCGCCAACACCATCCGGCTGGCACACTATCAGCACGCACAGTATTTCTACGACCTGTGTGATGAAAAGGGTCTTGTCATCTGGGCAGAGATCCCCTACATCACCATGCACATGACCAATGGCCGTGCCAACACCCTGACCCAGATGGAAGAGCTGATCGTCCAGAACTACAACCACCCCTGCATTGCCGTGTGGGGCTTGTCCAACGAGATCACCGCTGCTTCTGCTGTCAACGAGGATCTGCTGGAAAACCACCGTCTGCTGAACGAGCTGGCGCACAAGCTGGACCCCACTCGCAAGACCACCATGGCAAACGTGTTTATGCTGGAGACCACCAGTCCCATTCTGGAAATTCCCGATGTGAACAGCTACAACCTCTACTTCGGCTGGTATCTGGGCGAATTGGAGCAGAACGACGAGTTCTTTGACAAGTACCACGCCGATTACCCTGACCGCTGCATCGGCTTTTCGGAGTACGGCGCAGATGCCAACCCCCAGTACCAGAGCAGCCACCCGGAAAAAGGCGACTACACCGAGAGTTATCAGTGCGTCTACCATGAGCATATCGCAAAGATGATCGCCGCTCGTCCGTGGCTGTGGGCGACTCATGTGTGGAACATGTTCGACTTTGCCGCCGATGGACGCGATGAGGGCGGCAAGCACGGCGAAAACCAGAAGGGACTTGTCACCTTTGACCGCAAGCTGAAAAAAGACCCCTTCTATCTCTACAAGGCCTACTGGAGCAAGGAGCCGTTCGTGCACCTGTGCGGCAGCCGCTATGTAGACCGTGCCGAGGATGTGACTGAGATCAAGGTCTACTCCAACCTGCCGGAGGTCTCGCTGTACAAGGACGGTCAGCTGGTGGAGACCCGTAAGGGCGACAAGGTGTTCACCTTCCAGCTGCCCATCACCGGCAAACACAGCATTGAGGCACGCTCCGGTGAGCACAGCAGCGTGATTTTGGTGAACAAGGTGGACGCCCCCAACCCGGATTACGCCATGGACAACCGCAAGAACGTGACCAACTGGTTTGACGGCGAGCTGGACGAAAGCTGCTGGTCGGTCAAGGACAACATGGCTGCCGCCACGGCAGACCCGAAAGTTGGTCCCATTCTGAAGCAGATCTCTGATAAAGCTGCCGCTGCCCGCGGAGATGTTGCCGCCGCCGTGAAGGACAACCCGGCTCTGGTGGCGATGATGGAGCGTGCCATGCGGCGGATGACCATTGAATCCATGCTGATGCAGGCCGGCGCTTCGGAAGAGGACATCAAGCAGCTGAACCGTGTATTGCAGGGCATTTCCAAGGAGTGATTCGATGAAACAAACCTATTGTAATCCCCTTGATCTGGGCTACCGTTACCAGCACATGAAGGAAGGCCCCCGTACAGCAGGTTTCCGGGAGGGTGCAGACCCCACGCTGGTATCCTTCAAGGGCAAATATTATCTCTTTGTTTCCATGTCGGCAGGCTTCTGGTATTCGGACGACCTGCTGCACTGGGACTTCCATGCAGACCCGGATCTGCTGATCTACGATTATGCCCCCGATGTGCGGCAGGTGGGCGATTTCCTGTACTTCTGCGCCAGCCGCAAGGGGCGCAACTGTCCCATCCTGCGCACCGCCGACCCCCTGACCGAGCCGTTTACCGAAGTATCTGCGCCCTTTGCTTTCTGGGACCCGGATCTGTTCTGCGATGATGACGGCCGGGTGTACTTCTACTGGGGCTGCTCCAATACTACGCCCATCTACGGCGTGGAGATGGACCCGGACACCATGACCCCCATCGGTGAAAAGCAGGAGCTGATCTTCGGCAATGAAACCGTACTGGGCTACGAACGCCCCGGCAACAACGGCATTGTGGACCGGGAAGCCAGCGTGCTGTACCAGTCCATGAAGCAGTTCTATAACCCGGAAACCGGCAAGTTGGATCTGCCGCCGCAGATGGCAAACATCCCCGGCCTGAGTGCCGAAAGCCTGACTGCCATGTTCAACGCCGTGGGCAAACCCTACATTGAGGGTGCCTTTATGACAAAGCATGACGGCCTCTATTACCTGCAATACGCCTGCCCCGGCACCCAGTACAACACTTACGCCGATGGTGTATACACCTCCAATTCTCCGCTGGGTCCCTTTGTGCGGCAGGCATCCAACCCGTTTTCCGCAAAGCCCGGCGGATTCATCACCGGCGCAGGCCACGGCAGCACCATTGCGGACGCATACGGAAACTGGTGGCACGCCTCTACCATGCGCATTTCCGTCAACTATGACTTTGAGCGCCGGGTGGGGCTGTTCCCTGCCGGGTTCGACAAAGACGGGGTTCTCTACTGCAACCAGAACTTTGCCGATTACCCGCACACCATCCCGGCTGGCAAATTCGATGCCGCCAGCCAGCAGCCTGAATGGATGCTGCTGAGCTACAAAAAGCCGGTCACGGCTTCCAGCACTGCCGAGGGCAGCAGCCCGGCACTGACAGTCAACGAGGACTGCCGCAGCTGGTGGAGCGCCGCCGGTACAGAGCCGGGCGAATGGCTCTGCGTGGACCTTGGCAAAGAGAGTGATATCCGCGCCATTCAGGTAAATATGGCAGATGAAAAGCTTGTGGTGGACTTCCCAGCCGACAGTTACGGCGATACCCGCAAGACCCGCCACATCGAGACCCGGCCGCAGATCTCCCATTACACGGTAGAGACCAGTGTGAACGGAGCAGACTGGACGATTTGCGAAACGGTTGCCCGGGAGTGCTCCAACGGCTACTACGAATATGCCGACGGCATCCGCGCCCGGTACGTCCGGGTCACCGGCGGCGAACTGCCCTATGGACAGCCGCTGCGCATCAGCGGTCTGCGGGTGTTCGGCAACGGCGAGGGCGCAAAGCCCGCACAGGCCGAAGCCGCCGGGGCTCGCGTAGATGCACTGGATGCAACGATCACTTGGAAGCACATCGAAAACGCGCAGGGCTGCAATGTCCGCTACGGCGTTGCGCCCGACAAGCTCTATCTGAGTTGGCTGGTGTATGACACAGACGAAGTGACCCTTTCCACCCTGACCGCCGGGCAGGAATACTACATCTGCGTGGACAGCTTTAACGAAAACGGCATCACGCCGGGCAAGACTTTCAAACTGGAGGGGTAAACCATGCCCATCAAAGCCGTGCAGCAATTTATGCTGGGCACTGTACTGAGCAACGAGCAGCAGGCAAGAGAAACGCTTTTTGCCATGAGAGCCGCCGGATACGACGGCATTGAACTGTGTGGATTTATGATCCACCCCATTGGTTTTGTGGTAAAGCTGCTGACCAAGGCCGCCGGTATGCCGGTGGGCAAGGGCGGCAATCTGGACTGGCACAAGCTGGTGCAGGAAGCCGGCCTGAAGGTGGTCAGCCTGCACACCGACCTTGGCAGTCTGGAACGGGATGCCCATGCAGTGGCCGAGGAAGCAAAAAGTTTTGGCACGGAGTATGTGGTCATCACCGGGATGTACCGCTTTGATTACGGCGATGAAACCACGATGCACGAACTGGCCAAACGCCTGAACAAGGCGGGCGAGACCCTGCAAAAAGAGGGCATCCACCTGCTCTACCACAACCACAACTGCGAGCTGCGCCACGTGAATGCGGAAAAGCGCGCATACGATATTCTTTTAGAGGAAACCGATCCGGCCTTCGTCAACTTTGAGTTTGACAGCTACTGGTTCACCGAGGGTGGTGCAAACGCCTTGGCGTGGATGCAGCGGCTTGGCCCGCGCATGAAGCTGTGGCACATCAACGACCGGGGCACCCGCATCACCGGCAGCGCCATTACCCCCATTCTGAAAACCGACAGTATGGAGCTGGGCACCGGCAACATGGATCTGGACAGCCTGATGACACAGGCACTTGCCGTGAATGTAGATGCCATCATTCTGGAAAGCCACCGCAACTGGGTAGACAATTCCCCTGTTAAGAGCTTCCAGCTCAGTGCAAAATACCTTGCACAAAAATTCTGATCTGCCATTCTCTCATCATTTTCTTCTTTATTATCCCCATAAAAGCAACGCCCCGCACCGGTTACTCCTTCCGGTGCGGGGCGCTGTGTTTTGCGGGAAATATTTTTGCGTTACAGGGTATGGGTTCCCGGCTGCAAGGTCAGGTTTCTGCCATCCGGGAGGGCAACTTCTGCGGTCAGATTACAGGGCACGGTGATGGTGTAGGTCACAGCATCGCCTGCATACTGCCAGCCGCTTTCAATGCGCCCCACCGGGGAATCGTACACCGCTTTTGCCCACCCCAGTGCAGAGTCCGGTGTGGGGGCAATGGTCAGGGTCTGGCCTGCCAGATGGATGCCGCACACACCGCCGAACAGCCAGCCGCAGATGGCACCGTAGGAGTAATGGTTCAGGGATTCACTGGGGTGTCCATTGGTGTCAATGCCGGTCCATGTTTCCCAGACGGTCGTTGCACCCTTCTTGACCTCGTACAGCCAGCTGGGGGCCGTGTCCTGCAGCAGCAGCTTGTAAGCGGTGTCGGTGTGTCCGTGCTCCGCAAGCACTTTGCACAGGAACGGCGTGGACAAAAAGCCGGTATTCAGATGACAGCCGTTGTCCAGCACCATCTGGTTCAGCTGGTCGGCCGCCGTCTGGCTTTCCGCTTCGTCCAGCAGCCCGAACGCAATGGCACGGACATATTCACACTGCCGGTCGGACGTGATTTTTCCGTTTTCCGTAAACGCGGCGCGGTAGGCAAGGCGGGCTTTTTCCGCTGTGTCACGGTACTGCGCTGCGTCCTCTGCCTTGCCCAGTGCCTGTGCAATTTCTGCCAGAAGCCGCCCGGAATAAGCCAGATAGGCCGTACCCACGCTTTTGCGCGGGTTCATCATGGCCTGCATGGGGGTAATGCCCGGCTCACACCACTCGCCGTAGTCCAGACCGTTCAGCACCGTGTACTTGGCGTATGCCCCGGTCTGCTGCTCCTCGGTGGTCTGCTGGGCACGACCCAGCAGGAACGCATACCACTTCTGCATCATCTCGTAGTTGTCCGCCAGAATCTTGCGGTCGCCGGTACGCTTATAAAGAGCGTAGGGCACCAGAATGGCAGCATCGCCCCAGCCCGCCGACATGCAGAGCATGGGGGTCATATAACCGGGGCGGCTGGTGGGCGGCGCAATGTTTGCCATGCGTCCATCCGGGTACTGGTTCAGGCGGCACTCGGCCAGCCATTTTTCCACCACCGGGTAGCAATCCATCAGGGTCAGACCGGTTTCAATGAACACCCCCATGTCGCCCGTCCAGCCGGCACGCTCACGGGTAGGACAGTCGGTGGGGATATCGCAGAAGTTGCCCTTCTGGCTCCACACACTGTTTTTCACCAGCTGATCCACATCGGCGTTGCCGCACGCAAAGCTGCCGGTGACCGGCATCTCCGAATAGACGGCGTGGGCAGTAAACGCTGCGCCGGTCAGGTCGATGTCCGTTTCCACCTTTGCGTACCGGAAGCCCATGATGGTAAAGCTGGGCTTGTAGTGGTTCTCGCCCTCTTTGCAGATAAGTTCCAGCATCTGCGCCGTGCCGCCCTCCTTGTGGCGGTTCCGGTCCTGAAAGTTCTCCTGCGTAAAGTTGCCGTTCTCGTCCAGTGCTTCGCCGCACAGCAGCCGGAGTTTCTGCCCGGCGTGGGCGGTCAGCTTCATCTCTACATAGCCTGCCATGTTCTGGCCAAAGTCCAGTACGGTCTCGCCGTTGGGGGTGCGCAGCAGCCTGCCCGCAAAGGCTTCCTGCTCCCGGATGGGCACGGTGTTCATACCGGTGATGGGCAGGGAGTTCGGCTCGGTCTTTACGCCATGCCAGCCGGAAAGCTCCCCTTCCAGCCGGGCATCGTACACTTCGCCCTGCTGCATATCATTTTGGCGAATCGGGCCGCACTGGGTGGCCTCCATGTCGTCATCCGAAACGCAGACCGCCTTGCCGTCCACTTCCAGCTGGAACAGGACAGCCACTTCTTTCCCGAACAGGTCACGGTCTCCATCCACGCCGGAGGTACTGCGGTACCAGCCGTCGCCCAATGCGATGAGCAGTTCATTTTCACCGTCACGGACAAGTGCGGTCACATCGTAGGTCTGTGTCCCAAGGTGCTTGTCTGCGGTAAAGCTGCCGGGGGCAAGCACCATGTCGCCGACACGCTTGCCGTTCAGCCATGCCGCATACAACCCCTTGGCGGTAATGTACAGCCGCTTGCACTGCCCCGCCGGGGCGGTGAACGTTTTGCGCAGATAGCTTGCCGGGCGGTGGGGCTGATAAGGCTGCGCCTGCCCTTTACCGGAGGCTTCCAGCACTGCCTGCTTCTGCTCCCAGTTGGGCTTTGCAAAGGCGTTGATGGCATCGGTGCAGTCGATGTCCGGCTCTTCTGTCTCCGGGCAGACCCACACGCCCTGCCAGTCTGCCTGTGCAAGCCCGGTCTCGAAGGAAGCGGTGCTCCATGCTCCGGGCTGGTCATTTTCATCCCACAGGCGGATGCGCCACCGTCCCTGCGTCTTGTGCGGTACAGCGATGGGCGTTTCGGTGTGCATCACACTGCCCAAAGCCTTTCCGCTTGCCCACAGCGTTTCGACTCCGGCGGTCACTTCGATTTCGTAGGCAGTCTGGCGCACGCCTTCGGCGCACTGCCACGATAAAAACAGCGTCCCGGCATCTATACCGAGAGGCTGGGTCAGATGATTCGTTTTCAGATTTGTTGCTTGCATCATCCGCATCTCCTTTTTCCGTTTGATTTCTGTTCTTATTATAAAGAGAATCTCACGGAATAAGGGTGCAAAATTTTGTGTTATCGGTCAAAAAGTCGTGCTATTTATGACAATTCAAAAAATTCATCTTGCTTCACGACTTTTCATCCGTACTGTCTGTGGTTCTCCTGTTATACTTTGGGTAAGAAAAAAATTTACCGCCCACGCAGCGCTGCGTGGGCGGTATTTTTTATGCTCGCTTAAAACTTGAGGGCATTGGTTTGCGTGGCCGTATCTGTCCGTTAATCGCACCGTTCCAGCTTTTTAGCTTTTGCAAAGAACAGCCAGAGCAGTGCCGTGCATCCCACCATGCAGGCAGGCATGATGAGGAAGGAGGTCCGGTAGCCGATGGCATCCACCAAGCTGCCAAACACGGCATTGAAGAGGATATCCGCCAGCGAAGCCACACTCAGCACCAGACCCGATGCAGAGGAAGCTGCGTGACTAGGCCAGTATCGCGGGATCAGCATGACAAGGGTCGGATACAGGATGGAAAACAGCAGACCGCTGACTGCCAGGAGCCACAGACCCGGTGCACCCAGCAGAACACCTGCGGTGTACAGAACCGCAGCGCTTGTGGCGAAGAGCCGCAGGCAGCGGTAGATGCCCAGCTTATCCACCAGACTGCTCAGCACCAGACGCCCCACCATCACACAGCCGAAGAAAACAGCGGTAAAGTTTGCCGCCTGTCCCATGGGCACTTCCAGTGCATTGGTAGCATAGCTCACCAGCCAGTTCATAATGCCATGTTCTGCAATGAAATACAGGCCGATGATCAGCACCAACGACAGAAATGCCGGACAGCTCATGATCTCCTTGGGCGATACCTTCCCCTCCGTTTTGTGCTCCTGCACTTCCGGCATGGGGAACAGCACGAACAGCACCATGGCCACTGCGCCAATGGCCAGCAGTCCCCATGCCACGGTGTGCCAGCTGGAAATATCCGTAGCCCAGTTGCCAATGATGCTCTGGCTGCCGCTGGTGCCGATGCCCTGAATGAAGAACAGGAAGTTCACAAAAAAGCCGGGCGCAACGGCAAACATACCGGTCGTGATCAGGTTCATGTTGGTGTTCAGCAGTGTGGATGTGCCCATGGCAAAAAACATTCCCACAAGCAGCAGCAGATAGGAGTCCGTAGTGGCAAACAGCAGCATGGCTGCGCTCCACAAAAAGGTATACAGCAGCATGGCCTTGCGGCGGCCCAGAATATCCACCCCGAAGCCGCCGACGGCCAGAAACACGAGGTTGCCGATGTAGCTTACGGTGACGATCTGGGACAACTGGGCGGTACTCAGCTGGAAGTGGGCAGAGAAGATCGTGGAAAAAATGCCCCGCATGGCATCGTTCGCGCCCAGACCCACCATCAGGATCAGGAATGCGGCAAACGTGATGATGTTCTTTTTCTTGTTCATTGGTTTATCCCTCAAAAGAAGCCGCCGCCCGGCCCGACCCGGCAAAAGGGGCCAGCGCCGATGCGGCGGCTTGCTCATTATTGATAGGCGGCTCAGCCCAGTTCGATGCTCTGGTACTCCGGGGCGGCAGCCTCAGCAGTCAGACCCATGGTCTGCACGTTGGTGCAGTTCTGAGTAAGAAGCGCCTGTGCGAAGTCCGAACGGTCCTCGCCCGCAAAGCCCAGCGTGGAGTTCCGGACGGTGACGCCATCCACCCAGCGCAGGAACATGGCTGCACTCTTCTGATGCAGCATGCCTTCCTTTTCAGGCGGAATGGGACGCAGATCGTACATTCCGCGCTCCCACTTGCTGGTAGCTTCCAGACAGACGTTGACATTTTCAAACAGAACGTTCTTGATGTGATTCTCCTCGTTGCCGGAGAGGAACACACCGTTCTCACCCTTGCAGGTGACATTGAAGAAGCGAACATTCTCGATGCTGCCGCTGTGGGTGTTGGCGTTCCGGTCGTGGGTCGTCATCACGATAGGCTCCGCGCAGCCCCACCAGCACTCGGCAAAGCGGCGGGTCTCGATCATGATGTTGGAGAAGCTCACGTTCCGCACACAGCCGCCGTCGCGAATCTGGATGGACAGACCCCGGTTGCTTCCAGTGATGATGCAGTTATCCACCAGAATATTCTCGAAATCTGCCACGCCCTCTGTGCCGATCTTGATTGCGGCACTGGTAGAGGTCAGCGTGCAGTTGGAGATGATGACGTTCTTGGTGGGGCCGTACTCGTTGTTGCCCGCTGTGGTCTTGAGGCAGATGCAGTCATCTGCACACTGGACATGGCAGCCGATGATCCGCACATTGGTGGAGTGATCCGGATCGATACCGTCGGAGTTGGTGCAGTCCAGCGGGTTCAGCACCCGGATGTTGGAGATCAGCACATCGTTGCATCCGGCAGGGTGCAGCGTCCAGAACGGAGAGTTCTGCAGTGTCACGTCATGGAACGAGATGTGGTTGCAGTGCTCCACATACACCATGGTGGGACGGGGGTAGAAATCACCGTTGAAGTAGTAACGGCTTGCCCGCTTCATAAAGGCATAAACATTGCCGTCCACTGCGCCCTGACCCGTGATGGAGAAGTTGTCTGCATCCTTGGCGTGAATAAAGGTGTAAGCCGGTTTTGCCACCGGACGATCCACGGCCTTTGCGCCGGAAACTGCTGCCACGGAAGCATCATCGCCGTTGGGGTTGAAATAGGTGGAGATATCGGAGTGCGCTTTCAGAAGGGCGCCCTGTTCCAGATGCAGCTCTACGTTGCTTTTCAGCTCGATAGAACTGGAATAGTAGGTATGACCGCCCTCCAGTACAACGCGGCCGCCGCCTGCTGCGTTGCAGGCATCAATGGCAGACTGGATTGCAGCGGCATCATTGGTTGCGCCATCGCCGACAGCGCCATACTTGGTGACTGAATAAACCATGAAAACTTGCTCCTTTTCACATTATCAGACTGCGCCGAACAGGGTGGGCAGCGCCATGGAGAACCAAGGCACATAAGCTACCAGCATCAGCGCCACGAAGATCGCGGCATAGAACGGCAGGATCGGTTTGATCATGTCCTCCATGTCCATATCTGCCACCGAGCAGCCGCTAAACAGTGCGCTGCCAACGGGCGGGGTGATGTTGCCGATACCCAGGTTCATGACCATCATGATACCGAAGTGGATGGGGTCCATACCGAAGGACTGGACAACGGGCAGGAAGATCGGGGTGAAGATCAGGACAGCCGGGGTGATGTCCATGAAGCAGCCAACCACCAGCAGGACAAGGTTGATGATGAGCAGGATGACGTACTTGTTGCTGGAAACGCTGATCAGTGCATTGCCGATGGCGCTGGGCAGGCCGGTGAAGCTCATAACAAAGCTCATGACGTTGGAGCCGGCGATCAGGAACATGATGACAGCGGTGGTCTCGCAGGCGTCCAGCAGGATCTTGGGCAGATCCTTGATCTTGATGCTGCGGTAAACAACGATGGACAGGAACAGGGTGTAGGCAACAGCCACGGCAGCGGACTCCGTTGCAGTGAAGATGCCGGACATAACGCCGCCGACGATGATGACGATCAGCAGCAGGCTGGGGATGGCGTCCACGAAGTACTTGAAGAAAACGGAAGCCGGAACCTTACCAGCAGTGGGATAGTGGTTCTTCTTTGCGATGACATACGCCACCACCATGCAGGCCAGTGCCCACATCAGGCCGGGAATGTAGCCGGACATGATCATGCCCACCACAGAGCAGCCAGCCAGCACCGGATAGATGATCAGGATGCCGGAAGGAGGAATGATCAGACCGGTAGGTGCGGAAGCGATGTTGACGGCAGCGGCAAACTTTTTATCGTAGCCTTCCTTCTCCTCCATGGGGATCAGAACGCCGCCGATGGCAACGGAAGCTGCAACGGAGGAACCGGACAGAGAGCCGAACAGCGTGTTGCCCAGAATGTTGGTGTGTGCCAGACCACCGGGGATGCGGCCGACCAGAATTTTTGCGAAATCGATCAGTTTCTGTGCAATGCCGCCGGTGTTCATCAGAACACCGCAGAGGATGTAGAACGGGACAGCCAGCAGCGAGAAGCTGTCAACGCCGCCCACCATGCGCTGGCTGGCAACGAAAGTGCCCAGATCCAGAGACAGGGTGGAGGCCATGGTCACGACCGACGAAATGATGATACTGACCGAGACCGGGACGCTCAGCGCCAGCAGCAGCGCAAACGTGCCGATCAGGAGCAGACCGACTTGAAAAGTACCCATTTTAGGTTCGTCCTCCTTTTTTATGCTTCTTTGGCAGACTCTGCCTTGGGGCCCTGCTTCATATCGCGCAGATCCTCACCGATGAAGATGAGCGCGTAGAAGATGAACAGGATGGCACCCACAGGGACGCTGGCGTAGATCAGGGGCATGGGCAGCTGCAGCGCAGCGCTCAGCTGATCCGCAGCGGTGTTGACAAGGCGCGTGCCGCCGCCGATCATGACAACAACGCAGAACAGGATGACCATAGCCTGCACAAAGATATCCAGGATCTTCTGGCCCTTGAAGGACAGACGCTTGCTCAGCGCGGTGATTGCCAGATGCTTGCGGCGGCCGTATGCGTAAGCACCGCCCACCATGGTCACCCAGATCAGCAGATAACGCAGCGCTTCTTCGGTCACGGTGCTGGGGTTGTTCAGGATGTAGCGGGTGATGACCTGCCAGCAGACAGCAATGACCATGACACCCATGATAATGGTACTGAGGACCTGAATGATCTTATCGATCAGGCCACGGAATTTAACGATCAACATGGTATGCTTCCCTCCTCATCAAGCCTGTACATAGGACAGGAAGTCCTCGTAATAACGGGCATTGTCGGCGCTCTTGGCACAGAACTCGTCGCGCAGGGACTGGGTAGCCTCGATAAAGGCCGTCTTGTCGATGGTGTAGAACTGAACGCCCATCTCCTTGGCACCGTCGATGTTCTCCTGCACCAGATCCTGCCATACGGCCTCGTGTGCTTCGTTGCCCTGGGTCATGCCGTTTACGATGGCACTCTGCTCGGCCTCGTCCAGGCTTTCCCAAGTCTCGGTGGAGATGATCACGATATCGGGCACCATCTGGTGCTGGGTGTAGGTGTAGCTCTTGCAGACTTCGCCGTGGCCGTCCTGCACCAGAACTGTCTCGTTGTTCTCTGCGCCGTCAATAATGCCCTGCTGCAGACCGGTGTAGGTCTCGCCGCTGGACATGGGCGTTGCACTGCCGCCCATGGCACGGATCATGGCAATGGACGTGGGGCTGTCCTGAGTGCGGATCTTCAGACCCTTCAGGTCTGCGGGGCCTTCACAGGGGCCGTCTTTGGTGGTGTAGATGCTGCGGGAGCCGGAATCGAACCAGCCGATGGCAAAGAAGCCCTGATCGTAGGTGCTCTTGAAGATCTCCTGCACCGCTTCGCTCTGGTTCATAACGGCAAAATACTGCTCGGTGCTCTCGAACACATACGGCATCGAGAAGATGGCGTATGCGCTGTTGAACTGCTCCATGCTGGAAGCAGAGACCTTTGCAATATCCAGAACGCCGGCCTTGACCAGCTGGATCATTGCTGCGTTGTCGCCCAGCTGACCATTGGGGTAAACGCTGAAGGTCAGGTCGGATTCAGCAGAAGCAACTTCCGTCATCTTCTGCAGTCCAACGTTGACCGGGTGCGCTTCGCTGTGGCTGTGTGCCACCAGCAGATGCTTGGAGCTCAGGCCGTCTGAAACCGAGCCGCTGCATCCGGTGAGCGACAGGCTTGCGCCTACGGCAGCAAGACCTGCAGCAGCCAGAAAGCTGCGGCGAGTAATACGTCTTGTTCCTATCATGATTGACATCTCCAGTTTTCTTTGTTTGATTGACTGCGTACAAAACCGGTTTTGATCTCCTGTCGGTCAGAATGAAATTTATCCCTTCCGCAAAGGGCTTCAGGCTGCGCATTCCCTACCATTTCTGTTCTGCCATGTGCAACAGGCTTTCTGTCAATAAAAATAGCGCAAACGCGTTGTAATGTACAGGCCTTTTTTGGCAAAAACCTTGCATTTCTTGGTATAATCCAGACTTTTTTGCAAAATTGTTGGCATTTATTGGTCAAAACATTGCATATATTGGTACATCGTGTTATGATGAACTAGCCCAAAAGAATTTTTTGACTGGAGGTATTTTTCTGTGAAAGTCATCAAAACCGATAAACATTACATGGCCGAGCCGGATTTTGAGATCGACCATTACAAGGACGCCAGCTATCCTCCGGTCGCTTCTCATTACCATGAATTCTATGAAATTTTTCTCTTTGTCAGCGGAAATGCGGATTATGTCGTCCACGACAAAATGTTCCGGCTCAAACCGGGAGACCTGCTGATCATCCCACCTGCCATTATGCACCATCCCATCTTCCGGGACTTTGAGATCCCCTATGAGCGGTATGTGTTGTGGCTCAGTCCTCCGGCTTTTGATACCATGAAAAAGATCGACCCGGACATCGATTACTTTCTCCGTCCGGGTCATGCAAAAACATTTTTGATTCGGGATAGCGTGGACAGCTCCCGCGCCCGGTTCGGGCAGTTTGAAGCCCTGACCCACGCTTACCGGGAGGAAAGCCTGTGTTACCACAGTGAGGGCATGGCCGATATTCTCCGCATCCTCATTGGCATCAACCGTTCCTTATATAATCGGGAGCACGTTTTTGCCAAGGCGCAGAAACCAAGCGTCCTGAGCAACGCCCTGCATTATATCGATCTGAACCTCAGCGGCGATCTTTCACTGGACACGGTGGCAAAGGCGCTTTTCATTGATAAATACAATTTTTCCCACATGTTCAAGCAGAATATGCAGATCAGCTTTTACCAGTATGTCATCCAGCAGCGGCTGCTGGAAGCCAAACGGCTGCTGATGAAAAAAGAGCCGATCTCTTCCATCCCGGCCAAATGCGGTTTTTCTGATTATAACGCCTTTTACCGCTCCTTCAAAAAGAATTACGGTGTCAATCCGCGCGAATATGTCGCTTACCACATAAAGGCCATCCACGGTGAAGTTGGCGGCTTGTCTCTTGATATCGACCACCAGAGCACAGAATCCTGATAGGTTCCTCTGATTTCCGTCCTTTTTTCCGTCCTTTTTATAGAATTACAGCCTTTTTCTTCTTGGCGGCAGCACATTTGCTCCCAGATCAGCTTCGGATGCAGCCCGGTATAGCTGATGTCATCCCTGTTGAAAAAGCAGCGTCACCGTTCCGGGCAGCCGTATTCTGCGCAGGTAGTCGTCCATACCAGCCTTGGAATACAGCACCACCTATACCGGCGTGGATGGCGCTGTGAGTTTGCGGAAAACCGCCTGATTTAGCAAAATACAGCATAAAACGGCAAGGTCGCTTGGCAGCAGGCGGCCTTGCCGTTTTATCTCCACCGACTTAGCGGCATTGATTTGCGTGGCTGCACACCAAAACCAAGTCCAGGTCCAGGAGGACACTACTATGATGAAACTGCTTTCCTGCCGCTACAACATGGATACCGCAATTCAACTTTTTAATGTAGCAGCTACATCGTTGGATTGCGTATCGCCAATATACTATTTATATGTTGCACTGATTTTTATCTCGTTACGGTTTCGCAATAAGACCAAAGTGGCGGGTATCACGATGATCCCCCACCACTTTAGCCAAGTAAATTTTTACTTTTGAATCGTAAAACGGAACGAGGTTCCCTTCTCCACCGCAAAGCAGTCGTCTGCATGGGGCTTTGCGCCCCAGCTATTGTCGCCGCCAACACCGCGCTGGAAGGCAGCGCAACGGACAACCGTCTTGTTGTCGTCCCGGGGCAGCTCGTAGAAGTGGCGGGCGTTTTCCAGCTCATGGGGCGTATAGGGCAGTGCCGAGAAGGTCATGCTGTCCCCTGCAAAGCCGATGCCTATGTTCAATCCGCTGCCGGTGACCGCTGCGCGGTACACACCGGTGCGGCTGCCGCACTCCTGCGGGTAGACGGGGCTGTTCTGGGCAAAGTCCTGCCGGACATTGTAGCTCCAAGCGCCCATTTTGCCGCCTGCGGTGCGGTCGGCGGTGGTTTCCCGGGGGCCAAGACCCAGATAGGATACCTCTGTCAGCTCCCGGCGCAGCGGGAAGAGCAGCCCGAACTCCGGCAGCTCGGTGTGCGCGCCCTGCCATGTCATGGTGATGTCACAGCGGCCTGCGCCGTTGATGGCAAAATCAATGGGAAGCGTCTGCCCATCTGGCAGGGTGTAGTTTGCGCGGACGATGACGAACTCATCCTTTGCTTCGGCAGTCAGATTATCGCACCGGGCGTAGAGACCGGCGGTTTTCCAGAAGGCAAATGTAAAAGGTTCTGCGCAGCCCTCGTCGTTGTTGGTGGGCGCACGCCAAAAGTTGGGGCGCACGGTATCGTCCAACAGCTGCACACCGTTGTAGCGGATGGACACAAGGCCCTTGCCGCGGCCAAAGATGTACTCGAAGCCCTTGCCCTTCACGCCGATGTTGCAGTCCATCTCCACCAGCTGCGGGGCGGGCAGGGTCAGCCGGGCGGCGGCGTAGTTGTGCCATACCTGCCCAAAGGCAGCTTCATAGCCCGCCGGGATGCCGGGCTTTGCAGCCCGCTGGATAGCGGTAACGGTCATGCAGGCAAGCCCTGTCTCCGGCAAGGCAAAGGGGAACAGCAGATGCACCGTTTCGCCGGGTGCACAGTCTGCCCGCAGCACCGCCCGGCGCTCCGGCTTGCCGTTGACCGAGGACGCAAACACAAGGTCGTAGGCGTTCAGGTCGGTAAAGAGATTCCGGTTTTCAATCACGGCTTCGGTGTCGGTCAGGGTGATCTTCAGCGGTGCGTAGGCCGCCTTGACGGCGTCCATTTTGGGGGTGTTACGGCGGTCGGGCAGTACAAGGCCGTCCACGCAGAATTCCCGGTCGGTGGGGCGGTCGCCGAAGTCGCCGCCGTAGGCAAAGCAGGGCTTGCCGTCCGGGTCAGTGACCGCGATGCCGTGGTCCATGTACTCCCAGATGAACCCGCCCTGATACAGCGGTTCCTCGTAAGCATACTCGGTGTAGTCGGTGATGCCGCCGCAGCTGTTGCCCATGGCGTGGCTGTACTCGCACATGATAAAGGGCTTTTCCGGGTGCTCTGCCAGAAACTTTTTGATGTCTGCCACCGGGGTATACATCTGGCTTTCCATATCGGAGGTGGCGGGGTATTCCCGGTTCCAGAAAATACCCTCGTAGTGCACAAGGCGGCTGGGGTCGGTGCGGCGGAAGTATTCGCTCATCTCCCACAGGGTCTTGCCGCCGTAGCTCTCGTTGCCGCAAGACCAAATCAGGATTGCCGGATGGTTTTTGTCCCGTTCCAGCATCGCTTCGGCGCGAGCAAGCACATTTTCCCGCCACTCCGGGCGCGCACCGGGCAGCGTCCACTCGTCCGAGCCGTCCGCGCCCAGCTTCTGCCATGTGCCGTGGGTCTCCAGATTCGTCTCCCCGATGACGTACAGGCCATATTCATCGCAGAGCTGCAAAAAATAGGGGTCATCCGGGTAGTGGCTGGTGCGCACGGCGTTGACGTTGTGGGCCTTCAGATTCTTCACATCCCACAGCATCTCTTCCCGGCTGACGGTGCGGCCGGTGCGGCAGCTCCACTCATGGCGGTTGACGCCCTTGAACACAATACGCTGGCCGTTCAAAAGCATCTGGCGGTCTTTCAGCTCAAACTTACGCAAGCCGACTTTCAGCCCGGTGCGCTCCACCAGAGCACCCTCGCGCAGCAGGGCAATTTCTGCTTCGTACAGGTTCGGTTGCTCGGCGCTCCACAGGGTTGGATTTGTCACCGCAAAGGTAAAGGAAACGTCCTGCACGTCCTCTTCCACGTCCGGGTCGGCCTCACCCTTGCCGAACACCACGCCGCTGTCGTACTCGGCAGGTTCCCCCACCTCAGCGGACTGCTCCTCGCCGTCAAATACCACCGAGATGGTTCCCGCGCCGCTGACCTTGCAATCAAAGGTAACAGTGGCGCTGGAAAAATCCGGGGCAAAATCTTGCTTTACAAAGACATCTTCCAGATGCAGTTCGTGCTTTGTGAACAGCTCCACGGAGCGGAATAAGCCGCTCATGCGCCAGAAATCCTGATCTTCCAGCCAGCTGCCGGAGGAGAAACGGTACACCTGCACCGTCAGGGTATTTTCGCCGGGGTGGACGGCGGCGGTCATGTCAAATTCAGCGGGAGTGAAGGTATCTTCGGTGTAGCCGATGTAAACGCCGTTGCACCAGACGGCGGCGGCACTGTCGGCACCGTTCAGACGCAGGTAGCAGCTTGCCCAGCTTTCCGGCAGGGTGAAACTACGCTGGTACTCTCCAATGGGGTTATAATCCTGCGGAATCTGGCCGGGGTGCAGCTTTTCGTGGCCGTCCCACGGGTACTGGGTGTTGACGTAATGGGGCGTGCCGTAGGGCTGGCCGGGCTTTTGCAGGCTCTGCATCTGGATAAAGCCGGGCACAGTCAGGGTATCCCAGTCCGTAAAGGGTGCGGTCAGGTTTTCCGCATAGCGAAAGTTCCACTCGCCATCCAAGCTGACGGTCAGGGACAGTTCGGGGCTTGTCTGGTCCGCAAAATGGGCGTGGAAGGGCAGGCGGTTCTGCTGGAAAATTTCCGGGTCGGCCAGAAGCGCCGGGGTAATGGGATGATTCAAAGGCATACATATCACCTCGCAGCATTTTCTGCTTTTATTATAGCACAGGATATAAGAAAAACAGCCGCACAAAACGACTGTTTTTCTGGAGAGAAACGGCATCAGTCCGCTTCGTCAAGGATCTCGGTGTCCAACACCGTGTGCCCCTTGGGGATATGGTACTTCACGGCGGGCAGATGGACGTTGGTAAAATACAGGCTGGTGTTGGGGTCGCAGCCGATGACCACTGCCTCTCCCCTGCCGCGCACGGTGCAGCGCAACGTGTCGCAATGGGCTTCGGCGGTATCGTTTTCCACGCTTTCGGCGTAGCCCGGTGCAAAATTGGGCACGGCAAAACCGCAGTCGTAGGCTTCGCAGTCGAAACTGCTGTCAATCTCGTGATGGCGGCGGTGGCCGGTGGCCGTGGGGGTGATGGTAGTGGTCACCTCAATGCCGGGGAAGGGCGACCACTGCGCAGTCACAGCCCCGGCTTCAATTTCCCACGTTTTGCTCACCTTGCGCACAAACACGTTGTCGTCGATGACAAAGGCCAGCATGCTGTCCGGCGCGGCCTGATTGAGCACCTCCCGGCTGCGGGAGGCGCAGAAGCCAAAGCGGGTATCGTAGGCAAATTTTGCGTACTTTTCCGGGAACTGTCCGTGGCCGTGCCCCTCGTTGACACCGGCGGCATAGGCCGTTACCCGCCCCGCCCGGCGCTGCACCAGCATATTGGCGTATGGCATGGGCTTGAGCCGCTCCAATGCGGGCATGGGCGCGGCTTCGGCAGACCAGAAGGGGTGGTCATCCGACAGAGCAAGCAACAAAAAGCTCTTCATGCCCCAGTAGGGGCTGCCGGGGGCGTTGTACCGCTCGGCCATGTACATCTGCGGGTAGCAGTAGCCGATGGTCAGGATGCCGTCCCGGTCGAACATTTTCTGCCCCAGCCACCAGTTGAAGTTGCGGACGATGAGCCCTTTCATCACCGGCAGGGGCAGCGGTTCCAGCCCTGCCCAGATGCAGGCCGCCCAGAAGCTGTTCTGGGCAAAGCGGTAGGTCAGGCTGCGGCCAAAGGGCAGCGCCGCGCCATTGGCATCGAACCAGTAGACGAACTGCTGCGCGAACAGCTGGGCGCGCTGGCGGTAAAGGGCAGCACGCCGGGGGTCGGTATCTGCGGCAAATTTAGAGTAGAGCAGCCCGTAATACTGGATGGCCCACGGGATGTAGTAATCCTTCTGCACCGAGGCGCCATCGGTGGACCAGCCGTCGCCGCTGTAATAGCTGTCGATTTTGCAAAGACCGTCCTCCAGCAGCTCCGGGCTGTAAGGCATCCCCACGCTTTTCAGGGCAAGGTTTACAAGGATGCGGAAAAACTGCCAGTTGCAGTCCGGGATGGTGTGGGCGTTGATCTGCCCCAGCCATGCGGCAAGGTTCTGTTTTTCGGTGTCAGAAAGCGGGGTCCACAGCTTTTCCGGTGCGGTGAGGATGCCGCAGGCAATAGCCGCCATCTCCACATAACACTGGTCGTACTCCCCGGTGGTGCCCCAGTATTCGGGGTTTTCCGGGTCGGCGCCGGCGGCAAGACCCTTGCGGTAGATTTTTTCAAATTCCGGGTCAGAGCCGCCACCTACCCAGAAGGGCACCAGCGCCCACAGCGGGCGGCTGAAGGCTTCCAGCTCAATGGCATTTTGGTTGTAGGTCACGCCCGTCTCGCCCAGATGCAGCCGGGCACAGCCTGCGGAATAATAAGGCTTGAGCGGGTCGAGAAATTTGTGCATCAGTGCGGTAAAATCCGCTTTGGTCTGCAAGTTCATCACCAGTACATCTCCCAATCTTTGGTCAGGCGGGTCAGCGCCTCCATGTAAAAATAATCGCCCCAGCTCGTACATTCATCCACGCCCTCCGGGGTGCAGGTGTTGTAGGGGCTTTTTTTGCTGTAAGTGCCGTGCAGCAGCTGGCCGGAGCCGAGGGTGCCGGGCTTTACTGCGTAGTTTGCGGCAAGGCTGGCCAGCATCTGCCGTGCCAGCGTGCGCCACTGGGCAGCTTCTGTTTCGTCCACATACTTTGCCGCTTCCAGCAGGCCGCAGGCCACGATGGCCGCAGAGGAGGAATCCCGGGGTTCGCCGCTTTCCGGGGCAAAGAGCATATCCCAGCAGGGGATCATATCCTCCGGCAGGCGGGAAAGGTAAAACGCCAGCGCTTTGCGGAACACATCCAAAAACTTTTCATCGTGGGTGTAGGTGTAGCCAATGGCGCTGCCGTACACGCCCCACGCCTGTCCCCGTGCCCAGAAGCTGTCATCCTTATAGCCCTGACAGGTGCGGCCGCCCTTGGGGGTGCCGTCCGGGTTCATAAAGAAGGTGTGGTAGGTGCTGCCGTCCGGCCGGAAGGAGTTTGCCAGCGTAGTGGCGGTGTGGGCGGCGGCGATCTCGCGGTAGTGGTCGCTGCCGGTCACCTGCGCTGCCCAGTACAGCAGCGGCACGTTGAGCATACAGTCAATGATATAGCGGTAGTTGCCGGGGTCGTCCATGGTGCCCCATGCCTGCAAGAAGCGGCCGCTGGGCTGGTAGCGGGTCAGCAGCTGGTCGGCGGCGGCAATGGCGGCGTTTTTGCCCTTTTCACTGCCCACCAGCTTCCATGCTGCCACGCAGGTGGGGCTGTACAAAAAGCCCATATCGTGGTGGTCCACCTCCACCTTGCGGGCAATGCGGTCCGCAAAGCTGTCCACTTGAATGAGGGCGGCGGTCTTGAATTTTTCCTCCCCGGTGGCTTCGTAGGCCAGCCAGATTTCCCCCGGCCAGAAGCCGCAGGTCCACTGGTTATTGGCACAGCCGGGGTAGATATTGTTCACGCTGGAATGGTTCTGGCACTGGTAGGTGTACAGGGGCAGATTGGTCTCCACCTGTTTGCAGGCATCGGCCAGTGCCTGCCGTGCCTCGGCGTCGGTCATAGCGTGGTTCTGGTAGGTTTTCATCATGATTACTCCTTAAATCCAAACGTAGGTATCTCTGCCCACCGCTGGCGCAGAAAGTGCATACCCAGCTTGGGGCGGCGGTCCCGGGTGAACAGGCCCTTTTTGTTGCCGTCCACCCGCATGGGGCCCTGCACGGTGTCGTAGTCTGCAAAGTTCCAGACAAATTCTCCCACAAACCACGGGCGCTTGTCAAACTCTGCATCCAGACGGCGGTAGAACTCCACCTGAAACTCCTCACTGAACATCTCGGCTCCGGCGGTGTGCAGACCTGCCACGGTGTCTGCGCCGTATTCGCTCATCATCACGGGCTTGTGCTGCTCTGCCCAGAAATCCATTTCCTGATTCAGGCCATAGCAGGCGGCGTCCATGTCGCCGGAAAGGTTGTACCAGCCGTAGTAGCGGTTGATGCAGACGATATCCATGGTGCGGGTGGTGATATCCTTGGTGTAGTCGTTCTGGCAGCAGACGAGGGTGACCGGGCGGTTCTGCGGGTCCAGCTGATGTGCCAGCTCATACAGCGGGTGCCAGTAATCGTAGGCATCCTGCGGGAAGTGCTCCAGATCCGGCTCGTTGCCAAGGCTCCACAGCACCACGCAGGGGTGGTTTTTGTCCCGATAGATCATCTCGGCAAGCACCTGCCGGTGATGCTCCGCAAGGGGATATTCCTTGTAAGGATTCACCGCCGCCCCGCCGCCGATACCCACCGCCGGGGTCTCGTCCATGACCAGAATGCCCTCCCGGTCGCACAGGTCGTAGAATTCCTCAGCGTAGGGGTAGTGGCTGGTACGCACCGCGTTGGCGTTTGCCCAGTGGATCAGATTCACGTCCTTCACGTTCAGCACCGGGTCAAAGCCGCGGCCGTGGGCGGTAAAGTCCTCGTGCTTGCAAAAGCCCTTGAAATAGAGCGGTTTTCCGTTCAAAAGCACCTGTGTGCCCCGCACCTCAATGCTGCGCACGCCAAAGGTCTGATCGTAGACGTCTGCCCCGCAGGTGATGTGCAGGGTGTACAGGTAGGGCGTGCCGGGTCTGGGCTCCCAGAGATGCACCTCCGGAATGGTCAGGGTACCTTCTACACCCTCGGCGCTTGCAACGGCGTTGCCGTCCGCATCCAGCACCATGACATGGACAGGCGCGCTGCCGGTGGTTTTGACCGCGTACTGCACCGTGCCGTCTACGGCGGGCACTACGGTCACATCCTCGATATACTCTTTTGGGGTGGTGTAGAGCCACACCGGGCGGTGGATGCCAGCATAGTTGAAAAAGTCAAAGTTCGGGCGGTTCTGGGGTGCGGCGGCGCGCTTGGCGGCTTCCACGCTGGGGATGCCCGCGTTGTCCGAGCCAAAGAAGGCCAGCTGTCCGTCCTCGTTGCCCACAGGCAGGGTGCTGTGGTTTACCCGGTTGTCGCAGGCGACGGTCAGCAGCACCGTCTCGCCGGGGTACAGCAGGGCGGTGACGTCTGCTTCAAAGGGGGTAAAGCCGCCCTTGTGCTGTGCAATAAGCTTGCCGTTCAGCCAGACCTTTGCCGTGTGGGTCACCGAGCCGAACCGCAGCACCACCCGCTGCCCGGCGCAGAAGGCGGGCAGGGTGACTTTGCGCTGATACCATGCCCAGCCGTAGTGGCGGCGCAGGGCGGTTGTCTGGTCGTTCTGGTCGTTGTAGCTGGCGGGCACGGCGATGGGCTGGGCATCCGGCAGGGGCTTTGCGGGATCGAACTGGTCTTCCACGCAGCTGCCCAGCGCAAACGCCCATGTGCCGTCAAGGCTCAGCTTCAAGCGCGCTTCATTCTGTTCAGGATATAACATAACACTTTCTCTCTATTTCTGCAAAAAATGCGGGGCGCGGGTACTGCCCACGCCCCGCTTACGGGTGATTTGTTTAGCCCTTGATGCCGGTGGATGCCACGCCCTGCACAAAATACTTCTGCAGGGAGAGGAACACGATCAGCACCGGGATCAGTGCCACCACAGAGGCCGCCATGATCAGGCCGTACTCTGCGGAATACTGGGTGATGAACATACGCAGACCGATCTGGATGGTCTTGAGCTCGGTCTTGGTCAGGTAGATCAGGGGGCCAAGGAAGTCGTTCCAGGTGTTCACGAAGGTGAAGATGGTCAGGGTGGACAGGGCGGGCAGGCTGAGGGGCAGCATGATGTGCCACCAGATGCCGTACTCGCTCAGGCCATCAATGCGGGCAGCCTCACACAGCTCGGTGGGCACGCCCTCGTAGAACTGCTTCATTAGGAACACGCCGAAGGCGCTGAAGGCCTGCAGGCACATAATGGCCAGATGGGTGTTGTTCAAATGCCACGAGCTCATCATCATGAACTGGGGCACCATGTAGGCCTGCCAAGGCACTGCGATGGTGGCAATGTAGCCGAGGAAGAGCGCGTTTTTGCCCTTGAACTGCATCTTGGCAAAGGCGTAGGCTGCAAAGGAGGAAGTGAACAGCTGCAACAGGGTGACCACCACGGTGATCTTGACCGTGTTTTTCACAAAAGTCAGCAGCGGGATCTGGGTCCAGATGTCCACATAGTTCTGCCAGCGGGGATTTTTGGGGATCCACTGGATGGGGAAGCCGAACACGTCCTTATTCAGCTTAAAGGAGGAGGACAGCATCCACAAAAAGGGCAGCAGCATACAAGCTGTGATGACGATGAGGAAGAAATAGATCAGGAACTTGGAAATGAAGTTGCGGCGCTTCTGAGAGGCTTCGGTCTTGATAATAGCAGCAGACATAGTTCTTCCTCCTTTCTCAGTTCTCGCCCTTGGAGCCGCGGAACTGGATGATGGTAACGATCAGCACCAGTACGAACAGCACCATGGAAATTGCACTTGCGTAGCCGTATTTCGGGGTATTGACGAAGGCCACATTATAGATGTAATACACCAGCGTCATGGTAGCAGTGCCGGGGCCGCCCTGCGTGATCATGTACATCTGGTCGTAGACCTTGAAGCCGGAGATGGTGAGCATAATGACCACAAAGAAGGTGGTGGGACGCAGCTGCGGCAGGGTGATGTGCCAGAACTGCTGCCAGCGATTTGCGCCGTCCAGCTCGGCGGCTTCGTTCAGGTCCGGGTTGCAGCCCTGCAGGCCTGCCAGATAGATGACCATGTAGTAGCCCATGTTCTTCCATACACTGAACAGGATGACCGTGATCATAGCGGTGTCCTTACCGGCAGCCCAGCGGGGCAGGTTTTCCACCGCCACGCCAAAGAACTGGTTCAGGATCATGTTGATGGGGCCCATGGAGGGGTTGAAGATCATATTCCACACCGCTGCCACCGCCACCAGCGAGGCAACATAGGGGAAGAACGCCACGGTGCGGAAGAAGTTGCGCAGCTTCACGTTCTGGTTCAGCAGCACAGCCATGGCCAGCGAGCAGGCCAGCGTAAGCGGCACGGTACCGATGACATAGACGACGGTGTTTTTCAGTGCCGCCTGAAAAATTTTATCGGTGGTGAAGAGCTTTACAAAGTTTTTCAGGCCGACAAATTCAATGGCGTGGCGGCCGTCCCATGCGCAGAAGGCCAGCGCAATGGCAAACACCATGGGCACCAGCGTAAACACGCAGAAGCCAATGAAGTTTGGCGCAATGAAGGAATACGCGATCAGAGAATCGCGGGTCGATTTTTTAAGCACTTTACGGGGAGTTTTATTCTGGACAGCAGCACTCGCCATAAAAGAGCCTCCTTTCCCGGAAGTATAACAGCTTTTCCAAAAAATGAGCGGGGCGGGCGCTTTGCATACCCGCCCCGCTCGGACAGGGCTTTTTTCCGATGCTCGTCATCGGAAAATGAATGGGGATCGAAAATGATGAAGAAGGAGAACCGCAAACCATTGCGGAAAACGCTTTATCAGCCGAGAACTGCGGGAACCTGATCGTTCATGTTCTGGATGCCCTCGTCCACGGTCTCGCTCATGGTCATAATGGCATCGTGCTCGGCGTTCAGAATGGTCTCGATATCAGATGCGTACTGGGTGTAAGGCATTTCCAAATAGACATTGCTGGTGGTCAGTGCATCCACAGAATTGCTGTCCTCGGGGAAGCCCTCGGTGGACTTGATGATCTCGGCGGTGGCAGCGGAGCCGCAAGCCGGGAAGGTGCCGGTCTTGGCAATGGCCTGTGCGCCCTCTTCGGAGACACACCAGTTGATGAAGTCGGCAGCGGTCTCTGCCTTGGGAGAATCGGCGTTGATGGCCAGACTGGTCACAGTGCCCAGCGTAGAACCAGCCTCTGCACCGGCGGGGTGAGGATACTTGACGATGCCCCAGTTGAACTTGGTCTCGGCATCCTTCATGTAAGCTTCCAGCGTGGAAATGAACCAGCTGCCCATGTTGACCATTGCGCACTGCTGGTTCTCAAAGGCTGCGGAGTAGTGCAGAGAAGAGGTCTTGAGGTAGCCGTAGTCCATGCAGATGCCGTCCTTCTGCTGGGCAATGACCATATCGTAGGTGGGCTTCATGAAGTCGTATTTGCCGTCGATGATGGTGTTCTTGCCGTCCAGAATAGAGAACAGAGAAGCGGCGGAGCGCCAGGTGTGGTAGTGGCAGCCATAGACCTTGGTGTCGCCGGAGCCGCTGGTCATCTTGCGAGCCAGAGCATCGTAATCTTCCATCGTCAGGTCATTGGAGGGATACTCCACACCGGCCTTATCGAACAGATCCTTGTTGTAGTACAGCACCCAGAAGTCGCTGCGGAAGGGCACGGCGTAGAAGTTGCCGTCATCGGTGGTCAGCTGCTCGATGGTGCCGTTGAAATCGCCGGTGTCGCGGGTCAGCACCTCGTTCAGGGGCTTGAGGTAGTCCAGATTGATCAGGTTTGCGTAGCCGGGGATATCCTTGACGGTCACGACATCCAGATCGGCGCTGCCGGCCAGCTGGGTAGCCAGAACGGTCATGTAATCGCTGGAGCCCAGATCCACCATCTCGATGGTCACGTCCTTGTGGCTTGCCATGTAGCCGTCGGCCATGGCCTGCCAGTAGGGGGTGGACTCCTTATCCCACACCGACCACTGCAGGGTAACAGGGCCTGCTGCTGCGGATGCAGCGGTGGAACCGGCAGTGGAGGAAGCAGCGGTGGAGCTTGCGGAAGAGCCGCCGCAGGCGCTCAGAGCAGCAGCAGCGCCGCAGGCAGCGGCAGCGGTAAGGAACGAACGACGAGAGATCTTTTTCATAAGTGTGTCCTCCTTCAGGGCAGTGTGTGTATTTCGTGCAACGGTCTCCCCCGTGCCGGGGAGCCACTCGCTTTTGTTGACACTAGGATACCGCACAAACGCAAAAACCGGAATGGAAAAATTCCGGGAAGAGTTGCAGTTTTTCTGTATCTTTTAAAAAAAGATGCACTTTCTTACACTGGAGTCTGCACTTTCTTGTTCTCTTGCACAGTTTACATCCGTAACACAAGAAAAAAGCGTATAAAGTACACAATTTTCATGAAAAAAGTCGTTGACAAACCGCGCCGGAATCAGTACTGTATAAAGGAAAGAATGCAAAATATTACCGGAAAGGAGGCTCCGCTATGAAGAGCAGCCATCGTTTCCCGCTGCGGCGGCAGATCGTGTGGGGGATGCGCTTTTTTACCATCCTTACCTCGCTGGCCGTGGGCGCGGCGCTGTTCACCCTCTCCAACCAATATGTGCGCGCCAACTCCTTGCAGGCGGCAGAGTTCAACCTGCGGCTGGTGGCTACCTCCATCGAGACCAGTCTGGACAGCGCTGATGCTCTTTTGAACTGGGCTTCCATCGACAGCACCGTGCGGCGGTACATCTCGCAGGAAAATATCAACGGCACCCAGACCATTGCCGCCTACGAAGCCGTGCAGGAAAAATACTATTCCAGCACCCTGTACAGCCATATCCTCCGCTTTTTTATTACCAATGAAAACGACCGGCATTTGCAGTTCGGCACGCTGAACTCCTCGGCGGCGCTCAACCGCACCAGCATAAAGCAGTTTCTCCCCAAGGGGTACGGGATGCAGTTCACCACCGACCCGCTGCTGCCCGGCAGTCCGGACTGCATCGCCCTCAGCCAGCCTGTCCGCTGCGGCAAGGGCACCTTGCACCGGGGCAGCACCTACCTTGCGCTGGACACCGCCATTATCACCGACCCGGCTGCGGGCTACAACCTGACCGACGGCAGCGCCCTGTACTGGGAGATGGGCAGCCGCCTGTGGCAGATCGAAAACGGCAGCCTGACCGAGATTGAAAACCCACTGCGGGAGGTGGACTACACCCTGCGCACCGGCAGCAATAACGGCGTGACCGAGCAGACCGCATGGCAGGGCAAGGTGCAGCTGGACGGCCAGAAGTATTATGTAGTCAAGGTAACACTGAACGGCCGCAGCGCGGCGCTGGTGCAGCTTTTGCCCGCAAATACCTTTTTGCTGCACTACGGCGTGTACCTGTGGCTCATCACCCTTGGCATTGCCATCATCTGGGGACTGAGCTTTTTGATGCAGCACTGGCTGGAGTGGGTCATTACCCGCCCGGTAGAGGCGCTGCAAAAGCGCATCGAGACCGTGGGCAGCGGCAACTTTGCCCCGGACCGCACGGTGGAGTGGAACAACGAGCTGGGCGACATCGGCCGGGGCATCAACCAGCTGGCTGAAAACGTGGACAGCCTGATGACCCGCCGTGTGGAGGACGAGCGCCGCAAGCAGGAGCTGGAATACCGGATGCTGCAAAACGAGGTGAACCCGCACTTTATCTACAACACCCTCAACAGCATCCGCTGGATGGCTACCATCCAGCACGCGCCCGGCATTGCCGAGATGGTCACCGCCTTTGCGCGGCTGACTAAGAGCATCTCCAAGGGTACCCAGAAGCTGGTACCTTTGCAGGAGGAGCTGGCGCTGCTCAACGATTACTTTACCATCCAGCAGTACCGCTACGGCGGCGACTTAGAGATTGAGGTCTCCCGCATTGAAAGCGAGACCCTTTGCCGGGACTGCATGATTCCCCGGTTCACCTTGCAGCCGCTGGTGGAAAACGCCATCTTCCACGGGCTGGAGCCCAAGGGCGGCCACGGCAGCGTGCTGCTGGATATCTCCACCGACTCGGATACCGGAGACGTACTGCTGCGCATTACCGATGACGGCGTGGGCATGCCGCCGGAGCTGGTGGCTCACCTTCTGGACGAGCCCGCCGAGGGTGCCGAAAAGGCTGAAAAGTTCCGTCATGTCGGCCTGTGGAACGTGAACCGCCGCATCCGGTATTCCTTTGGCGAGGGTTACGGCCTGACCATTGAAAGCGAAGAGGACGTGGGCACCGAGGTCACCATCCGGCTGCCCTATCAACAGAAAGGAGACAGCCATGCTGCGGATATTACTGGTGGATGATGAGCCGCTGGTGCTCATCGGCCTGCAAGGGATGCTGGAATGGGAAAAGCTGGGCTATACGGTCTGCGGCACCGCCCGCAACGGCAAGCTGGCGCTGGAACTCATTGAGCGGGAGAAGCCGGATATCGTCATTGCCGACGTAAAAATGCCGGTGATGGACGGGCTTACCCTTGCCCGCACCTGCCGGGAACGCAGCGCCCTGCCCGCCTTTATCATGCTGACCAGCTTTGAAGAATTTGGTTACATCAAGCAGGCCATGGGTGCCGGGGTGGTGGATTATCTGGTCAAACTGGACCTGACCCCCGAGAACCTGCAAACCGCCCTTGCCAAGGCCGCCGAAAAGGTAAAAAAGGAGCGCGCTTTGCTGGGCGAATTGTCGGCACAGGAAAACCTTGCTGAGAGTGTGCGCAGCTATCAGGAGCGTTTTTTCGTGCGGCTGTACGCCGGGCTGTTCCCGGACGAAGCCGCATTGGAGCAGCCTTTGCAACACATGGAGCTGAACCTTGCAAGCGACGCCTACCTTGTAGCCAGCTGCGAGATCATCGCCAACACCGCCCTTACCCCCGCCCAGCAGCTGAAGCTGAGTTTTTCCTGCGGGCGGATGCTGGAGACCACCCTGCAAAACTACCTGCCCTGCTATGTGACCGGGGCGGATGCCATGCGCTGCAATGTGCTGTTCTGCCTGACCGATGCCCAGTGCCAAAACTACCGGACGGTGCTGCGCCCGCTGCTGGAACGCGCCAGCCAAATTCTATACAACTATTTCACGGTACGGCTGCTCTGGGCGGTGGGACGCCCCACCGGTTCCCTGCTGGGGCTGGCGCGCTGCTGCCGGGAAAACGCCCATTTGCAGCCCCTGCTCACGGTGGAGCAGCCTATCCAGTTCGTGGAGGTCAACGAGGGCGACGCCACCGCCGGGAAGATGCAGGTGGTGGCACAGGTGCAGGAGTATATTCAGAGCCACCTTTCCGAGCGGCTGACGCTGGCCGATGTGGCGGCTATATTCAATTTTTCGCCCAACTACCTCAGCCAGCTGTTTGGCAAATACGGCGACAGCGGCTTTGTGGAGTACATTACCGAGACCCGCATCGCTGCGGCGAAAGAGATGCTGGAACAGGGCGATTTAAAAGTATACGAGATCGCTGAGAAACTGGGGTACGAGAGCGCTTTCTATTTTTCCAAGGTGTTCAAAAAGGTCACGGGGCTCAGCCCGCGGGAATACCAGCAAAGTATTTAAAATCGGAGGCTTTTATGATACAGGAACAGCTTGCTTTTTTGCCGGAATTTCTTTCCGATTACCGGCCCTTCCCCCCTGCCAAGGAACGTACTGCATGGCAGGGGCTGCCCCTGCGGGCAAAGCAGCGCTTTTTGCAGGCGGGAGAAGCCGCGCTGCAAACGCCCATTGCGCCCCTGCCGCTCTCGCTCTGGCTGGATTTCACCCACACCGGGCGGCGCACCCCATGGGAGACGGCTTACTTCTCCCGCCGGGCGCGGCTGTGCGCGTTGGTAAGTGCCGAGTGTGTGGAGTACAAAGGGCGCTTTCTGGATGCCATTGCAGATACCGTATGGGCGATCTGTGAGGAAAGCGCATGGCAGCTGCCCGCCCACAACAGCTACATCCGGGACACTCCGCAGCTGCCCCTGCCGGACACCACCCGCCCCATCGTAGATTTATTTGCCGCCGAGACCGGCGCGCTGCTGGCGCTGGCCCGATACTTACTGCCGGACGAGCTGGATACTGCCGCGCCGGGCATCACGGCGCGGATGGAGCAGGAGCTGGACGCCCGCATCCTGACGCCCTATTTTACAAGCCACTTCTGGTGGATGGGCAACGGCGAAGAGCCTATGTGCAACTGGACGAGCTGGTGCACCCAGAATGTGCTGCTCACCGTTTTTCTGCTGCCCACCACGCAGCAGCAGCGAAACGCTGCCGTCAAACAGGCAGCGTACAGTCTCGACTGCTTTTTAAAGGACTACGGCGCGGACGGCTGCTGCAACGAGGGTGCGCAGTATTACCGCCACGCCGGGCTGACCCTGTGGGGCTGCCTTGAAATTTTGTCCAGCATTGTGCCGGAGGCCTTCTCTCCCCTGTTCCATGAGCCTAAGATCAAAAACATTGCAGAGTACATCTGCAACGTCCATGTGGAAGGCCCTTACTACCTGAACTTTGGCGATTGCAGCCCCCTTGCCGGGCGGTGCGGTGCGCGGGAATACCGTTTTGGGCAGGCTGTGGGCAGCGATGCTTTGCAAGCCCTTGCGGCGGCAGACTTCCGTGCCGATGCCGACCCCGACCATTTGCAGAACCCGGACGGCAGCACCCACATCAACCTGTGGTACCGGCTGACCACCGCCTTTGCAGAAGAAGAAATGATGACCTACTCCGCAGCGCCCCGGCACCATTTAACGGTGTGGTATCCCAGCGTGGGCGTCTATGCCGCGCGGCAGGGTAGCTGGGTGCTGGGTGCAAAGTTCGGCTCCAACGGCGACAGCCACAATCACAACGATACCGGCAGCATTACTGTATACAAGGACGGCAGAACGTTCCTGATCGATATCGGAGTGGAGAGCTACACCAAAAAGACCTTCAGCCCCCAGCGGTATGAGATCTGGACGATGCAGAGCGCATGGCACAATCTGCCTACCTTTGACGGCGTGCAGCAGCTGCCCGGCGCGGAATACGCTGCCCGGGAGGTGTGCACCGCAGAAAACAGCATCACCGGCGAACTGGCGGGCGCGTACCCTCCCATCCCGGGGCTTACCACCTACCGCCGCAGCGTATCGGTCAGTGAACAGGGCATCACCCTGCGGGACGAAACGGACTATCCCGGCACGGTGGAGCTGACCTTGCTCACCGAGCAACAGCCTGTCCCCGCTGCGGATGGCTTTGCGGTGGGCACACTGGGCGGCATTCGGTTTGACCCGGGTGCCGTAACGGCTGCTGTTACGCCGGTGCCCATCACCGACCCGCGCCTGCGCACCGCATGGCCGGAAACAATCTATAAGATCACCCTGCATTTCCAAAAAATGCTGAACCTCGAACTGTACTAAGGAGAACTGCCATGGAGACCATCAAGCTGAAAATTCTGGACGAAGCCGGCCACACCCTGATGACCTGTGACGCTGACACCGCCGTATCCCTTGTTTACACCAACTGCTACAAGCCCGGCGACCGGGTTGCGCTGGAGATCGACCATCCCGGCCAGTACTGCGTTATCCAGTTCGAGGACACCATGCCCGAAGCCCTTGTGTATGTGGTCAAGCGGGAGATCAATTTCCACATTCCCTTCGGGGAGCAGGCCATCACCTATTCGCCCAAGAGCTTTGTGGGCAGCCGTCATGTCATCCGGGCACGGCTGGCGCTGCCGGAGGAGATTGCCGCCCGGCGGAATCTGGCCTTTAACTGCTATGACGAGCACGGCGACACCGGCTTTTACCCCCACGCCAGCGCCAACGTAGAAACGCGCGGCGAGGCGGTGTTTGCCGCCCGCAACGCCATCGACGGCATTTTTGAAAACAGCGCCCACGGCGAGTACCCCTATCAGAGCTGGGGCATCAACCGCGACCCGGGTGCTGTCCTGACGCTGGATTTTGGCCGGGAAGTACTGCTGGATGAGCTGCGCATCACCGAGCGGGCAGATTTTCCCCACGACAACTACTGGGTCAAGGCCACGGTGGAATTTTCCGACGGCAGCAGGTTGGACATCCCGCTGGTGAAAAGCGCCAAGCCCCAGAGCGTGGCCTTTGAGCCCAAGCGGGTGCGCAGCCTTGTGCTGAAGGATCTGATTCAGGCCGAGGGGACTTCCCCCTTCCCGGCGCTGACCCAGATCGAAGCCTTTGGCACCGAGGTGAAGTAAAATGAGCATCTACAATGCCCTTTATGGGCGTGACGGCCATGGCGTAGGCCCAAATGAGCCGGAGAAAAAAGGCTTTGCACGCTTTTGCCAGATGGTCGGCCGCGACCTCGGCCAGCTGCTGGGCACGAACCTGATGGTCTGCGTGCTCTGCCTGCCCGCTGCGCTGGGGGTCTCGCTGGGGGTCACCCTGCTCTCCCTGCCGCTGACGGTGGTGTGCAGCGCGGTCACCGGTCTGCTGACCGGCCCTGCCATGGTGCTGCTGGCAGACTGTGCCCTGCGCAGCTTGCAGAACGACCCCTCTCAGTGGCTGCCCCGGGCAAAACAGACCCTTGCCGCCCATTGGAAAGCCGCCTGCGGCTTTGGCTGCATTGGCACGCTGGTGCTGGGGCTGCTGTGCTTTGTGTCTGCCTTTGTGTTTGAAGCCGCCGCGCAGCAGGGGTATTACCCCGGGCTTGCGGTGCTGGTATTTCTGGCACTGGACTTTCTGGTGCTGGCGGTTTTGGCTACGCTTTGCGCCGCCGTTCTGCCGCTGCAAGCCCCCGCCCCGGACGTCCTGCTGCGCCGGGCGGGCAGGCTGCTGGCTGCCGCCCCGGCGCGCTGCGTCTTGGCAGGCGTTCTCATGCTGGCGGGCATCGGCGGGATGATCTTGCTGTTCCCGGTCAGCATCTTCTGGGCGGTGCTGTTCGGTTTCTGGCTGCCGGGGCTGGCGGCGATGCAGACCCTGTTCCCGGTTTTGCGGCAGGAATACGGCGTAGAGGTGCGCAGCATCCCGCGCCCGACAGCGCCGGATAAGCCCCTGACCACACAGGAGCAGAAAAAGCGCTCCCGCGCCAACTGGTGGTATTACAACTGGGGCATCGTGGCGGTGGCGGCAATGGTCATTGTGGGCGTAGCGTATGTGGCACACGGTCTGCTGACCACCGTAGACCCGGACTATACCGTAGCGGTGGTCACGGCAGAGGCTTTGCCGGACGAGGCCGTGCAGCGCTTGCAGACTGCACTGGCAGACTATGCGGAGGATGCTAACGGGGACGGGGCTGTTGTGGTGCAGGTAAACAACTACACATGGAGCGCCGATGCCGCCCTGACCGACATGAACGGCCAGATGGCGGGTGCCACCCAGATGAACACCGACCTTGCTAACGGCGAAAGCAAAATTTGGATCTTGGATGACCCGGAGGGCTTCGAACAGGCCTATGGGGCGCTGAGCGAAAAGCTGGGCGCGGACTGGCAGGCAAAGCTCATCCCGTGGAGCAGCCGGCCCGCCCTTTCCGGGCTGGAACTGGGCAGCTACAATACCGCCGCCGACGGAAGCCAGACCGTGGATATTCAGAGCCGCTTTGCCGGGTACAGCGTAGCAGTGTTTGATGCTTCAGATGCGCTATGGCAGGCGCTCAATTCGTAAAAAAGAAGCCGGACGTAGTGTCCGCACTGCGTCCGGCTTTCTTCATACAGTACCTTGAATCTTGC
>OHAU01000383.1_pt1 | contig 63507 bp, 39 predicted proteins | sample 1577181 | NCBI WGS metagenome assembly OHAU01 (sample SAMEA3541472, study PRJEB24748) | human gut metagenome | biome: human gut; feature: human-associated habitat; material: faeces | place: China | collected 2012
TAACAGCCCCTTATAGGGGCAAAACAAACCACCGGCTTAGCCGGTGGTTATGATTTTGAATTTAATTTTACAGACTTTCTAAATATTTTTTAACTTGTGGGCCTACGTAAGCCTTGCCATCTTTTAAAAGTATTGGTCTCTTAACTAGCATGCCGTCAGTGGATAGGAGTTCGAATATTTCTTCTTCTGTCATGTCATTCTTCTTGTCCTTTAGGTTTAGCTCTCTATACCTAACTCCTGATGTGTTAAAGAGTTTGAAGATGTCAACTCCTGCTTGGTCTTTAATTTTTTTTAGTTCATCAACACTTAAGAGGTCCTTGTCGATCTCTCTGTAGTCGTAGGAAATATTTTTTTCTTGCAAAAGTTTTTCTACGTTCTTGCAAGTGCTGCATTTTTTGTATCCGATTAATGTGTTCATAATAGCCTCCTTCTATGTCAAATTATACTATAAAAAATTATAAAATAATTTTAAAAATTTTTGCAAAAAGTGTTTACATTTTTCTTTTTCATGGTATAATAATAGTACCAAATAAGATTAAAGTGATAAAGCAATAAAAAACTTAAAGATTTTTCTTATTTGTGAACAATGACAATTCCATCCAATAAAAAAGTAAAACGTATTTGATTTTATTTAAATTTATTAGCCTCTTATAAAAGGGCTTTTATATAAATTGAAATTGAAGATGTAATTAAAGTACGATGGTAAATAGTTTAGTTAGTAATTGTTATTTACTCTTAGTTATTATATAAATGGCAGAAAGTCCTAGAGTAGGGAGCTTTCAAAAAGGTTAATTTATATAAGGCTTTGGTAAAATGAAGAATATAGGTGATAGATGTGATTGAACCAAAAAGTTTAAATTGGATGGAATTAAATATCTGAAAAGAATGTCTTTTAATTAATTGATTAAGGACATTCTTTTTTTATGTAATTTTTTAAGAGGGCCTAGGAAATTTAAAATCTTTATGAAGTATTAGCGGGATCATTTTTTCTTAACAGAAAAATTTGATAATTTAATACTTTGATTATTTATAAAAACTAAGAAGATGGAAGTAAGATAACAAATAATTGAGAGGAAAGAGGCTTAAAGAATTATAAGAGATTCAAAAATTATAAGTTAACAAAATTAAAATAGCCAAAAAATAAAAAGCCCAACTAATCAAAAAAATAAAAATCTACATAAAAAATCTCCACCTATTTCACATAAGTGGAGATTTATTTTATTTATTTAACTTTTATTAATCTTCTTTTGCTAGGATCTTTGCAGCCATTTCCTTACCGAAGTCGATAAGTTGTTGTAATTCTTCCTTTGTTGCTGCACCTTGGATTTCAAGTTGAGTGTCAAGCACATCGTACTTGCCATCTTCCATGTATTTCTTTAGAGTTTTTAGAGCTCCACCTGACCATGAGTAGGAACCGAAGATTCCCCAGTAATTGTTTTTCATTCTTTGGTGAGAAGCTTCTGTCATTAGGTAGTTCATTGGAGGGAAGAGGTTATTGTCGTAAGAACATGAACCAATGATAACTCCCTTGTATCTCCAGATGTCAGAAAGTAAATAAGAGTTGGAAGTCTTTGTGATGTCACGAACCTTTACATCAGTAAGTCCGCCTTCAGAAAGTCCTCTTGCAACTGCTTCTGCCATTGTTTCTGTGTTACCATACATTGAACCGTAGATTACTACACAGCCATCAATTGTTTCTTGCTTTGCAAGTGATGTGTAGATGTCGATGATCTTTTGTGGATTTTTTCTCCAGATTGGTCCATGGTCTGGACAAATAAGTTCAATATCAAGACCTTCTAGCTTCTTTAGAGCTTTTAGGGCTTGTGTTGCATACTTACCAACTATGTTGATGAAGTATCTTGTAGTTTCTTCTAGATACTGTGAATTGTATTCAATTTGGTCGTCAAAGATTCCACCATCAAGTGTACCAAAACCACCGAAGATGTCTTGTGAGAATAGGGTCTTAGTTGCTTCTTCGTAGGCAACCATAGATTCTGGCCAGTGAACCATTGGAGTCATGTAGAAAGTTAACTTTCTACTACCAAGTTCTACAGTTTCTCCTTCTTTAACTTCGATGATGTTGTCTGTAACTTCGTAGAAGTTCTTTAACATGGCAACAGCCTTCTTGTTTGTAACAAGTTTTGCATCTGGATAGATGTCCAAGATTGTCTTAATTGAAGATGTGTGGTCTGGTTCCATGTGATTGATTACTATGTAATCAATTTTTTCATTTTCTCCAATAATTTCATTGATCTTTTGAATGTAATCGTCAATAGTGTTAACTCTTACTAGGTCAAAAAGTATATTCTTTTCTCCCTTTAGTACAAAAGAGTTGTAAGCAACACCCTTTGGTAGTGGCCACATTCCTTCAAATAGTTCAGTCTTTCTATCATTTGTACCTATAAAATATATATCGTCTTTAATAGGTACTGACAATAAGTTTTCCATAAATCCTCCTTATATTTTATAAAGTAAAGACTTAAGTTTAAGTCCTTCCCTTCAATACATTTAACAAAGTTAAATTACCTTAACTTACATACCCCATAATCCCGATAAAAAACAGGATTTTTTTTAGTAAAATTCTAAAAAGTTGTGTCTTTCGCCCTTTTCCTTGTAGCCAAGAATTTGGTCCATGTTGACATTTTCTGTTGCACGCAAGATATTTATGTCAACATTTTTGTTTTCCTTCTTGAGCTCTTCGATGAGGTCCTTGATGAAAAACCTCTTGTTGCCGGACTGCTTTTGGGTAACAGTGCAGGCACAGTCAAGAGCAGAAAGGCCAGTGGACTTCATAAACCTAATAATGGCTTCCTCTCTTACGAGATACATGGGTCTAATGAGTTCTAAGCCTTCAAAGTTTTTGGATTTCAACTTTGGCATCATTGTCTTGAAGTCGCCAGCGTAGATTATATTTAAAAGAACAGTCTCGATGACATCATCAAAGTGGTGACCAAGGGCAAGCTTATTGCAGCCAAGCTCTTGGGCCCTGTTGTATAAATTGCCTCGACGCATCCTGGCACACATGTAACAAGTTGAGCCACCTTCTGATAATTTTTCAGCAACTGAAAAGACATCAGAGTCGTGAACCTTGACAGGGATTCCAAGTTTCTCGCAGTTGTACTCAAGTCTCTCTCTGTTCTCAGGAAGGTAGCCTGGGTCCATGGCAATGAATTCTAATTCAAAGGGAACCTTGTTGTGCTTCTTGAGTTCTTGCAAGAGCTTGGCAAGAGTTAGCGAGTCCTTGCCACCTGATATTGCAACTGCAATCTTGTCGCCAGGGCTAATCATTTCATAATTGTTAATCCCCTTGACGAATTTTTTATAAATGTCTCTCCTGTAAGTTTTTATTAGGGACCTCTCTATGTCCACAATGCTTTTAACTTTTTCCAAAAAATTTCACCTTTACCAATCTATTGTTATTATAGCATAGTTATTTACTAATTAATAAGAATTTGAAAATCTTTAAGAGTCTCTTCATAGAAAAGAAGCTCGCAAGAATTTTTTCTTAAAAATTATAACACAAGTAGACTTTTATAAAAATATTTTTGGACATATATAAGGATGAGAGCCATTAAATTATTAAAAAAATCTCCTTTGTGATATAATTTAGGTAATTAACTAAGGGAATCTAGGGAGCCTAGATAAAAGAAAAGGAAGTATAAAATGGTAAATTATAATGTAAAGAAAAATTACACCTTGCTTGTGGATTTCTATGAACTCACAATGGCCAATGGTTTTTTTAAGGAAGGACTAAGAGACAAGACTGTCATCTTTGATATGTTCTTCAGAGAAGTGCCTGACAACGGAGAGTACACAATTGTTGCTGGCCTTGAACAACTTATTGAGTACATGGAGAACCTCCACTTCTCAGAAGAAGACATAGACTTCTTAAGAGAAAAGGGAATTTTTGACGAAGAGTTTTTATCTTATTTAAAAGATTTTGAATTTAAATGTGACGTTTGGGCAATGCCAGAAGGAACTCTTGCCTTCCCTGGTGAGCCACTTTTAATAGTAAGAGGCCCAGCTATTCAAGCTCAAATGCTTGAGACTATGGTTCTACTTACAATAAATCACCAATCTATGATTGCAACTAAGGCATCGAGAATTGTTAAGCAAGCTAAGGGCAGACCAGTTGTTGAATTTGGATCAAGAAGAGCCCAAGGATATTCTGCAGCAAATCTTGGAGCAAGGGCAGCCTACATAGGTGGTTGTGCAGGAACAGCTAACACTTTGACAGACAAGATGTTTGGAGTACCAGCTCTTGGAACCATGGCTCACTCTTGGGTTCAAATGTTTGACACAGAGCTAGAAGCCTTTAGAGCCTTTGCAAGAGTTTATCCAGACAACTGTCTACTTCTTGTTGACACTTACGACACTCTTAAGGAAGGTGTTCCTAATGCTATCAAGGTCTTTGACGAAGAGGTTATTCCTCGTGGATTTAGACCTAAGGGCATAAGAATTGACTCTGGAGATATAACTTACATTTCCAACAAGGCGAGAAAGATGCTAGATGATGCAGGCTATGAAGATGTTAAGATTATGGCATCCAACTCCCTAGACGAGTACACAATTAGGACAATCCTCCATCAAGGTGCAAAGCTTGACTCCTTTGGAGTTGGGGAAAGACTTATTACATCAAAGTCATCTCCAGTTTTTGGTGGAGTTTATAAACTTGTTGCCACAGAAGATGAAGAGGGAAAGATCACTCCAAAGATTAAAATTTCTGAAAACGTGGCAAAAATTACTACACCAGGCTTTAAGGAACTTTACAGATTTTATGAAAATGAAACTGGCAAGGCCATGGGTGATGTCATAGCCCTAAGAGATGAAGAAATCCCCAAGGATAATTACGAAGTCTTCCACCCAATCTACACTTGGAAGAGAAAGACACTTACAGACTACACAGCTAAGAAGGTCCTTGTTCAAATTTATGACAAGGGTGAACTTGTTTACAAGATGCCAAGTCTTGATGAAATAAGAGCAAGAGCTGAGGCAGAACTTGATACTCTTTGGGAAGAGACTAAGAGACTTGACAATCCAAACGAGTACATCGTCGACTTGTCAGAAAAACTTTGGAAGCTAAAGGACGACTTATTAAAGAAGCACGGAAAAAATTAAAATAAAAAGAGAATAAAAAGAGAGGGAAGTTATATGCAGTATTACGGAAATGTTTTTAGACCGCCAAGTGAGGCTAGGTCACTAATAATTCAAGCTACAGTGGGTTGTTCTCACAACAACTGTACTTTTTGCTACATGTACAAGGATGATGATTTTAGGATAAGACCCCTTGAAGATATAAAGAAGGACCTAATAGAAATGAGCTCCTATGGAGATTATTTTGAAAGGATCTTCTTGGCAGATGGAGACGCTCTAGTATTAAAGACAGAGGACCTTGTGGAAATCCTAAAGACCATAAAAAAATACTATCCCAATGTCAAAAGAGTTTCATCCTATGCAACTGCCCAAGATATAAATAGAAAGTCCCTAGAAGAACTAAAAGAGCTTAGGGCTGAAGGACTTGAGATGCTCTACATTGGTTTCGAAACAGGAGACGAAGAACTCCTAAAGGAAATCCAAAAGGGGGTAACTTATGAAGAATATGTAACTGCCATGAAGAAGGCAAAGGAAGCAGGATTTACAACTTCCATCACAATCATAGCAGGCCTTGGTGGAGTAGAGGGCATGGAAAGAAATGCAATAGGAACTGCCAAATTAATTTCAGAAACCAAGCCAGACTTCTTGGGTTATCTCACAATGAGAATTTACAAGAACACACCTCTTTATGAAGACTATGTAAGTGGCAAGTTTAAGATGCCAGATGCAGGTCAAATTCTTGAAGAGATGAAAATATTCTTGGAGCACGTGGACTCTGAAGGCACAGTGTTTAGGTCCAACCACGCATCCAACTACGTTCTCCTTGCAGGAACTTTAAACGAGGACAAGGAAGGCCTAATAAGTGCAATAGAAAAAACTTTAAAGAAAAAGTCTTTTAGACCTGATGTATTGAGAGGATTTTAAAATTGAAAGACAAAAATTTTGAAAGTATGGATGAAAGGCAAAAATTAAAAAATTTGAAAAGAGAATTGGACTCTGGAGTTATTTCCTTTGAAGAAAAAACTGAGGATACATCCCTTGCCCTAAATCCTGTTAGGTATCTTATGCCTCTTGAGTCAAAGCCTAATAAGAAAGAAAAACTCGACATTGACTACAAGAAGAAGGACCAACCTAGTGACAAAAATTTCGAAATTATTATAGAAGTAAATCCCAAGGGTTATGAAGAAAATAAAAAGAGAAGGAGGGAGTCAAAGCTCCCTGCCCCTCACAAGTCTTACCCTCTTGAAAGGGTGAAGAGAGATCAGCAAAAGATAAACAAGGGGTCCCTATTCTACGACTACCTAGAGATTTACTTAAACAGGACAAAGAACATAGAGAGACAGTTCTTTGAAGACTACTTTGGTTTGTAGTATAAAGAAAAGAGGAAGAAATGGAAGATAAAAGAGAAAGAGAAGAAAAGAAAATCCCGTCAAGCTTATCCTTTAAGACCGACGTCTACAAAAAGATATTTTTGACAGGGCTTGCCCTTTTATTTGTGGCATACTTATTTGTAAATTCCAAGACAATATTTTCAGGTCTTGGAGTCTTACTTGGCGTTATTGCTCCCTTTATCCTAGGGGGAGTTATCGCCTTTATAATGAAAATACCTCTAAACTTTTTCGAGAGAAAAATTTTAGACAAGATAAAAAATGAAAAATTTCAAAATCACAAGAGGACAATTTCCATTGCTATATCCTTTATAGTGATAATCCTCGCCATATTTATAATTACGGCGATAATTGTCCCACAACTTATCAATTCCTTTAACGAACTTAGGAAGTCCCTTCCAAGTTTCTTGCAAATGGCAATTGATAAGACAAGAGAGATACCTTATTTAAGCAATTACTCTGACAAGCTTCAAGCTGAGTACGACAACTTGTCTTGGAATGAAATTTTTAATAGGGTAAGGAGCTTTGTCAAGTCTGACGAACAGTCATCCTATATACTAAACTCTGCCCTATCGACAGCGTCCAGTATCTTGGGTGGCTTGGTCTCCTTCTTCCTTGCCCTTATTACATCAATCTACATCCTTGCAGACAAGGAAAGACTTGGCTATCAAGCAACTAGAATTTGCTACTCATGCTTTAATAACAAGGTCGCAAATAAAATCTTGCACGTTGCCCACCTCTTACATGAAAACTTCTTTGGTTTCATAAGGGGACAGCTAACAGTGTCATCCTTTATAGGTATAGCGACTTTTGTGTGCTGCTTGCTTTTAAGAATTCCCAACGCAGCCACAATTGGTGTAATAGTTGGCGTGACAGACCTTGTGCCAATCATCGGCCCCTTCCTTGGTGGTGCCATGGCCTTTGTCATGATTGTAATTGAAGACCCAACTAAGGGACTTATGTTTATAGTATTGATTTTGATTTTGCAACAAATTGAATCAAACTTAGTTTATCCAAAACTTGTTGGCAACAAAGTTGGACTTCCATCCTTATGGACTCTTGTGGCAATCACAATAGGTGGATCTCTCTTTGGAGTAGTGGGAATGTGGGCCTTTATACCACTTGCATCAACTCTCTACGCTCTTATTAAAGAGTACACAGAGTACAAGATCAATGAAAAGAACCTAGACCTAAGAATGAAAAAAATATAAATCAAAAAAGACTTCTCATGTAATAGTGAGAAGTCTTTTTTTATGCAAGTTTATCTGACTTGCAAGTTAATAAAAAATTATAAGTTAATAAGAGCTTGCGACTTTACAAAAAATTATAAGTTTATAAATTACTGCTAAGTCATAAGAAGATATAAAGGCATAAAGATTTACAAAGTCACAAACAATTGCAAAGTCACAAATAATTACAAAGTCACAAATAATTACAAAGTCACAAATAATTGCAAAGTCACAAACAATTGTAAAGTCTCAAGTAATAAAAATTTATATAAAACCCACAAGATTAATCTGACCATTTTGCAAATTATTGAAAGTTCCCTATTATGGGTATAATAGAAAAGAACAAAAAATGCTTAAAGATATTAAAATATTTAAGAATGGAAGCTAAGGTCTTCGAAATAATGAAGACCAATTGATTTAAGGAGAGATTATAATGATTGAATTTAAAAAAGTCAGCAAGATCTATCCCGGTAATCAGGTTGCAGCGGAAAATATAAATTTAAAATTCAAAGATGGCGAATTTATATGTTTTATTGGAGCCAGTGGATCGGGCAAGACTACATGCATGAGGATGATAAATAGGATGAACGAAATCACATCAGGGGATATCCTCATCAACGGAGTCAGCATCAAGGACATGGATCCAGTTGATCTCAGGAGACAAATTGGATATGTAATCCAACAAATTGGACTCCTGCCACATATGACAGTTTATGACAACATAGTTTTGGTCCCAAGACTTTTGAAGTGGGACGAAGAAAAGTTAAGGCCCATTGCCGAGAACCTAATCGAAAAAGTGGACCTACCTCTTTCCTACTTAGACAAATACCCATCAGAATTATCTGGTGGCCAACAACAGAGGATAGGAGTTATAAGGGCTCTGGCAGCAGACCAAGATATAATCCTAATGGATGAACCCTTTGGTGCCCTTGACCCCATAACGAGAGATGCCCTTCAAAAACTCGTGAAGAGACTTCAAAGAGAAATGGGAAAGACAATAGTCTTTGTGTCCCACGACATGGACGAGGCCCTTTCACTTGCAGACAGGATTGTCATTATGAAGAAGGGTCACGTTGAACAATTTGATACGCCAGAAAATATACTTAAAAATCCAAAGTCAAAATACGTAGAAGAAATGCTGGGCCAAGAAAAGATGAACGAGGCCAAGACTTCTTACAGGACTGTGGAAACAATTATGCTTAAGAACCCAGTTTCATTAACAAGTGACAGGTCAACCTATGATGCCCTTGCCCTTATGAGAAACAAGAGAGTCGATACTATTTTCGTAACCGACGAAGAAGGGCACCTACTTGGAGCTGTGGGCATGTTTGACATAGGAAGATATGGTAAGCACATAAAAGCTCTTTACGAAGTCATGGATAAGGTCTATGCAATAGAAGAGGACACAGTAATTATGAATGCAATTCGTGACATTTATAATCTAGATATAAAGAACCTGCCAGTTGTAGATGAGGAAAACAAACTTGTTGGCCTTGTTACCAGGGCTTCAGTAGTAGATACAATTTACACCAACCTCTGGGGAAATGAAGAAGAGGAAGAGGCTGAAGAAGTCTATGAAGAGGACAACTTGTCTGAACTTATGAAGGATGCATCAGGTGAGGCACCTAAGAAAATAGGTGATGATAATGATTAATTTTTTACTAGAAAATAGTGGAGAAATATTGTCAAAGTCTATGGAACATCTTATGATTGCAGCAATTTCTCTTGCCCTTGGAATACTTGTGGCAGTTCCTCTTGGGATCCTCTTAAATAGGTCCAAGCAGGCAGCAAAAATTGTCATGGCAATAGCATCAGTCCTTCAAACAGTTCCATCCTTTGCCCTCTTGGCACTTATGATTCCACTTTTTGGAGTTGGGAAAAAGCCAGCCATAGTTGCACTTTTTATCTACTCCTTGCTTCCAATTATGAGGAACACCTATCTCGGGATTGCAGGAGTAAATGAAAACCTAATAGATGCAGCTAAGGGAATGGGGATGACAAGGTCTCAAATACTTTTCAAGGTCCAAATCCCTATGGCTATGCCAGTTATAATGGGTGGCATAAGACTTTCAGGAGTTTACGTCCTTGCCTGGACAACCCTTGCAGCCTATGTGGGAGCAGGTGGACTTGGGGACTTTATCTTTAATGGACTCACTAACGCCATAATGCCAATGGTAGTTTGGGGGACAATCCCAGTTACCCTTATGGCAATAATAGTGGACTTCCTTTTTGGAATCCTAGAAGAAAAACTATCACCTGACAAGAAAAGTGAGGTGGCATAATGAAAAAAATTAAAAAAATACTTTTAATCTTTCTTATCCTACCCATCTTTTTAACATCATGTAGCCTGCCAGGTCTTGGCGGCAACACCAAGACTAGCGTAGTTGTGGCAACGGGATCCAACACAGAAAGGCAGATCCTTGGGGAAATTGTTAAGCAGATGATAGAACACCATAGCGACATAGATGTTTCACTCATCACAAATTTGTCCTCATCTGTCCTAAACCACATAGCCATGTTAAAGGGTGATGTAAACATAGTTGGAGCCATGTACACAGGGACAGCCTTAAGCGGAGAACTTGGCATGGACCCAATTAAGGACCCAAAAGAGGCAGAGAAGGTTGTAATGCAAGAATACTACAAGAGGTGGGAGAGATACTGGTACCCATCCTTTGGATTTGACAACACCTATGCCTTTATGGTTACAAAAAAATTTGCAGAAGAAAATAAACTTAAAAAAGTTTCTGACCTTGAGAAAATAAAAGACAAACTTGAAGTTGGAGTAGACACAGCCTGGATAAAGAGAGAGGGCGACGGTTATAAGGCCTTCAAAGAAATCTACGGCTTTGACTTTAAGACAATTTATCCCATGGACATTGGTCTAGTTTACACAGCCCTTGCTAGTGGAGAGATGGACCTAGTCCTTGGCTATTCAACAGATGGAAAGATTTCATCCTATGACTTAGTTGTATTAGAAGATGACAAGAGACTTTTCCCACCTTACGACTGCTCACCAGTCTTGTCAAAGGCAATCGTGGAAAAATATCCAGAGCTTGAGACAATAATGATGAAGCTTGTGGGACAAATCTCATCAAAAGATATGCAAGAGTTAAACCGTCAAGCAGACGAAGACCTTGAGATGCCAAAAATAGTTGCAGAAAACTTTTTAAAGAAGCACAAGTATTTTGAAGATGTAAAAGTCGACCAAAGCAAGATAAAAGCATACAAGGAATTTGTGGAAGGAGGAAAAAATGTCTGATGTAATAATTTACTATATGGAGAACGCATCCTATGTCTTTGAACAATTTATTAGACACTTTTTAATTTCCGTCTACGGAGTTCTCTTTGCCGCAATAGTGGCAATACCACTGGGCTTTGCAGTAGCGAGAAAGAGAAAATTATCAAGACTTACAATAAGTATCGCCAATGTAATGCAGACCATACCATCCCTTGCCATGTTGGCTATCCTCATGTTTTTAATAGGAACGGGACCAAACACAGTTGTCTTTGCAGTATTTTTATACGCAATCCTTCCAATATTAAAAAACACAGTGGGAGGAATCAACTCAGTAACACCAGAGCTTGTTGATGCGGCTAAGGGAATGGGGATGACAAAATATCAAATAATGAGGAAGGTAGAACTTCCCCTTGCCATTTCAATAATCATGGGCGGCATAAGAAATGCCCTAGTCCTCGCCATAGGAGTTACAGCAGTGGGCACCTTCATTGGAGCAGGAGGCCTTGGAGATATAATCACAAGGGGGATCACAGTAGCCAATGGAAGCCCCATAATAATAGCGGGAGCAATCCCAACAGCCCTAATGGCAGTCTTGGCAGACTTCGCCCTCGGCGCCATAGAAAATAAATTAAAGCCAAGAACCTTTACAAAGATATAGAATAATAAAAAATCAAACTGACCTTTAATTTTAAAACAAGATTAAGGGTCAGTTTTTTATTTAGAAATTAATTTGAGTAAAAGAAAAACGAGGAAACTTTACACTTTCACTTTAAAAATAAAAATTTAAAGCGAGAATGTAAGAAGAAATATTTTGTAAAATATAAAACTCAGGTTCATAGGAGGACCTGAGTTTTTTGTGTGCAAAGATTTTTATAAAGTTTTTAGAATTTATTTTCAAAAGTTCTTAAGTCCTGCTACTTCTTAGTCCTATAGAAGTCCACCACAGAGAAGATTGTATTCACTAAGATGATGTAGTGGTGGTAGAAGGAGAAGTAAAGGGACATTACTGGTGCGCCAACCATTTCCAGTGGTGTCCTTCCCGCTATGTTCCAAGGGATGTAGGATGGAGTCATGACTGCCGAGTTCTCCATATCAAGGGCCAGGTCATATTTGTCCTTATAGTTTTCCCTTGCCATCTCATAAGTAAGCATGATTGTAAGAGTTTGGTTGGAAGAAAAAACTGAAATCATTGCAGACATTAGGGACATGACAAGCATCTTAGGTAACTTACTAAACATCCTATTTACAAATTTCTTCACGCCGACTAAGAGGTCAGTCTCCTTGAAGAAACCAAAGTAACCAGAAGAAGTTCCAACTATTAAGAGCATCTTAAACATGGAGAAAAATCCTCCACCGTTAATCAACTTGCCTGCAGGAGAATCCAAGTGAAAACCAAAAATCAAGGCATGAAAAACTTCTGCCAAAGACCTGCCTTGTAAGACCATGGCAAAGACTATAGAGATCACAATGGAAATAAGCATGTTGATCTTTAAATCAATTTTTAAAATTGCAAGGATGATAATAGAAAGAGTTGGAATGATGAGGAGGAAGTTAAAATTAAAAATCTCCCTAATCATCTCGATGCTTTCCTTGTCCACTCTTGCTTCAATCCCCAAATTAAAAATTTGATAAGTTGCAATAGTTAGCATAAGAGGAAGGATACAAGTCCTAAACATATTCTTGAGGTTTACATAGAGGTCTGTCTTGGTAAGAGTTGCCACCAAGAGGGCTGATGTGGACATTGGCGATGACCTATCTCCAAAGAAACAGCCAGATAAAATTGCCCCACCACAAACCACTGGATTAAAATTCATGGCGTTGGAAATTGACATGGAGATAATCCCTGCCGTAGATGCAGTCCCAAAGCTCGTACCAGTCAAGAAGGAGATGGCTGAGTTAAAGATAAAGACTCCCACATAAAAAAATTTTGGCGAGATGAAAGAAGTCCCATGATAAATTATGTAGGCAATGGTACCCGAAAGTCGCCAGATTCCTGTTATCATACCAATGAGGGAAAAGACAAGAAGGATGGTCTTGGTGTCCCTTATACCTGTGTAGGCCATGGACCAAATTTCTCTTGGGCTAAACTTTCTCATGTAAGCATAAAGAGATAAGAGAATTAAATTCAAAAAGAGGGTAAGGACAATAGAAATGTCAAAAATTATTGCCACAAAGAGATTTACCATAAATAAAAATAAAATTAAAATTTCTAGCATCTTTAACTCCCTCTACTTTCTTAACTCTAGCTTTACTCCCTCTATTTTATAATTAAGCTAAGTCTTCTTTCAAGGAAATTTAGATAATTCTTAATAATTTTGAAAGATTTTGCAGTTCTTTACTATTGTAATTATTGAAAAGCTTACTATATAATTAAGCTTGGAGGTAGAGATGAAAAAATTTTACACAAAAGCGAAAAATACCATATTTAAAAATAGAAGAAATAAAATTATAGCGGGAGGAGGACTTGCCCTAGTCCTTGCTCTTGTCCTAGTGCCAAAAATTGCTGGACTTGATGGAGGAAAGGCAGAAACAATTCCTGAAAACCAAATTGTCACATTGAGGAAGGGCAGCCTCACAAACTCTGTAAGCGAAAAGGGAAAGGTAGTTCCATCAAACTCCGTGGAAGTATTTTCTGAAAAGGCCCTGCCAGTCACTGAAATAAATGTAAAAGTTGGCGACCAGGTGAAGAAGGGCGACATAATTGCCAAGCTTGACTCATCAAGTATAGAGCAACAGTTGAGGTCAAGGAAGGCACAAAAGGCAGCTACAGACAAAAATCTGTCGGCACAAATTTCTTCTGCCAAGAAGAGACTTACTGAAGCAGTGACTGGTCAAAAGTCTGGCAAGAGTCCTGCTCTTGTTGCAGCTGAAACATCTTTGACCCAAGCCATGGACCAATACCTTGCTGCAGATAAGTCCTACAACGACTTCAAGAGGAGCATCGACGAGAGGTACAACCAAGGCCTTGTGGCAGAGAAGGGATCAAGGGAAAGTCTTGCCTACCAAGAGGAAGCCACAGACCTAAGGTACAAGCAATTGGTTGACGACTTAAACAAGAATAGGGACAAGATATCCGAAAACAAGTCCCTTGCCTCAGGAGCATCCAGGTCCAAGGACTATCTTCAAGCTGATTTAGACAATGCCAAGAGAAGACTTACAGAAATTGGAATTGAAATCTCTGAAAAGCAGGCAGAAATGACTGAAAAACAAGGACAACTTGTTGGCGGTGAAAAGCAAAATGTTCAAAGCCTGCCTAAAAATAACAATTCAAATTCAGAAAAAAAGAGCATAAACGCAGGCACTCTTGAAAGTAAAATTGTAGAGAACACTACAGCGGGAAAAAATTCTGACACAAAAAATATCCAAAATGAAATAGAAAACCTAAAAAATAAAATCAAGAGCCTGACAAGAGAACAAGCCGAAACAGAAATCCTAATTGGAAAAATTTCTGAAGATCTAGCCACTGCCAAGGCTGACGAACAAAAATACCAAGCCGAAGCCGAAGCTCTTGAAAAGGAAGTTGAAGGCCAAGCAAAGCAAGTGGAATCAACAAGCCTTGAAGTTAGAAAGGCAAAAGAAGACCTCTACGCTGATGCCGACAAGGCCTTAAAGGCGAGAAAATCTCGTGATGACGAATTAAAAACTCTGGCACAAAATCTTGAAACAGCAAAGAACAACTACGAAAGTGCCAAGAAAAATCTTGAATCAACAAAGGTCCAAGTTGCCAATGAAATATCTGGCCTAAGAGACAACCTAAAGACAACTCAGGCAGGAGCCAACAATCTTGACAATGTAGAAATCGAAAACCTAAGCGAGGAACTTGAAAAAGTTATGATAAAGGCACCGGCAGATGGAACTGTGACAGAAGTCCCAGCCAAGGAAGGCCAAGTGCCGGCAGGCTACCTTGCCAAGATCGAAACCATTGACAAGCTTAGGATAGAATCCCAAATAAAGGAATACGACAAGAATTCAATAAGTGTGGGAACACAAGTGGAAATCACATCAGACTCCCTTATGGGAGAAAGCTACAAGGGCAAGGTCATCTCCATTGATCCAGCTCCAATGCCAGTTTCTGAAGACAACAAGTCTGGCGAAGTCCTCTACAAGACTGTAATAGAAATAGATGAAGGCCAAGAAGGAAAATTTGCCCCAGGCATGACACTTAGGGTTAAGTACATCATTAGCCAAGAAGAAAACACCTTCAAGGTCCCAAGTGATGCCATCTTCGAAAGAGACAACAAGTCCTATGTCCTTGCCCTAAAAGACCAAGGCAAAGACAAGTACCAAATCGAAAAAGTTGAAGTGACAAGGGGACTAGAAAATGATGCAGAAACTGCCATCAAGTCCAAAGACCTCAAGGAAGGCGACAAGGTCCTTGCCACATCAGGAGGCTATGGAGAAGGCAGCCAGGTTAAACTCATGAGAGATCCAAACTCCAAAGAAAGTGATGGAGATGAAAAAAGTGTAGATGCCAGCACTGCAGAAGCTGGGGGAGTTATCATAAAATGACAGGTAAGCTTATAAAAATGGAGGACATAAAAAAGTCCTTTAACATTGGAAAAGAAAATGAATTAGAAATACTCCACGGCATAAACTTTGAGGTAAATGATGGCGACTTCGTGTCAGTTGTAGGTCAATCAGGATCAGGCAAGTCCACCCTCATGAACATCATTGGACTCCTAGACAGGCAGACATCAGGCTACTACGAACTCAATGGAGTTGATATCTCCACCCTAAAGGACAGCGACCTATCAGCCTACAGGTCCAAAAAAATTGGCTTCGTCTTCCAAAACTTCAACCTCATACCCAGGTCCAATGCCCTAAAAAATGTTGAACTCCCCATGACCTACGCAGGTCTAGGCAAAAAGGAAAGAGCCGAAAGGGCAGAAAGACTACTTGAAATAGTTGAGATGAAGGACAGGATGGACCACCTACCTAACGAGCTATCAGGTGGGCAAAAGCAGAGAGTTGCCATAGCCAGGTCCATGGCAAATAATCCCGACATCATCCTGGCAGACGAGCCAACGGGAGCCCTGGACTCCAAGACTGGTAGAAATGTAATGGACCTCTTCCACAAACTCAACAAAGAGGACAAGAGGACCATAATTATCATCACCCATAACATGGAACTGGCCAAGGAAGCAGGCAGGATTTACAAGATGACTGACGGACTTTTGGAGGAGATTTAATGGATATACTAGAAACAATAAAACTCTCCCTAGAGGGACTGAGGTCCAACAAGCTCAGGTCCTTCCTCACCATGCTGGGGATAATAATTGGCATCGGGTCAGTAATCGGCATCACTACAATAGGCGATGCCCTCACCAAGTCAGTCAACAAGGCCTTTGACTCCATAGCCAACACAGCAGTCCAAATTTATGTAAAGCCAAAAAACGCCGACTACGACGGGGGAGAACTTACGGACTCCGACTACTTCTCAGAAAATATAATTAACTATTTAGAAGCTCAAAAGGGTAGGACCATTGAAGACTTAGTCTACCAGGGAGCCAGTGGCCGAGGTTTCGTCAAAGAAGGGAGAAACAAGGAGCCGGTGTCCATAGTTTCCACATCAGAGGGTGAAAAAAATATTTTCAAACTCAAAATGGTTGCCGGCAGATTTTTAAATGAAGAAGACGTGGCAAGGGGCAAGTCTGTTGCAGTAATATCAGACAAGGTCCTTGAAAAAATCTACAAGGTCCCAGCACCAGAAGCCCTGGGCCAAGAGGTGAAAATTGACGTCAATGGCAAACTCATGGTAGCCACAATAATAGGAGTCTACCAGTACGAAGAGATGAAGGTCATGGGTCAATCACTTAATGGAGCTAGCTCATCCATTTACATTCCAAGGACAACGGGGGATAGAGAACTTTTGACAGAGCCAATGACATCTTACTACGACATCTCCATGACTTTAAAAAACCCAGACACCATAGAAGAAGATGCCAAAGCTCTAGTAGATGACTTAAATGCCAAGTTCTACAAGAACAACCCACGAGCAGAAGTTGCTCACTACTCAGCCAAGAGTGAAATATCACAAATGAACTCAGCCATGGGGTCCATCCAAGTTGCCATAGGAGCCATTGCAGCCATCTCCCTTTTAGTAGGTGGAATCGGCGTAATGAACATCCTCCTTGTGTCAGTGACAGAGAGGACCAGAGAAATTGGAATAAGAAAGGCCCTTGGAGCAACGAGGGGCGACATAAGGAAGCAATTTATTATCGAGTCCGTCATCATTTGTATCATCGGAGGTTTCTTTGGTATAATCCTGGGAACCATAATAGGACTAATTGGGTCCAAACTTTTGGAATTCCAAACACTTCCATCCCTGGGATCAATAACAGTTGCAGTGGGCTTCTCCATGTTAATAGGAGTCTTCTTCGGCTACTACCCAGCCAACAAGGCAGCCAAGCTAGATCCAATCGAAGCCTTGAGGTATGAATAAGATGTAAGATGTTGGAAAGTTATAAAAAATTAAATAGACTATATAATAGAAGAAAAGCACTGTCGAGAGGCAGTGCTTTTTGCTTGTTTATCTACCTGCAACCATCTTCCAAAAAGAAGGAGTAAAGCGAACTTCGGTTTGGAGCAGATGTCTGCCCTTGTTGGTAGATCAGATGCTTGCTCTTGCTATAATCCAAATTTCTTAGCGAATAATTGCTAAGTCAGTCTTGACTGAATTGTAAAAAAGAGTGAAGTTGTGAATTCTTACGAAGTTAAAAAGTCTTATGGCTCTGTAAAGACTTAGGATTCGATAAAAATTTGTAACTTCGTAAAAGGCTATAAGCTTGAAGAAAAATATAAAGTCCTAAAGTTATATGAATTAAGACTTGCTTGTGACTTCATAATAAATTAAAAAGTCCTGATCAAAGACCGACCAAGAAAAACTTATATAATAGATAGAATTTGAAAATGGGTTTTTAATTTGTACTTAATTTACAAAGGAGCAAGGAAAAGGATTGGTAAAAAATTAAGATCAAAAGAAGTAGGACTTAAAAAAATTAAAATAAGAATACAAATGTTACAGGACATGTAATTTAAAAATATTACTGCCATAGAAATAAATAGAAAATTAAAATAGATGAATTTATATAAAAAAAATTTTTGTATATTACTAGGAAAAAAGATAAGCAAGAAAATAGAAAGAAATTATAAAAATAAAAAAGAAGCCCCATAGATATAGGCTAAGAAATTATAAAATCCACTAGATAGAGGAAAAAAATCGAAAAAATTTAAAATTTTACCCATGGTTAAAATTGTATAAAATAAATACAATAATTCATAACAAGATGGCACATATATTAATATTTAAATATATTTAAAATACAGGGAAAGGCTATAAATAGAGGCTATTACAAATTTATTGCAAGTTATTCATAGTGTTTATACTATTGAAGTGAGGGGGAGTATTAGTGTAAAAGCTCAACAAATGACAGAAATAAGCCTTTGTAAGAAAAGTTTTTTTATGAAATTCTATTGATATGTAATAAGCCTTGTATTACAATATATATATTATTACTAGAGAATTACATTTTTCCTAGTATAGACTTAAAATGATTGGAGAATAGGAGAAAGAAAATGGACAATATTTTTAAAAGATTTACATGCCTCTTACTGGCATTCTTAATGGTTATGGAGGTCTTTAGCCCAGTAGCAGCTTTAGCGGCAAGCTTAATAGATGAACCTGAAAGCCAGAATTCAACTAGAATAGAGGAAAACATTTCTGGAGAACTATTTAACAAACCAGCCGCAAAAGCAGAAAAGACCGATAATAGGAATAAAGAAGAAGTACATAAAAAAACTTCTAACAAAGCTAAGGATACGGGCAAGGCTCCTGACTTAATACCGGCTAAGAAAACAAAGAATGACCACGAATCAATGAATCCGGCTAAGCAAGCTAAAAATGATTATGAAATTTTAGTTCCTGCTAAAGAAAAAGCTAAGCCAGAAGCAAAAGCTGCAGAAGAAGCTAAGGCTAAAGAAGAACAAGCTGCAAAAGAAAAGGCAGAACTTGATAAGATAGAAAAAGAAAAGCAAGAAGCCCTAAGAATCGAAGCAGAAAGACAAGCACAAGCAGCAAGAGCAAACGATGCAGAAGCCGCAGCAGCCGAAGCCGAATACAGAGATGCTCATCAAAAGAGGCTAGAGCTTGAACAACTACTAGAAGAAAAATTAAAAGAAAAAGGTCTAAGAGACCAAAAGAAACAATCAGAAAAAAGTCTAAACGCGGAAGAATCAAATAAATTAAAAAATACAAACAAAGAAGAAAACACAGAAGAGGAAGAAGAAAAAGGTCTACTAGAAAAAATCAAAGAAGGCCTTGGACTTACAGACCTACAAAGAGCAGACAAAGAACTTAAAAAAGCACTTAAAAATAAGAAGAACGGCTTAGAAGAAATTCAAGCATTACTTAACACTTTCGAAGACAAGTACGACTTGTCAAGAGAAGACCAAGCCAAACTAATGGCAGACAACACAGATGCCTTTAGAGAATTCATAGAAAGACATGGCTATGAAAACTTTGATCCCCAAATGTTTATGGTCCTAAACGACGACCAAGCAGAAAATGATGGACTAGAAATAAGTGACCTATACGACGGACTTAAAGAAGATAGGGAACTTACAATTGAAGAACTAGAAGCAGGACTTACAAAAGTAGAACTTCCTACATCAAATGAAGAAGAATCTGGATTTGGATTTTTCAGGTCAGCCTTTAGAGCTGTAGGTGCAGGAAACCAAGATAGACTAGAATTAGATGGAAAAAAGTTTCGTATAATTACTCGATTTGATACATCTAATAGAAATGGCCCAATTCAACCAGGTCAATACTTTAATATTCATTTGGATGAAAAGCTTACAGTTAATAATCCTAACGAATTAAAGTCGATATACGAAGGTACTACTGAGATTGCTAAGCCAGAATATGATAGGGCTAATAATACAATAAAATATAAAATTGTAAATGAAATTAATAAGAACTTACAAATTCCATTAAACATACCCGTTGATTACAATACATCTAAAATTACTTTAGACAAAGATGGAGAATTTACAGTAACAAATAAGGTATCAGGATTAGGTGTAACAAATCCTAAGGACCTTATTCCTACAAAAGTAAACAAATATGGAAACGTAGCTAACCAATTAATAGAACCTAACAGAAAAGATGTCACTGAAATCATTGAACAAGATGGACAGAACTATAAAGTGAATATGGATGCTGTGGCAAATCCAGATATAAAAGATAGAGAATTAGTAGGTTATAACTGGACAATTAAAGTAACATCAGATACTGATTTAAAATCACTAGGTTACAAGGCAAACTTTACAACAGTAAAGGGATCTGGTCTTGGAAAAATTGAGGATAAGAGCAATCTTGCTCTAAAGAGTCAACTCACTGATGCCTTTGGGATCATTGACTCAAAACATCACAGTCCTGATACTGAAGTAAGAGAATTAACATACAACCTATATACTCCAGTAACCAATAAGCAAGCTAACTACATGATGGATATCTCTTTAATCCTTACTAAAAAAACCAAAGATGGAAAGCCTAAAGTTGGTGCAAAAAGAGTTACTGTCAATGAAGCTTATTCTTTAGAAAAGATTGAAGAAGCCACACCATCTCGTGTGGGTATGAACAACAGGACCACAGTTCTTGGTGAGTTTTCATCAGAAAATACTGCTAAATGGACTGTTACAGATGGAGTATCAACAGGAGATGCAGGTGTAACACTTCCTTGGGAAACAAGAGAACTTGGTAATCAAACATTACAACAAAATGGTGGAAAAGTTGCGGTGTATGGACTAAATGCTAATGGCGAAATGGTTCAAATTGGAACTACAACAACAGTTGACTCAGTTCCAGCCCAAGGAACAAACCCAGATACTGACCAAGCAGTTGGAAACATTGCAATTTACGAATACAAAACAGATATAAATAACAATAATAAAAATCCACAAACCCTTGGTGGAGTTGCAATTTCCAAATACCAAGATATAAATGTAGAGCAAAACTGGAACCTTGATAGGGGTCTAAAAATGCCGGAAATGACATTAAAGGCAGTAGACCCTAAGAACGAAAATAATATTCTAGGTCAAACTGCAACTACTGAGTCAGGAAAAGACCCAAACCCAGCTATTAGAAACATCATAATACCAGAAGTTAAAGTATGGAATATTGATAATTCAGGAAAGTTCACTAAAAATGATGTAAAAATCAAACAAGAATTTCCTACAGGAAACACTTATAATGGCGAACCGATTAACTATTATGAAAATAACAACTGGTATGACCTTAACAAAAAAGGATATTACATCCACAACAGGGCTACAGTACAAAAAATACCAAAATTTGCAAACTTCACCCTTATTAAAAAAGATGAAAAAGGAAATCCTCTACCAGGAGCAACCTTTAAACTCCTTGGATCAGGAGAAGCAGAAGTACCCACAGACAAAGATGGTAAGATTCAATTTTCCAATATAAGCCCAGGAACCTACACACTTTTTGAAACCAAGGCTCCTACAGGTTACAAGTTAAGTCAAGAAAAAACAACTGTAGATGTAGATAATGAAGGAAGAATATCTATAAGCGGTAGCAACGCCAAATTGTCAGTAGGATCTAATCCTACAGTAACAGTAGCAGACCCTACTTACCCTGACTACATGAACGCAATGCAATATGCAACAAAAGATGACCAGGGCAATGTTACAACCTACATCTTCCTAAAAGCTAATTCAGCAAGACAAGGTGGGTCTACAAATAGGAACACTAGAATTAGCCTAAGGGTAAATGGTGGAACAATAGAAAAACTAGATGATGTAAAGGTCTATGACGTAAATCCAGATACTCAGAGAGGTCCTGTGAAAAACGCCATGACCCAACAGTTGGTTAATCAAGACCTTATAAAACAACTTGGAGATAGCGTCGTAAACAAACCTAATGACAATCCAATCAGGGGCACCCTAAATCATAAGGATCCTTTTACAGGACAAACTGGTTACGAAATCACCTTCCCTAAGGAAAGATTTGGAAGAGATTGGGGATTCTTGGTAGTTGCAAAATCAAAACCTTTAAATGGCGGCACAAATACCCTAACCTATGACTGGTTAACTAGCCAAGATACTGGAAGCAACGCTAAGTTACAAAACCAAACGGTACAACCAACATCAACATCAGAAGCATCAAAGGGAACAACAATTACAGTAACCAACGAAAAATTTGAAACACGTCCTGTAGAAATCACAAAGATTGACAAGAAAGGAAATCCAATAGTTGGAGCGACATTTGAAATAAGAGATGCAAACGACAAGGTAATTTCTACAGTAACATCACAAGCTGCCGACGAGAAAGGAAAAAATGCAGGACTTGCATCCTTTGGAAACCTACCAGAAGGTAAGTATACAATAGAAGAAATTGCTGCCCCAGAAGGATATGTAAAATCAGATGTAATCTTCGAAGTTACAGTAGATGATTCAAAGCAAGTAACCTACAAACCAAAATACAAGAACGGATCAGGTAGCCCAATAAATGGTGAAGACTACTTGATAACAGATGAAGAGCAAGCACAAGAAGAAGCTACTGCTAAGATAAGTGTTGTAAGTCAATCTTTAGTTATCAACGAAGGGGACTCAGGAGATATTGGTACAAGACCACAAGTTTGGGAAGCATACAGACTTGAATCTTTGAAGTACAATGCTACTATTGACCTTGAACAATCTTCTCCAGGTCAAAGATTCTCCATCCAATTTGATAAAAACTTAGACTTCACACAATACTTTGGAGAATTCCCTAAGCTAAACATCGCTGGAGTAGACGTAGCAGACCCATATTTTGACTATACAACTAACAAATTGACTTATGTATTTAACGATAATTCAATAGGTGGAAAAACACAGGCCAAGATAGAACTTAAGGGTATTATCCCATCCAAGTATTTTGCCAAAAATGATGGAACTTATTCATTCACAATAACAGTAGCACCAGGTCAAAAAGGTGTCACAGGTCAACAAACTATTAAAACGGATGTACAGGCAGACTACGGTCAATACGACTACGATGGTAAAAATGTCCAAGTACCACAGTCCTACTATTTTAGGGACGTCTACCAAGATGATAAGGGAGACTGGTATGTAGCAGCTATTGCCTACTACAACCCAGTTCACCTCAGAGCAACAGGCCAAAAAGAGCTTAAATTTAACTGGCTATCAACTAATTATCAAGGGGCTAACAAAAACTTCTTCACTTGGGAAGGTAATGGAAACAAACCAGCCTTCTCCCTAAGAGATGTTAAGATTTATCGTACATCACCCAAAATGGGTACGATAAAAGCAGGAAACTTTGAGAAAAAAGTCAACTACAACATGCCCCAATCCTACGGTGTAAGACCGGAACAAGATCCTGCAACCTATAACTTGGTATATTCAAGAGCTATTAATCCAAATTCTCCTGTTAACAATGACAGACAAGGTTCAATTACTCTTAATTACGACCCTGGTCAAATCCAAGAATTTGGAGTAATCACAAAAAATTCTCCACTAAAAATCAAGATGCCAGCAATTGACGATAGGAGCAAGGATGGCTATATCATAGAGCAAACCTTCAAGATTGATGACCTTTATAAGTTCAACAACCTATGGAGAGTCTTCTGTATGACAAACAATGACTTCAAATCATCATTTATCACAAGAGCCAACTACAACAAGGCTACAGGTGACCAAGCAGGTGGTAAAATACCTAAATTCTACAGCCAAAAAGTTGCGTTAATTAACAAAAAATATGAACCAGGTAATTTTAAAATCAAAAAACTTGATGAATCTGACAGAAGTAAAACTCTTGACGGAGCAACTTTTAGCCTAGAAGATGAAAACAAAAATGTGATCTACAGATCATCAGGTCAAGGTGGTATAGTACAATTCTCTAAACTAAAACCAGGCATCTATACCCTAAGAGAAGAAAAAGCTCCAGCAGAGCATATAAAATCAGACAAGACTTGGAGAGTAAACGTCGGTATCGATGGTGTTGTAACAATCGTAGAAATAGGTCTTGGATCAACAGGAGAAACCCTAGTTGGAAAAGATACTATAGAATTAGAAGTTACAAACAAACCAGTAGCAACTGAATTTAAGGTTTACAAGAAAGACAATGAAAATGTCCCACTACAAGGAGCAAAGTTCAAGATTACCACAACCGATGGCAAACAGGTTGTTACAACAGGTGAATCTGATAAAAACGGTCTAGTTTCATTTGATAAAAAACTTGAAAATGGAACTTATCTATTAGAAGAAGAAGCTGCACCATCAGGTTTCAAGAAACTTGATAAAAAATGGGTAATAGAAATAAATAACAATAAGGCCAAAGTCTACAACTATATAGAGGGTCCTTCAACAGGAACTGATGCAAATGTAAACAAGTCCATCCTAGGAGTAGAAGGAACTAAATGGGTAGAAGTAGCAAAAAAGACCACTTACAGGTTGGGTACTAGGAGATAACAGACAAACAGGTTACTACAACAACTGGCCACAACCATTCAAACTTGGTACAAGAATTGTTGGTAAAAATACCAAAGATAAATATGTTATCCAAAGATATGTAATAAACCCAGAAGCTGATACAGTAACTTTAAATAACGCATCCATCCACAGAGAAAAACCATGGTTTAATAACATGAGTTGGTATGCAGGAACTGAAGCTTACAAGATTTTCGAACTTGATAAGGCAGTTGATGGAAATGTAGAAGATATCAGACTTGAAAACTACAATTTGACAGATATTACAAAGGATACAAGTAAAGTCAGTGTAAAAAGCCAAGTTATTACTGGTCAACCAAGACTCTACTTGGACTTTAAGGGCAGACAAATTACAAATCCTATAGTAATAGATGTAAAAATACCTTATACATCAGAAGACGGTGGAGTAGGTACAGGAATGGACCTATACACAAATAAGGGTTCTTTCTGGAAATCTGACTACTACGATATGGCAAACCAAATCGTAGAAGGAGATCCTGTAGTAACTAAGAGTGAAGCAGGAAATATCAAGGGAGCCTATATATCAGAAGGTTCACTTGACGTTACTAACGATAGAGTAGTACAAGAATTCTCCTTCAAGAAGGTAGACGATGGTGGCAACCAAACAGATGCAATAACTGGAGCAACATTCAAACTTCAGGGACCAAAGAAGTCAGATACAGACCTAGGCAAAGAAGTTTGGAAGAAATCTGGCACAGACGGAACAGTTAAATTCGACAACCTAGTACCTGGTATTTACAAACTAACTGAGTCAGGAGCCCCACAAGGTTACGAAAAAGCAAACACAGACTGGACAGTAACAATACTTGACGATGGAAAAATCTATATTAAAGACAATAATTCATCTAGCCAAGTACTAGATAATGATCCTGAAAAGAAATGGCAAAAAGTTGACACGAGTCAGACAAATGCAAATAGACACCAAGGAACTTATACAAGTAATGGATCTACGGGAAGGCTTGCGACAAAAATTATAGAAGTCAACAAAGCTACAAATAAATTTAGACAGGTTTATATCATAAACGGAAGTCCAGAATATTTAAAAAAACCATATTTCGAGCTTCATGCAGAAAAAGAAACTAGGGGACTTACTCTTGATAATACAAGAATTGTATCAATGAACCTAGTTGATAGAAAATCAACTCCAGATAATCTAATAAATGTGGGAGAAAGCGTTGGATACGAAACACAAGTTTATGTTAAGAATAATAATCAAAATAGGATTAAAATAACACCAAAGAACCTAGAGGGAGAAGGTAAAACTATAGCCCTAACTATAGAAACTGAAATGCCAAAACAAGGTACAGTGGGTACAGGGCTTGACTTTATAAACTACGACGAAAGTAACCATTACTGGTTAGGAGAATACTATGATAATGCTGATAGTTTTGTCTTAGGTCCAATCCAAGAAAGTAAAGTTGACAAGAATGCCAACCTAGTTGTTCCTAAAAAATTTACAGCAGTTCAAAAGCCTTCTACAAGGTCAACAGAAATTCTAGAAGAAGCAGGAATACAACCAATCTCCCTAATGAGAACAATGTATGAAAACCCTGGAGCTTTAGAAATATCAGGAAATCTATATGGTGGACCAGTAGGAGCAGGAGATATAAATCCTTACAACGTAGAAGCAAGCAATGCAAATATTACAGTAAGCCCTGGCTCTATTAACACTACAGATGGTACAAGAACTATAAATGTTTCTGTAAGTCCAAAAGATAATGGAGGACAACCAGGAAAAGAAACTATTATCGGTAACAATATACAAATGGTATTTGTTATTGATAGGTCAATGGACTTAGCGGCTCGTAATGGACGAAGAAAAGGTACGCTAGATAACAATATAAATAAATTAATTTATGATATTGTTCAAAAAGCTAAAGAATCAAATGCAAGTATTGATGCTACGTTTATTGAATATGATCGTTTGAATAATGCTGTAAAAGGTGGTTATAATCAAGATTTACTAGCTTTAGATGCAAGACTTGATAGCACAAGTTACAATATGGCAACTCCATCAAACCCAAATGGAACAAATGTAACTATAAAAGATTACCTAGGAGCTGTAGGTGTTAAGAATAGAGATACAACCACTACAGATGGTAATGATAAGCTCGCCAAAAATAGGGACACATATTTTAACAGTGTAAAAAACAACAAAGAATATGATAAAAGAATCTTTATAGATATATCAAACTTTAATGTATCAAACGCAAAGAGCTTTAAAGAAGGGTCAAGTGCATGGTCACCTACTAAGTACCAAGCAGCGGAGATAATTTGGCCTTTTAGAGATAAAGGAAACCCTCCTCACTTTGATACATGGATGGTTCATGTTGACCAAACAAATTATTATTTAAGTGCAGATAAGGTTAAAGAATATAACACTTATATGAACAATAACACAGCTAATGATCCAAGTGGAGTCAGCTTAGGTGGACATTTCTTCCATAGTTTAAACACAAACGACTACAATAGCTTGGGAGTTAATAACATCAAGGGCTTCTTTGATAGAAATGTAATCACGGACGATAACTTTGTAAAGGAAAGAATCCCGGCAGCTGATGATCCTAATGATTTATTAGTAAAAGATGCAAAAATCAACGTTGGTCTAAACCAAAATGTTGTATTAAAGCAGGGACCAAGTGCAGATAAGGGTTCTTTAAATATATCGCCATCAAATGATGGGTTCACTCTAAGTGGAATAAACCTCAAAAAAGGCGAAACATTGAACTTGTCTTACACTATTGGATTGACAGACTCAGCTACAAATAATCAAGATTACAGAATCCATAGGACAATGCAATACACTCCAAATAATGAAAGTCCTGTAAATCTCGACAACAATTTAATTACAAGAAGAAACTTAGAAAGTTATAATGTAAGCTTAATTGCAAATAATGGTTCGGGACAAACCACTAATATAAGTGTAAACAAGGGAGATAACTATACGCTACCAAAATGTAATTTTGCACCGCCAAGTGGACAAGAATTTGATGTTTGGTTAGTATATGGACAAAGACATGAACCTGGAGATAATATTCAAATTACCGAAGATACTAATGTTGTTGCTCTTTGGAAAAATAAACCAGTTACACCTTCAACAGTTACTATAACCTTTGATGGAAATGGTGGTCAGGGGCATATGGACCCTGTTACAGTAAGTAAGGGATCAACATACTATCTACCAGGATCAGCATTCATTACACCAAATAATAAGACATTTGATGCGTGGTCTGTAAATGGAGAAAGAAAAAATCCAGGAGATCCTATTGTTGTAAATAATGACACAAAAGTTACTGCTCTATGGAAAGATAATGGTACACCACAACCACAAAAACACTCTATCACTACAACAGTAACGGAAGGTAAAGGTACACTTATAGCAAATCCAACTTCACAAGAACAAGGTAAACCTGTAACTATTACAGTAAAACCTGCAAATGGTTATGAAATAGGACAAGTTACTTTAAATGGTACAAATGTTGCTCGTTTATTAGATAGTAACGGACAATATACTTTCCCAATGGGAGAAAAGGATGTAAATGTTGTTGCAAACTTCAACAAAAAAGAAGTAGTACCAGAGACTATTTATGATGTAGGTGTGGATGGTAATCCAAATAGGAAGGTAGTAGTTTATACAAGGACAACACCAGACAAGGCGAAGGCAGGAGAACTTGTAGAATTTACAGTTACACCAAATCTTGATTATGAAATTACCGATGTTTATGTAAGATTGACTGATGGTAGTGGAAAAAATGTAACACCATTAAATCATGATGGTAATAAATATTCCTTTATCATGCCTAATCAAGCAGTGAATATTTACGCTAATGTTCAATATGTTCAGCCACCTGATAACTCTTACATTGTAGGAATAAGCCAAAACATAGTAAATGGTAGTGTAAGCACAGACAAACAAAGAGCGATAGTTGGCGATAAGGTTAGAATAATAGCGACACCAATCAAAGACTATTCTTTGGAAAGTCTAAGTGTTACTAAACAATGGGGCGGAACTGTTGATGTCCAATATGATAACCAAGGACCATATTTCGTGATGCCTTCTGAAAATGTAACAGTTTATGCTAAGTTTAAGGAAGGTCAAGGACCAACACCAGGCCCTGACCAACCAGACGACAAGGAACTAGGATACCTAATCTACGATCCAACTAACCCTGATAAGATTCTTGAAAAAGAAGCTAAAATTACTAATAAGAAAGCTGGTATTGTTCCAAAGATTCTAAAGAGAAAACCAGGTGGCGAAATTCTTCCAGGTGCGACATTCACACTTAACAAGATGACTGATAGCACTTACTCAAAGATTGACACAAGTTTTGGAGAACTAACAGCAACTTCAGATGAAAAAGGCGATGTTATTTTTAAAGACCAAGCAGATAACGTAGTTAAACTTCAAAAGGGTTACTACATTATTAAAGAAACCAAAGCTCCAACAGGATTCAAGAGGAACGTAGCTGATTGGAAGATTGAGGTCAAGGATGATGGCGGTAGAATGTATGCCGAATACCAAGGACCAGAATCAACACCTCCAAACTTTATAAACGACAATAAGAAGTCCAACGCAGGATATTCAGCTGATAATGCTGGTATCAAATATAAATCAAGGCTCACTTATATTGATACAGAATCCAAGACTTATATCCAAAGAATCTATATAGATACAAGAGCATACAATGGAACAAATCCTCTAAATCTTCAAATCACACCGAAGTATAAGAGAGAAGAAAAAGATGCTGCAGGACAACACCCAGAAACTATAAAAGATGGTGTAAAGACTGCTTATTTCACAGCTTATAAGTTATCAAATCCAAGTGATTTCAGTAATATGAATGACCCTGCACTTGATAAGATTTTAAGAACCTACGACTTGTCAAATGATAACATGTCTATGATCAAAACAGCTAGGTGGAGACCATTTGACTGGGGATTTGACGAAGATCAACTAAACCTTGAAAAAGGTGTCTATATAGTAGATGTAGAAGGCTTCTATGATGATGTAATAATCACAGGCAAGTCTGACAAGGCGGATAAGTATAATATCCCACAAGAAGACTTAGGTAAGATTGACCTTCACGTAGACTTCTACAAGGGAGAAAGACACTTCAAGCAATTAGTATTTGATAAAGATAAAAATGAGTTTGTCTATAAAGCCTTTAAGGGTGCTTCCTACCAAGGTGGTGCAAGCCAAGTTGCAGAATATATTAAATCAAAAGAAGGTGCAGATGCAGCCAAGGCATGGTCAGGCAAGAAAGATTCGGGAGCGAAATACGCAAACTTTGTAGGTAAAGAAGTCACATATAATGGCAAGACTTACAAGACTGGTATTATAGACCCACCAATTGGAAATCCAGAAGTTCATGCTGACACAAGTGTTAACTTGAATCCACTTTACAACTCAAAGAGCCACCAAGAAATACCAAAAGAAGGCCTTGAAGTTATAAACGAAGAAGAAACCTTCAACATTACCTTCTCTAAACACGGTCGTAAGGATTCAAAAGACGACATCAACAGCGAAAAGGTAACAAACAACAGACTAGAAGGTGCAGTATTTAAACTACAAGTTCGTGGACCAGGTGGACAATACGAAGACATACCGGGCACAACAGTAGCATCAGCCTTCAACGGTTACTTCGGTTTCAGAGGATTGAAGCCAGGGCGTTACAGACTAATGGAAGTTAAAGCTCCAGAAGGATACAAACCAATCAAAGACCCTGTACTTCACTTCACAGTTGCCTACCAAGGTGAAATTGTTGATGGCCAAACAGGTGAAATCACACCAGGTAGAGGTGTTGTAACCCTTGAGTACAACGAAGGTAATGGTATTTTCCAATACGCACCTGATAAAAAAGGTCCTGATGGAAAACCAATTACCCCAGAAGATGGTAAGCTAGTGGACTATGTAACAAGTGCCACTGCCAAGAACATGGGTAAGATTATCAACGAAGTTCCTGGTAAGGGTAAGGTAACTCTTACTAAGTACGATGATAATAACAACCTACTTCCAGGGGCAGAATTCAAGTTAACTAGAATTAGTAGAGATATTAAAAAAGACGAAAATCCAAATCAAAATGACGGAGTTTATACAAAAACTGTAGGTCAAGATGGAAAAATAGTCTTTGATGAACTACCAATCGGTCAATACGAATTAGAAGAAACCAAAGCTCCAAAGGGCTACCAAAACAAGGGTAAAAAATGGAGATTCACAGTTGGTGGTGTGGGACTAGACCCATACATCAATGACAGTGATGTCGGAGATAGAGATATTTCTAAGAGTATAGAAATGACATCAGTAATGTCAGTCCTAAGACCAGATGGAAAAGATGGAACAGAAACTGAAGGCAATTCAAAGATTCACCCACACAAGGGTCATGCACTATCCTTCAAGAATACTTTCAATATAAAAGATGACACAGCAATAAAAGCTGGCGACTACTTCACAATTAAGTTAACAGACAACATCGACCTTGAAGGTATAATGAAAGAAAAATCTCAAAACCTTGACTTGTTCGCCGATGGAGTGGGAACAATAGCCAAGGCCAAGTATGATAAAGAAGCGGGAACACTAACCTATGTTTTCACATCCTACGCCGACCAATACAACAAGACAGATTTTTCAAATACTATCACAGCTCATATCAACCGCTATAAGGTACAAAACTCAAGTACAAATGAGCAAGTTGGCATGGGAATAAAGGATACAAACTTTACAAAAAATAATATCGCTGTAGATTACGACCTTGATATGGCAAAAAATCCGTATAACAATGCGAATATGACATCTAAGATAGTAAGCTTTGATATTGAAACTGGAGAATTCGTCCAATACTTCTATATCAATAGAGATAGGCTAGATAATCAAGGAGCTCTAACATTTAAGTACAAGCCAAGCGAGGCTGTAAGCGACTTGAGATTTGATTTTATAAGGCTAGACCAAAATGGCGCATATGTTTACGATTATAATAGAGGTCAATATTATAGGACGGATGATTATGTAAATAGAGATATGCCTGAGTCCTTTGGTGTAAACGAAAGATCTAATAATCTAACTAAGTATGGTCAACGTGGTCCTTATGAACTAGAAGCTAATGGAAGTGCAAATATTTCAATGGGTAATATAGGAGCACAAAACTCCGTGATCTTAAAGGTTACAGGTAAAGTTAAAGGAGATAATATTTCATCCTTCGACACCTATGCACAACTCTATAATAAAATTCCAGTTAAAGACTATTATGGAAACACCATAGGTTATAACGTAGGATATTATGTAGAGAGAACAAATGGCATTCGCATGTTTGAAAACAAAACGACAGCCAGTGCTAAGCTTGAAATAGATGCTATTAACCCTAAGAATGAAATCATCTTCAAGAAGATTGACCAAGAAGGTAAGATTCTTCCAAAAGCTGAGTTCAAACTTGAAAAGTACTACAAAGACCAAGGTAAATGGATTCAAGTTACAGGTTCAGAAAAAACAGCTGACAAAGATGGCTTAGTCAAGTATGAAAAACTAGAACCAGGTAGATATGCCCTAATAGAAACGAAAGCCCCAGATGGCTACGCTAAGATAGAAGGACATATCCAAGAATTTACTGTAGGCGAAGATGGTGTAATCACAAGACAAGTTGTCAAGGAAAAGCCAGCAGAAAAGCCACAATCATTAGTAGCATCAATGAGAGTAATGCTAGGCTCGGTAGCAAGTGCTATAACAGGAGATGCCAATACTGAAACAGTGACAGAGCCTGTAAGTAAAGAGCCAATAAATGTAATCAACTATAAGGAAGTTGAATTCGAAAAAGTTGATGGTAATGATAAGTCTAAGAAGCTTGAAGGTGCTGAATTTGAAGTTCATTACAAGGAAAAGGATACTGATAAAGATTACTCACCTCTTAAAGTTAAGAAGACTGTAGAAGGTGTGGAAAAAGAAGTAACCATGACAGCAACTTCAGGAAAAGATGGGAAGTTCAAGTTGCCAATCACAAAAGATGGCTACTATGCTCTAGTGGAAACTAAAGCACCAGATAATTATTCTAAGATTCCTGGCAATATTAGAGAATTCAAGCTAGAAAATGGTAAGGTTAAAACTCTTGAAAAGGATCCATTGAAGGCTAGTTACAAGAAATCTACTAAGGGACAAATCACAAGTGAAATCCTATCAGTGGATAAGGACAAGAAGACATTCAGGCAAAGAATTGTTATTAACCCTAAGCACGAGTCCATGACAATCCCATCTAACCAATCATATATCCGTATCAAGGAAACTGATTGGAAGATAACACCTAAGTATAAAGAAGCTCTTAAGAAAGACTCCGGTATAGGTGGATTGGTCAATGTAGCCATTCTAAAGAAAGATGACGGCAAAACTATTGCTGACTTACAGGATACAGAATTCAATAAATTTGATGCAATTAGCTTTGGTACAGCTGGAAATCTTACTGGTTCAAGATACGGACTAAAGGAAATGCTTGGCAAAGAAGATGTAGCTAATAGTTCAATCGAAACAACAGATTCAATAGTAATGGAATTTACTGGTAAGCTTGATACTAATAATGAAACAGGCACAGCAGACCAACTATTTGAACTTGTATTTGACTCATCCATAGATGATGAAGTTAGAGATAAGATAGATGTAAAAACTATAGCAGAAAATAAGCCTGCCTATGCAGACCATGACCAAAAAGATCCAATCCAAGTTGAAAACCGTAAGGCGGAATATCCGCACACTGGTGGTATGGGTACTTTGATATTTACTCTTGCGGGGCTTATGCTTATGAGTGCGGCGGCTTATGTTTACAGCAGGAAGAGGGGTGTGTCTTATGATGATTAAGATTACAGACAAGAAGAGGCACCCTCCGTAAAGTGCTTGTTGTGCAAGTCAAAATCAATGTTAAAAATGAATAGGGAGTGTGGAGGGAAGCCGAGTTGGCTCGCCCCTGGGGATGGGCCACTCACGACACTCTCTCATTCATACATTAAGTCTGGCGATGTCAGAGACCTAGTTGATTCTCATTGAAGGACTAATGAGGTTGACGAGGAAGGAGCCGAGGGGCAAGCTTCTATAAGGGAGCAAGTGCCAAGGGCGAGTCTTCCAAAAGGAAGGCGACAAATAATAAGGAAGAAGCGTAGACATGACGCAGGCTCAAGGGGCAGGTGGATGGAAGGCTTCAAGTCTTATTAGGATGACCTGAAAGGGTTAATGTTTTAGGAGTTTGGTCCTGAGGGACTGGGCTAGACTAAGACAAAAAATAATTGCCCAAGGGCAAGATAAGTTAAGGTAATAATTTACTGTTGAACTATGCAGTAAGTTTTTATAAAAAATTTATAATAAGGAGTTATATTATGAACAAGAAAAAAATTTTATCACTAATCATGGCATTAGTGATGCTAGTGGGAGTATTTTCTCCATTATCAGCACTAGCGGCTGGTAAAGTAACAAAAGATCAAGTTGAGGGAAAAATCGAATCTACTGATCTTCAAGATGATAAACCTAAAACTACAAATTTAACTATCCATAAGTTAGTAGCTGATGGATATAACGAAGGAGTACCTGTTGACCACAATGGTGGTGTTTTAGATAATACTAAATTACAAAAATTAGGTACTAATGTAAAAGGCCTAGCAGGTGTTAAATTTACTATCTACAAGATAGACAAAGCTGAAGATTTTGCTGAAATTAAAAACGCTAAACCAGCAACTAAGGAAGCTATGGAAACATATGTAACAGGTGGAAAAGCATCTCTATCAACAGCTACTGGACTAACTAATGGTGAAACAAAAGCAACAGAGGGCGAAGAAGGTTCAGTTAGTGTAAACCTACCAGATGGAAACTACTGGGTTATAGAATCAGATAGACCATCAAGAGTTAACTCATCAGTAGCAGTACCATTTGCTATTACACTTCCATTACTTAACCAAGTTAAGGTTGGAAATGATGAAGCTGGTACAAAATACATGAAAAACGTACATGTATATCCAAAAAATACTGAAAAGAAACCACAAATGGACAAGGCATTTGGTAAGTTAGATCAAAAAGATGAGAGATTAAAAGATATAGACTCTGCTGAGTATGCTAAAATGCTTAAAGATTGGAAGGCAGAATATGGTCCACAAGTAGATCAATATACTCGTGATAAGAAAACAATCGACGCAAGAGTTGGTTCAAAAGTTCCTTATGAAGTTAAGACATCTCTAAAATCTGGTCAAAAATATAAAATTCTTTCTTGGTCAGATGTTATGACTTCTGGTCTTAAATACAACCAAGATGTAACATTAACTTACAAAGGTACAGGTACTAACAATGAAGATGTAACTGTTGACTTAACAAACGCTAAGACTGAATCTGATTTTGGATTTGATATAACAGTAAAAGATGCTACTGTAATCAAAAACATTAACGCAGCTTTAGAAAAAGGTGATGTTGAATTCACATTAAAATATACTGCAACTCTTACAAATGATGCTGTAGTTGATTTACCAGAATCAAACAATATTACATTCACTCCAAGTGAGCCAAAACACAAAAATGACAAAGAACCTGTAAAACCATCTAATGGGGAATACACTGTAACTAAGACATGGGCTAAAGGTGATGCACCAGCAAATGTACTAGTAACATATATACTATACGAAGGAACTACTCCAATTGCTTCAGTAACTTTAAAGGGAAATACAATCCAATCAAAGAGTCTTCCTGAAAAAGTTACAGTAACAAATAATGGATATAATGTAACTTTCAAAGGCTTAGATAACAATAAATCATATAAAGTAGAAGAGTTTGCTGATGGATATGATCCAGCATATACAGCAGGAAATAAAATCACAAACAATGTAAACCCAGATAGAATCACACCAACACCTCCACAAGTAGTAACTTATGGTAAGAAATTTGTTAAGACTGATGACACTGATAAAAAGGTAAGATTAGCTGGTGCAGAATTCAAGGTTAAAAATGGAACAGGTACAGCTGCAAAATATCTAGTTGCTAAAACTGGTGAACAAGTAGCTGCAGAACAACAAAATGTTAAAGATAAGAAGACAGCACTTGATACAGCTGTAGACACATATAACAAATTAGAAGCAACAGCTCAAACAGATGAAGAGAGAGCAAAAGTAACAAAAGCTCAACAAGAATATAATGATGCAGTAAAAGCAGCAGGAAATGTATACGAATGGGGCGACAAGGAAAAAGCTATAACTCTAGTATCTGATGGACAAGGTCAATTTGAAATCACAGGACTTGCAGAAGGGACATACTACCTAGAAGAAACAAAAGCTCCAAAAGGCTTTGCTAAACTAGCAGAAGATGTTAAGTTCACAGTAGATAAAGATTCATATAAATCAAATGGCGACATCAACTATAAGAAAGAAGACACTAATGCAAAAGATGCTAAACAAGTAATCAATAAGAACTTAACTATCCCACAAACAGGTGGTATGGGTACTGTTCTATTCACTGTTGTTGGTATTTCTCTAATGGCTGGCGCTGTTATTGCTATGAAGAGAAACAGAGAAGAAGCTTAAGCTTATTAAGTAAATTATTTTGAGATTCCAATCTCAATTAAGGTTTAATTATTTAAATCTAAATGGGAGGGGGCGACCCCTTCCTCTACATATTATGATAGAGGGGTAGAGATGAAGAAGAGAATTAAAGATTTGATAATTTTATACATGATGGTAACTATGGTCTTCCTACCTCTTAATGTTTTGGGAGCATCATCTGTTACCATCGAAATTCACACCAGAGAGGACCTGACTCGTGAAGACTTGGAGGGTAGGACTCTGGGCATATGGAAGATTAATGAGAATTTTATTGACACTAAGATGGATAAGACTAATCTTGTGGCTATTCTTGATAAGCTTAGTGAGGAAGAACTGGACAGGCAGCTTGCTAATAAGGGCGACAAGTGGATTTTAAATCCTAAGGAAGCTAATGATTATAAGTCTGTCTTGAGTCTTGAACCTGGCACTTATTATTTAAGGGAGCTTGGGGGCAAGGACAGGAAAAAGTTCATTGAGTCTGCTGTTTTTAATCCAGCTGAAACTAATATTATTAAGTTGAAGTGGGGAGAGAGAAAGACTCCGCCACCTCCTCCAGAGTATCCACCTCCAGAAAAGCCACCTCATGAGCCACCTACTCCACCTAATTCTGTTCGTCTCTTTAAGTTCAGTGACGAGGGAAGGGGTCTTGTTGGTGCTAAGTTCCAACTTCTTGATGAGGATGGGAATGTGGTGAAGACAAGGGTCTTTACTATGGACCCTAAGGGGACTGAGGAGGTCTTTGAGACTGACAAGGATGGTTTTATTGTTATTAGGGATCTTGAGCCTGGTGTCTACTTCTTCAAGGAAGTTGAGCCGCCTAAGGGTTATGAGATTGTGACTGAGATGAATCAGTTCACTATCTTCGAGGGGCAAGCTGCTAAGGTGAATGTCCTTAACAAGAAGAAGCTAGGGTCTTATAATTTCTACAAGACTAATGAGAAGAGAGATGTTGGCCTTTCCGGTGCTGAGTTTGTCATCACGCAAAGAGTAGATGGTAAGGACCAAAGGGTTCAAAGGGATGGCAAGGACCTTATTTTAAAGTCTGGTCCTGATGGCAAATTCTTTGTGAGAGACCTTCCTTATGGGACTTATGAAATTTGGGAGACTAAGGCTCCTGAAGGTTATACTCTTTTACAGGGTTCTTTAAAATTTGAGATTAATGACAATTCTTTTGAAAAAGTCCTAATTATTGAGAATACTACTAAGCCACCTATTCCAAAGACTGGGGATATTACCCTTATTGTGCTTGTGATTGCAGGTGCAATTATGATTGGGTTAGGTAGGTTTATGATCAAGGACAAGAATTAAGAGGGGCTCCTTGGGAGCCTCTTTTTTATGGGTGAATAGATGAGTAAGAAAAAGAAAAAATCTAATAAGTTATTTATTTTTATTTTTATTTTGGGGCTGGGGATCCTTTCTTATCCCCTGATATCTAATTGGTATTATAGGATTGAGGCCAACAACCAAGTTGCCGACTATAAGGAAGCAAGAGACCTCTTGAGTGAAGAGGAAATCCAAAGAAGGTTAAGGCTGGCTCAGATTTATAATGACAATCTGGGGAATGTAGTTCCTAAGGATCCTTACAGTGAAGAGGAGAAGAAGAAGGCCTTTGACAATTATGCTCAGATGCTAGAGCTTAGGACCAAGATTGGTACTATTGAGATTCCTTCTATTGATGTGGACCTGCCTATTTATGCTGGGACTAATGAGGAGATTTTGCAAAAGGGTTGCGGCCACTTGGAGGGGACTTCGCTACCTATTGGGGGTGAGTCGTCTCACACTGTTATCACTGCTCACTCTGGTCTGCCTTCTGCAAGGCTCTTTACAGATTTGCAAAAGGTGGAGATGGGGGATAAGTTTTACATCAACTACATTGGTGGTGTCTTGGCCTATCAAGTGGACCACATTGACGTCATAGATCCTTCTGATTTTTCACAACTTCTTGTGGTGCCAGGCAAGGACTATGCAACTCTTCTTACATGTACGCCGATTATGATCAACACTCACAGACTTATTGTGCGTGGTCACAGGGTTCCTTATGTGCCTGAAGAGGACGACAAGGTAAGGGAAGATGTTGGCAAGAACTTGGATATTGATAAAAGACTTATCATTCTGCTTATTTTTGCTATAATTATCTTATTGAGGTTTATTCTTGATAGGAGAAGGAAGAAGAAGGCTGCCAAGAGGGAAGCCGACAGATTAAAAAATATTGAGCTGGCAAAGATGAAGGCTGAAGAAAATTTAAGTAAGGATTCAAGTGAGAATTCAAATAATAATTTAAGTGATGATTTAAGTGACAAGGAGAGGGGCAAGGGCCATGATGAAGAAGTTTAAAAGGAATTGGAAGATTATTCTTCTATTTATTGCTGGCTTTTTGATTGCAACTTATCCTATTATCTCCAACTGGTATTACACTGTTGATAACAACAACCAAATCGTGGACTTCAAGGAAGCTGTTGATGAGATGAGTCAGGCTGAGATAGACGAGAGGATTGACCTGGCTCGTGCTTACAATGAAACTCTTGACCCTTCAAAGCTTGCTGACCCCTACACTGAAAGGGAGAAGAAGGGTGTGGAAAACTATGCCCGTATGCTGGAGGCAAGGGAGAAGATTGGTTACATTGATATACCAAAGATCAACCAACAAATTCCAGTTTATGCTGGTACTTCTGAAGATGTTTTGCAACATGCTTGTGGTCACTTGGAGGGGACTTCACTTCCTATTGGTGGCAAGTCCACCCACTCTGTTATCACCGCCCACAGGGGTCTCCCACAGGTCAAGCTCTTTAGGGACCTTGACAAGATGGAAGTGGGAGATGTTTTCTACTACACTAACGTTAAGGAAACTCTCGCCTATCAGGTGGACCAAATTCTCGTTATTGAGCCATGGAATTTTGATCCTGTCCTTGTTGTTGAGGGGAAGGATTATATGACTCTACTAACTTGTACGCCTTACATGATTAATTCTCACAGGCTACTAGTGCGTGGTCACAGGATTCCTTATGTGCCAGAGGAAAAGGATGAGGCTGAAAAGAAGGCTAAGTTTAACTACAAGGACTTTATTGTGCCTGGCTTTGTTTTACTTCTTCTTATTCTTATTTTGTTAATTTACCTAAGAAGACGTAGGAGGAGACGTTATGAAGGCTAAGACAAGGGTCATAATTGGATATTTATTTATCTTGTTGGGGATTTTTATGCCCCTACTTGCCTTTACTTCTATGTCTTATAGGGAGTTAATGGCCAATAAGAATTATGCTTCCTTTAAGGCAAGGGACAGCCAAGTCACTGATGACTTGATTGACTACAACAAGAAGGTTATCAAGGGTGATAGCAATATTATTGACCCATTTGACAATGAGGACTATGTCGGTGTCTATGACATCAAGGGGATTGACAAGGACGAGGTCTTTGCTTATCTCATTATCCCCAAGCTTGACATGAAGAAGCCGATTTATCTTGATGCAACTTTTGACCATCTTGACTGGGGTGTCGCCCAAGTTGAGGGGACAAGTCTTCCCCTTGGTGGGATGTCAACTAGGTCTGTCATAGCCGGCCACAGGGGCTGGTGGGGTGACCTCATGTTTTACAATGTTGATAAGCTAGAAGTTGGCGATGAGATCTTCATTGACGGTCGTACAGGTCTTCTTGAGTACAGGGTCACTGGGACTGATATAATTTCTCCTTCTGATTGGGAGTCCATCCTTCCAGTGGCAGGCAAGGACATGGTGACACTTTTAACTTGTCATCCAAAGAGGCCACCAAGACCTAAGAGGCTACTAATTAATGCCGAGAGGGTTGAGGAAAAGAAGGCTGATGTGAAGCCAGTGGTGGAAGAAAAGACAGAGGTTAACTATTTAAAATATGTGATTTATCTAGTTACAATTATTGGATGGATTGCCATGGTCCTAGTTTTTATTAGGATGGTGGGCTATATTAGGTCTTCAAAGAGAAGGTCTAGGAGAAGATAGTTGTAGTTAGGTTAAGAGTCTGATTGTGGTAACATGGTCGGGCTCTTTTTTAATGATAGGAAAAACAGAGACGAGTCTATGTTTTTCTGGTTTTGTGGTGAGAATAAAGGAAGGCAGATTTTTGTTTGTCAAAAATCTGCGGGCAGACTTATCAAAATTTATTGCAGAAATTTGATCAAGTCTCAGCCATGCGACCGAATAGAGACCATTGTCGAGTGAGTCGGATATCTTGAAATAAAAAAACGTGCAGGTTTAATGTGGTATACACATTAGCTGCACGTTTTATTTTTAAATATTTTCAAAAGTTCCTAGGACTTCTGGTTTTTTGTTTCTCACCATGACCTTGCCCAAGGCGAGGACTGTTTCTATTTCTAGGCTTTTTTCATCTAATAGGTTGATGTCTGCGTCACATCCAACTTTGATTGATCCTTTAGTCTTTAGGGACAATATTTTGGCTGGGTTTGTAGTAAGACCTCTTAGTGCGATTTCCAATGGAATGTCTTCTTTAAAGACACATTCTCTTATGGCTTCTATTAGGCAGGATGATTTGCCAATGCCTAGTCCAATGTATTCGTTCTTTTCGTTGAACATTGGGAAGCTGCCTTGTCCGTCTGATGTGAAGGTGAAGTTGTCTAGGCAAATTTTTTCATCTATGATGCGTTTTAGGGCCTTGGAGATTCTCACTTCGCCATATTCTTTTTCCCAGAGATCGGGGTCGTCTGCACCTGTGAAGTCACAGTAGCCACCACGTTTTAAATATTTGATACTTTCTTCAAAGAGTTCTGGGTTTCTGCCACAGTGGGTTGGCAAAAATTGTGAAATTGGTATTTCTGTTTCGTCAACTGCTCGGTTGAGGTAGGCCAGGTTGGATTTGCCGTCGCCCATGTGGATGTTTATTATGCCGGCCTTGCCAGATAGCATGCCAGCAACTCTGACGTTGGCAGCAAGTCTTATAAACTCTTCGAAGGTTGGTTGTGAAGACCTGTGGTCGGAAAGGGCAATTTCCCCTGCCCCGATGATCTTATCTATTGACATGATGTCCTTCATGACGTCGCCTGTTAGGGTTGGGGTTGGAACTTGGTAGGCACCTGTGTAGATGTAGGATGTTATTCCTTCTTCTTCAAGTCCTCTTGCCTTGGCAAGGAGGGCTGAGGTATCTCTTGCAAGTCCATCTGTACCAAGGGTACCAACTACTGTTGTAACACCAGCCTTTGTTAAGGTTGTGAGGGTGATCTCAGGTGTTCTCGTCTTGAAGCCACCTTCTCCACCGCCACCAAGTATGTGGACGTGGGAGTCTATAAAGCCAGGTGTTAAAATTTTTCCAGTCCCGTCAATTTCTTCTACTTCCATGCAGGACACCTTAAGCTTTATCTCGTCTTCTATGCCTGCAAGCTTGTCGCCAAGTATTAGGACGTCCTTTGTCCCTAAGAAGTCGGGGCTATAAACTTTTACATTTTTTATAAGTTTTATCATTTTCATCACTTCCTATTGGAAATTAATCATTACTGCAATAATTAGGATTATTGACCCAAGTAGGAAGAAGAAGGCTTGCATCTTGATTTGGAATTTTGCCCACTTGGACCAGTCGATACCTGCAACACCAAGGACACCAATTAAACTTGCTGAAACTGGTGTAAAGGCATCCATAAAGCCTGCACCCATTTGGTAGGCGAGGACTGCGATTTGTCTTGATAGACCAACGAGGTCAGCAAGAGGTGCCATGATAGGCATTGTCAAGGCAGCTTGTCCTGAGTTGGATGTAACTACTAGGTTGAATAATGATTGGAAGAGGTACATGCCAATTGCCGCTAGAGCCTTTGGAACTCCTGCGAAGGCATTGCCCATGGAGTAAAGGATTGTGTTTAAGGCAGAGAAGGAATTTGCATCACTGCCACCAAGTACAATTAGAATACCCTTTGCCATACCTACAACAACTGCAGTACCTGCTAGATCTGCTGCACCTGATTGGAAGCAAGAAGCCATGTCGTTAATTGTCATATTATTTAGCTTGAAGATTACTGCAGTAAGGCCTGCCGCTAGACCCATTACAAAGAATTGGGATGCGATTTCTGGGATGTAGTAACCTTGTTTCATAACTCCCCAAACAATCCAAACTAAGACTGCTAGCATTTCAAGTAGGATAATCTTGTGACCAAGTTTAAATTCTTGAGCAGAGTCGTCTTCTGCCAATTTTTCTCTAAATTTATTATCTGTTTCATAAACTACTGAGTGGCTTGGGTTCTTGCGAATTCTCTCTGCATAAACCATTGTGTAGGCTGCACCAAGTCCTGTTACGATAACCCAGCAGGCAAGTCTAAAGCCTGCACCAGATAAAACTGGTATGCCAGCTATACCTTGAGCAATGGCAACTGAGAAGGGACTCATCCATGAAACTGCGTTGCCTAGTTGTGATGCAACGAAGGTAACTGTAACTGCAACAATGGAGTCGTAGCCAAGGGCAATTACAAAGGGAACCATGACCATGGAGAAGGGGATGACTTCCTCACTCATGCCAAAGGTAGCCCCACCAAGGGAGAAGAGATAGAATAAAATTGGAATTGCAAATTTTTCTAGACCCTTTGTCTTGTTGATTACGGCGTAGATGCCTGCATCAATGGCACCAGTTGACATTATGATACCAAAGGCTCCACCAACAACTAAAAGAAGGGCAACAATACCAACTGCTGATCCGTATTTGTCTCCTGATACAAGACCTTCGAAGAGGTAGTTGAGGAAGCCAAAGCCGTTAAAGTCATCTGTTCCCCAAATTTTTGCGGTCTTGTTGAGGTTGACAGACTTGTCATAAAAATTGTCCCCATAAAGTCCGTAGAGGACATCATCTGTCAAGCCAACCTTGTCGAGGGCAGCTTGGTCCCAAGTGTCTGCTGGAGTCTTTAAAAGTTCTCCAAAGGCCTCTTGGTCTACGTCATTTTCCTCTAAGACAGGCTTGTCTTGGTATAATTTTTCAAGATTTGCTGCTAGGAAGTCCTTGTTGAGGGGGTGCATGTACCTAAAGGTTTCAGTTTGTAAGACTGTTCTCGTGTCAATTTCGCCAGAGGCATTTTCATATTCAACTTCGTGAGTTGAGAATTTACCAGCTGGGATTAAAAAGGTTAGACCCCAACAGATAAGAACTACAACAAAAATAATTGCATAAGTGTGTGGCGTTTTGAATTTTGTTAAATCTTTTTTGCTCATAATTTTCTCCTTTCGAGTTTAAATTTTATAACGATAAGTTAAAGATATAATTTTTGCTTTACTAAGCTAGCCACAAAAGTTTATATCTTTGTTAAATAGTATATATCAAAAGGTTTTCACTTTGTAGTAGTAAAGATGTAAAAATATAATTTTTTCAAGTCTTTATACTTATTAAGAAGTTGATAATTTTTGATTTTAGATTTTTGACTAATTTTAATTTGTTTGGCAAGTCTCTTGAAGGTCTTATAAAATTTTCTTATTTATGAATTAAAAATCTTATATGACTTTATAAATTTGACTAATAAATAGAAAAGAGAAAATAAATTCATAAGTAAAAATCTGCGGGCAGACTTATTAAAATTTCTTGCAGAAATTTGATCAAGTCTTAGCCAAGAAAAAAAGCTATGAGATATTCATAGCTTTTCTTAGTATGTTTTCGATTTGGTTAGTTAATTTCTATCGCTTCCAAGTTTAATTTATTGTTTTTATTTTGTTTTTTAATAAAGTCTGGTTTTATATAAATTACGATAAAATCCTGAAAAAGAATAACAAATTTAAAAGGAATTAGATTGCCATATTTAAGCCGTTTATTTAAGAAAAAAGCCAGTAATATTTTTAATTTTTCTGATCGTGATATCAATTGATAAATTATTGTATTTTGGTATATAAATTCAAAAGATAATTTGTTAAAATATAAAAGCTTGTCACTAATGATAAGTATTATTGTTAAAATATTTGGAGGTAATATGAATAAAAATTTAAAAAGATATTCTTCGTTAGGTTTATCTTTAATTTTTGTAATGAGTTCTTTTAATGGCGTTTTTGCTGAAGGCAATAATATTAATAAGCCTTTAAGCGAGACTGAAAGACTTGTAAGAAGTCAAAAGGAAATGAATTTCAAGAAAAGTAAAATTCTTGAAGAATTTGAAAAAGATGAAACTTGCCTAAAGGTTAAGAGGGAAAAGGTAGTTTACTTTGTAGAGTTTGATGATAAAGCAAATAAGGATCAAGTTATACAAAGTTTAAAAGAAATTAAGGATGTAAAAGTTCTTTATGAATATAATATTTTGTTCAAGGCTGTTTCTGTTGAAGCATATCCCGAAGTGCTTGACAAGTTAAAGAGCATAAAGGGTGTAAAGGATGTTGAAAGGGCTGGCAAGTTAGTTCCTCTTATGGAAAATGCAAGAAAACTTGTTGGTGTCGACAAGGCAAGTGATTATCTAAAAAGTTTAAATGCGATTAATGCAAATCTTGGCAAGAACTATGATGGTAGAGGGATGATTATTGCCAACATTGATACGGGTATGGATGCAAGTCATAAGGCTATGCGTATTGATGAAGATGCTAAAGGTTCTCTAAAGTTAAAAAAGAATGATCTAAAGGGTTCTGATAAGGAGTTTTGGCTTTCTGATAAGGTACCACATTCTTTTAATTACTTAAATGGTGGCAAGATAACAACAGAGAAGTATGATGATGGTTCAGATTATCATGACCCACATGGAATGCACATTGCTGGGATTTTGGCTGCTAATGACAAAGATGAAGATATTAAGGCCCATAAGGGAATAAGGGGTATTGCTCCTAATGCTCAACTTTTTTCTTACAAGATGTATTCAGATGCAAGCGATGGATTTGCTGGTGATGAAACTATGTTTCACGCCTTTGAAGACTGTATAAAACATGATGTTGATGTTATTTCTGTTTCTTCTGGCTTCACAGGAACTGGTTTGGCTGGAGAAAAGTACTGGCAAGCTATTAGGTCTTTGAGAAAGGCTGGAATTCCTATTTGTGTAGCGACAGGTAATTACGCAACTTCATCTTCTAGTTCATCTTGGGACAGGTATGCGAATAATGCTTTAAAGATGACTGATACAGGCAATGTAACAAGAACTGCTGCCCATGAAGATGCTATTGCTGTTGCTTCTTCTAGAAATACAAAAATCGAATATGAAGGCGTAAATATTGGAGGCAAGGATTTTAGGTATTCACAAATTGGTGCTTTCTTCGATAAGGGAACTTTCAAACTAGATAAGTACAAGTTCATATATTTGGGACAATGCCAAGATGAAGATATTGCTGGTAAGGATCTAAAAGATAAGATTGTTGTAATGGATAGGATCTATACCAAGGACTTAAAATACTCTTTTAAAAAGGTATTTGATAAGGGAGCAAGGGGCGTAGTTGTAGTTAATACAGTTTCCTATTACAACAGAGATGATTGGGAAAATATTCCTGCAATGGGATATGAAGAAGATGAAAATACAAGAGTTCCCGTTTTCTCTGTATCAGGTATGGATGGAAAGTTAATCTGGGATATGATTTGCGGCAGAACTCCTGATGAAAAAGAAGATTTCAAGGCAAAGAACTCTGACTATAGAATTGATATGGAGAAGTATAATTCTAAAAAACCTAAGGTTGGAGAGGAAAAAGAGCTTAGTATAAAATTCTTGGATCATAAGATTGCATGGGAAGATACTAATGTGCCAGCTGGTTCTACTTCTTGGGGTCCTAGAATAGATTTGATGTTAAAGCCAGATGTATCTGCTCCAGGTAAGAATATTTATTCAACTTTGAATAAGATAAATGGTGTTGATACTTATCAATATATGTCGGGAACATCTATGGCGACTCCTGTTGTTTCTGCTTCTACTGTCTTGATTAGGCCAAGGGTGAAGGAGCTTGTCAAGGAACCGGTTATTAAGGCCAGGGGAATTGATATAACTTCTCTTACTAAAATAATGCTTCAGAATACTTCTAGACCAATGATTGATCCAACAACCGATGACGGCAAGGGCAATTATCTATTTGCATCTCCAAGACAACAGGGATCGGGTCTTATTAATGTTGAGAGGGCATTGAAAAATAATTTAATTGTGTCATATAAGGTGGAAGATTCACTTGGAGAAATGAACTCCTATGGAGCAGTTTCTCTTAAAGAAATAAAGTCTGACAAAAAAGACTTTACTATAAATATAGACAATCCTTCTGACAGGGATATTACTGTTAAAGTTTCTTCATCAAAGGTAACTACTGATGGAGAAGTTAATAAGAAAAAATTAGATGAGCAATATAAGGATGAAAAAAGTAAGGATGGTATCCAAAATATTGCAGAGATCCACCCTACAGAAGTTAAGGGAGCAAGTATAAGTTTTGCACAAGATGAAATTACAATTCCTGCAAGGGGTTCTTTTAACTTAGGTGCTACTCTTAATGTTGGAGAGGCAAAGGATAAGGATAAGTTTGTTGAAGCCTTTATTAATTTTGAATCTAAGGAAGAGAAGGAGAATGTAAAAGATCCACAACCTTCACTTTCAATGCCAGTAATGGGCTTTGCAGGAGATTGGAATAAGGAGCCTATTGTAGACAAGTGGGCATGGGAAGATGGTTCTAGATCTAAGGGGATTGTAGGTTATGATGATGAAGGAAATCCTAAAATTCCTGGCACTTTAAACAAGGGCCGTGGTGGTGAACATGGAATAGATTTATTTAAACCAGCTGGTGTAATTCAAAATAGAGAGAATGAAAATAAGACTCTAGACCAAGACCCTGAATTATTTGCTTTTAACAATTCTCAAGATTTTACAATGAGTTCCACAGGTGATAGTAAAATTATTTCTAAAAATGAAATTGACAGGGGACTTACTCCTAGTCCTTTGATATTAAGATCAGCTTCTGATTGCAAAATTTCCATTGTAAATACTATGGATGAAAAGAATCAAAAAGATCTTAAGGTAATTACAGTGGATCATTTTATAAAGGGGATTTTAAATTCGAAGAGAAGTGATGCTAAGGGAATTAAGTCGTCAAAATTAAAAGTCTATGGAGATTTGAGATGGGACGGATTGATTTATAATCCTCATGCAGAAGATGATAAGGGTGCTACAAAATATGTGGAAGGAAAATTTGATCCTATTGCAGAGGGTCAGTACTATTACAAATTCCAATATAGGCTTTCACCAAAATATCCTTATCAAGTTTCTTATATTCCTGTAAAAATTGATAGGACTCCACCTCAAATTGTTAGTGTAAATGCAGAAAATCCTGATGAAATTATATTAAAGGTTAAAGATACTTATCATGTTCAAAATGATCACAGTAAGACTTTATTCCAAAGGGATCAAGAAAAGAATTCAGGTGATTTTAAAGAAACAAATAACAAGGTTTGGTTTGCTGGTGCTGCCTTTGTCGATGAATACGGAGAAATCCAAGAGAATTTAAAGGTGGTAAATACTGGAAAAGTTGACGAGTATGGAAGTTTTGAAATAGACGAGAAAGGAAATTCTGTTTACAAGATTCTTGGAGCAAATAAAAATCTTCCTGGTAAAACTTTAGAGGTGGCTGCACTTGATGGGGCATCAAACTTCACTAATCTTTATAGGGTTAAGTTTGACGATGAAGTTAAGGATGGAAAACTTGCTTATTACTTGGAAGACGATGAAAATACTAAGCTTGGGGAGATTGATGCATCTAAACTTAAAAATGTAGAAATTAAAGATGACAAAGAAGATAAGAATGAGAAGGAACTAGAAAAGAATAATAGAGAAAATATTAGTGAAAAGCCTCTAGTAGGTCTTGACGATAACTCTTATGTAAAGCCACTTTCTGAAGAGGATACAAAGAGAATTATAAAACCTAGGGAAGAGAAGGTTGTTAATGAATTTACTGGAGATACAAGCACTGACTACGATTATGGAGATATAAATTCAGTAGATGAATATGGAATTCCTTCTAAATATTCTAATGGCGATCCAATGGAGTTTAAGGATAAGGATCTTGCAGCATTAAAGGCTATGGGTTATGTTGGAAAGATTGTACCTGACGAAAGGGGAGGCTTTGACTTAAGTGGATATGTAAAAAATGTATCGCCTGATGCAAAAATTTATTTTAGATCTACAAGAATGAAAAAGACTAATAAGAGAGAAGAACTAAAGAAGGTTCCTGGTTCTTATGATGAAAAAACTCACTCTTTCAAGTTCAATCTATGGGGCAATAAGGATGATGTTGACAACAATAAGGGAACTGACTACAAGGGTGACATTGAATTATATGTAAAAGATGGAAATGAGATAAGCGAGAGCATTTTCCTCAGGATGCCAAAGGAAATAAATGATAGTGTAGAGAAAAAACAAAAGGCGAAACTTTTAACTTCACAAAAAAGCATTATTGAACTTGGAAAAGCTGAACTAGGTGGCGAGCTTAAAGAGAAAGAAGTTGTAAATGGAAAAGTTTACTATGAAGTAAAAGATGAACTTAGAATTAGCAAGGGTTATGGTGTTAGGATTATATCCAGAAATCCAGGTAAGACAGGTCTAGATGCTAACTATAGTAAAGATTTCATAAATAATGATGAAGATGTAAAGACTGTTCCTGCATATATCAGGGGTCTTGATGGCTTTAATGTAATTAGATATGAAATTTACAAGTTAGATGATGGCAGTGAAGAACTTAAAGAAAAAAACTTAGTTGAAGAAATGGGCAAGTGTCTTTACATCGATAGGGATGGAGTTCAATTAGACATGGACCCAGATACATTTAATCCTTACAGTGATGGAGGAAAAGGAGAACTTTATGTTAGGAAGAGTCCACATACTCTAAGAGGAAGGATTGGAGATAAGGGTGGATTCAACTGGCATCTTAGAATAAATGAATCAATGGTAGACCAATATTTAATTTATGGCGATTTGAAATCTGACAACTCAAAGGATTTTGAAGTTACCTTTGATGTAAGGGACAATGATGTGATGGATTGGTCTGCTAAGGACTACAAATTAAATGGACCACAAAAAGGAATCTTATCACAATATAGGATTTATTTAGATAGCGTCAAACCAGAAATAAAATTGTCTAAAGATGAAATTAGTGGAAATGATATTTTGTTAAAGGCTAAGGACAAAACTTATTATCTAAATATTTCTGACAAGAGAGATGGCGACAAAGCAGGACGTGTGGAAAGCAGTAAAATTTATGTAAATGATAAAGACTTTGATTCAACTAAAAATCTTGAAGCTTATGCCATTGATGGAAAAGTTGAAGTAAAAGTAAGTGCAAGTGACTATGCAAAGAATACAAGTGTAAAAATTTATTCTATTGACCTTAATTCAGATACAATTACTGAAGTAGAAAACAAGAAGATAAATGTAAAGGTTAATGGAAAAGATCACTTTGTAAAAGAAGGGGAAGATTTTGTACTTCCAGAATTTAATGTACATGGAGAAAAGGGTAAAAAATTCATTGGTTGGAATGTTGGAGGGGTAACTCAAAAACCGGGACATATATTCTTAACTAAAGGAGATATTGAAATTGAACCGGTATTTGAAGAAGTTATCCAAAAGCAATATAGTGTAACTTTTGAGGCAAATGGAGGAAGTGGAAGGATAGATGGTATTAATGTTGGAGATAAGGAAGAAATAATCTTACCAGAAAATACCTTCACTTCACCAAGTGGTAAAGTTTTTGATGGTTGGATAGTCTCTGGAAATAAGGATGAGAAGAAGCCAGGAGATAAAATTGAAGTTACTTCAGATATAACTATTACAGCTTCTTGGAAAGATATGGACAAAGAAATATCACATGAAAACAATAAGCCATCTGATGAAACTAGACCGCAAGATAATAATAAGCCATCTGATGAAACTAGACCACAAGATAATAATAAGCCATCTGATAGTTCTTCTGAAAGTGGAAACAACTGGAATACTGGTATTTTTAGAAGGAGAAGTCACGAAAAGGCAAGTAAGCTTGTGACAGAATCTAATGACAAAAATACAAGTAAAAGTATCTTCTCATCTTATAATTCGTATCCAAAGGATATTGAAAATCACTGGGCAAAGAAGGCTATTATCTCTGCAGTGGAAAAAAATTATTTTAAAGATATAGCTGACTTAGATAACTTTATGCCAGAAAAAAGTCTAACAAGGGCTGAGTTTGTAACTATACTTGGCAGGCTTGCAAATGTAGATGCAAGTAAGTATAAGGACAAGGTCTTTAACGATATCGATGGAAGTAAGTACTATTCACCATATATTGATTGGGCTTATAAAAATAAAATTGCAAGTGGATTTGGCGATGGTAAATTTATGCCAGACAAGGAACTTTCAAGAGAAGAAATGTGTGCCTTTTTATCAAGATTTAACAAGGTGCATAAGATAAATAATAAAGAAGAAAATATTAATATTAGTTTCAAAGATGAAAAGAATATTTCAAATTGGTCTAAGGAATCTGTAAAAGAAATGGTTAGACTAGGTCTAATCAAGGGAATGGATGATGGAAAATTCATGCCAAAAGAAAAATTAACAAGGGCACAAATTGCTCAAGTAGTATTTGGGATTAAGTAAAAGATCAAAATAAAAAAATATGAGGCTCGAGAAATCGAGTCTCTTATTTTATTTCTTAGGGGAAAAATAAGTTTGAAAAAAGATATGACTATTTCGGGAAGATAAGATTTAAAATAGGATATTATTGAAAAAGAGCTAGTAGATTATAAAAAAAGATATTTTTGTTTTCTTGAATAAAAATTTTTGGCAAGTCTCTTGAAGGTCTTATAAAATTTTCTTGTTTATGAATGAAAAATCTTATCCAATGAACACAAATTTTTGACAAGTAAAAATCTGCGGGCAGACTTATCAAAATTTCTTACAGAAATTTGATCAAGTCTAAGCCAAGAAAAAAGGCTATGAGTTTTCATAGCCTTTCTTAGTATGTTTTCGATTTGGTTAGTTAATTTTGGTAAATTTTATAGAGTGTTTTTAGATTTTTTAATAATTTCTTTTTAATTAATTCCTGCTTGCTAATTCTAAATAAATAATTGATAAATTCTTCCCACTGGCCTAGGCCTTGTGGGACATTTTTTTGAATACGTGAACGTATTTATGGAAGAGCTTCTCTAGGTCGTCGACTTGGTACTTCTGACTGAAGTCTGAGTCCATGATTTCTTCCAGACTGTGGTGGATCTTGTTGTGGATCTTGACGTCGGTCACTATAGATGTGGAAGTGAGGTCGCCATCGCCATTGATCTTCTTGAAGAACATGTTGTTTTCGTTGATGAAGAAGTTGAACTTGTCGAGGCCCATAGCTTGGAGAGGCCTGTTGTCTTTTATAATATAAAAGTTTATGTTGTTGTTCTTCTTCATAACTGAAATGATGTTGTTCAAGTGGGCTTGAATCTCCTCAGTGGAAAGCTTGGCTCTTAGGGAGCAGTAGAAGATTTCTCCTGTCTCAAAGTATTTTAAGAGGCCAGTCCTAGTTGCCAAGAAGTTGATCTCTGCATCTGCAAAGAGTTCTTCCCAAAGGAGTTTGATGCCCTGGACTTCCTTCTTCTTGAAGTCCTTGTCCTTGTCGATTTCTTTTATTATCCTGTCGATTATGGGGTTGGGTAGAAGAAATTCAAAGCCGTAGTTAGATAGGAAGAGGAAGTCGCTATCTGAGTAGAAGTACTTCCTGTAGTTGGACTTTGCCAATTCTTCTGGTTGGGAAAGAGCTATTACCTTGTTGAGACCATTGAAAAGTTCCATAATATAGGAAGAGATTTCAAAGAGGGTGTCGAGTTCTTCTCCATGGGTTAGGAGGGAGAAGCCTTCTTCTTGTCTAAGGATAAGGTAGGCAGTTTCTCTTACTAAGATAATATCGTAGTCAATGCCTGGGTCCTCGTAGAGCTCAATGTTGATGCCTGCGTTGTCGGTTATTTTCTTTAGGATGTCTAACTTGTCTAGGTTTTTTTTCTTGCAAAGGAGGTGGAGGTTAAATTCCACGTCCTTATTTAAATTTTTACCTATTTGCATGAGGACTTGGGCGAAGTGACTATTGATGTCAAAAGTTGCCCAGATGTCAACTTTTTTCTTTTTCCCAATTATTTTCTCCAAGGCCTCTCTTAGGTCCTTGTCTATGGAAGAGTTCTTGAAGATGAAATTTGTATTTGAGACTGTCTCCATGGGGAGGTCTTGGTTGGAGTCCATGTAGGCTTCGTTTAAGAGTTTATAGATCAAGACTTCTAGGCCTTTTCTTGAATCGCTCTTCAAGACGTCCTTGTTGTTGATCTTGAAGGCAGTGAAGAAGTCCTCTAGCTTGTCTTCTTCTATGATGACCTTGGCAAATAGGGAGGAGAGTTTTCTATTTATGGTGTAGATGTTCTTAGATGAGGGTAACTTTCTCCCGCTATTCCACTTGCTTATGTAGGATATGTCATAACCCAAGCTAAAGGCAATGGTGGATAGTTTTGTATTTGTTAGGTCTATTAAAGTTTTAAAAGCTTGCCTGTATTGCCACATAATATCTCCTCAATCTCTCATAAATACAAGATAATTATATTAGTTACTTGAATAAAAGTCAAATAATTGAGGAATAATTCAAGATTTTTCAAGAGGGAAAACAATTTTTTTTATCTGGTCCATTATATAATAAAGACAATAATATTTTTAATGAATTATTGGAGGGAAAAATGGTAAATTATAATGCTGTTACAGACAATGTAATAGAAGAAATTAAAAATGCTGTATCAGGCAAAGTTTATGTTGGAGAAGAGATTAACATCGACTTCTTCCACGATGAAATGCCTATTTACGGTGAAGGACAACCTGAATTAGTTGTTGATGCAACTAATGCTGAAGAAATTGCTAAGGTTGTAAAAATTTGTAACGACAACAAGATTCCTGTAGTGCCAAGAGGTGCAGGTACTGGTCTTACTGGTGCTGGTGTTTCTAGACACGGTGGAGTTATGATTAACATGCAATCAATGAACAAGATTCTTGATTATGATGAAGAAAACATGGTTGTTAGAGTTGAACCTGGTGTTCTATTAAACGACCTTGCTGAAGACTGCCTATCTAAAGGCTATATGTACCCACCTGATCCAGGTGAAAAGTTCGCTACTTTAGGAGGAAACGTAGCAACTAACGCTGGTGGTATGAGAGCTGTTAAGTACGGTACTACTAGAAACTATGTACGTTCTATGGAAGTTGTTACTCCAACTGGTGAAATCACTACTTTTGGTGCAACTGTTTCTAAGACTTCTACTGGTTACTCTCTAAAGGACCTTATGATTGGTTCTGAAGGTACTCTTGGTATTATCACTGAGCTTACTCTTAAGATTATTCCAGCTCCAAAGGAAACTATGTCTTTAATCGTTCCTTACGAAGATCTTGACACTTGTATTTCTACTGTTCCACAATTATTTAAGGCTAACTTAAATCCTCAAGCAATTGAGTTCATGGAAAAAGAAATTGTTAATATGTCAGAAATCTACATTGGAAAGTCAACTTTCCCTAAGGAATTAGAAGGAATTGATATTGGTGCTTACCTTCTTATCACTTTTGATGATGAAGATGAAGATGCGCTTAACGATATTGTTGAACAAGCTGCTGAAGTTCTTATGGAAGCTGGAGCAATTGACATCTTAGTTGCTGACACTCCAAACAAGATGAAGGAAGCTTGGGCTGCTAGATCTTCTTTCTTAGAAGCTATTGAATCTCAAACTAAGCTTCTTGACGAATGTGACGTTGTAGTTCCAATTAACATGATTGCTAAGTATGTACACTATGTTAACGAAAGAGCTAAGGACTTCCCATTTGAAGTTAAGTCTTTCGGTCACGCTGGTGATGGTAACCTACACATTTACACTTGCTCAAACGATATGGAAAAAGAAGAATTCATTAAGCAAGTTGATGTATTCATGAATGACATCTACAAGAAGGCTTATGAATTTGGTGGACAAATTTCTGGTGAACACGGAATCGGATTTGGTAAAAAGACATTCCTACACGAATTTGAAGGCGAAGTTAACACTGAGCTAATGAGAGGAATCAAGAAAGTATTCGATCCAAACTTAATTCTTAACCCAGATAAAGTTGTTTAATAGAAGGAGATTTTAATTAATGTCATATTTAATTTCAGAAGAAGCACAGGACTTACTTTTAGATATTAGAAATTTTTGTGAAAAAGAAGTTGTAGAAGTTTGTAAAGAAGCAGATAGAACTGGCGAATTCCCAGAAGAACTTTATGAAAAGGCAAAGGAACAAGGTTACTTTGCCCTTGAAGTTCCTGAAGAATTAGGTGGACCTGGTCTTTCTAGGGTTGATGTAGCTGCCCTATTTGAAGAAATGGCTAAGGCTGACGCTGGTTTTGCAACTACTATCTCTGCTTCAGGTCTTGGTATGAAACCAGTTCTTATTGCTGGAAACCAAGAACAAAAAGAATATATTGCTGACGTAACACTTGAAGGCGGACTTGGTGCTTTCTGTCTAACTGAACCAGGTGCTGGTTCTGATGCTAGTGCAGGAACTACTACTGCTGTTAAGGACGGCGACGAATACGTATTAAACGGAAGAAAATGCTTCATCACTAATGGTGCAGTTGCTTCTTACTACTGTATTACTGCAGCTACAGACAAGTCTCAAGGTGTTAGAGGACTTTCAATGTTCCTAGTACCTGCTGGAACTCCTGGCCTAAGTGCTGGTAAGGAAGAAGACAAGATGGGAATTAGAACTTCAAACACAACTGACGTTGTTCTTGAAGATTGTAGAATTCCTGCTAAGAACCTTATTGGCCAAGAAGGACAAGGCTTCTCTATAGCAATGAAGACTCTTGACCAAGCTAGAGCTTGGATGGGTTGTATTGCTGTTGGTATTGCTCAAAGAGGAATCAACGAAGCTAAAAGATATACAACTGAAAGAATCCAATTTGGTAAACAAATTAACAAGAACCAAGCTATCCAATTTAAATTAGCTGACATGGACATTCAAACAGAAGTTGCAAGACAAATGGTTGCTAACGCTCTTACTAGAATGGACATGGGACTAACTTACAATAGAGAATCTGCAATTGCTAAGTGCTTTGCTTCTGATATAGCTATGAAAGTTGCTGAAGATGCTATCCAATTATTTGGTGGATATGGATACTCAAGAGAATATCCTGTTGAAAAGCTTCTAAGAGATGCTAAGATCTTCCAAATCTTTGAAGGTACTAACGAAGTTTTAAGAATAGTTGTTGCTAATAATTTATTGAGAGGTTAAGGATTAAATAATGAACATTCTAGTATTTATAAAAGAAGTGCCTGATGATTCAGTAGCAGTTTCTGTCCAAGGGGACAGAGCTGCTATCTCTGATATCACGCCTGTTGTTAATGCTTTCGACACTTACTCCCTTGAAATGGCTGTAAGACTTAAGGAAGCTAATGAAGAAAGTCAAGTAGTTGTAGTTTCTATAGGAAATGAAGAGGTTAAGAATTCTCTTAAAAACTGTCTAGCAGTTGGTGCTGACAAGGCTTACTTAGTTAAGAATGATGATTATAGAAAGCTTGATGCTAAAGCTATAACAGAAATTCTTATGGGAGCAAAGGAAAAATTAGAAGCAGAACTTGGTGCTTTTGATGTAATTTGCTTCGGTAAAGAAACTACAGATGCAGAAGCTTCACAAGTTGGAGTTTACTTTGCAAACAAGTCTGATCTTGGTGTTGTTACATCTGTTATCGCAATGGAAAAAGATGGCGACAAACTTGTTACTAAACAAGAAATCGACGGTGGTTATAGATTAGTTGAAACTATTCTTCCATCTGTTGTAACAATTGCTAAACCAGACTATGAGCCAAGATACCCTACTATAAAATCTAAGATGGCTGCAAGAAGACAAAAGATTGATGACTTTGAAGTAGAAGCAACTTCTAGCCCAATCCTTGAAGAAGTTAAGGACTTCGAACCTAAGAAGAGGGAAGCTGGAGTTAAGATCCAAGAAGAAGAAGTTGAAGATACTGTAGCTAAGGCTATTAGCCTAATGTTAGAACAAAAGGTTTTATAATAGGAGGAAAAGATGAAAAATATATTAACTTATATAGAAATTAAAGACGGTGCTCCTATTAAACTTTCTTTAGAGTCTCTTTCTAAGGCAAGTGAACTTGCTAAGGAAAAGGGCGGCAAGTCTCTTGCTCTTATTGCTTTTGAACTTGCTGATGAAGAATTAGCTAAAATAAAGGCTGCTGGAGCAGAAGAAATTGTACTTGTAAAAAGAGAAGCCTACAACATGGAAGACTTTGCAAATATTATTGTTGAAGTTTCTAAAAAATATGACTGTGAAGACATATTTATCCCAGGAACTCTTGATGGCAAGGACCTAGCTCCATATGCTGCTGCAAGTCTTGACACAGTTTCTATTACTAACGTAATGGACATCAAATTCGAAGGTGAAGATGTTATTTATGTAACTCCTTCTTACGGTGCAACTGTTTTAACTGAATCAAAAATTGAAAAGGCTCCAAGAATTGCTGTTGTAAGAGCAGGATCCTTTGACAAGAAAGATGACCTTAATGGTGCAGGCAATCTTGTAGAAGAAAACATTGATGAAGTTAAGGACCTTAAGGCTGTTATCAAGGATATTGTTACTTCAAACGAAGGACTAATTAACCTTGAAGATGCTCCAATTATTGTTACTTGTGGTAGAGGTGCATCATCTGATGAAATCTTCCCACTTGTTAAAGAACTAGCTGACGTATTTGGCGCACCAATTTCAGGAACAAGACCTGTTATTGATGATGGTGTACTTCCAAAGGCTTCACAAATTGGTCAATCAGGTAAGATTGTTGCTCCAGCTCTATACATCGGTTGTGGTGTAAGTGGTGCTGTTCAACACGTTTCTGGTATTGAAAACTCAAACTTTATCGTAGCTATTAACAAGGACGAAGATGCTCCTATCTTTAACATAGCTGATATTGGAATTGTTGGAGATTGTAAGCAAGTTCTTCCATTATTAATTGAAGAAGTTAAAAAAATAAAAGCTAACGCTTAATAGGTGGTGGCCTATGAATTATTTAAAGGAATTTGTCATACTTTGTGTATGCTTAATGCTCGGGGTAGCGACAAGACACTTGATAAACTTCCCAATACCTGAAGCGGTATATGGAATGATTTATCTATTTATTGCCTTTGCAGTGGGAATCATAAAGCCAGACGATGTTAAAAAGACATCAAATGGTATTCTTCACAATCTAGCTATTCTTTTTGTGCCAGCTGGTGTTGGTATAATCAATAGCTATGATGAAATCAGAGGCAAGGCAGGCCTACTTGTGGTACTAGTTATTATTGGTACTGCAGTTACTATGGGCCTAACTGGCAAGATTATTGAATTGCTTCAAAGGAGGAAAGATGTTTAGTAATAAATATTTTGGTATCATCCTTACCTTTGCAACTTTTGAAATTGGTAAGATGATCAGTAATAAATTAAAGACTCCTTTGGCAAACCCTCTTTTAATATCCATTGCCCTATGTATATTATTTTTAAAGGTAACTGGTATTCCTTATGAGGATTACAAGCAAGGCGGGGACTTTATTATGTTCTTTATCGCACCTGCTACAGTTGCCATGGTAGTTGATTTGTACGAAAACCTTCCAGAACTTAAGAAAAACTTAATCCCAATCTTATCTGGAACAATTTTAGGTTCTGCTATTGCTGTCTTCTTTGTTATTTTCGCTTCAAGCTTCCTAGGCATTGACGAAAATCTTGTGGTTTCTTCAACTCCACAATCAATTACAACAGCAATTGCAATTTCTCTTTCTGAAGAGTATGGTGGAGCCTCAGCTATAACTGCAGTACTTGTAGTTATTAGAGGAGTTACTGGCGCAGTAATCGCTCCCCTTGTTATGAAACTCTTTAGGATAAAGGACCCAACTGCACAAGGAGTTGCCATTGGTACTTCTTCCCACGCTGTTGGTACTTCTGAAGCGAGAAAGCTTGGAGAAATCCAAGGAGCTATGAGTGGACTTTCTATTGCAGTGGCAGGTCTTGTGACTGTAATCCTAATGCCTGTTGCAATGAAAGTTATAGAAATGTTATTTTAATTTAAATAAATATAAGTAAAGAATACGTATATAAAGACCTATTGTCTCCCTCAATAGGTCCTTTTTAATGATAAGAAAAACAGAGACGAGTCTCTGTTTTTCTGGTTTTGTGGTGAGAATAAAGGAACACAGATTTTTGACAAGCAAAAATCTGCGGGCAGACTTATCAAAATTTCTTACAGAAATTTGATCAAGTCTCAGCCAATGCGAGCGTCAGCGACGCATGAGCTGATGAAAAATCTTATCCAGCGACTGCAGAAGAAACGACCGAATAGGGAGTTTCTTCAAAGGAGTCGGATTAAGTAAGCATAGAAAAAGTTTAATTAAAGGCAGTCACAAAGTCGACTGTCTTTTTAATATGACTTCAAGCTGAAGGCGACTAAAACTATGAAAAATCTTATCCAGCTATAATAAAGGAAAACAGATTTTTGACAATCAAAACTCTGCGGGCAGACTTATCGAAATTTCTTGCAGAAATTTGATCAAGTCTCAGCCATGTGACCGAATAGGGAGAAATGCCCGGTGAGTCGGATATCTTGAAATAAATAAAATAACAAAATCCCATTGGTCGAATATCTCATTACAAAAATTGAAGTTTTCTAAATCTCGAACTTCTAAAATCGCAAACTCGCTTTCGCTCAAACAGTGCGATTTTGATCGAAGTTCTTCGATTTGAAATCTTTGCAATTTTTTTCATAGGATATTCTCCTCAATAGGATTTTTTAATGATAAGAAAAACAGAGACGAGTCTCTGTTTTTCTGGTTTTCACAGCAAATGCGAGCGTTAGCGAAGCATGAGCTGATGAAAAATCTTATCCAGCGAAGGAAGACGATGCAACCGAATAGGGGCATTGTCGAGTGAGTCGGATATTTTGATATAGATAAAAAAATAAATTTAAGTTTTATGGATTTATAGACAGGTAAAATACATATAAAAGATACTAATGTAAATCACAAAGAGTTATATGAGGTAAGAGTATGGAAAAGAAAAGTGAACATAAAATTGGAACTTCTATAATTATTGGGAGTATAATAATAGCTTGCTCAAATATAGTTATGGCAATAATATTAGGTAGCGCTATTGTAGATGCTTCTCTTCATTAAGAAGAAATCTATAATCTTAAATTTATCAAAAAAGCTTGGTGAAATTTTATTTTCACCAAGCTTTTTAAGTTAAATTATTTTATCGTTATCTTACCTTCTATTTTTTATTGCTTCGATTAGTCCAGGAACTACGTTAAATAAGTCGTCAACAATTCCGTAGTGAGCTGTCTTGAAGATGGCAGCGTCTGGGTCGTTGTTGATGGCAATGATTGTTGTGGAATCTTCCATTCCCTTAGTGTGTTGGATTGCTCCAGAAAGTCCGATGGCAATGTAAAGGTCTGGTCTTACTTGAACTCCAGTTACACCAACTTGTAGGTCCTTGTCACACCAGCCAAGGTCTGTTACAGCCTTAGTTGCTCCAACTGCACCGCCAAGCGCTTCTGCAAGTTCTTCTACTAGGTGCCAGTTTTCTGGTCCGCCAAGTCCTCTACCACCAGATACAACAACTTTTGCATTCATTAGCTTATCAAGAAGTGGATTGATTTCTTCTTCTTCAAAGCTTATGAATTTTGTCTTTACATCATCAGCTGTAATATTGGCATCTTCTTTTATTACTTCAGCTTCTCTTCCTGCATCGAAAGGAGCTTCAACGAAGGCGCCTCTACCAATTGTAGCCATCATAGCTTCAGAAAGGATTCTTATGTCACACAATAATTTTCCATCGAAGGATGGTCTGATCCACTTTATGTCTTCCTTGTCTTCAGTTAGTTCAAGGTTGGAACAGTCTGCAACAAGTCCAAGACCTCTATTTGCTGAAACCCTACCTGCAAGGTCACGTCCATCGTGTGATGCTGGAAGCATAACTATTGCTGGATCATATTTATCCATTAGACCTTCTAGGACTTTGGCATAGGCCATTGTGTTGTAATTTTCTAAAAGTTCATCAGATACTTGGATTACCTTGTCAGCTCCAAGATTGCCTGATAATTTTACCTTGTCATCGTTCTTGTAGCCAATTTCTACTGCTACAAGTTCTCTATCTAATTCATCAGAAAGTTCTCTTGCTATAGACATCATTTCTTTAGTTATAAGTGAAAGTGAGCCTTCTGAAGTTTCGTTTATTACCCAAATATTTCCTTTTTTCATTTTATCACCTACACTAACACTTTTGAGTCTTCGATTATCTTAATAATTGCTTCTATATTCTTGTCAGCAGAACCTTCGTCAATTATCCTGCCTGTTTCATTCTTGTCTGGAGCAGAAAGGTCTTTTACCACTGTAAGGGAACCCTTTTGTCCAATCTTATCAAGGTCAAGGCCAAGTTTTTCTGCAGTTAGGTCGTGAATTTCTTTTTCTTTTGCAATACTAGATCTCTTTAGGGCAAACTTTGAAGGTTTGTTAACTGAACCCTTTAGGGCAGATGCCACGAAAGGTGTCTTTAAGGAAACTGTTTCAGTTCCATCAGCAGTCTTTCTTTTAACTTCAAATTCGCCATCTTTGTAATTGATGTCGGAGATGTAAGTCACTTGGTTCATACCAAGTCTTTCAGCGATTTGTGGACCAACTTGTCCAGTGTCTCCGTCCATTGTTTGGTCGCCAGTGAAGATGATGTCATAGTCGCCAATGTGTTTAATAGCTTCTGCTAGGGCATAAGATGTTGCAAAAGTATCGGAACCTTTGAACTCTAGGCCTTCTAATAGGTAGGCTTCTTCTGCTCCCATTTGGATACACTCACGTAGATATTTGTCTGAATCTGGTGGTCCCATAGTTAGGACGTCGATTTGTACATCTTCTTCCACTTGTTCTGTGACATTTAGTGCAAATTTTAAACCGCAAAGGTCTGATGGGTTAATAACTGTTTTAATTCCATCTCTCTTTAAGTTTTTTGTTTCTGGATCGATTTTTGCATTTGTTGTGTCAGGAACAATTTTCATTAGTAATAATATTTTCATAGTTCCTCCTAAAATTTTATTCCATATATCTATATCATACCCCAAAAGGGTGAAAGTATTAATAAAAATTTTAATAATTGATAAAAATAATCAAAAATTTTTAAGGTTTATATTTATGGAATTGTAGTAGTTTTTATTGGATTTATAAATTTTCACAAGTTAAATAACTTGTAGGGGATAGGAATTTATTTAAACTTTATGAAAGTCTTTAAACTTATAACTTTTTATGAGTTTATAAGATCTTATTAACTTATAAATTTTTATCACTTCATTAACTTTTTCAAGTTTAAAATTTTTCGTGACTTCAATAAGCTTTACAAACCCATAATTTTTAACTAAGTTATTATAATCTACAAACTCATAAATTTTCACGAGTTTATTAAATTATGTAGATTCACAATTCATAAGGCGTTCATTAACTTCTACAAACTTATAAATTTTTGTTATTCATTAAACTAATTATCGTAATAAACTTAAGAGAAGAAAAATTTTCGGGGTATATTTAATATTGAAAGTTGTTATCAAATAAAAATTTAAATATAAGGAGGACAATATGTCACAAATAGGAAAGAAAATACCTGAGTTTAAAACTATGGGCTATGCGCCTAGCAAGGAAGAGTTTGTAGAAGTTTCAAATAAGGATTTTGAAGGCAAGTGGACAGTTCTAATGTTCTACCCTGCTGACTTCACTTTCGTATGTCCAACTGAGCTTGAAGATATGCAAGAGCAATATGGAAAGCTAAAGGAACTTGGAGCAGAAGTTTACTCAATGTCAACTGACACTCACTTCGTTCACAAGGCTTGGCACGATCACTCTGAAGCTATTAGCAAGCTTGAGTTCACAATGTTAGCTGATCCTCACAAGTCTATTGCAAGAGACTTTGATGTTCTTGATGAAGAAGCTGGTCTTGCACAAAGGGCAACTTTTATCATTGACCCAGATGGAGTTATCCAAACTCTAGAAATCAATGCTGATGGAATTGGACGTGACGCAAGTCAAGTTTATGACAAGATTCGTGCAGGTCAATTTGTAAGAAACAATCCTGGTCAAGTTTGTCCAGCAAAATGGAAACAATCAGGAGAAACTTTAACTCCAGGCCTAGACCTAGTTGGTAAGATTTAATGTTAGACCAAAATTTAAAAAATCAGGTTAAAGGATATTTACAACTTCTCGAGAGAGAGGTTGTAATTTCTATTAGCCTTGATGATTCAGAAAATTCTAAAAAGTTAAGGGACTTTGTTGATGAAGTTGCAAGCCTTACAGACAAGATTAAAGTAGAGGAAGCTGATTTAAAGTTTAAGCCAAGCTTTAGCCTTTCATCTGGGTCTGTAAGCGGGGTTACTTTTGCTGGACTTCCTCTAGGTCATGAGTTCGAGTCCTTTATCCTTGCTCTCTTACAAGTTGGAGGTCGTCCTCCAAAGATTGATGATAAGACTAGGGAGAGGATAGAAGCCCTTGATGAGGAAATGGAATTTGAAACTATGGTGAGTCTATCTTGCCACAATTGTCCTGAAGTTGTTCAAGCTTTAAACATTATGGCAGTTTTAAATCCAAAGATTAGGCACACAATGGTTGATGGGTCTGTTTTCACAGACTATGTTGAGGACCTTGGAGTCTTGGCAGTTCCAACAACTTATCTAAATTCTGAAGTCTTTAACAACGGAAAGGCTTCTTTAGATGAAATCTTAAACAAGATTAGTCATGAGGAAGTGGACTTAAAGCTAGAAAAAAAACCTGTCTTTGACAGTCTTGTTATTGGCGGCGGTCCTGGTGGGGCAACAGCTGCCATCTATGGAGCGAGAAAGGGAATAAAAGTTGGACTTGTGGCTGAAGAATTTGGCGGCCAAGTTAAGGAAACTCTTTCAATAGAAAACATCACTGGTATTGAGTACACAGAGGGACCAAAGTACATGGATGATGTGAAGGTTCATCTGGATAAGTACAAGGTTGATATTATTGAAGGTGCATGTGTTACTGGCATAGAAGAAGGCAATCCTTTAAAAGTTATAACTAATAAGGGAGAGCTCTTTGCCAAGACTGTAATAATTGCAACTGGTGCCAAGTGGAGGCTAATTGGAATTCCTGGAGAGATAGAATTTAGGAACAAGGGCGTTGCCTACTGTACTCACTGTGATGGACCACTCTTTAAGGGCAAAAAGGTAACAGTAATTGGTGGAGGTAACTCTGGTATAGAAGCTGCAATTGATCTTGCCAGCCTTGCCAAGGAAGTTCTAGTCCTAGAATTCTTGCCAGAATTAAAGGCTGACAAGGTTCTTCAAGACAAGCTAAGGGAATTTAAGAATGTAAGAATAGTTACTAATGCAGAGACCCAAGCCTTGACTGGAGAAAAAGTTTTGGAAAAAATTTCTTACAAGGACAGGATAAGTGGCGAAGTCATAGAAGAAAAGACTGAAGGTTGCTTTATCCAAGTTGGACTTGTGCCAATGACTGAGCCGCCCATGAAACTGATCTTGCCACCATATTTCTTAATCAGTTCCGGAAGATTAT
>OHAU01000387.1_pt1 | contig 63260 bp, 56 predicted proteins | sample 1577181 | NCBI WGS metagenome assembly OHAU01 (sample SAMEA3541472, study PRJEB24748) | human gut metagenome | biome: human gut; feature: human-associated habitat; material: faeces | place: China | collected 2012
TCGGACAGGTTGATACCGAGCAGGAGCCGACGCAAGTTGTCAACCATGACCGCCGCAACATGGTAGATGTAAAAAGTATCGCTATCTAACCCCAGCAAAGATGATGCCGCTGTATCCATCGTCGATCTTTTCGGAAACGACCTCAATATCCGGGTTGCGCTCTACAAAGTTTTCAATGAGCTTGCGCTGATTGGAAACGCTGTCGCTCTCACTGGAATGATCGTCGGTGTAGGACAGGCGGATGTAAGCGGTGGCTTTGTATTTAGGCATGAAAAAGCACTCCTTTCTCCCGGACTGCTCCCGCATGAAAAGAGTGGCTATCTGGCTATTAGGTTTTCATCCTTTTCCACACCGATCATAGCACTCTCTGCGGAAAAAAGCGAGGATGTCGCTCAGCGCAAAATGCCTTGCAGACATTCCTCTAACGTAACACCGTTCCCGGCAAAGCAGGCGTTTACCACGAAATCGCCGCAGCGGAAGCGGTAAGGATTTTTGATCTGGCGGATAAAGGCGGCAATGCGTTCTTCCTTGGGAAGATTTTTGTCTACGGATACTTTCCGGATGTCCACCAGTTCATCCGTGTGGGTTCGGGTTTCGTTTGGCGTTGGCTGCATCATGGCGATCTCCTTTCTCGGTTTGGTGGGTTTCCTCAAGGTCACATGAATGCGCTGACGGGAAAGGCCGTCAGCGCATGGTATCTGACTTTGAGAGGCGGCTGCGCGGGCAGAATTGGAGCCACATAACATAATGGCGAATACCGGCGCAGCCGCTCTGCTTGTCCATTTGAGAAGAACTATCCTATTTGCCACGCGCCCCGGATAGTGGGCATGATGCAGGCCGCCCTTGGCAGGGCTGTCATAACTCCACGATACCGCTGCCTCAAAGAGCTGGCGCATACCGCAGGGTTCCCCCTCAAGTCTGTGGGAGGGCGTGAGCAAGTTTCATTATCCGCCGCGCTGTCATCGCGCCCGATTTGCCGAATCGGGTCTAAGGCTGCGTAGATCGCTCGGATGGCTTTTCCGGAATCACCTCCTTGAAGCCAACGTCGTGGCGGCGCACCTTATGCCGCTATCACGCGGGTTTTGTGCCTGCATCATGGTCTATTCAGTTTTCAACGTTCGGTGAAAGGCTTCGTGGAGAATGTCCCTTCACCTATCGCCGATTTTGGGCCACTTTTGCACCCTGTTTTCAGCAATCAGGGAAAAGTTTTTTCATTTTCTTCATCGCCGCGCCGATGCTCTTGGAAATATTCTGATGGCTGACACCCTCGGCTGCGCCAATCTCATCAACCGTCATCCCATCCACGAAATACATCCACACCCTACGGAACTGCGTATCCGTCAGGTGCTTCCGAATCTGCGTGACCTTTCTGACGCTGCGGTGGATTGCCTCTGCCCGGTCATGCGCCTGCTCCATGCAGACATCCACGGCAGGAATGGAGGCCGCTTCCTCGGATAGCTCATCCAGCGCAAGCGTGTGATTGGCATAGACGTGAGCTTCCTTTTCGGAGGCGTGATAGTCCTCGTCCGACAGGGCTTTCCATTTCAGAAATTCTTTCTCGCTGGCAAAGTCCTCGCGGGTCAGGCGGATGATGGCTTCGTTGGCATCCATGTAAACGATAGCGTTGGGGTCTTTCTTGTTCAGCGCATAGCTGCTCTTTCTGTTAAACATAATATGTCCTCCGTTTCGGTGTTGGGTGGGTGGTGAACCAGACCAACACCGGCGGAGAACGACAGCCGACAGGAAAACGTAAAAAGGCGCTCGAACAGGCATGATGACCTGAACGAGCGCCTTGCGTGCGAGTGAAAACATGAGTAACGAATACTGTACCGGGAGGGGCTAAATTACGGATGAACCAAACCGCATAAAAAGAGAGCTGCAACTCGCTTTCGTGAGTGCAGCTCGTCTGGGGGATAGCCGCGTGCTTTTTGAAGTGGACGGCTAATCGGTGCTTATGCTTTTTTACATGACCGCGAGCGGCCTTAGCAGTATCTCCTGTTCATCCGTGACATCATAAAATTACCTCCAACTCGCTGAATATGATTTGCGGCTCATTCAATGTGAGCTTCATGTGTATTTAAGTGAATTGAGGCTCACTCTACAATGTAGTAGAGGTGATTTACAATGAACTTTCTTGACCTGTTCGCCCAAAAGCTTCGCGAAAAGCGGGAGCAGAAAAAGATCACGCAGCGCGAATTAGCGGAACGGCTTAATATGTGTACCCGAACTGTCATTGAGATTGAAAAGTGCAAGAGCAATCCGAAATTTGAAACGGTTGCGCTGATCTCAGAAGAAATGGACATCAGTCTGGATGGAATCGTGTTCCACGATAGAGCGCCGCAGACCGTTGCCAAGTGCGTTCTTGATTACTTTGCAGGAAAGGGTGAAGAAGAGTCGCAACGGTACATAGACCTGTGCATGAGCGCAGATAAGCTGAAGTGATGTACAGGGGAAAACAAAAGGGCCGATGATTGTCTTTCATGTAGAGCAGCCAGTGGGCTTATATTTTCCCCACTGGCTGCTCTTGTCCGCACAGTTGGAACGACGGGCATTAGTATCCTATTTTTCCTGTTTGTGTGCATCCCGGATCTTTTCAAAGGTGTCCTGACTGATGGCGTGTTCAATCCGGCAAGCATCTCGCTCTGCAATTTCAGGGTCAACGCCAGCTGCGATAAATTGCTCTGTAAAGAACTGATGCCGCTCATAAATTTTTTCGGCAACATTCCGGCCTGTTTCGGTCAAATGCAAAACGTAATCACTATCTACCGTTAAAAAGCCCCCTTCACGCAAAGCCGACACCGCATAGCTTACACTGGCTTTTGAAACTCCAACACGCCGTGCAACATCAATAGAGCGGACAGCACCGTGATTCTTTTGAAGAACCAGCACAGCCTCCAGATAATCCTCTCCGGACGCATGAATCTTCACTATTGTCTCCTTTATGCAAGGCTCCAGCCGGAGGACTTTTTACGGATATTTACAAAATCCTGATAAATCCCGGCTTTTGCCATAAGCTCGTCATGGGTTCCCTGTTCGCTGATCCGTCCATCGGAGATCACCAAAATCTGATCTGCCTGACGGATGGTATTCAGGCGGTGTGCAATCACAAGCAATGTTTTACCCTTTACCAGTTCATTGATTGCCTCCTGGATATAGCTTTCATTATCGGTATCAACACTTGCAGTCGCTTCATCCAAAATGACAATCGGTGCGTCCTTCAAAATGCAGCGGGCGATAGAGATTCTTTGCTTTTCGCCGCCGGACAGAGTAGCGCCGCCTTCACCGATGACTGTCTGGAATCCATCTGGCAGCGCCATGATAAAATCATAGCAGCGGGCTTTTTTTGCAGCCTCATAGACTTCTTCCTCGGTAGCGTCCGGTTTACCCATGCTGATATTGTTGTAAATGGTATCCTGGAACAAGTACACCCTCTGGAAAACCATGCTGATCTGTTCCATCAGTTCGGCGAGAGGTACATCCCGAATATCTGTACCACGGATTGTCACTTTGCCGGATTTCACATCCCACAGCCGCGCCAGAAGGTTCGCAATCGTGGATTTTCCACCGCCAGACGGTCCCACAAGTGCGGTCATGGTATTCTTCTGCATAGAGAAGCTGATGTTGTGCAGGACTTCCTTGTCCTGATAGGCGAAGCCCACATCGCTAAATTGTACTTCTGGCTGATCCGGCTGTGCCTGTGACAGAATATGTTGATTTCCGTTATCGGGAAGTTCGGGCTCGTCCAAAACAGCTTCAATGCGGTCTAATGCGGCATTCATCACGGTCAGTCGGGTTGCTTCTCCATAAAGAGCTTTCAGAGGTCCAAAGAGATCAAAGACAAACAGCAGCACGCCCAAAAGATAAGCCAGGGAGAGTACGCCTTCCTGATGTAAAAAAACGGATAAACCGAAGATAGCGGCAATACCCACGCCATAGAGAATGTTTAAGCCAGTGGTCCACGGTGTCATTTGCTGCTCAAACTTCGTATTGACATCCCTTGATTTTTTGAAGTTTTCCGTTAATTCGTCAGATTTTTCTCCGAGCAGATTGTAACTTTTGATAACCCCAATTCCTTCAGCAAAAGACAAGACCGCATCCGTCAAATTCTCGCTTTGGTTTTGACGCCCGACAGCCTCCTTGAAGGAAACCTTATTCATATATTTTGCAACCAGCGATGCCAGCAAGGTAATGATTACCGCAATCAGCCCAAGTCTCCAATCCAGTACGAACATAAAAACAGCTAAAACCAAAGTAGACAGCATATAGCTCATCATGTTGCCAATGGTACTCATAGAAACTTCCTCAATGAATACCATATCCGTACTGAGAACAGAGCTGATTTTGCCAATATTCCCCGATGTAAAGTAACCCATCGGCATTTTTCTTAAATGATTTCCCAACTCCATCCGTTTATCAGCAAAGATCATAAATCCAGCGGCACTTTGCAGACGGTCGCTCAAATAGTGAACCACTGTCTGAACCACTACAACAGCTAATAATCCAAGTCCGACAAACAGACAGGTCTTTCCAGTCAGCGTATTATCAGCAAACCCGGCCAAGACAATAAACGCCATGAAGATCGGCATTTTGGAGAGAATGGACTCGACAAATGCACATAGAAATGCAGCCTGAATACGGCTTTTATACCTCCCGGAGAGGTTCAGGATTCTTGAAATCAATGCAAACATTTATCTTCCCTCCTTTGCAGTAGATACTTTCCACTCGGCGCTGTCCTGAGCCGCTTTCCACAACTTTTGGTATTCTGGGCAAGCCTGAATCAGCTCCTGATGTTTTCCGGTTGCCACCATCTTTCCGTGATCCATAACGCATATTTGATCTGCGTTCATTATAGCGGGAAGTTTGTGAGCGATAACTACCAAGGTTTTTCCCTTCACCAGCTCCGCAATAGCAGCCTCCATTTTTTCCTCATTTTCTGGATCAGCATAGGCCGTGGCCTCGTCAAGCACTACAATCGGGGCATCCTTCAATATTGCTCGCGCCAGGGAAATTCGCTGGCGCTGCCCCCCGGAAAGCATTTTCCCCGCATCGCCCGCCATGGAGTGAATACCTTGCGGCAGCTTTTCCAGAAACTCCATACACTGGGCTTTCTTAGCCGCCTGCATTACTTCCTCATCGGTAGCATCCAAACGTCCAAGACGGATATTTTCCAGCAGAGAGGTGTTAAACAGGTACTGATCCTGAGCCACATAGGAAATGCGGCTGTTCAATGCCTCCAGGCTCATATCACAAAGTTTCTGCCCGCCAATGGAAATGCTCCCTTTCTGCGGGTCATAGTAGTGGATCAACAGTTTTGCAAGGGTGCTCTTGCCAGAACCGGATTCACCAACCAGGGCAGTTTTTTGTCCTGCTTTTGCCACAAGGGTAATATCGTGGAGGACTTCGTTTTCCGCTATTATCGGTTTCCCATCTGGGCCAGGCTGTGTCGTCTGATACGCAAAGGAAACATGATCGTAAGAAATGTTAAAATCCTGTCCGTGGAAATCATCCTCAGCAGCTTGCAGCGGCGCCGCATTTAACATCTGTTCAAGTGCCGTGATCTTATAATTCAGATTCGGAATCGTCTCCATAAAGCCCAGTGCTTTCAGGAGAGGAATCCCAATGCTGAGGGAAAGGCAAAGGACTAAAATCAAATCAGGTAAAGTGCTTATGCCACAGAGAACAAACCATGCCCCAAGAGGCAAAGTCAGAATAACAGTGCAGGGCAGCAGACTTCCGTATATCGCCATCCAGGGCCAGGCGGCCTTATACCATGCCAAGGTATAATCCCGATAGTCCGTTACATCCTTGCGGAAGTTCTCGTAAGATTCACTCTCCCGGTTGAAAACCTTGACAACCTCCATACCATTGATGTACTCAATGATCGTGTTGTTCATTTTCTGTGCAGACTGATAGTAGGGACCCATGCGCTTCATTCCAACAGAGTACATAATGACCATGGAGAGCAGGCTGATCGGGATAGAGGCCAAAGACATAAGAGCCAGTTTCCAGTCCGCACAAAACATAGCAACATAAATCACCAGCGGAATCAGCAAATTTGCGATACCCTCCGGGACTGAATGAGCAAGGAGCAATTCCAAGCTGTCCACATCATCGACAAACAGCTTTTTGATTGTCCCTGTCCCTTTTTCCTCCACAATGCCAAGGGGAAGTTTCTCAAACTTCTCTTGCAGAGATACCCGCAGCCGGAACAATGTGTTATATGCTGCTTTATGAGAAATTGATAATCCCCATCCATAAAAAAACGCCTGCAAAACAAGACAGATCAAAACCCCTATAACACGCAATAAAACAAATTCTGTTTCAACAGAATCGCCCATAACCAATGGCGAAATGACCTGATAGGCCAGCACAAAAGGCAGGACGCCCATAAGAACGCTGACCAGTACAACAACCGTGGCCACATACATATTTTTCTTATATGGCCCTGCGTACTCAAAGATTTTTTTGAACATAAGCCCTCCTTATATTGAGCCGTACTGTCTGTGCTTCAAAAACAAGAGGCCGCCAAAGTAAAGCGGCCTCTTATCATTATCTTTCTGTCCAGTCAAGGCGGCCCTGACATTCATAATTTCTAAAATTCACTGGCGGATTCGGAAAAAATCCAAAACCTTTTTACTGCCGGATTCGTCCAATGGATAGCTTTCTTTTATTTGCCCTTTTTCCATATGGACTACATACGAACATCCCGCCATCACCAACTCCGGATCATGCGTAATAACAAGAAGCGTTTTGCCCTGATCCGCGAGTGACTTCAAACTCCGCGCAACTTCCCGCATATGTTTGAGATCAAGCCCGCTGGTTGGTTCGTCAAACACAATGATCTCCCGGTTACTCACAATGGCAGACGCGATCGCTACCCGCTGTTTTTGCCCGCCGGAAAGAGAAAGCGGGTGCCTGTCTTTATATTCCAGCAGATCAAACTGTTTAAGGATTTTATCCACAACAGTTTCATCCTCGTTGTCAATGCTCAGAAGCACTTCATCCGTCACGCTTTCGGTAAATAGCTGATGGCTGGTATCCTGCATTACCATGTAGCAATGTTTGAGCCGGGCTTTCCAATCAAGGGTTTTCCCGTCAACCTGCAAAAGGCCACACTTCTTTTCCAGTCCGCAAATACAGCGGGCCAGAGTAGATTTTCCAGCGCCATTCAGACCGATAATGGCAATCGTTTCTCCAACAGGCAGTTCTGCACTCGGAATATGGAGGCTTTCCGGTTCCCGCTTTTTATACGCAAAGCAGAAATTTTGAAATTCCATCTGTTTAGCTGTATGCGCCTGATACTGATTCGCAGGCTTCAACTTCGAGAGAGAAAACGGCCGCAGTCCCATTTCTTTTCGAGTGCCATCCGATAAGCTGTCAAATTCAGCAGGCGTGTATTCCCGTTCAATCTCCCCATCTTTTACATACAGCACACGATCTGCAAGATCGTGAAGGTAGTAAAGGCGGTGTTCTGCGATCAGAATTGTTTTGCCCTGCTTTTTCCAGAGGCTCAGGACCTGCCGCAGGTCATCAATAGCAGCCATATCCAAATTAGAAGATGGTTCGTCCAGGACCATAATTCCCGGCAGCAATACACTTGATGAAGCACAGGCTATTTTTTGCTTTTCGCCCCCGGACAGAGCAAACACGCTTCGCCCCATCAAATCTTCAATATGATAATCGGAAACTGTCCGGTCAATCCTTTTCAGGATATCCTCCTGAGGATAGCCTAAATTTTCACAGGCAAAGGCTAATTCACTATCCGTATCCACGTTGAAAAACTGACTTTTGGGATTCTGGAATACAGATCCCACCATAGCAGCCAAGTCATAAAGCGGCGTATCTGATACGCTTTTTCCGTCCAGAAGGACATCGCCCTCTAAATTGCCCTCGTAATAATGAGGCACCAGCCCGTTTACCAAACGGGTAATCGTTGTTTTCCCACAGCCGGATTCTCCCGTGAGTAAAACAAATTCCCCTGTGTTTATGGTGAGATTGACATTTCTAATCCCTCCGCCGCTGGATTCTTCACCATAAGAAAAAGAAACATTTTGAAAATCTATCATGGCAAAATCCCTCCTGCGGAAATTATCGGGGAAGCAATCGCCCAAAACACTACAAAGCAACAAAACAAGATCAGCACCACATCGGCAAAATTGAATTTAAGCTGGCAAATGTTTGTGCGTTTGACAGGAGCGCCGAGGCCACGGGTAATTGCCGCAGCGGAAAGTTCCTCACCGATTTTCACGGAGCAGGTAATCATCGGGATCAGCTTATACTCCAATATTTTTGAAGATTTTTTCCCTCCAAGTTTAATCCCACGCATTTTCATAGCGTCACTGATTGCTTCTGACTCCTGAAAGACAGTTGGAAAGAAGCGGAACATGACCGTTAAGGGGATCGTCACTTCTTTAGGCATATGGATTCTTTCCATGCCGGAAATCAATTCACTGACCGTTGTTGTTTTCACTGCATAGGCAGCAATCGCAACACTGGGAAGGATTCGGCAGAAGAATCCTGTTGTAAACAGAACGAGGAAATTCAATATTCCCGTAAGGTGCGGCAAAACATAAATTTGAACAGCATAAAAAGCAGAAAACACAGCAATATAGCCCACAGCTTTTGCACATTGTTTCGAGGTAAGCAGCAATATAGCCGGAACCGTACAAAGAACAAGGCGGATCAGCCCCATAGCTTCTCCGCCTGTTCCACCCATGACAAAAATGCTTATGATGAAGATGAGCAACAGTTTTGTACGCGGATCGAGCCGTAACCCTTGTTCTGTTTTTTTGCTGAGCAGAATTTCCCGCGCCATTATGCAATACCGGCACGCTGGAAGTGCTTTTTGCAAATAGCTTTCCCAATCACACCTCCGACAAGGCCAAACACAAAGCAGGCAACCAGCAGAATAGGCGCAATCCACATAGGCATATATGTATTAAGGGTAGCTGCATATTCAGCGCCGTATCCTTCAGTCAACATTACCATATAGCTTTCACGGTTCAGGAAAATGGGAGCAAAGTTGCCAAACACCCAGATGCTGAACACGCCGCAGGAAAGAACTGTACTCTTTGCGCTTTTGTAGTCCGCCTTTTTCAGGATCACGTCGGCCAACAGGCCGCCAACGAGACCAGTTACCATAGTAAGATAGCCGTTGCCGAAGAACACCATGATTAGGCCAATCAGGAAACCCATGATTGCAGTCATCCCGAATTTTTTAGCCTTTGTAACATACAGCATATAGGGGATGCCGCCAATCAAAGGGCACAGTACCGCCATCAGCGGAATAAAAATGGGGATAAAGCCAAGCATCGCCACCAGCATAACAATCACGACATAGATGACGGTGTAGATGCCGATAGTAATTAAATCTTTTCCCTCAAGCCGGGAACTTTTTTTCTGGGAACTCATACCAGTATCCTCCTCTGAGAAAATGAAAATGTGGTGTGGTTAGAGTGTTCTAACCACACCACGCATTTTAGCAATTTCATGCCCAATATCCAACCCAAAAGCAATTTCATTCTACCCAAAATCGGTATTTATTTTGGGTATGCAAAGCACCTATTTGATTCGGCTGGCCTCTCGATAATCTTTTGGCATAACTCCATACTTTTTCTTAAATGCAGCAGAAAAGTTGCTGGGCTTTGTATAACCCACAAGAACCGCTATCTGCCCAATGTTCATATTGCTCTCCAATAACAATCCTGCGGCTCGCTCTAACCGCTGCTCAATAACATACGCATGAACCGAAATGCCGTACATCATGGAGAATCCCCTTGATAATTTAGAGACGCTGATTTGAACCTGCCTTGCCAGTCCTTCACAGCTTGGCGCAAAGGCAAGCTCGCTGTCAATGATTCTCTTTGCCTCGATGATGCAATCACGTTCACTTTTTGATATGCAGCAGTATTCCGGCGAGAGGATTCGCAGCTCCAACACTTCGCTCAAATATACTGACAGCAATTCGTGGATTTTGCTTTCCAGAAACAGATACCCAAGCCCACCCCGATAATGTGTAAAGTCTTGTAACTCTGCGAAAATATGCTCCATATAGGGCGTTATGCTCACCTTTGAAATTCCGGTCAGCAGTTTCTTTTCATAGACGGTAATCTCGCCATCCTCGAAGTAGTCCTGTAATAAACGTTTGAAATATGGAACGGGAATTTTGATGTTCTTAAAATAGAAGTCGCTGTTTTGCGCATAACAGAGAGACTCCATTTTCCCGTGTCCACGGTAAATGCAGGATTCTCCCTTTGCAAGACAAGCGCCCTCTCTGCTGCCTGCAATATTCCACGACACGCCGTCGTTCAGGCAGAACAGCATTTGAATATAGTCCTCGCTGTTAATCCCGCGCACATTCATGTCAGAAAAATAATTCATCTTCCAGTCTGAAACAACGGCACCCTGTTTTGTCACCACCTGCGCAATTTGTCCGGTTCCCATATCAGAAGGAATCGGGATCGTTACGGTCTGCGGTGAATTGGAGAGCAGATCCCGATAGAGGTTGTTCATGTATTCGCTTGTCATTGGATGCCCTCCTTTTTTTGGTTAGCAGTGACTAATGTACTAATATAGTTTACACGATTTACGCCTGAAAGTCAATTTTCAGCACGAATGCAAGCTGCTACAGAAAAAATCAGGGACGTTCCCGCAGAGGCAGAGTGCCATGTCGCGCAGTTCGGGTACGACGAGGCGCAGACGCAGACACGGTCAACCGGCCGCGTGCGAGGCGAAGCGTTACGCTATATGCGGCATCGAAAACCACGGCTTCAGAGGGGTTACGAACGGGAACAAGAAACTGGCAAGCAATGCAAAGCGGTACCCACTTTGCGAAAACAGGCAGATTCCGTTCACACGGAACCCGCCTGTTTCATGCTTGTTGGGGCGCTGCCCCAATCCCCGCAGAACACAAGTTTTGTGTTCTGGAACGATGGATAAATCCATCGGCTGCGCGATTTTGCAAATCGCTTGTGGGCGGGCAGCTCAGCGCTGCTCCGCCTCTTTTTCCCGTCGTTCATTCGCTTCCTCCAGCTCCTTATCCAACTCCAGAATACGGTCGATATTGGCCTTGGCCGTCAGCAGCTCTTTCATTTCTTCACGGGCTTTTCGGTAGTCGGCGTAGGCCGCTTTCTTCTCCGCCAGCAGCTCGGCGTACTCGGTATTCAGCGCCTTGATGGTGGGCAGCTTCTTGAAGCCCAGTCCATCAAAATAGTTCTTTGCGGCCTTGTGGATCGTGATCTCGCTTTCATGCTCTGCAAGAAATTTCTTGGAGTACCCGGCCTTGCGATAGGCAACGTAGGTATCGCGGGTCTTGGCATAACCCACGATATGCTCCCGCAGCACGGCAATCTCGGCCATGCGTGTTTCCGCAGATTTGATCCTTGCGGAAAGCTCGTTGAAGTGAGCGGACGCTGCCGCAGCTTTCTCCGAGAGAATGGCGTAATCTAACAGCTCATGGTCTTGCAGATAGGCCACCGTCTGTGCCATCTGTTTCAGGTTAAATAACGTCGCCCAACGCGCATAACCGGCACCCTTGCCAGCGCGTAATTTTGCCTGAATGTCCACCAGCAGATTCCCGCTGCGCTTTTCCGGTTTGACCGGCGCGGCGGCGTTCTTTTGCGGCGTATGCGCCTTTTCACCTGCAATCACCGCGCGGAGATCTGCGGGAGTATAACCGTCACCGAGGGTATCCATGCGAATGAACTTTTTCTGTTCGCCGCCCAGCAGGGATGGGACTTTTTTGCCCTTGACCTCATACCCGGCCTGCCGCAGCAGCTCCAGCAGCGTTTCAAAGCTATCGGGCTTTTGTGTCAGCGCATCGTCAATGGCTGTGCAGATTCGCTCCCGGTGGGAGGGCTTCTTTTTGTCGCCCAGCCACTTGTTGTAGCTCTTGCCGTGGCGCTTCGGATTCTCCACGATGGAGCAGCCGTTCTCGATGCAGATGGTATCGTTGAGCCGCCGCACGGCGCGGCTGCTACCCCAAAAGTTTCGGAATTTTCGGGTCTGGCTGAGCGCGGTGGAGTTCCAAATCACATGATTGTGAATATGGGCTTTGTCAATATGGGTGCAGACAATGTAGGCGTGATTGCCTTTGGTGAAGCGCTTGGCCAGCTCACAGCCCAAACGGTTCGCGTCCTCCGGTGTGATCTCGCCGGGGACAAAGGATTGCCGCAGATGGTAGGCAATCACATTATCCTCGCCGCGCACTCTGCCGGTCTTTTGAATGTACTGATTCTTGGTGAAAAGAAACTCGGCGTCGGCGATCCTGCTGTCGCATTGCCAGCTCGTAATCAGCCTGCCGCCGTCCGTCTTTTGCGGATTTTCGGTGTAGTCGATGATGTCGCTGATGGCCTGTCCCACCGTGCGGCCTTTGCCGGTGTGCAGGGGCATCAGGCGCGTGGTTGCCATGGGTGTTCACCTCCTTGAAAAGCAAAACGGCCTGCCGAAGCAGACCGTTTTATTCTTCATTTATCGGATTGATAGCGGATAATCGGAACCTGTTTTACCTTTCCTCCAATGGTTCGTCGTTCCAGAGCAAAGATCATATCAGGGGTGCGTTCGAAAAAGCCTTCGTCCTTTTTCCAGCTCATGCCGCATTTGCAATGCTGCAAGCCTATGAACTGCTGCTTCATCTTTCTGCCGCAGTTCGGGCAGACCTTATTACCGTTTCCCATATTATTCAGCCCGCGCTAATCTATATAGACTGCGGATGGATTCCACGACCGTATGCCACGACAGGTCGGCAGCATAGGAGAACTTCTTCTGATAAGCCCGCCACAGCTTTTCCATATTTGAGTCGGCCTCGACTTCATCAAAGGCCGCAGGCGCGTCGGCAAGATACTTCTCTGTACCGCGTTTCCTGGCCGTTGCAATGAGCGCCGCACGGAGATCGGCTGGGACGATGCTCTGGCCGTGGAGCTGGCTCAGAATGTGCAGATCATAGAAATCTCTCATGCGGGTGTTGGTGGTGGCGCGGGACACGACAGTTTCCAGCTTCTCAGCCAGAACAGTTTCCAGATTGTACGCCAAAATTTCAATGGAACGATCCTCCAGCATCAGCTTGAAGCTGTAACGCACTTCGCGGGGCGTGATGGCGTCGCCGGTGGAAATGTCGATCTTGAGCGGCGTTATCACGCCGACAAACTCCGTTTCCATGCTGACGCGGATGCCCGGATACTCAGCCTCGTCCATGATCTCGGAAATGCGCTTCAACCGGAACTCCACGCCATCGTCCACCGGTACGGAGATGATGGAGGCGATCATATTCTCTACTTCTTCGATGCCGACCGTCGCACCCTTTACGGTCGCGTCAATGTCCATCGTTGAGCGGGCGTCAAGCCCGACCATGGCAGCCACCAGCATCCCGCCCTTGAGAATGAACTTGTCCCGGTACTCCGAAAGAGAAATGCGCTCCAGAAAGCGCTCCATCATGTAATTGCGCATCAGAATCTGTGCATCTGCGGCTTTGTCCTTGGAGAGATTGCGGATCAGGTCTTTGAGCTGCCGTGCAGTCTTAATCATAAGAGTACCTCCAAATACTGCCGAAGCAGTTTTTCAACACGGAACATCTGCGCATAGCGCATCAGTTTCCGTAAGTTCTTGTCTTTTCGTTTTGCGTATTGCTTGAGCGCGTCCTGAAAGGTCTGCATCTCGATCCCGCTGCGGCTGCGGATCAGGTCGCAGATGGTACGCTCCATATCATAGACGGGAACGGGATTCCCGAACGGCGTGTTCATCGTGACGATTCCCACGTCATGCAATTCTTTCTTGATGGTGTAGACCTTGATGCCATCCGCTTGCAGACTGGCGGGATTGTAGCCAGTCTTGACCGTGATGGAATACGGACTCGGCTCCCGGTCGGTCAGGTCATGGAAAAACAATGCGCTTTCATGGGAGAATACGGCCTGCGCACAGCGAAGGTGCAGCAGGTACATGGCGTCCGTCCATGCGTCGGGCGAAACATAAACGCCGTGCGCTGCCTGCTCCACGCCGCGCTGCTTAGCGTAGGCGTAAAACGTGGACTTGGCAATACCGATTTCCAAAACCTGCGCGGTTTTGACGATCCCATTGTTTTGCTGAAAAAGCAGATCAAGCCGGTCGTAGGCGGTCATGTTATCACTTCCTTCTTGCTAATATTATATCCGAGATTAGCAAAAAAGTAAACAGGGATTTTAGAAAAGCAAGCCGAGGCGTTCGCCCCGGCTTGCACTTTAACTATGAATGAAGTTTTTCATGGCAGAGTTCACGTCTTGCAGCTTGCCAAGTCCCTGCACAGCCAGCATCGGAAGTCCCATCGGGCTGATCAGAAACGCCAGCACAAGGAGGATGATGCCGTTCTTTACGGAGTAGGTAATCAGCACGGCGAAAGCCAGCAGGGAGAGCAGTCCGCTTGCCAGCTTGAACACGAAGCCGGAACAGGACAGCAGCCCCGCGCACAGCCAAACGAACAGGGACAGGATAAGCGACAGCGGCGCAAAGAGAATTTTCAGGATGAACATTTTGCGGCCTCCTTTTCACAAAGTGCGGTCAGCGCGTCACGCTCTTTGGCGAGCTTTGCTTCTTCCTTTTCGGTCAGATCACGATCTCCACCCGTAATCTCCATCATGCGGAAATTCTCATAGGCATCCAGCAGAGAATCCAACAAATCTTCGGGCGTAGGGCAAAAGTCCACGGTGTTCCAGTCCTGACGGTGGTTGTCAAAACCCATGACCGTGTAGCCTTTGCTGGTCAGGACAACTTCAAAATCCGTATCGCGGTTGAGGTAGTCAGAAAATACCTTCAGCACAATTTCGTTTGTCAGCATACGTTCCGCAGCTCCTTTCCAAGCGGTCAAATCTCTTTCTGATATTAGATTACTTTGCTCATCGGTGTTTTGCAAGGATGCGGCAAAGTCATACGAATAGTTTTCGCCTTTTGCCCGACATCTAACCATATCACATAATCCTTCTTTAGTACAGCTACCTGAACTAATTTGCTCCAGATGGGAAATATAATGTTGGTACAGTTACAGGGACGGGAGGTGTGGTACTTGCAGTTGAATGAAGCCGTCAGCAGGCGTTTGGTCGAGCTGATGCAGGAGCGCGGCATGACGCAGTATCAGCTTTATATGAAAAGCGGCGTACCGAAGTCCACCATCGGCAATCTTGTGAACTGCGCATACCCATCCATGAAGCTGCGGATCATACACGAGCTTTGTCAGGGATTGGAGATCGATCTGAGCAGCTTTTTTGCCTCGCCGTTATTCGATGAAAATAATCTGGAACCGTAGAAGCTCCGATGCTGTTTTGCGTCGGGGCTTTTGCTTTTGTACGGGCAGGGGCAGCGGTCATTCCGCCGCCCCTGCGACTTATTTCAGCGCCGCCAGCGAGGAAACGATTTTCTCTGCCGCCGTCCATATCCGTTCCTGACTTTGCTGAATGTCCTCCAAATCGGCCTCATAGATGCGGCCTGTTTCGTGAGCGCGGCGGGTAAGCTGGTTGAGGTTGTTGCTGGAATACCGAAGCAGGGACACCAGCTCCCGCAGCTCCGGAAGGTCGAGCTTCACCACATATCCGTCAATCGCCATCTTGCGGAGATATGCCGCCATGTTGGTGGTGCCGAACTGCGCCATCTTCGTTTCAATCATTTCCCGCTCCTGCGGCGTGACGCGGAATTTGAGCTGAATATCCCGTTTGCGCTTTGCCATCGCTCAGCGCTCCGGGGCTTTGGACTTCGCCGAAATTTTCGGCGAAGTTGTTTCAGGCGGCTTTTTCAGCTTATCCCGGACAGAGGTTTTCTGCCGCTCCTGTGCGTAGGCTTTGCGGGTCTGGCTGAGAAACAGATCCACCAGACCGGGATGGCTGCTGACGGCCAGATAGCAGTTGCGGTCAGTACCCCATGCGTCAGGATTGGCGGGGATGGACATGGCGTTGGCCCAAGCCCTGTTGTCGGGAGAATAGCGTCTGTCCCAGTCCGCTTGACAGACGGTAATGGCAAGGACATGGAACGTGCGGTCATAGCCGAACTGCTGCACTACCTGATCGACCGCTGCTGTATCCAGCCGGTTATCCCGGTAGTGGTCGCGGATGGCGGCTTCGATAGCTTCCTTGCAGGCTGCGTTCGCCTGATTGGAGGCGCGGTAGGCAGCAAGCTCGTCATGCTCTCTGGCATAGGATGCCGGGTGCTTGTAAACGGGGAGATTTTTCATTATCGTGCCTCCATTTCTTTTTTGTGGGGCTTTTCCGGTGCGCCATGAACAGGCGACGCTTTCAGCCTGTCCAGAACGGAAGGCCGAGCCGATTTTGCAATCGCCTGCTCAGGCTGCGGCTGTCCCTTGCCGTCCAGATTCAGCTCCATATCCAACTCAATGAGTCGCGCAGTTTTTGCGGCCAGCTCCTGCTCCTGCGGGAACGGCTTACCGACCTCGGCCTTTGCCGCCGCCTGCTGGTTATAGAGGTTTTCAAGCTGCTCCTGAACGCTGCGCAGACGCTCCGGCATTTTATCCAGCGCGTTCTCGATGCGGACAAGGTTGCCTCTGGCATCCGAACCGAGTTCAACACGATGGGTCATCTGGCCTTTCAGCGTCAGCGTGTACGTTTTCCACATGGAATCAAAAGCAACGGACATGGTAAAGCCGCGATAGCTGCCGATCTGTACCGGGTCTTTGCCCTTGACCTCCTTGCAGGTGTCCAGCAGCGCGGCACCGGCGTTTTCCTTATCGGTGAGCCGGTCGCCGCGAATCTCCATGCCGACAAAGCCCTCTGCCGGGAGCGGATGCGCCACGAGGGTCTGCATATCCGCCTCCAGCCCACGAACAAAGCCCTTGTGTTCTTCTATCTTTTCCGGGAAGTATTTCAGCAGACTGTCCTCCAATCGGAATTGCTTGCTGTTGTGGTCTGCCTTCATAATTTTGAGCTTAGACACCTCAATGTCCAAATCCATGCGCTCTTTGATGCGGGGATCACCGGCACACAGCGCCTTGATCTCCGCAAAGGACAGCGCTGTAGCGTCCACATCCTCGCAGGAGCGAACCGGAGATTTTGAGGTCATGATCTGAGAGATGAATTTCTGTTTATTTTCCACCGTTTGCCAGAGGTAGGCGTCAAACGTCCCTTCGGTCACATAGCGGCAGACATGAACGAGCTTGTTCTGATTGCCCTGACGCTCGATACGGCCTTTTCTCTGCGTGAGATCACGGGGACGCCACGGGCAATCCAAATCGTGAAGTGCGACCAAACGATCCTGCACGTTGGTGCCCGCGCCCATTTTGGCCGTGCTGCCCATCAGGACGCGCACTTGACCGCTGCGTACCTTTGCGAACAGTTCCCGCTTTTTGACCTCCGTATTGGCATCGTGGATGAACGCGATCTGTTCCGGGGGCATACCGGCGTCAATGAGCTTTTGGCGCACATCCTCATAGACCGTGAACGGCGTTTCCGTGCTTTCCTCCAATGAAATCGCGCTCTCCAGCGCATGGATTTCCGGGCTGTCCAGCGTACCGGGGGAAGCCTTTGCCGCCCGCTGCGAGGGCGTGGTCTTTGGCGTAGAAATGTCGCAAAACACAAGCTGTGTCAGTTTTTCCTCCTCGCCGTCACGCCAGTATTGGAGAATGTTCGCCACGCACTGATTGACCTTGGTGGTTTCTTCGTCGGGGAGCATGGGATTGATGATGCGCTGGTCAAGCCCCAGCTTGCGTCCGTCCGAGGTGATTTTGAGCATATTGTCCACATCCGGGCTGACCGCACCGCTGTGTACCTTGGACGCTCGTTCCGAGAGGGCTTTCACCATGTCCTGCTGGATCTGTGTGGGTTTGGTGGCGATGGTGTGATACGCAACCTCCGGCGTGGGTAAGTGGAGCTGATCCGCCGTTTTGATGTCGGCGACCTCTTTGAACAGATTCATCAATTCGGGCAAGTTGAAAAATTTTGCAAAGCGCGTCCTTGCCCGGTAGCCGGTTCCCTCCGGGGCAAGCTCCAGCGCGGTGGTGGTTTCACCAAAGCGGCTTGCCCAGCAATCAAAGTGGCCCATACCCATCTCTTGCAGCCGGTCATGCTGCAAATAGCGCTGGATGGTGTAAAGCTCTGTCATGGAGTTGGAAACCGGGGTGCCGGTGGCAAATACCACGCCGCGCCCGCCGGTCAGCTCATCCATGTAGCGGCACTTTGAGAACATATCCGAGGATTTCTGCGCATCGGTGGTGGAAAGCCCTGCCACGTTGCGCATCTTTGTATAGAGGAAAAGATTTTTATAATTGTCCGACTCGTCCACAAACATCCTGTCTACGCCGAGCTGTTCAAAGTAAATCACATCATCCTTGCGGTCGCTGGCTTGCAGCTTTTTCAGCCGCGCCTCCAGCCCCTTTTTCGTGCGCTCCAAGCTCTTGATGGTAAAGCTGTTGCCGCCTGCGAGCTTGGTATCCTGAATACCATCGGTGATTTCCTCAATCTGCTGGTGAAGGAGCTGTTCCTGCCGCTCCGGACTGATGGGGATACGCTCAAACTGGCTGTGGCCGATGATAACGGCGTCATAGTCGCCGGTGGCGATACGGGCGCAGAATTTCTTGCGGTTGTGGGTTTCAAAGTCCTTCTTGGTAGTGACAAGGATGTTGGCCGAAGGGTAGAGCCGCAAAAACTCGGACGCCCACTGTTCCGTCAGATGGTTCGGCACGACAAAAATGGATTTCTGGCACAGTCCCAACCTCTTGGATTCCATCGCAGAGGCTACCATTTCAAAGGTTTTTCCCGCGCCAACTTCGTGTGCCAGCAGCGTATTCCCGCCGTACAGCACATGGGCGATGGCGTTTTTCTGATGCTCTCGGAGGGTGATTTCCGGGTTCATACCGGAGAAAACGATGTGGCTGCCGTCATACTCGCGGGGACGAGTGCTGTTCATTTCCTCGTTGTATTGCCGTACCAGCGTTTCGCGCCGCTCCGGGTCTTTCCAAATCCAGTCCTTGAACGCATCCCGGATAAGCTGCTGCTTCTGCGCGGCAAGGGTGGTTTCCTTGGCGTTGAGGACACGGCGCTCCCGTCCGTCTGCGTCCTCAATGGTATCGTAGATGCGAATATCGCGGAGATTCAGCGCATCCTCCAGCAACCGGTAGGCGCTGGCGCGGTCTGTGCCGTAGGTGGTGAATGCCGCCACGTCGTTGTAGCGCACCATGCTCTTGCGGGAAACCTGCCATTCTGCGGTGTACGGGACATAGCTGATCTCGATCTGTCCGCGCAGATAGCGGGGCGTTTCAAAGGTTTCGTACATGAATTGCTCGATGTACTTCTTATCAAACCATGTCGCACCCAGCCGCACCTCAATCTCACTGGCTTCAAGGTCTTTCGGCTGGGCAGCAATCAGGGCGTCCACATTCCCAGCGAAGAATGGGTCGCGCGCTGCCACGCGCTGCGCGGTACGGAGCTTCTGCCGGACGTTGCCGGAGAGATATTCGTCCGCCGTCTGCCAGCCCTTCGCCCAATGCTCGCCGCCGTCCTCCAAGTCAAACGGGCCACTGTTTGGTTCCTTGTAAATGACGCCCTTCAAATCCTCAACGATCTGCGGGATTTTCTCGCTGCCGCCCATGAGGGTGGCCATAAAGCTGAGATCGACGCAGGCTTTTTCTCCGATGCAGACAGCAAGGGCTTCACTGGCGGTATCCACAGAATCTACGCTGCGCTGCTGCTTGATGGTGCGCTTATGGAACATATCCGCCTTGCGCTCCAGCTTTCCGTCGTCATCCAGCACTTCCAGCGAACACAGGAGGTAGTAAGAGGAATCGTCAGAGAACGCAAGACGGTTCGCACGCTCATTGATTAGGCCGTGTTTTGCGGAGAACGCATCATAGAGGCGGTTTAGCTCGGCCTGCGCTTCCTGAATCCGGCTTTCTGCGCTGTACTCGTCCATTTGCAGGGCAATCAGCTCATTCACACAATCCCGCAGCGCGACCATGCCTTTAATGCGCTCGGCGGCGGTGGCGTTCAGCTCCGGTTTGACCATGCGGCTGTTTTCCCGGTAGTACACCTCGCCGTCCACCACGGTGTAGGAGTAGTTTTTCACATTGGGGTCTGCGGGGATGGACGTGTCGATCTGTTCGCCCTCACCCAGCTCTGGCAGTTCCGCCTCCTGATAGGTGCCGCGAATGTTTTTCACGGCATCATGGAGCTGATCTGCAAGTTTCAGCCCCTCAATGGGGACAACGGTGAAGTCCTGCTTGCCGTATTGGGTACTTTCGGAGGTCTGCCTGCCGAGGATCATCTCCGGGTGGTCAACAAAATAGCGGTTGATGGCAAAGCCATCCTCGTTCTGGCCGAGGTGTACCCAATCCGGTTCGATCTCAATGGGACGGTCACGCTTTTGGAGAAAGAGAATGTCCGAAACCACATCCGTACCGGCGTTGGCGCGGAACGCATTGTTGGGCAGACGAATGGCACCCAGCAGCTCCGCCCGCTGCGCGATGTACCTGCGGACTTCGGGCGATTGCTTGTCCATCGTGTAGCGGGAGGTCACAAACGCGATCACGCCGCCCGGACGCACTTGGTCGAGGGTTTTGGCGAAGAAGTAGTCGTGAATGGAAAAACCGAGCTTGTTATAAGCCCGGTCATCTACCTGATATTGTCCGAACGGGACGTTGCCCACGGCGAGGTCGTAAAAGTCTTTTCTGTCCGTTGTTTCAAAGCCCGCGATGGTAATGTCCGCCTTGGGATAAAGCTGCTTGGCAATACGTCCGGTGATGCTGTCCAGCTCCACGCCGTAGAGCTTGCTGCCCTGCATCGTTTTCGGTAGACAGCCAAAGAAGTTGCCGACGCCCATAGACGGCTCTAAAATATTGCCGGTCTGGAAGCCCATGTTGCCGACCGCTTCATAGATTGCCTTGATGACGGTGGGGCTGGTGTAGTGGGCGTTCAGCGTGGACGCTCTGGCCGCAGCGTATTCCTCCGGGGAGAGTGTGGCGTACAGCTCTGCAAACTCGTCCGACCAGTTTGGCTTATTCTCGTCGAAGGCATCCGCAAGACCGCCCCAGCCCACATAGCGGGAGAGGATTTCCTGCTGCTCCGGGCTGGCCTGTAAGCCCTCAAACTCCAGCTCTTGCAGGAGGCGGATCGCCGCCATATTTGCCCGAAACTTTGCTTTTGCGCCGCCGACGCCGAGGGCATCATCGGTGATGTGAAAATTCTGTGCGTCGCGGTGGCTTGCCGCCTTGAAGTCAGCGTAAGCGGCCTGCTCCGCAGCGGCAACGCTGGGAAAGTCCTGCCACTCGCCGTCAATGGGGATGGATACCGCAGGACGGTGTGCGGGAGGCTCGTCGATCTCGGCCTGCGAGATGGCATCATCAAAATCAGGCACAAACTCGCCCATTTCCGAAAGCGCCGCTCGGCCTTCATGCTCCAGAATCAGAGCTTCTTCACTCATGGTGGGAGGTTCAGGCTCGACAGGTTCCGCAGAGGGCGGGTCATGCTCCGGCTCGTCAAAGCGCAGGGTGCGAATCTCCACATCATAGGGGAGGTTGTTTTTGTCAGCGGGATACACCGCCACGGTCTGCTCGGTGTAGGCGGGTGCCTGTTCCGGCTGCGGATACCGCTCCATGAGCCGTGCGAAGCTCTCCCTGCTCTCCGCACGGGAAACGGGATAGCGAAGCGACGGATCGCGGAGAGAAATATCAAAAAGACCGGTGCTCTCAATAATAAACGGCTTGCCGTCCTCCAAATATACCGTATCGCCTACGGAATACGGGAACGGTTCTCTCTGCGGGACAGGAGCTGTTTCGGGAACGTCTGTAACTGCTTCCTCTGGCTCATGCCAGCGGTATTGCTCCACATCCTCATCCGAAACATGAATGAGGTCGCTGAAATCGAGGTTTTCCAGCTCGTTGGAAATAAGCTCCTGCAAAGAGCCGTACTGCCGGGTTTCCAGATGCTCGTCATCCAGATAGCGCTCCAGTCGGTAATTCACAAGGTCGATGTTCACCTGAAGGGGAATCTCATCATCGGTGACGGTGGTGTAGGCGACGCCGATTTTCGCCGGGTCGCTGAAATCCGCCTCTGAGCCGTATTCACTCCGGCAGAAGTCGGAGATCAGTCCCTTTGCACGTTCCATGAGCGCCTGCTCCGCAACACGCTCCGCATCCTGCATCACACGCTGGATAAATGGATCGCTGTTCAGCTTTTCGGGGTCAACCACTTTACCGCCCACAATGCCACGTTGGGCGAGGGCTTCCCGGATAGCAGCGGGGTCAATATCATCGAAATTGTCGCGTTCCGCCTCGGTGTAGAAGTTATCCTCGCGGATAAGCTGTGCAATGCGCCGCTGCACCTTCGGCCATGTCAATTCAACGGTTTCCGGACTTCCGGCACGGACGATAAAGAGATTGTTGCCCTCCTTGCCGCCGTACTCGTGAGCAAGCCATGCAGCAGTTTCTTTTTCACGTCCGTGCTGCTGCATATACCGCACTACGGCGTGTTTGCTCTCGATATTTCCATTCCATGCACGGAGTGCATCGTCTATATCGTCCTGCGAGAGTGGTCGCAGCAGATCGTGAAGCCGCTCATAGGTTCCCTCAAAAACCTCCTGATGCAAGTGATTGCGGAATTCTGGAACATCCGAAAATAGCCGGATAAGCTCCATATCTTTTGAATTGAGAACGGCACGGCGCACAGCGGCATTACACTCGATTTCCGCATTTTCCCGGTCAGAGTGACCGCAGGCGTTGCGATAGGCCGTATCCTCCGAAACCGCTGCCATCACCACCGGCCTGTAATGCTCCAAACGTTCCTGCACCGTGGGCTGAACTTGCTCTGCGGCGGGGTCGCGGAACACCCTCGTGCCGTCCGCGCCGAACTCTGCTTCATAAGCATTGATGGCGGCTTCTGCTTCATGGTCGATAGAGCGCAGCGTGTAAATGTGGCGCTCACCTCTAAAGTCTGGCGCTTCGGCAATCGTCACATCATACTTATCGCGCAATTTCTCTACATACATCTCTAAATTGTGCGACGGTACGCCGCACATCTCCACACGGCCAGCGCCGGGTATCTCTCTTGTGGTAAGGTTGAGGTCAAGCAGCTCCGCCGCCTGTTTTGCGTCCTCGCCGTAAATCTCAAAGAAATCGCCCACCTGAAACAGCACGATGTCGTCCGGGTGGGCTTCCTTGATGGCGTTATAGCTGTCGTAGGCGGTGTTTCGCACCACATCCTGTGCCTGCGCCTTATCATAAAGCGCCTGTTCGTCTGGTGTAAAATAGCGGTTCATCCGAATCAGCTCAGAGATACGCGAAGCGACCTTGTTCCAATTCATCTGAATGTCTGCACAGCCGTTCTTTTTCAGCACAATGCCTTTGCTGCCGTGATCTTCATAGCTGCCGCTTTCTCTGGATACAGCATGGGTGCGTCCTCCGATGCCGTATTCCTTTTTCAGAAAATCAGCGCTCTCTTTTGTCGTGTGCAGAGCCTGGAAAAACTCATGGATGCGGGTCTTTCCACCCTCAAAGCCGCTTCCATTTGCAAGGGAAGCCGCAATTTCATCTTCAGTGATAAACCGGCCGGCCTTCGGAACAGCCGCCATATCGGAACGGAATTCCTTTCGTGGAAGGGACAGATCTTCCAAACGTGTGAGAAGTGCCTGCGACTTGTGGTAATGGAAGCGCAGCAGCGCACGGTTTTTGCGGTAGGCGTCCATGAATACCTTGTATTCTGACAGGAGCCTATCCCGGAACGCCGGATTCAGCAGATCGTCCGTCAGACGCTCCGTTTCCTCTGGAAAGCTGGTGCTATGGATATTACCCAAGCAGGACAGATACCCCAGCGACTTTGCTTCATCCGAGAAATCGTGATAAAGGTTCCAGACATCCACAGCAATACCCAGCCGCTCATAGCGCGGGGCTTCCGTGACCTCAAGATTGGTGGCAAATGCGCCGCCGTCCAGAAGTTCCTCCATACGCTCCGCCGCATCTGCCCAGCCTATCACTTGGGCAGAACGAAGATAGCGAGAGGTATCTCCGGTTGCAATATGGATACCATCGTCCCCGTACCATGCGGAAAACCTGCCGTTATCCGTAATCAGGCCGTTGCCGCCGTGGTAAAGAGCTTTCAGAAATGCCGCGCGATCCTCTAAAGGCTTTTGCTTGGAGAATTCCGCAGCAATTTTCATCCGCGCTGCATCCGCATTACCGCCCGCGCGCAGGATGTGGTCAATATCATCCTGAGAAATGAACATAGAAAAAGCGGAGGGTGTTACACTCTCCGCTTCTGCGATGGATTGAATTTGTTCTGCCTCTGAGGGGAAGAAGGACATCTGCGCCCCAGCAGGGGCATCGAACATGGTTAGCTGAACATCAACTCCGTGAGGATCGTTTCCTCGGCCTGCGCTTTCAGCGTGTTCATCAGCCCTACCCACTTCATCGGGTCGCTGGCTTTCAGCGCTTCCGTCACGCCTGCCGACTTCATCAGCTCCGGCATCATCTGTTCCAGCCGGTTGTTCGCTGCCTCGTCGATCTCCCGCAGATGGGGGTACAGCTTCTCGGACAGCAGCAGGCTGTTCCACAGCACCGGACGGTGCTCCTTCAGGTAATCCTTCCGCATCCTGCCGTACTTGCCCAGCGGGGCTTGCGGCTGCTCGGTCAGGCTCAGATCGGGAATCAGATAATCCCCGCTGCGGGTGTAGGTCAGTTCGCTCATGGCTTTCGCTCCTTTCCGCGATTTTCTCGCGCTCGTAATTCTTGATGGTGACTTCGATCTGCCGCAGCACTAGCTCGCTGGACTGGCTGATGGCCGTTCCAAGGGCGGCGACGGTCTGCGGGGTGTTGAAATCAAAGACGTTCAGAAAATCCTCATGCTCGAAGTAATCTCCCGGCTGCATCCCGCAGCGGGACAGCAGCGTATAGGTGGTGCTGACAACGGCGGCGTTCCGAAAAGCGGCTCCGATGTTGAACTCATCATAGTCCTCCAAAAAGGAACCGTCAACGATGCCGACAATATCGCGCCGATTGTCGTGCCAGTATTCATCTACAAGCTGCGCCGCCACACGCTCCAACTGATCGGCAAGTCCGTTTTCACCGGAAACATCGAAGCGCTGTTCCAGCGCCGCAGATACCACCTCACGATGCTCTTGCCGGTATTCCCAAAGATAAGGGCGGCGAGAGTTCTCGCCGCCGCTGGTGTCGGAAACATCAAATACATATCGGAGTTTGGGTTGGTCGCTGCTGGTATCCACAAGGGCGATGCCCTTGCTGCCTCGCCGCACATAGCGGCGCATCTGCTTATTCCAAAGGTCGTATTCCGCGCAGGCCGTGGCTTCCGGGCGCTGGGCGAAAATCATGAGCTGTTCATTGTAGGGGTACTTATACAGCCTTGCGGCGGTGGTCAGAAATGCCGTCCACTTCTGGTAGCTTCCCGTGATCTGCTCCGCCGTGCGGTCTGCCATCTGCGCATAGAGCTGTACTTTACTCGGCATCCATATCCTCCTTTTCAAAATCGGGGAACAGGTCGAGCGCGTCATATTCCGCGTCGCTCATCCTGCGCAGCTTTGCGATGGCGCTGTCCGTCAGCTCCCGCAGCTCCGTTTCATCCGCAGCGAGGTAGCCGCGCATTTCCTCCAGCGCTGCGATCAAGCCCGTGCGGGTGCCGGTGTTGTAGAGGCTCATAAGCTGGCGTTCTTCAAAGGTGATGTTCATATCAAAGCTCCTTTTCCGCGCTCTTTTTGGGCGCTGTTTTGTGTGGACGTTCTTGGGCCGGTTGGCTTTTGAGCTGCTCCAGCACAGATTTCTTCTTTTCCCGGTGTGCCGCCTCTGCCAAATCCATCAAGGAGATGGACATACCGGCCTTGACCTGTGCTTCAAGGTCGGCGACGGTGGGCTGTTTGGGGCCGTTGTTGATAATGCCGTCGATCATGCCGTAATCATCTTCCATCGACATCTCGGCGGCTTTCAGATAATTCTCCGGTTTCTGAAAGGCGGGCATCTCCTGAAATCCCATGCTGTCACAGTAGTGATAGGATACCTTGCCGTCCTGTTTCAGCGCAACGATGTCGCTGACGGAGAGGCTGTGTCCCACAAAATCGCCGGGGCGCTCGTCGTTGAAAATGTAGTAGAAGTTTTCAAGGATTCTGCCGGTATCATCGTCCGGGTACACCTCACGGGTATAGACGGCTTCATAGTTGGCCGGGTCAGGCGGCGCGGCCAGACTGCCGAGATTGGCAAAACGAAGCTCCACCGGCACATCCCGGCGCAGTTGGTAGATCGCCATAGAATCGGTGGGACTGTTCAAAAAGCGCTGCTCCACATCGCGGGGCGGGATATGGCCTTTGACCGCATCCCAATCCGGTCTTGTGACGCCGAACATTCCGTCGTGCTTGATGATGTCCTCGGCTTCAAAGACCATTTCCTCGGCGTTGTCGGGATAGAGCATATAAACCGTGATGTCATGCTCCAGCAGCTCCACCGCCCGATCCTTGGAAAGTGGGAGCATATCGCTATCCAGATACCCATAGCTGCGCATATCGTCCACCGTCAGCGTGGGGTCAGGCATCGGGACGGCCTGTTCCAGCTCCGGGAGCATATTATCTGCCGCATCGGTGGGAACAGCGACTGCGCCGGTGATTTGTTCGGCGGCACCGAGGGGCAGTTCATTTGTCTCCTGCAAGTCTTTCAACAGCTCCAGCGACGCAAGACAGATCGGCGCAGCATTGCCAATGTTATGGAGCTTGCAAATTTCAAGAGCCGCTGTGGACAGTTGCTGTTCGGTGCCGTCGAGTACGCCGCCATCCAGCACTTTTGCGGAACCGGCGTCATAGATGGTGTAATCAATGCCCGTGTCGCTGCGCTGAACATGAATGTATTTGTCGTTGTCCACCATGTAGAGCTTTTCCGCCTCTGGCGCTTCCACGCTTGGCTGCTCCGCAGCGGCCAAATTCTCCCGGTCTATGCCGCGCTCCTTGCAAATCTCCGCAAAGTGCCGGTCAATGTCCGTAATCAGCTCGGAGGCAGTCTTGTTGATGGTTTCCAGACTGGCGCGAAGTTCTTTCAGCTCCTTGCCCTTTGACCATGTGGCGATATAGCCGAAGCTGTTTTCGCCCGTTTCAATGCCGTAATACTGGCAGACCGCATAGGAGATGCTTTCGGCCTCGACCTCCTCGGTGTTGCGGCTCTTTTCACCGGGGACAAGGATCGTCTCACCATCGTCCGCAAGCTCCGTCATGTGTTCGTAGTCGTGGAGCTTGGCGTGGGCAATCTCATGGACGGCGGCGCATACCGTCTGCACCTCACTCATACCGGCGCGGATGGTGATGCTCTGCGCCTTAATGCTGAAAAAGCCGTCCGTATCCCGCGCAACGGGCTTTATCTCCATCGGAACGGGAGAAGCGCGGCGCAGCGCCTCCATGAAAACCTCATACTGCTGCACATTGCCGCTCAGATCGGCGGCAAGCTGGGGCAAGGGCTTTCCCGCAGTCTGTGACACATCAAAGACGGACACCACCTTGAACATAGGAATACGGATTTCCTTTTCCTCAATGATGGCCTTGCCGTCTGCATCCAGTATCGGCGCGTTGGTTTCGGGGTCGGTCTTGATTTCCTCGACCTTTTTCTTATAGGGCGTGGGAGCGATGATGCGGATACCTTTTTCGCCTTTCAGGACGTTCCTGCCGAACTGATCGCGCCACTTGTTGAAGCCCGCCACATGGGTGGCGTCGGGGCGCTGCATATAGATGAGCATGGTATTATTGACCGAGTAGCGGTGAAAGCGGCTCATGGTGGCAAGGTACTTCCGGTACTTATCGCTCTCGAACAGCTCCTTGATGCCATTTTCGATGCTGTCAACGATCTCCCGCATCCGGTCTTTGCTGGTTTGTTTTTCAGCCATGATGATCTCCTTTCAGAAAAAATAGCGCCCCTGCGCAGCAGAAAACACATCCTGCACAGGGGCGATTCTCCGCAGATAGACATTGTTTTTGCGCTTGCGGATAGAATGACGCAGCCCCTTGTGATTCCGCATGGAAAAAGCCTTGCGGCACGGGGCTTTTACGGCTCCTATTTGCGGAGGTTCCAGTATTGTTCACGCTTCCGTTTGGCGTCCTGCTTTCGGCGCTCCTGCTTGGCGCAGGCGGGGCAATATTTGGTGCGGTTAGAGGAAGAATAGACCGGCTTACCGCAGACGGTGCAGCGCTTTCCCGGCCTTTCCCGCATCACGTCGGCCAGCAGCTCATGGTCGGCGGGAAGCACCGCGTTTCGGAACCAGTTGCACAGCAGCGAGTAGGAAATACCCTGTACGCAGACGCAAGGCTCTCCATCATCCAGAGCAAGGCAGTTGCCGTGATCGTAATTACAGCAGAGCTTCCGAATGAGCTTCTTGGCGCGGCGGAGCTGCTTGTGATCCATACGCGGCGCATCAGCCATTGTCGAACACCAGCTTATAGCCCGCGCGTTGCCCATCGTCCTCCAAAAGAACGCTGGCATCATAGGTTTTCCCTGTCTTTTCGGAGTAGCAGCCTTTCAGCGGGGCGCGGCCATTTTTCAAAAGCGCAGCGGCAAGAGATTTCGTCAGCACCTTTTTCTTGGCGGTGAAAAAGCGGCTGTTTTTCCAGAGAACAAAGGAACAGGCACGGTTCTCACAGAAAAAGCCTTTCGGTGATTCCGTCACCTCGGCTCCGCAGCGGGGACACTTGCCGACTACCTCACGCCCGGAGGGGAACAGGACTTCCGCACCGGGGATGGGCTTGTAGGTCTGCACCAGCTCATTCAGCATGGCGGCGATCCCGTCCATGAAGCTGTCCGGGGCGATTTCACCGCGCTCGATCTCTTTCAGGCGGTGCTCCCATTCAGCGGTGAGCTGCGGAGACTGGAGCTGTTCGGGCAGAACGGTGATAAGTGCCGTGCCGGTGGAGGTGGGTAGCAGATTTGTGATTTTCTTGGACTTCCTGCGCTCCACGAAACCGGAGGACACCAGCTTTTCAATGATACCGGAACGGGTCGCCGGGGTGCCAATGCCCTTGCGCTCGGCATCATCTGGCATGTCCTCCTTGCCCGCGTTTTCCATCGCGGCCAGCAGCGTATCCTCGGTGAAGTGCTTGGGCGGCGTGGTTTTTCCGGTCTTGACCGATGTGGCAGATACGGAAAGCGTCTGATTCTCCGTCACCACCGGCAGCGCGGACGCTGCCTCTGCCTGCTCCTGCTCATAGCGCTTCCAGCCGGGAGCAAGGACGGTTTTGCCCTTGGCGGTGAAGCTCTGACCGGCACAGTCCACCGTAATGACCGTTTCTGCGTAGCGATGTGGTTCATCCACCGCACGAAGCAAGCCCCTTGCCGCCAGCTTCAGCACCTCGCGTTCGCCCAGCGGCAGAGAGGCCATATCTACCTTTTCCGCGCTGATGGTGGGAACAATGGCGTGGTGATCGGTGACTTTTTTGCTGCTGCACATCTGCTTGGCGCAGATGGTTGGCGGCGTTTCCATGCCGCTGACAGCGGCAGCAGCGGCAACAAGGCCGGGGACGCTGCCCTCCATATCGTCGGTCAGATAGCGGCTGTCGGTGCGCGGGTAGGTACAGAGCTTCTTTTCGTAGAGGGCTTGGAGATAGTCGAGGGTCTGCTGAGAGGTGTAGCCGAGAACGCGGTTGGCGTCGCGCTGGAGGGAGGTCAAATCGTAGAGCGCGGGCGCTTTCTCAGACTTTTCCTTGCGCTCCACGCTTTTGACGGTTACTGCCTTGCCCTTGCAGGCGTTGGCGATGGCGTCGGCGTCCTTCCTGTCCTTCATTCGGCCTGTCGTGGCGGGAAAGCCGCAATCGAGCTGGACGGTGTAGAACGGTTCTGCCGCAAATGCGGAGATCTCCGCCTCGCGCTGTACCAGCAGCGCCAGCGTGGGCGACATGACGCGCCCGATGTTCAATGTGCGGCCATACGTCAGGGAGAAATACCGCGTGGCGTTGATACCAACCAGCCAATCAGCCTTGGCGCGGCACAGGGCAGATTGATGCAGGCCGTCATAGTCGCGCCCAGATTTAAGCTGCTGGAAGCCGCTGCGGATGGCATCATCCTCCATGGAGGAAATCCAAAGCCGCAGAATCGGCTTGGAGCATCCCGCAAGGCAGTAAACCGTGCGGAAGATCAGCTCGCCCTCGCGCCCTGCGTCGCAGGCGTTGACCACTTCGGTCACATCCTCCCGGCGCATCAGCTCCCGCAGAATGTCAAACTGCTTCTGCTTTTCAGAGCGGACGATGAAGCGGAACGAGGTAGGGATGATGGGCAGCGCCGCCAGCGTCCATTTGGCATCATCTGCATTGTAAACGGCGGCGTCGGCCAGCTCTGCCAGATGCCCAAAGCACCACGACACAATGTACCCGCCACCCTCCAGATACCCGTCATGCCGCGACTTTGCGCCCAACACGGCGGCGATGCTCTGCGCCACGGAGGGCTTTTCGGCGATCACAAGGCGCATGGCGCAGCCTCCATTCTCTTTACGTCACGGTAGCAGGGGCGAACGCAGCTCTGTCCGAAGCGCTTGCAGCCGTAGCAGAAGTGTTCCTTGGCAGCGTCGGGAGGGCTGTCCTCCCGCGCTGCTTTTGGCTTCTGCATCATCAGGCGTTCCAGCGGATTATTGGTGAAATATCTCATGCGTTCGTATCCTCCGTAGTATCCTGTTCCGATTCGTCCTCATACGGCTCAAACTCATATTCGTCCTCGCCGTAGTCATAATCGTCCAGATCGGCGCTGCCTTTGGTCTGCGGCTTGGCCTTTTTCTGCTTGAAAATGTAGAACACGGCACCGCCGCCCAGCGCGACGATCAGCAGAACGACAAGGATACCGCCCACGCCGCTCTTTTTCTCCGGTTCCTCGGCGGCGGGTTCTGTCGGCTCGGTGGGGACTTCGGGCTTTGCCTCCTTGCCCACGCACTCGGTCATGTTGACCGCGCAGACGGGGCAGGATGTATTGACCGTACCGGCCACGCATTTTGTGGTGCAGGAGCAAGTGGCGGGCGTTTCTTCCTCGCCGGTCAGCGCCATCAGGTCAGCCTCATCCACCTGATTTAAGAAGTGGACGGTTTCTTTGCCCTCATCGTCACGGTCAATAATCATGTAAAATACATTGCCGTTCTTGCTTTCCAGTGTAATGAACTGTTTCCCCACCTTGGTGCTGGAGCCAATATCGTCGATCAGCGTCAGATTGCCGTCCGGTGTCAGCGCGTCGCTGCCGCCCGTCATGCTGCCGAGAAGGAGCTGCCAGAGGTCGGCCAGCTCCTTTTCATCAAACGGAAGCGTAATGCCGCCGATGCTCACGGTGCTGTCGGCGGCGTCGGTGACGGTCAGATAGCTGCCGTACACATAGCCCACACGGGCAGGCAGCAGGATTTTTACCCAATCGCCGTCCCTGCCAATCACATCGACCACCGTGCCGTTGGGGAGCTGCGTAAACGCGGTGTTGTCCAGTCCCGCGCCGGTGCGGACGTTCAGGTTGCCGCCGTTGGTCGTGACCGTGCCGATTTGTTTTGTTTCCTGCGTGTCTGCGGCGATGCTTTCGGCGGCAGGTAGCGTATCATCGGGATAGTCGCCGCCGCTGGCAAAGGCGGAAACAGGGAGAATCCCGATGCACAGGAGCATCAGCAGCAGACTGATAAAAATGCGTGGTGTGTTCTTAGTCATGGTTCAACGCCTCCTTTTCTGAAGTGGCCGGTGCAGGCGTGGCCTGCATACGGCGGAACAGCTCGGCAAACTGCTCCATCGTCATGCCGTTCTCACGCACCATGCCGATGATGTCGGTGTCCTCCAGCTCACGAATCTGCTTTTCCAGCTCGCGGTTGCGGCCTTGCAGATCGGAAATCTTGCCTTTGTTCTTCTCCAGCTCTCCACGGAGCTTCATAATTTTCGGGTTCATATCGTTCACTCTCCTTTACGGCAAGCGCCCATAGCGGTAGAAATGGGACTGCCAATAGTTTGAATTTAAGTTTGCATAAGAGATCGGATCTCCGCAGTGGATCATCATATTGTTGCCGACGTAGATACCCACATGGCTGACACCGGGGGTATCATACGTTCCGGTGAAAAACACCAGATCGCCCGGTTTGACGTTGGCAGAGGATACGGGCGTACAGATATTGCAAAGTCCCTGCGCCCCCAACCTGCCCACATCCCAACCGGAATGATTGATGACCCAACTGACGAAGCCCGAACAGTCAAACGAGGTGGAGGGGCTGCTGCCGCCCCAAACATAGGGGTAGCCGAGATATTTTTCCGCTTCCTTGATGATGGCGGCGAATACCTCATCGTCCAGTGCCTCCGGGGGAATGTCGTAGTCGGTATAGCTGCCCTCCACATACTTGCCGATGTAGCCTGAACCGGGGAACAGGTCGGGACGGTTGCCGAGGGTCGCCATGTAGGTGGCGTACATTCCGAGCTGTTCTTCGCTCATAATGTAGACGGGAACATGGGAGAGATTGAAGTTTTCCAGCGTGACAGTGCAGATATAGTAGTCATACGGCACCTGATAGGTGTCCGTATGGGTGTTGCCGTCTGCGTCCGTCCATGTGTCGGTTTCTGTGCGGTAGCGGGTTTCCACCACCACATCCTCGGTCAAAATGTACTGGCGGTCAAAGAGCATCTGGAGCGTACCCTGCACCTCATCCAGCGTCCATTCCCCTTGATGCAGCGCCGTAATTATGGAAATGAGTACATAGGGGTCATGCTCGATGGTGTCCAGATCAAAATGATACTCATCGTAGTCGTGAGTGCTTTCGTAGGTGTCGAGGTAGCGCTGAAGCTCTGCCTCCATTTCGCAATACTGCGCTTCCGCACCCAGCATATCGGCGTCCTGCGACGGATAGGTACTGGCCGCGATCCCGGAGCCGACGCCATCCATTATCACCGAGCAGGAGGACAGGCCGTTGAGCAGAAACGCCAGCATCAGCAGAATCGCGGCGGCAATGGCAAAGCCGCGCCGGTGTTCCCACACATATTTGCCCGCTTTCTCAGCCTTTTCAGCGGCTTTTTTCGCGGCCTTGGCGGTATTCTCTGCCGCCTTTGCCGTAGTCTGCGCCGCCTGATTGTGCTTGGCAGCGGTATACTGCTTCTTAATTGCCTGCTTCTGCTGCCATTTGGAAACGGGATTGCTGGTGGGGCTGTCGATCTCTGCTTTCTTCTGGAGCGCGTCAAGATTGGCTCGTTCCAGCTTTTTCTCTGCACGGATGGCGGCGCGATAAGGCTTGAGCTGATGGGCGCGGTGGGCAGACTGCACCAGCCGCCCGCCGCTCTCCACGGCTTGCTCTACCTTGTGCGCGGCCTCTACGCCTACATTGTCATCCTCGCTCTGCCGCACCTCCCGGTGAACCTGAGAGAGAACAAAGTTGGCGGGGGCATCCCGCACGGCATGGGTCAACTTGGAGGGCGGCTTTTTCTTGTCCACCTCCTCAAAACGGAGCTGCGTTTTCACCTTGCCGGTGGCAGGATCAAAGCCGCGTTCCTTTTTGACCACGGTTTTCTTGGGGATTTTCGCTTGCGCCTTATCCGCCTTGGCCTCCGCTTTTTTCACCCGCTTGATGGGCTTTTCCAGCTTCGGCTCGGCAAGATCGGCGTCGGAAAACTGCAAACGCGGTTCTCTTTTCATGCCGACGCCACCTCTTGCGGTTTGGTGGTCATGACGCGGTACAGCTCGGTGTCCTTCGGGAAGTGGTCAATGAAGGGCAGGATCGTGTTGCCGTAGAACAGCAGCCCCTCGCCCTCGCCGGAGTGGGTCACATAAGAAAGCTGATGCGGCGAAATGTTGAGCTGCTTCGCCAGAATCTGCCGGTCGCCAGCGGCCTGATTGAGCATATAGATGAAATCGCTGTTCTCAAAGATGTTCTCAACCTCGCGGCTGGATAACAGGTCTTTGACATTTTGCGTGATCCCGGTGGGGATGCCGCCCCATTTGCGATAGCGCTTCCAGATCTCGACACTGTACGAAGCCGTCTGTTCCTCCTTCAAAAGAAGATGGAACTCGTCAAGATAGTAGCGGGTCGTTTTATGGGCGGCGCGGTTGATTGTCACGCGGTTCCAGACCTGATCCTGCACCACCAGCATCCCGATTTTCTTGAGCTGCTTGCCCAGCTCTTTGATGTCGTAGCAGACGATGCGGCTATTCACATCCACGTTCGTGTGATGGTTGAACACATTCAGAGAACCGGTGACGTAGATTTCCAATGCAGTGGCAATGTACTGCGCTTCCTTTTCATCCTGCGCACGGAGGGCGTTATACAAGTCCTCCAGCAACGGCATATTCTCCGGCTTCGGGTCGTTGAGGTAATCCCGGTAGACGATGCGCACACAGCGGTCGATGATGGTCTTTTCTACAGGGGCAAGCCCATCCTTGCCGCCGACGATCAGCTCGCACAGCGACAAAATGAAGTCGGATTTCAGGCTCAGCGGGTTATCATCGTCGCTGTAATCCAGATTCAAGTCCATCGGATTGATATAGCAGGGCGAACCGTCGTAGCCCTTGCCGGTGGGCGACAGCTTAATGACCTGACCGTGCAGACGCTCCACCAGCGGTGTATATTCACCTTCCGGGTCACAGATGATGATGTCATCCTTGGGGCAGATGAGAAACGCATTGGTGATCTCACGTTTTGCCGAAAACGACTTGCCGCTGCCGGGAGTGCCTAAAATCAGACCGTTGGGATTTTTCAGCAGCTTCCGGTCTACCATGATGAGGTTGTTGGAAAGGGCGTTGATGCCGTAGTACAGCGCCTCCGAACCGTTCTGGAACAGCTCCTGCGTGGTGAAGGGGACGAAGATCGCTACGCTGGAGGTGGTCAAGCCCCGCTGAATCTCAATCTGATTCAGCCCCAGCGGGAGGCTGCTCATCAGTCCTTCCTCCTGCTGGAAGTCCAGCCGGGTCAGCGCACAGTTATATTTCTGCGCGATGCTGGAGGTCTGGAAGATGTTGTTGTCAAGCTGCCGGGGCGTGTCTGCCGTGTTGAGAATGAGGAAGGTCAGCAGAAACATTCGCTCGTTGCGGGACTGCAAATCCTGCAACAGCTTCTTGGCCTCTGCGCCGTAGGTAGCAAGGTCGCTTGGAATGATGTCCATGTCGTACCCGGCGCGGACGGCTTTCTTCTGTTCCTCAATTTTGGATTTGTCGAGATCGGTGATTTTGCGCTTGACGGTCTTGATGGCGTTGACCTGATCCACAGACTGCACATGGAGATTGACGAGGACGCTGCTTTCCATATCCAGAAAGTCCGCCAGCATTCGGTCATTCAGCTCCGGTGCCAGAATCTGCACGAAGCTGATCGCACCCAGCTTTTTGCCCATGCGGAACATCCTGCCGGTCTTGAACTCAAAGGAGCTGGGCGCGATAAAGTCCTTGGTGGACAGCCCGGATGGAGCCAGCCAGTCCCACGAAAAGCGGAACGGCTCCTGCTCGTCCATCCGCAGAATGTCGTGCATGACGTGCAGGCGCTCGAAGCCGTTTAGCGGCGCAGCCACAACGCCCAGCCGCTTGAAGTTGTTCAGGAGGTCGGTTTCGATGCGCTCCAAACGGGGCTTTGCCGCGCGGAGGTTGTCGGCCTCAACGCCGAACGTGAGATACTTGGTCTTAATGAGGCCGTTGTTGCCGCGGGCAAGCTGATTTTGCAGCATACCGGCGTACTCGGCGCGGATGCCGTCAAACTCGTCCCCGCAGGGCGGAATGGAAATGCTCCGTGCAAAGGTTTCCTGCGAAGCCGAGAGGTTCACAAAGGAAAGCTGGAATTGCACGGAGCTGTCAAAGTAGTTCAGGAAATCGCACCACGCCTCAAAGATGGCGGTCTTGTCCTCATTCTGTGAAAGCTGGTAGTTGATGTCCTGATACTGGATCGTTTTGGTGTAGCGCGTGTCGGTCACACGGCAGATGCCGTCCGGCCACATACGCTGATACGGGATGCTGTCCTGCGCCGATTTTTCTTTTTTATCCGTTCGGTTCGCTCTTGCGATGGCGGCTTCGATCTGTTTTCGTTCGGCGCGGGTCAGCTTTTTCTTTTCGGACAATTTGATACACCTCCCGGTCTAACTGGTTTTGCCGCTCCAAAACGGCATAAAAATTGTTGGTCTTATACGGACGCTGCTTCGGCCTCTGGAAGCACACGCGGTAGATGTTGCGGATGACGACCTCCAACGGCTGACCGTTCTTTTCATACATGGCGAACAGCATGGCCGGGATCATCACCACCATCATCACCATTGCGGCGGGGCTGGTGCCGATGCTGCCCTTGAGCAAGAAGAAAAGCGGTACGCCGATGAGCGCGCCGCTTCCGAAGCAAATGAGCTGTCGTTTCGTGAGGTTGAACAGCACCTTGGTTTTTACTTTGGTTAAGTCCTTCGGGACGTTGACATAGGCCATTGTGTTTTACCTCCGTTATGGGAACTGAATGGAGCAGTCTACTTCGTTGCCCCATACATCCCAGCCAGTGGGAGGCTGTCGGGCAAATAGCTCGATACGAGGCAGATCGCCTGCCAGCTCCACAATTTTCTCCCGGATAATATCGGGTTTTTTGCTGTGTTCCGCTATGGGTGCAAAGACCACCTGATGAACATTTGCAGAGTGGCGCTTCGGCGAGCCTTTCGTTGAAAGCAAGCAAAGCTCTACATTTGCGCGTGTCCAGTAGCCCATGCCCCAAAACAGAGAAGATGTCTTTTTGTTTTGCTTTACCCATGCGAAAGCGACCGTTTTATAAGTGAAGCCCCAAGCATCAATGACGGAAAATGCTTCGCGCAAAGTCGGGAATGTCACCCACATAAACAGGATGCAGTTTTTATCTGCCAGTTCTCTGACCGGGAGATTTCTGATGTCATCTATGCTCATAGTCGGGTAGTGAGATTCAGCGGATCGTCCAGCGCCCTTCTTTGACCATACGCGATATGCCCAAGGTGGATCAGCAAGGATGATTTGATACTTTTTCAATTCATCACCCCCGTTAATGTGCATTGAACACGGACTTGGCAAGGCTGCTCGTTTTGAACAGGCAGAAGCACAGCAGCACCGTGTAGCCCATGCAAGTCCAGATGGCGTAGATGATGTCATCCACAAGCGCGATGTTCTGCACCAGAACGGCGTAGATGGCAACGCAGACGATGATGAGAAATGCTTGGAAGCCCAGCGCCAGCAGGGAACGGATGTAGTTCTGTCCCATGCCGCCCCATTCCTTGCCCATCATGGTCGCCATCGGAATTGGGGCAACAGAGGTGACGAGATATATTTCAATCATTCTTCCGAATGTGATAATGAAAATGCAGATGGTCAGCGCCCACATGGTAATGCCAACAAACAGCGACTGGAACCATAGGCCGAACAGCGGCCCCAGTTCCATTTCCATCAGCCGATCCTCAATGCCCACCATGACGCTTGAAATGTTGATGCTGGTGTCGCCGATAATCAGCCCGGAGGCGCTGGCAACGACGCTTTGGGCGGCATCGAACACGCCCATCACAATCGTCCATGTGTTTGTTACAATCAGGACAGCGGCAGCGGACTTGAACGCCCACTTGAAGAATATCCATGTGTCCATGTCGTTGAGGTTATTTTTGTCGGTAATGAGCTGGATCAGCTCCAGCGTCATCACAAAGGCGAGAATTGCGCCTGCGATGGGGACGATCACGGTTTCCGACAGGTTTTGTATCATGCTGAAAATGCTGCCATTCCATGCCTGCGGCGATAAGCCCACCTGACCGGAGATCTCGGCAACCTTTTGATTGGTCGCATCGAACATCCCGGACAGATTGCTCACGATACCGCCGATGAGCATTTCTTTCAGCCATTCCGTGATCTTATCCCATAAGAAATCCATAGGGTTGCCCTCCTTTCGGGAGGATGCCGCCAGAAAGCGGCACCCTCCGTGGATTTATGGGAAGCAAACGAGCTGCCTGATTAGCCGAACAGACCGGACAGCAGCGGCACGAGGGTAATGCCAATCAAAGCCACCCCGCCACCGGCCATCAGCTGCTTCATGCCCTGAGATTTAGCACCAGATAGCCATAGGTAAGCATTTGATATGATCTCCAGCTTTTCCCCGGCTCCACACCGTGCGTGCAGCTTTCACCGCACACGGCGTTCCATCGAATTTGGTCATACAGGGCTTGCGACACTTTGTGTGTGCTTCTTTTGCCAAATTCGACTTGTGGCCTTTCCTCCACCGTTTACTTTTTCACGGCTTCATAGGTACTACGCCACTACTTTCACTGAAACAAAGAATGGTTATTGCCTTCTCATGAAGGTATTCCCATCCACCATCTCGCAGCCTTGCAACAGGCTAAATGTTTTCAGCTTCCTGCGTTCCGATATTTCTATCATGGGCCGCATTTAGGTTCTTTCTCTAAGCCTGTATTCAATTCTTTACGAATCGTGCCGCCTGTAACGGCACATGGACTTTCATAACAACCATTTTTACTTGTCCACGAATACCTCCGTATAAGGAGTACCACCGTTTCGATGGTATCAACGTTTAGACTTGTACATTCAGAAGTTCGTCAGTATTTCCATACATACTAACCATGTGCGGCTGACACCCGGCATATAGGATGCGCTATCCACCTCTGGACAGCTTTCGATTTCAGCCTTGCAGCCAAAACTACGGCATCTCTCTGCCGACTTCACCGAGCTTCTGACAATCGGCGGTTGCGCACCTATGCCAGTCGGAGTATTAGTGTGGACGCTTCGGGGCGTTACCCCCTCATTTCATCCATCGAAATATCAGTTCTCCAAGGTTTTGGACTTCATTCGTCCTTCGACCTGTGCCTGACCTTTTCAGTCAGGAACGCATCGCACGGTTGTCGTTGCCGTAGCCCTCCAGCAGATTGATCGCACCCCAAATGCCGAGGCCAGCGCCCAGCGCCACAACGAGGGTCTGAAGAACACCAACAGCAGAATTAAAGAAAGCCATAAATAGTACCTCCGAAAAATATGTTTTAGATTTTGGAGGGTACATTTCTTCCACGAAGTTTCATCGAGTCGTTGTCAAATTAGGCTGCCGCCGTCAGGCGACAGGTTCACCGGAAAGGTCTGCCTGATACACCTCAACTGCATCATCCGGCTTGAGCTTGAGGCGATGGGACAGAAAACGCTCTATGTCAAAGGCGTATTTCTTGTCATAATCCGCTGTGTAGCGGTAGAGGGGATGCTTGGTGAGATCATATTTGTTGGACAGAAACGGGCGGACGCCGCGAAGCTGCAAGATGCACTTGCCGCCATCCAGCACGGCAAGCTCATCTACGCTCATCAGCTCCTTGCCCAATTTCTGATAGTTCAGCGAATGGGAAACCTCGCGGCCACGGCTCTCGCCGGTGTTATAGCTGTCGATGGTTTCCTTGCCCAGCGCCGCCGCCAGCTCTTTCAGCGTACCGGGTTCCTTTCCACCCAAAAAGATGGAACAGTCCATGTTGCCGACAATCGTATCCGCGCTGTCTTTATACAGGGCTTTAAGCTGGCTCTGTGCCTGCAAGACAAGGCAGCAGGAGATTTCTCTGGAACGGATCGTCGCAACCAGCTTTTCAAGTCGCGGTATCTGCCCGATATTCGCGGCCTCGTCGATCAGGCAGCGGACATGAACCGGCAAGCGTCCGCCGTACACATCATCTGCCTTTTCGCAAAGCAGATTGAAAAGCTGGGTATAGCACATGGAAATGAGAAAGTTAAAGGTATCATCCGTGTCGGACATGATGATGAACAGGGCGGTTTTCCGGTCGCCCAGCGTGTCCAGTTGCAGCTCGTCATAGGCCGTCAGCTCCCGAAGCTCCTGAATGTCAAAGGGAGCAAGCCGTGCGCCGCAGGAAATAAGTATGCTTTTCGCGGTCTTGCCGGCACTTAGCTTGAATTTGGCATATTGACGGACGGCGAAGTGGTCTGGCTTGCGCTTTTTCAGCTCGTCGAACATCAAGTCCACCGGATTTTTGAAGTCCTCATCGTCCTCGCGCACCTCCATCGCATTGATAAATTCAATGAGCGTGGAGAAGTTCTGTTCCTCCATCGGCGCTTCATAGTGGATGTAGCCGATGAGGGCGGTGTAGAGCAGCGTTTCCGCTTTCACCCAGAAATCGTCACCGGCTTTGCCCTCGCCCTTGGTGTTGGCGATCAGCGTCGTGACCAGCTTCAAAATGTCCTTTTCCGAGTGGATGTAGGCGAACGGGTTGTAGTGCATGGACTTCTTGAAGTTCAGGGAATTGAGAATCTTGATCTGATACCCGTTCTTTTGCAGCGCATGGCCGCAGGAAACCACGATGTCCCCTTTGGGATCGGTGACAACGAAGCTGGTGGGATAGGTTTTTGATGTGCATTGGAGCAGATTGGGCTTCAACCAAAAGCGGGTCTTGCCCGAACCGCTGCCGCCGACGATTAGGACATTTTTGTTCCGCGCCGTTTTTGGGTCTTTGGGGCGGCTGTTCATCGTCAGCCGCTCCGTCTGCGTGAGAATGATGTTGTTCTCAAACGCGGGATCGACGTAGGGCTTGATGTCCTCGGCGGTTCCCCAGCGGGCGCTGCCGTACTCCAGATTTTTGCGGAATTTCTTGGCATTTTTGCCCTTGATATAGACCGCCAGCCGAATAGCGATGGCGGCGGCAACGCCCACGCACAGGTCAATGGGATGAAAGCTGGGGACAAGGGAGTGAAACGCCGTGTTCAGACCGGTCATAATGTTCAGCAGCTTCGCGGAAGCGTCCGAACCGGGAGCCAGCCGCACCGCCTCGCTGACCTTGGTGGCCAGCAGTGCGATGAACACATACGGAATATTGGGAAGAATGAGCTTTTTGACGTTGACTTGCTTCATCGTTCCAGCTCCTTCCGCTTGGTTCTGTCCACCACAGCCGCCTGAATGAGCGACTTGAAGTGTTGCAGCTTTTCCAGTACCGAGGGGCGTTCCGCCTTTCTGACCTGCTTGGCGGTATATTCCTTGAACGCGGCGGTCATGGCGTCGGCGTCCGGCGCTTTGAAGAACACCATGTATCGCTTTTCACCCTTGACCTTGAATGGAGCGAAGTCAATGCCATACTTCCGGGCAATCCGGTTGAATGAGCCGATATTCTGATCGGTGACTTCAATGCTCTGCAATCCCTTATCCTTGGCGGCAAGCTGCTTGACGGTCATTTTCCCGTGGGGATTGGCCTTGCTGTACTGATGCTTCTGGCGGTCGTTTTTCAGCTGCTCCAGCAGCTTGGCAACGGCTTTGCGAAATTCCTGTTCGCCCAGCTTTCCGCAGGAGATCATCAGGGATACGATTCTCTGTTCAACTTCTTCCTGCATGACTTATCACGCTCCTTTCCTCCGATTTGCAGGGAGAACGCCGGGACACTAAGGCGGTACCACCAGCCGGTGCAGAAGATGCTCATTCATTTCTGCGCCCCTGTCCCTTGACGGTCAGGATGCCGTCCAGCGTGGTGGCGGTGATCCGCAGGCGCTCGGCCACGGCGATGTCGTTTTTCACGCTTTCATTCACGGTGCCGCCGCAAACCACCAGCACACGAGCGCGGCGCAGATACTCCCGCGCCATGTCGATGCAGTCCTTGTGCTCCTGCGGAATCTCATCGCGTAGGAACAGCGGCAGAAACAGCGTGGGGCAGACGGGCGAAAAGCCCGCGTCATAGACCGCCCTGCAATACTTGGCGGCATTTTCGGTGTTCTCAAACTCGTTCTCGCTCCACGGAGCGGTGATGTAGGCAAGGGGGCGTTTCATCGGTATCAAATCCTTTCTCCCGGAATCGGGCATGAAAAATGACGGCCTTTAGGGGCCGCCGTGAAAATCGTGATTGACCAGCATGGCGTAGTGGTTGTCGATGGTGGAAACGGAATTGAACAGCGCCGCCATGAGATAGGCTTTCGTATTCCAAACGCGGGTGGTGTTCTCGCGGATACCGTCCATGACCTTTTCGACGTGCATGGAGGTGATCTTTTCAAAGCGCTGTTGGACGAAGCCGGTGGGATACTCCGCATCCCGCCCGATCTTGACCGTGGGGCTGCGGTTCATAGCGACCTCCAGCATGATCTCCACCAGCTCATCAAGCTGCATCCGGTCATACTGCTGACAGAGAATGTCGTATTCGATTTGCTCTCTGATCTCCGCTTTTTTCTCAAATCCGTCCGTCATTCCGTCCGCCGCAGGCAGAAAGAATGAATGAGTGCTTGATCGATCAGTATTTGATTTTTGAGTATTAGATTTCTTAGTATTTAATTGCGCGGGATTATCCGTATCCGGTGCCTCCGTATCCGGGTTATCCAGATACGGATTTTCCGTATCTGGTAAAGTCGTATCCGGTGGAGAGGGCTTTCGGGGCTTCTCGAAGATGGTGTACTCCGTGTCGGAAATGCGCCCATCCTTGCCGCGAAGCTGACGGCGGATGATGTAGCCCGTCAGCTCCAGCTCCTTGAGCGTTTTCCCGATGGCGTCCACGCCCTCCTTGCAGATCGCAGCAAGCCCCCGCGTGGTGTAGTTCCACTCGTCGGGGAGGGAGAGCATCATGGAGAGCAGCCCCTTGGCTTTCAGGGAAAGATTGCTGTCTTTCAGGTGATGGTTGCACATCACCGTGTAATCCCGCGTCCGTTCAACGCGAAATACAGCCATATTGCTTCAATCCTTTCCGCAGGGCAGTCAACCTGTTTGGCCGTCCTCCTCGGCAAACCGCGTATCCAGCCGCTTTACGCTCCAGTTCTGCTTGAACTGTCCCAGCGGGCCGGTGCCGAACTGCGCCAGCGCACGGCAATCCAGCTCCAGCAGCTTTTCCCACAGCTCCGGGTGATGCTTTCGCAGCTTCCGCAGCTCGTCGATGCGCTGGAACGGGCAGCACCAGCAGGACGCACGGTGGTAAATCTCATACAGCCCGCCGAAGTCAAAGCCACGGTCGTAACAGGCTTGGAGCGCCTGCGCCTCCGTGATGCCCCATTCCACGAGGGGATACCGCTCATCCTTGCAGCGCCACGCTTCATCGGCGGCGATGCCGACATAATGCAGCGCACCCAGCTCACCTTTGAGCCGATTGACCTCCTTGGTGATGAGGTGGGTTTTGAGCTGACCGGTACACCAGCGGACACGGATACCCGGCCAGCCGTTGCCGTAGGGCGGGATGCCCAGCTTTGCGCGGTTTTCCAGACTGCGGGGCTTCTGTTTAGGCTCGTCGAACATCAGGTATTCAAAGCCCTTGGGATGCCGCAGCGTAGTGATATGGATGCCGCGCTCCCGGAAAAGACACTCGTCCAGTTTGGCGAGGTGTTCATACATTTCCGGAAACTCCATGCCGGTGTCTGCCGACAGCACCATGTCGATGGGCATACCTCGTTCGATCATCAAAAGCAGCATGGCGGTACTGTCCTTGCCACCGGATAGGCTGACGGCGTGAAACTGCTTGCCGTTTGCGTTCTGAATGGTTTCCCGCATGGGGAAGCCGCTCCGTTTTCACTCCTTTCCCACATCACAGCTCATAGATGGGCTGCTCGTGTTCGTAGTAGGGATCGCACAGGGCGGCAAGCTCAGCCACCAAGTCCTCCAAATCCAGAGAAATCTCGCTGTCCGCCCAATCGCTGCCCTTGTAGACGCGGTACTCGGTGACGTATTCGCCTTCTCCGGCGTTCACGCTGAATTTGGCAACGACGGCAAAGCCCATATCCTCCAGCAGCCACAGCTCCATCGACCGGGCGGCAAACACCGCGCCGATATAGCTGTCGCCCACGTCCTCATAGAGAAGCGTCGCTCGCTGCTTGAACAGCTCCGAGCTGCGATAGTCCAAGCTCAGCGCATTTTTGCCGTCTGCGCGGTAGGCATAGACCGTTTCAGCCTTGTTCCAAACGGCTTGCAGCAGGGCATGATAGTCGATGTTTTCCAGAAACTCGTCGATCTCCGTTTCCGTGTAGCCGACCTCCGTACCCTTGCGGAACAGCGTGGTCAGCGCTTTTTCCAGTTCTGTTACTCTGCTCATGGTAATTCCTCCAATCATTTTAGTGACGCCGTTTTTTCCGGTCAGGGAGGATATGCCCCTCAATGACGGCGGCGTGTTTGCGGATTTTGATTTCTCCGCGCCTCTCAGATGCCTGCGCCTTGGCATATCCCACGTCGGAGAGGAACAGCCGCAGCCGTTCGCCCTTTTCACCCACAGGGGATTTCCACGACAGGACATCGAAAATAATCATGTGGCGGGTTTCGTCCATAAAGCGCTCCAGCGCAAGGATGCTGTGACCGCCGACAAAATCATCAGCGTTCATATTCGGCACCTCGCGCTCTGATCTGAAAGGCGGCAAGCCCGTAACGGGCGATCAGAGTGGCGTTGACGATCAGGCGCAGCGCCTCCGGGTCAATGACCTCCGGTTCCGCCAAGTCCGCCATCGTGACAGCCTCTGTCTTGTCGCAGAGGTCACGCGCCGCCATGAACAGCGCGTAGTTGTGCGGCGAGGTGCTTTTCAGCACCGCATAGCCGAACTCAATCCCGTCCTTGCAGAAGCAATTTGCCGTGCGGCGGTAAATGTCGTCGTTGGAGGTCAGCAGGTACATGGCCGCATAATAGGCGTTGGTATCCCTGCGGCGGCGGTAGCCCTGCACGGCACATTGATACTGCATTCGGCGCTCATGCTGCTCGTTGCTCCAAAGGCTTCCGGGATAGTGCTTGATCAGCAGGTTCAGGCGCTGGAACAGGCGGCGTTCATGGGGAAATGTCTCTAAGACTGCCTCGCGGTAGCCGACCACACCGGCCTCGATGCGCTCGGCCAGCCACGGGCAGCGCAGGGCGGTACAGCCCAGCTTTTTCACATACTCGGTACAGAGCTGGCAGCTCACATCTTTGGGGGTATATTTGAATGTGTTGATATACATGGCGTCCTCCTTTTGGCATGAAAATAGCGGACAAACAAACTGCTTGTCCGCTCATCGGCTCTGATCGCGCTGGCGCTTTTTCTGCCATGCGTCCAATAATTTGAAGATGGTGTTCTCAATCTGAAATGGGGTATAGGAACGTGGGAAATATTTGCGGAGCTTTTCACCGGAAAGGGTGATGTCGTTCTTCTCCGGTTTCTTCTGCTCCATCATAATGGAGAGCATGGTGTCCTCGTTCAGCTCGCCGCTCTGACTGAGCTTTTTCATCCGCTGCGCCTGCGAGAGCGAGGGGGTGGTCTGTTCACTGTCGATGGTTTCCAGAAGCAAGCCTTGCTCCTTGGGTGTCAGCGCCGCAAGCTGATAGGCGGGACTGAGGGCGATTTTCTTCTCGTCCACCATCTGCTGAAGCTCCGGGACTAACTGCGTCAAGGCGATGTAGTTGCGGATGGTATCTCCGCTCACCCCGGCATCCTGACCAACTTCATCATCGCTGCGGAACTTCGCCGAAATTTTCGGCGAAGTCAGATCCGTTCGTGCGCCCTGCCGCTTGATGGCCTCCATCTTCATCTTGTAGGCTTTGGCTCGTTCGGATGGAAGAATATTCTCGCGCTGGAGGTTGCTGTCCACCATGATGATGGTGGCAGCGTCCCGGTCAATGTCACGGACAATAACCGGCATGGTGGCCAGTCCTGCCAGCTCGCAGGCGTGTTTGCGGCGATGGCCTGCGATCAGCTCATAGCCGCCGTCCTCCCGTGGCCGCGCCAGCGCGGGGACGAGGACGCCGTATTCCTTGACGCTTTCGGCGGTTTCCTGCATGGACGCATCCTCTCGCACCTGAAAGGGATGATCCGGGAACGGATGCAGCTCGGAGAGTGGAATCTGAACGACCACTTCCTGCTGTGGTTTCGGCTTTTTGGATGGCGCGGGCTTTTTGCCCGGTTCCTTCTGCACGGTTTTTTCAGGCATTGTGTTCCTCCTGTCGGCATCTGATTTTGGGTACAAAAAAAGGACATTTCTTCTTTTCAGAGGAAATGTCCTGATTTCTTGGACGGGCTGACAGCCCGCCCAAACAGTATTTAGTTTTTGTCGTTACTATAACACCCCCTACGATATAACTACTTCGCGGCTCGATTTTTCGGTTTGGAAAAGGATGAAAAACCTTGCCAGATAACCGAAAACCCTTGATATACGGGGCTTTTCCGGTTTGTCGTAATTATACCGTAAGGGCACACCTTCGCCACCCACGCCCTCACCAGCGGCGTAGATGCCAAAACGCTGTCCGGCATCCTGGGCCACACCAATGCGTCGTTCACGCTGGACACCTACACCCATGTCACATCGGATATGCAGAAGCAGGCCTGCGGCATCGTGGGCGGCTTCATGGAGGACATCTTCGGAAAGGAGCTGAAACCGTGGCAAGAAAGCGAAAAGCCGGTGACGGAACGGTAAGACAACGCAAGGACGGTCGGTGGGAGGGCCGCATTGTCATCGGCTATGACGATAACGGCTACCCCAAAACGAAAAATGTTCTCGCTAAAACGAAGAAGGAATGCGTCGAGAAGCTCCAAAAGCTCAAGGAGGAATGCGGCGGACTGAAGCCGGAGAAGGTGCGGCCTGAGATGCCCTTCGGGGACTGGCTGACATACTGGTACGAGAATCACTCCAAGCCTAAGATCCGCCCCACCACGCAGGAGACCTATGAGAGCCGCATCCGCCTGCACATCATTCCGGAGATTGGCAGCATCCCGCTGAATAAGCTGACACAGAATGACCTGCAGCAGTTCTACGGTCGGATCAAGAAAAGTGGCCGAAAGCGGTTCACCGACAAGTACGGCGAAGGGCTGTCCGACCGAATGGTGCGTATGTGTCATGCCACCTGCCGCTCCGCATTGGAGAAGGCGGTGCAGGATGGGCTGATCCGTGTGAACCCGGCCATCGGCTGCAAGCTGCCGCCCAAGAAGGCGCGGGAGATGCAGGTGCTGACGCGGGAGGAACTGCAGCGGTTTCTCATTCAGGCGAAGTTCGAGGGCTACTACGAAGTCTTCCTTCTGGACTTAGCCACCGGCCTGCGCCGGGGTGAGCTCATGGCCCTGCAATGGGACGACCTGAACTTCAAAACCGGCGTGCTGAATGTGAACAAACAGGTCTACGATGTGCGCGGCCAGCTTCAAATCAGCACGCCCAAGACGAAGAACTCCGTCCGCAAGATCGTCCTGCCGCCTGCGGTGGTGGCGGTGCTGCAGGAGTACAAAGAGGCGGTGGACTCCCGCTGGATGTTCCCATCGCCTGTGAAGGAGGACTGTCCCATCACACCCGGCGTGGTGCGGCGCAGATTGCAGCTCATTCTGGAGCACGCAGGATGCAAGCATGTTCGATTTCATGATCTGCGTCATACATTCGCAACGCTGGCGCTGGAAAACGGCATGGATGTGAAAACACTCTCCGCCATGCTGGGGCATGTGTCGGCGGCCACCACGCTGGACATCTACACCCACATCACCGATGACATGCAGCGCACAGCCGCCGCCAACATTGACCGCAGCATCGGCAAGGCAGCGCCACAGGAGGAAACTTCAGAGCCGGGGCAGGAAACTGCCCCAGCCCAGGCGGAAAAGCCGAGCATGACCGATTTCAAGCCTTACATTGGCCGTAAGCGCAGGTCCGGCACCGGCTGTGTCAGCGAGATCAACGACCATCTCTTCGAGGGCCGCTACTCCCCCAAGTGGCCCGATGGTAAAAAGCACGCCCGCAATGTCTATGCCCACACCCGCGAGGAGTGCGAGGAGAAGTTGAAGGTGTTGATCGTAGAGATGAAAGCGGAGATCGTGGAAGCGCAGCGACTGAAAGCCGAGGGCAAAGGTGACGGAAGCCCACCGGAGGAGAAGAAGGGCAAGCGTGGAAAGAAGAGAACGTAAAAAAATCGCCGGCAAGGGTACTGAGAAATTGATGCCCATGTCGGTGAGTTTTCGGAATGAGGTGTGTCGATAATGATCGCACGGTCTCAGCAGAATTATTTGTGCAAAAGCTTAGATGATTAAAAGTATTTCGTGATATTCTCGCAAAGCTTAAATCTAAAAGCACAACAAGATAGTTGCTCACCCTGGCGCAAAACTATCTTGTTTCGTAATATTAATTGGGGTATAATAGCAATATAGCTGTAGTTAGAGGAAGAGACATGGATATTTCTTATGACAAACTCTGGAAACTTTTGGTGGATAGAAAGATGAGTACATCTGAACTGCGGAAGGCTGCGAGCATTGCGCCCAATACTATGACTCGCTTGCGTCGAGATGAGGAAGTAACTCTAACTGTGTTGTATAAAACCCGCGCTACTCTAAAGGTCAATATCGGAGATATCATGGAGTTTTTGACCGAGACTTTGGAATAAACGCAATTATTTCAAACTGCAAATGGTTCGAATTCATAAAAGTGTCTCTTTGCCTCTTTAAAGAACTGCGTATATTTGTCTGAAAGGAGATGCATATATGCCAGGTTTGCTTTATCCCGCATATCAAAAATTTTATAGTGCGATTAGTTGCTTGGAGAGATTCAGTAAAGAAAAAGATTTCTTTTCTAATATTGCCAGCCTGGATACATTCTTTTCAGAATACCGTAGCATCACGCTTGTAATGCAAAAATCCTTAGCACATACACCCCATGCTGATTTTTATAAGGGAGTATCAGCAGGTTATTTTGATCCATGGCTAAATACGCAGCGAGTTAAGACTGTACACACTCTTCCTGTCGAGTACTCAAAAAAGCTTGATGTTACCGTCTTCTTCCCTGACAGAAGTTTTGATATTCTGTCTCAAATATTTACGATTGAAAATAATACCCCTTTCGAAAAGATTGTAGAAACCCTAAAATCTTTCTTCGTGAGAATTGATCCTAATGAAGTCTTTTTCTCAGCTAAATATACTTTTCTTGAAAAAGACAGCGACGAGGATATTCTTAGTAAAGCTTTGGATGGAATTACTACGATGCAAAATTTTATGGAAATTATGTATCAACAAATCGGCGAAAGCTGTGCGCTTTGTGAGCAACTTCGTAGCAAAATTAAAGAATCACCGATTCTCAACATACCCATCGATTTTAAGTCGGTTGATGATTATATTTACTACCCACTCAAAGATGAATTTGAGCGAGCTGGAAGGTTGGCGCTCATGATAGAAGGTTCAACAGATAGACCCAGAAGTCCTTTGTCAGGCCTGAATATGTTCGGCGCCCCAGATGATAATGATTATTTTAGGAAGTTTGTCATAATGAATGTTGTTATTGGGACAACCAATCTAATGCCTACCGTTATGACTGTGTACCGGGATAAAACATTTCGATTGAATACCTTTCACGCTGATATAAAGACAACATTCTATAGAAAGATTAAAGAAACAGCAGAAGCTATACTTGCAGAGGATATTCAGGAAGTGTATTACATGGTGACTTATGCACTTTGTGATTTTTCCAGAGAAAGCTTGGGTCAAACTTCAAAAGACCGTCTTGCACAAAACACATCTGAATTTTTAACTTTCATGAAAGTGGATTCTAATCTAAATGAAGAAGAATACTATTTTTCGGACGGTGTGATAGGTGATTTGGAGCAGGTAGCATTGCACCTGCTCCAAGGGCCTAGAAAATGTCTCGATTTTGGGGAAAAGAATATGGCTCCTATTGTTGTGGCGTTCAGTAAGAAACGTTCCTTAAGAGCAGAATGAGTTAGGTGTCTGAGTTTGGTAAGATTCAAATTCGATGGTTTCATAAAAGCAGCCTGCTATAATACACTGCAGAAAGGGTTACAAGCGAAATGGATAGAAAGTATCAAGTATTAAAACAATATTTTGGATATTCGAACTTTCGTAGTGGTCAAGAGGATTTAATTGATGCACAGATGGCAGGGCGTGATGTTTTGGGCGTCATGCCTACAGGCGGGGGGAAGAGTCTCTGCTATCAAATTCCGGCACTTTTAAGTGACGGAATTACTTTGGTGGTATCGCCTTTGATTTCCTTGATGAAAGATCAGGTAGCAGCGATGAAAAAGGCTGGAATTTCGGCTGCATACATTAACAGTTCCCTGTCGATTGATCAAATCAAAACGGTATATAAAAATCTGGTAGCAGACAAATATAAAATTGTATATATCGCTCCAGAGCGATTGTTAACAGAAGGTTTTTTACTGACTATAAAAAACATCAAAGTTTCGATTGTAGCCGTAGATGAAGCGCATTGTATTTCTCAATGGGGGCAAGATTTTCGTCCAAGTTATTTGAGAATCGTAGAATTTCTTAAATTGTTGGGATATAGGCCTGTTGTATCAGCTTTTACTGCTACAGCAACTCCACAGGTACGCGATGATATTGAACGTATTTTGGAACTGAAAGATCCATTACGAGTAGTTACAGGATTTGATCGTCCTAATTTGCGTTTTGAAGTTTTAAAACCCCGGAATAAACCTGCTACACTGCTTGAGCTGATTAAGAATAGGCAGGATAAAAGTGGCATTGTTTATTGTTCAACACGCAGAAGCGTTGAGAAAACTTGCTTGATGCTTCAAAATAACGACATTCTGGCCACCAGATATCATGCTGGCCTGTCAGATGATGAGAGACGAGCAAACCAAGATAACTTCGTTCATGACCGTTGTAATGTAATCGTGGCAACAAACGCATTTGGTATGGGAATTGACAAATCAAATGTGGCTTATGTCATTCACTATAATATACCTCAAAGCATAGAGGCTTACTATCAGGAAGCTGGACGAGCGGGCAGAGATGGCTCTGACGCAGAGTGTATTTTGTTATATTCTGCAGGGGATATCCGTACGGCAAAATACTTAATTGAACATCCAGTATCCAATGAAGAGATTCCTGAAAAGCAAAGAAAACAAATTGCCGAACAGGAGCTTTTAAGATTAGATAAAATGATCGGCTATTGCAAAACTACCAATTGTCTTCGCGGCTATATTCTTGATTATTTCGGTGAGCATCATAGGGAAAAATGCACTAACTGTGGCAATTGTAGTATGGTGACTATGGAAAAAGATATAACCACACAAGCAAGAATGATTTTATCTTGTGTTAAACGCATCCAGGATTACTTGGGCTATTCAGTTGGAATTACAAGCTTAGTACGTGTTCTCCGAGGCAGTACAGACAGGCGCGTTCTCGACTTGGGACTCGATACGTTATCCACTTATGGTTTGATGAAGAACACTTCGCGTATCGAACTCCGTGAGATGATCGAAAGTTTGGAAGCAGAAGGGTATTTGCACAAAAATTCCACAAACGAGACGATTATCTTGACGGAACGATCTGGAGATGTGCTATTTCGTAGTCAGAAAGTAAAAATTTTAATACATACGCCTTCGAAGACCGCTGAACGGAGAAATAGCGATTTTAATGTAGATGAGGACTTGTTTGAAGCCTTAAAAACTTTGCGGCTACGGATAGCAGCAAATGAAAATATTCCAGCATATATTGTATTTTCCAATTCTACGCTTCGAGATATGGCAAGTAAAAAACCAACTACCATGACAGAATTCTTAGATGTATCTGGTGTCGGAAAATATAAGGCTGAACAGTACGGAGAAATGTTTCTCACCGAGATAAAGAAATATAAGGACGGTGACTATCATGACGGATCTGGATCGAATTAAAATTGCATATAAGAAATTCAAAGCTAACTTATATTTTGACAAAACCCAGTTACCACTACGTGATCGTGTTGTATTATTTGAACAAGAAGGGATTCAAGATAAGTTAGACGAACTTCATGCCGCATTGATGTGTGATAAAGATTGGGCAGCCTACCAACAAAAAATATTAGATCAAATTGGCGTCCTAATCTATCCCAAAAAGTTGGAACAAGTATCAAGCGACATCGCGATTTTCAATGCGGACAACATTCCTATTGAAATGTCTGCACCGCAGTATTTTATTGATTTACCTGTTGAAGGTCACATTTTGGGTACATTGTGGGTCTTGTCTGTTGGACTTGTGCTTGATAAGAATAGCGACGAGAGTGACCCGACTGGAATGTACGAGCATTCTTATGGCAATCGCCTGAAGAAAGCATTGATTAACGAGGATAGTGGTGATGTCACATACTCTCCCAGTCTATTCGAGCCGTATTTCACACAGTATGAGAGTTGGCGCGATTACGGACTTGAGAAGGCTAAGGAGCGACTGAAAGACAAGCAAGATGCGATTATTCTCACACTGGATTTCAAGAGTTTTTACTATAGTGTGCATCTGGAAGAAAGCCATTTCCAAACGTTTTTGGAGCGTGTTGGCAATCAGCATCCTTGGTGCGCCAAGGTGAATGAGTTCGTTTTAAAAGTAATTTGTCGCTATTCTGAAAAACTCAGAAGTACAATCGGTATTCAGTCAGAATTAAGTATTGGAAATAGAAATGTCTTGCCAATCGGTTTTTTACCTTCCAACATTCTCTCAAACTGGGTATTAAGCGCTTTTGACGATGCAATCATTGATAGATGGAATCCAGTTTATTATGGTCGATATGTGGATGATATCATAATTGTTGATAAAGTTGAAAAAAACGACCCACTTTATAAGAAAGCGCACAAAAAGTCGAAAGCTGAACGATTAAGTGCGGATGACGTTATACGGCAAAAATTGGTGTATAAGTCCATATTTACACTTGCGGATACAGAGCAGCCAACCTATCAGATAAGCAAAGAAGCACTGATTTGCAAAGATAGCATAATTCAAGTACAGAGCAAAAAGGTTAAGCTGTTTTACTTCCAATCTGGGGCGACTCGTGCACTTTTAGACTGTTTTAAAACAAAAATTGCTCAGAATGCGAGCGAGTTCAGATTGTTGCCGGATATGGATGCAATTTTAATGTATCGTAATTACAGTGAAATTTTTGACTTGCAAAATGAAGAAAGCATTAATAAATTCCGAGGAATTATTGGCATAGAATTGGACAAGTTTGCATTGTCGAAGTTTCTTGGTAAATACCGAAAAGTCAGTGAGCTAATTCAAAGTTGTGAAGAAAATGAGTTCGAAAAAGATTTGATGCTAATACTTGATGAAAGGACACTGATTGCAAACTATAGTTCTTGGGAACGACTTTTTGAAATTCTGGTTGTTAATAACCGGTTTGAACTGTATAAAAAATTAGCAATACGAATCGTAGAAGCATTAGAAAGATATGAAGTGCCTGAAAACATGTGCGTTCCTGGTGTGAAAACGCATGACGCATTATTGCGGGTGTTTCTTTCGGCATTACATCGCACAGCTGCAATCGTATGGAAAACAGATTTTGAGAACAAGTTGGAAGACATTTGTTCTAAAGTCGATATATTGCGTAACGACAATAGATTTTCACAATCGATTTTAACCATGTTTGACAGGCAGGCTATAAAATTTGTGCGGAAAGCATATTGCGAAACCAGAATGGTTAATAAATATTTGCTCTCGTTACCGGTTGACTGCGTAGTAAAAAATCTTGGTGACAACTGTAATGTCAACCTTTGCGCATTAAATGATATGTTACAGTTGATGGATGCATCCTGGCTAGACGCAAGTGGAGATGACTCATATGTGTATTACCCATATATGGTTACTCCGCATGAACTGTCGTTTGTTTTGTGTTGTATGGAACTTGCAAATAACATAGATAGCTTTGATCCAACTAAACATCATAATGAAATTAATAGAATTTTTATTTCCAAGAACTATCCCCGACTGGATGTAAAAAAACAGAAAGCATTTGACCTCGCAAAGGTTAAAAGCGGCATTATGGAGAAGCGATCTGGTCGCAATCTGTACTATACCAAAGTGGCAGCTAATGCAAGCCCAAAGAACACATTGAGAATTGCAGTTGGCAATGTACGGATATCTGCAGATGACTTTGAACACGTATTGGATCGACGGCCTAACCGTAGCTACGAACGCTATCGGCAATTCGCGCAAGTCTTTGATGACGCTGTGCGTGAAAAAGCGGATATGCTTGTGTTACCAGAGAGCTTTTTGCCGTTTGAATGGATGCCGGTAGTTACACGCTTATGCGCCAATAACGGGTTGGCTTTGGTGACCGGGATTGAGCATGTCATAGCCGCAGAGTCAACGCATTCCGGCAACGGCTATGTTTATAATCTTACAGCAACGATTTTGCCGTATAAGTGTGAGGATTATCCTTTTGCGAGTGTTTCTTACCATAACAAAGTTGCTTATTCGCCAGCGGAAAAAGAACAAATTGTGGGAAGAAGATACTCCTTTAAAGAAGGCGATACATACCAGCTGTTTGGCTGGCATAATGTTTGGTTCCCGGTATACTGCTGCTTTGAACTGGCATCTATTCAAGATAGGAGTCTCTTTCAGACATATGCAGACATGGTTGTAGCGGTTGAATGGAACAAAGATGTTCCATATTACAGTAGCATTATTGAGTCATTGTCCAGAGACTTGCACTGTTACTGTATTCAGGCAAATTCTTCTGACTATGGTGATAGTCGAATTGTTGCCCCCAAAGCTTCTGTCTCTAAGGACATTATCAGAACAAAAGGTGGCCTCAATGCGTGCGTCTTAGTAGATACGGTAGATATTAAAGCACTCAGAGATTTTCAAATGCTTGAGTTTCCCTTGCAAAGGCAAAACGGGAAATTTAAGCCGTCGCCTCCGGGAATTTACCCGGACAATATTGTGGCTGCGAAAAGGCAAAATAAATTATTTGAGTAATAAACAAAAATCCTCAAATTCTGTGCCACAGTAATCATAGATAAGAAAAATCCCTCTGAAATCGTTGATTTCAGAGGGATTTTGGTCCGAGTGAGGTGACTTGAACACCCAACCTCGACATCCCAAATGTCGCGCCCTACCAGTTGAGCCACACCCGGATATTCACTTTTCTGCCATGATACCACAGCGAGGGGTAAAAATAAAGTTTTTTCTGTCTGTGGTCAATCCTGTGGTCAAAGCCGCTTTTATGCCGCTTTCGGCAATCGGAGGAAATCCCGCAAAGGCAGGTGTCACAAGGCTTTGCGGCGTTTCGCCTTGCCCTGCCCCGGATACCGACACGGCACACCCAAATGTGGCACGGTACCAACTCCGCCATACCCGGATAGGGGAGGGGGTACGCCGCCCGATCACGGACGGCGTACCCTTACTATATCAGATTTTCTCCGGTCTTGCAAGGGGGAAATCAGCCGTTCAGAGCGGCCTTCAGAGCCACCACACGGTCGGTAGCCTCCCAGCGCACGCCCAGATCCTCACGGCCCATGTGGCCATAGGCCGCCAGCTGGCGGTAGATGGGTCTGCGCAGATCCAAATCCCGGATGATGGCGGTGGGGCGCAGGTCAAAGACCTTCTCCACGGCCTCCTCCAGCTTTTCATCGGACACCACGCCGGTGCCGAAGGTCTCCACCAGCACGCTGACAGGACGGGCCACGCCGATGGCGTAGGCCAGCTGCACCTGGCACTTGGTGGCCAGACCCGCCGCCACCACGTTCTTGGCCACGTACCGGGCGGCGTAAGCGGCGCTGCGGTCCACCTTGGTGGGGTCCTTGCCGGAGAAAGCACCGCCGCCGTGGGGGGCGCTGCCGCCGTAGGTATCCACGATGATCTTCCGGCCGGTGAGACCGCTGTCACCCTGAGGGCCACCAATGACGAAGCGGCCTGTGGGATTGACGTAGATCTTGGTGTTCTCGTCCATCAGCTCAGCGGGAACCGTGGGCTTGATGACCAGTTCGATCATATCCCGGCGGATCTGATCCAGAGATGCCTCGGCGGCATGCTGGGTGGAGACCACCACGGCATCCACACGGGCGGGCTTGCCATTCTCGTCATACTCCACCGTCACCTGCGTCTTGCCGTCGGGGCGCAGGTAATCCACCAGCTTTTCCTTACGGACCTGTGTCAGGCGCTTGGCCATCTTCTGGGCCAGGGAGATCGCCAGCGGCATCAGCTCCGGCGTCTCGTCGCAGGCGTAGCCGAACATCATGCCCTGATCGCCGGCACCGTTGTCCAGCGCACTGTCACCGGACTCCTTGGCCTCCAGACTCTTGTCCACGCCCATGGCGATATCGCCGGACTGCTCGTCGATGTTGGTGATAACGGCGCAGGTGTGGCCGTCGAAGCCGTACTTGGCCCGGTCATAGCCGATGTCCAGCACCACTTGACGGGCGATCTTGGGGATATCCACGTAGCAGTGGGTGGTGATCTCGCCCATGATGTGGATCAGGCCCGTGGACACGCAGGTCTCGCAGGCCACACGGCCATTGGGGTCCTTCTCCATGATGGCGTCCAGAATCGCATCGCTGATCTGGTCGCAGATTTTGTCGGGATGTCCCTCCGTCACGGATTCCGAGGTAAACAGTCTCTTTGCCATAGCTTTTCCATGCTCCTTTATAAAATATTTTCCATACGGGTGAAAGCTCTCTCAGGTTGACCGGAGCATGAAAAAACACGCTCCGCCATTCGACGGATCGTGTTAGAATAACGCTCCTCATCTGTCGAAGGACGAATGCGGGACTATCACTTCCGCACTCAGCATACGCCGGATTTGGCACCTTGCTTCGCAGGTTGCCGTGGCTTCATCGGGCCGATCCCTCCGCCACTCTTGATAAGGTATGAACTTGTAAGAGAACTCTACAATTTCTTATGATAGCAAGAAGAGATTGTTTTGTCAACCCCTGATACACAGATTTTATCGAAATGTCCGGGAAAAACCGACGAAAAGGAGAGGAGCGGGGAGAAAAATGCGGAAAAGGATTGCCTGTTTCGGGGAATGATAGTATAATAGTACGCAGCACACCCAAAAAAATTTACTTGAGGTATGAAAATGAAAACTGAGGAAAAGCTGAACATGACCATGCTCTGCGACTTTTACGAGTTGACCATGGGCAATGGCTACTTTGAAAGCGGTTACAAGGATCATATCACCTACTTTGACGTCTTTTTCCGCCGGGTGCCGGATGGCGGCGGCTTTGCTATCGCCGCTGGTCTGGAGCAGCTGATTGATTATATTGAGAATCTGCACTTCTCTCCGGAAGACATCGCCTATCTGCGGGGCCGGAACCTTTTCAGCGAGGAATTTCTGTCCTATCTGGAGGACTTCCATTTCACCGGCGACATCTACGCCATGCCGGAGGGAACCCCGGTGTTTCCCCGTGAGCCCATGGTCATCGTCCGGGCCAAGGCCATCGAGGCCCAGCTCATCGAGACCTTCACGCTGCTGACCATCAACCACCAGAGCCTGATCGCCACCAAGGCCAACCGCATCGCCCGTGCCGCCCGTGGCCGCACGGTGCTGGAGTTCGGCTCCCGCCGGGCACAGGGGGCGGATGCCGCCATCATCGGCGCCCGTGCCGCCTACATCGGCGGTGTCGCCGGTACGGCCTGCACCATCTCTGACCAGATCTACGGCGTTCCCGCTGGCGGCACCATGGCCCATGCGTGGGTGCAGATGTTCGATTCGGAGTATGACGCCTTCAAGACCTACTGCCAGATCTATCCCCACAACGCCACACTGCTGGTGGATACCTACAATACCCTGAAGTCCGGTGTCCCCAACGCCATCCGGGCCTTTAACGAGGTGCTTAAGCCCATGGGCATCACCAAGTGCGGCATCCGACTGGATTCCGGCGACATGGCCTATCTGACCCGGAAGGCCCGGAAGATGCTGGACGAGGCGGGCTGGACGGAATGCCAGATCTCCGTATCCAACTCTCTGGATGAGTACCTGATCCAGGATCTGCTGCTGCAGGATGCCAAGATCGACCTCTTCGGCGTGGGTGAGCGGATGATCACCGCTAAGTCCGAGCCGGTGTTCGGCGGCGTGTATAAGCTGGCGGCCGTGGAGGATCAACAGGGGAACATCACCCCCAAGATCAAGATCAGCGAGAACGTGGAGAAGATCACCATTCCCCACTTCAAGAAGGTCTACCGGTTCTACGGCAACGACACCGGCAAGGCCATCGCCGACTACATCACCGTCTATGACGAGACGTTGGACGACACCAAGGATCTGGAGATCTTCGACCCCAGCGCCACCTGGAAGAAAAAGACGGTGTATAACTTCACCGCCCGGCCTCTGCTGGTGCCGGTGTTCCTGGGGGGCAAGCGGGTGTACGACAGCCCCAGCCTGCCGGAAATTCAGGCCTACTGCCGCCAGCAGGTGGACACCCTGTGGGACGAGGTGAAGCGCTTCGACAATCCTCACAGCTACTATGTGGACCTGTCCGACAGGCTGTGGAACATCCAGCAGGATCTGCTCCGCAATCGAAAATAAGCAAAAAAGCAGAGCTGTCCACTTTGGCGGACAGCTCTGCGTGGTATCCCAAAGGGAACAGGAGGTGACCCGTTGAAAACGCATCAGGTACAACAGAAAACGGAACGTCGTATCTCGGCGGCGCTGCGGCTGGTTTTCGTGGCGGCGCTGCTGCTGGGGCAGATCGCTTTGGCATTCTTTCTCAGCACGGAGCTGCGCCAGCGGGCTGCCATCATCTACACGGTGCTGGAGCTGGCGGCCTTCGGTTACGCCGTGCGGATCTATAACCGCACCGACGGCGCCAGCTATAAGTTCGGCTGGATCTTCCTCGTTCTGACGGTGCCGGTGGTGGGACTCATTCTATACTTTCTCTGGAACGGTGACCGGCAGCAAAAGCGGCTGGACCTGAAAAAGCTGCCCATGCCGGAGGAGCCGGAAGCCCAACAGGCCGCCCACCGCATCCAGATGGAGAAGCTGCGGCGAAAATTCCCCCAGTGGGAGCGGCTCAGTGTTTATCTGAGCCGTCAAGGATATCTCCTTTACGGTGACACGGAGACAACGTATCTGCCCACCGGCGAGGCATTTTTACAGGATATGCTGGAGAAGCTGGAGCAGGCGGAGCACTTCATCTTTCTGGAGTTCTTCATCATTGCACAGGGACAGATATGGGACCGCATGGAGGAGATCTTCCGCCGAAAGGCGGCGGAAGGTGTGGAGGTCAAGATTATCTTCGATGACTTCGGCAGCATGATGCGCTTTCCCGCCGGACAGATCGAGGCCCTGCGGGAGAGCGGGGTAGAGGTACAGGTCTTTAACCCGGTCCACCACTACGTCAACCGCCTGTACTTCAACTATCGGGATCATCGGAAGATCGTCTGCATCGACGGCAGCACGGCCTACACCGGCGGAGCCAACGTGGCAGACGAATACGCCAACCTTACCGTCCGTTTCGGCTATTGGAAGGACTGCGGCATCCGGCTGGACGGCCCCGGCGCATGGGGCCTGACACGGGAGTTCCTCCATATGTGGCAGCGCAACGGCGGACAGCTGATGCAGGAGCGGGACTACTACCGCCCCCACGACCACCGGGAGGCGGCGGGCTTCTGCCAGCCCTTTGTGGACGGGCCGGACAACAACCCCATCTCCACGGCGGAGGACGTGTTCCTGCACCTCATCAACAACGCCCGCCGCTCCGTCCATATCACCACGCCGTATCTGGCCATTGATGAGCCCATGCGGCAGGCCCTGTGCTCTGCCGGGGACAGCGGCGTGGATGTGCGGCTGCTGCTGCCGGGAATACCGGACCACAAGTTCGCCTATCTGGCGGCCCAGAGCCACTATGGTGAGCTGCTGGTGCATCATGTGAAAATTTACATCTACGAGCCGGGTCTGCTCCACGGCAAGACCGTGCTGTCAGACGGCGAGGCGGCCTTTGTGGGGTCTGTGAACATGGACTACCGCAGCTTCCAGCTGCACTTTGAGTGCGGTACGGTACTCTACGGCGTACCGGCCATTGAGGGGCTGGCGGAGGATATCCAGCGTATCACGGACCGTTCCCGCCGGGTGACGTATCAGGAGTGGAAGAGCCGCCCGTGGTACCGCAAGCTTTTGAGTACCCTGCTGCGGCTGTTTGAGATGTGGATGTGAGTAACATACAGCCCCGGACGCCGAAGCGTCCGGGGCTGTGTTTCTTCTGGTTGCCGTGCGGGACAGGGGATGCTTACAAATTAGGCAAAAGTCCGGCATCATGGAGCTTTTGCAGGCTCATGAGGGCCCCCAGCTTGGCGTGATACCACGTCAGGCCACCCTGAAAATACACAGCGTAGGGGGGGCGGATGGGGCCGTCGGCGGAGAGCTCGATGGAGGCCCCCTGCACGAAGGCTCCGGCGGCCATGATAACGTCGCTGTCGTAGCCGGGCATGGCCCACGGCTCCGGGGTCACATAACTGTCCACCGGTGCAGCGGCCTGGATGCCCTTGCAGAAGGCACACATGGCCTCCCGGCTGCCCAGCTCCACCGCCTGAATGATATCCCGGCGCACCTCCCGGCTGCCGGGGACCACACGGAAGCCCAGCGCTTCATAGCATCCAGCTGTAAAGATAGCACCCTTTACAGAGGAGGCCACCACTGTGGGAGCCAGAAACAGCCCCTGATAGAAACTGGTGAGCAGACCCAGATTGGCGCCCACCTCCTTGCCGAGGCCCGGTGCGCTGAGCCGGTAGGCGCAGCGATCGATGAGATCCTGCCGGCCGCAGACATAGCCGCCGGTGGGAGCCAGACCGCCGCCCAGATTTTTGATGAGGCTTCCCACCACCATATCGGCCCCCACATCTGTGGGTTCCTGCCGCTCCACCAGTTCGCCGTAGCAGTTATCCACCATGCAGATGATGTCGGGCTTGCAGTTTTTGCAGAAGGCGATCAGCTTCCCGATCTCCTCCACGGAGAAGGAGGGGCGGGTGGCGTAGCCCTTGGAGCGCTGGATGGTCACCAGCTTGGTTTTTTCGTGGATGGCGGCCCGGATGCCGTCGTAGTCAAAGCTGCCGTCCGGAAGCAGGTCTACCTGACGGTAGCTGACACCGTATTCCCGCAGGGAGCCGGGAGAGGGGCGGATGCCGATGACCTCCTCCAGGGTGTCATAGGGCGCCCCGACGGGGCTCAGCAGCTCGTCGCCCGGCAGGAGGTTGGCCCCCAGCGCCAGTGCCAGCGCATGGGTGCCGCAGGTGATCTGGGGACGGACCAGCGCCGCCTCTGTGTGAAACACATCGGCATAGACGCGCTCCAGATTGTCCCGTCCTTCATCGTCGTAGCCGTAGCCGGAGGAGAGGTTAAAGTGGGTGGCATTGAGACGATTCTTGTGCATGGCGGAGAGAACTTTGGCCTGATTATACTCGGCAATGTCGTCCACACGGGACATTTCTTTGTCCAGTCCGTCCAGAACTCGCTGTCCAAAATCCAGCACCTCCGGACTGATGCCCAGCTGCTGATACATTTCATTGGTGGTCATGGGATCGTTGCTCCTTACTTAGATTCATTTCCTGGGATATGCTCCGGGAACCGGATGCCCCGGCACTTCATCAGCATCCGGATGGGGTAGTCCCGATCCAAATAGTTCTTGCTGTACCACTCATAGGTGGCGGCGGGCAGATGCTGCAGCTCCGGGGCCTGACACCGGAACAGCTCGAAGGTCCGGCGGTCACCGGAGAGCAGTGCCGCCATCAGCTCCAGCTGTTTCTCCTGCCGCAGTCGCTCCAGACAGGCGTCCATAATGACGGCGCAGGAGCGTTCCTCCTCGTCGGCGTAGAGCTCCTTGTTGCCCAGCCAATAGAGAAATTCCTCCGGGTCCAGATCCAGCTTGGTGGTGATCTGGCTGAGCTTGTAAAACTCCTTCCAGTCCCGCTTTTGCAGCACCTCCATCAGGTACTGCACCAGACCGTCATCCAGCGCCACGCAGTCCAGAAACACCTCGAAGGCGTGCTTACCTGCATCGGGGTCCGGGGCCGTCTCGGAGGGCTCCTCCGCCGGGGAAGCCTCCTGTATGGGGGCCGGCTGTACGGCGCTTTGCAGCAGCTGCTGAAGGCTTGTGGTATCGTCCGCCTGCCGGTAAATTTCCTCCGGCAGCGTAACGCCGTCCTGCCGGGCGCAGGCACGGACAAAGGCGGTGGCCCCCATCTGCTGAAGCTGGCGGCTCAGGGAAGCGGCCTTCTCCGTCACGTCCCCCTCCGGCAGAGTGATGCCCTCCGGCGGTGAGCGGCGTCCTTCCAGCAGCTGGGTCATGTATTCCAAATAGTGGTCAAAAAGAGTCATACATTCTCCTCACTTTCCCCAAAACTCTATCACATGGCGGTTGTAATTGCAAGGGTATCCGTGCTATACTGAGGAAAAAGGAGGCGGGAACGTGTATTTCGTATACATGGTGTACTGCAAAGGCGATACACTTTACACCGGAGTTGCACAGGACATTTGCCGCCGGATGCGGCAGCACACCGACCGGGGAACAGCCTGCGCCCGGTATACACGAGCCCACCCGATACAGGCATTGGCGGCACTGTGGGAGGCGGAGGACAAGGGAGCGGCCCTGCGGCTGGAATACCGCATCAAGCGGCTGACCCGGACGGAGAAGGAACGCCTCATCCATGAGGATACCGCATTTTCGCAGCTGCTGCCGCAGCTGGAGGTGTCCCGCTACCGGCGCAGACCGGGCATAACGCTGGAGATGTGTTTGGAGGGGAAAATCGATGCATGAGTGGTATGCAGCCCCTATGGAGGGCCTTACCGGCTGGCGCTGGCGGCAGGTGCAGCACGAGATGTTCGGCGGAGCGGCGCTGTATGTGACGCCCTTCGTGTCCCCCAACGGGAATTTCAGCTTCCAGCGCAAGGAACTGGAGGAGATGGATCCGGAGCGAAACCGGGGTATTCCGGTGGTGCCGCAGATCCTCACCAACCGGGCGGAGTACTTCGTCTGGGCCGCCAAGGAGTGCCGCAGCCGTGGTTGGGCGCAGATAGACTTGAATCTGGGCTGCCCTTCCGGCACCGTGACGGGAAAGAAGAAGGGGGCGGGACTGCTGCGCCAGCCGGAGCTGCTGAGACAGCTGCTGGACGGCATTTTCGATGCCCTGCCGGATATGAAAATTTCCGTCAAGACCCGTATCGGCTGGGAGCGGGCGGAGGAGTGGCCGGCGCTGCTGGCCCTGCTGGAGACATACCCTATCTGCCGCCTGACGGTGCATCCACGGGTGCGGACGCAGTTCTACAAGGGGGCGGCAGACCGGGAGGTGTTCCGCTGGACGGCAGAGCACACGGCGCTGCCTCTGTGCTACAACGGGGACGTCACCACCGTCTGTGACCTGTGGGAGATGGGGGAGACCTTTCCCGACGCCGCTATCATGGTGGGCCGGGGGCTGGTGGCGGACCCGTCCCTGCTGCGGCAGGCGACGGGAGGCCCGGCAGCGTCTCTGGAGGAGCTGCGGGAGTTTCACGACCGGCTGTACGGCCTGTACTGCCGGGATTTTTCCGGCGACGTGCCGGTGCTGCACCATATGCGGGAGCTGTGGAACTATTTCTCCCGGTCCTTCCGGGAGACGGACACCCTGCTGCGGCAGGTGCGTAAGGCCGGGGACTGCCGGGCATATGAGACGGCGGTGCGGCAGTTTTTCTATGACGCAGAACTGTCCCATTGATGATATCTGTAAAGGAATCATGCTTTACGCAAAGAACCCCCGCTTTCCATAGAGAAAGCGGGGGCCTTTTTGGATACGGAAACCACCGGCTCTGCCGGTGGAGGCACCCGGTAAAAGCTTT